>Ga0209536_100001478_pt1 | contig 38793 bp, 34 predicted proteins | sample DeeMarSeWOR28_12_FD_187461 | JGI IMG/M metagenome (GOLD analysis project Ga0209536, IMG submission 187461) | Marine sediment microbial communities from White Oak River estuary, North Carolina - WOR-2-8_12 (SPAdes) (version 2) | ecosystem: Environmental > Aquatic > Marine > Intertidal zone >... | reverse complement strand
CACCGGTTTCACCCAGGATTCCGGCACCAGCGTCAACGCCGACGGCAAGGGGTGTTCGGGCGCTTTCTCCTACGGCTACGGACCGAGCGCCATCAACGTGTGCAATGTCAGTGGTTCCGGCAGCACCGGGGTCACCACGGACAACTCCGGGGCCGGCGGGGCGGCCCATGGTGGAAACGGTGGTGATGGAGCAGGTACCACTCCTACTACCGGCGGGACATCTTATGATTCTTCTACGGATCCGGCTTTTTACGGCGCCGGAGCCGGCGGCGGCTGGAGCGTGGCTTCGGGCGGTCACGGCGGCGGGCTCATCAGGATCGTCACCAGCGGCAATTTCATACACGACGGCTCCATCAGTGCAGACGCCACTGACGGCCAGACCGGCGGCACCGGACGGGCCGGCGGCGGTGGTGGTGGCGGGACGATCCGCATCTCTTCCGGGGTATATGACTGCACATCGGGCACCTTCTCTGCAGCCGGAGGTGACGGTGCAGACAGTACAGGCGACGGCGGTGGCGGTGGCGGTGGACGTATTTACGTCGATGTGACGTCGGATAGTTCCGTGGGTTGCCCGCTCTCAGGTATCAGTCAATCAACGGTCGTTCCTGCGGGCATCGGGCCGGATGCCGCGACTGACGGCGGTGAAGGGACTTTCGGTTACAACATCACGGATGCGGCACCTCTCGTCACCTCGGTTACCCACAGCCCGCCGAGCCCCTTCATCGACGACGTGGTGACGATCAGCGCCACGGCGACCGACGACGTGGGGGTGACCGAGATCAAGCTCTATCTCGACGGCACTAATCCCGAGGACCTCAGGCGGGTCTGCACCTTCCCCGGAGGGACCTCGCCGGCCAACTGTTCGGTCGGGGTGGGGATGCTCTCCCGCGGCTCGCACACCACGACCGCCATAGCCACCGACACCCTCTCGGCGACCGACCAGGACACCGACACCTTCAACGTGGCCGGGTACACCGGCTCGAACCAGATCTCGCTCTCGAGGTACAAGGCCGGAGAGAGCAACGTCGACTTCGGGCTCTCCTTCACGCTCGCCGGGAGCTCCACGGGGACCTTGACCGTGACCTTCCCCACCGGCTTCACCGTGACCCAGGCCGCCACCTCGGGCTCCTGCGTCGGCGGCACGGTCGACACCTTCGGCTACACCGCTTCGACGCTCACCGCCGTGAAGACCGGCTGTTCCGCCGGGGCGCTCTCGATCTCCGGGGCCCGGATCACCAACCCCTTGACCCCCGGCGAGTACATCATCACCTGGAGCAACGACAACGGCTCGGGCTCGGTCTACATCACCGACGACGACCAGGTGACCGTTTCCGGAAGCATCGACCCGGTGATCTCCTTCAACGTCGGGTCCCAGGCCGCGGCCGCCGCCTGCGACGGTTCCTTCTCCGGGGACGGCGGCTCGCTGCCCCTGGGCACGCTCACCACCTCGGGCGTCGCCTCCTCGGACCGCAGTTCCGTCCCCCACATCTGCTCCCGAGTGAGCACCAACGCCTCAAGCGGGGCCACCGTGACCGTGAGGTCGCTCTACGGCGCCCTCTATTCCCCCTCTTCGACCGACCAGATCAGCTCCTCGACGACCACCCTCACCGCCGGCACCGCCGGCTACGGCCTCTGCGTGGGCACCGGCGGCACCGATACCGGCAAGGACACCACCACCCCGGCCGGGGCGGATCCCACGGCGAGTTCCCCCTTCGACGCCGGCACCAACAACTGCTCGGCCACGGCTGGCGAGGACGAGGTCGGCGGACTCACTACCGGCTACCAGAACCTCTGGACCCTCGCCTCGCCGTCCCAGAATGCCTTCGCCCGCCTCTACCTCAAGGCGGCGATCTCTCCGGTCACCCCGGCCCACAGCGACTACCAGGACACCCTGACCTTCGTGGTCACGGGGACTTATTGAGCAGTCCACCAATCGTCCGATGCTACCGTCGAATTCGGCGGTTTTTTCGATTTTATTTCGGGTGGGGAAAAGTTGTGGATACAGATGTGGATGCCCGGTATCCGTTGGAGCGGCTTCATGAACATTAGACGACACTCAAAAATGATTGAGACGGCTTGACATAAATGCTACGATATAGTTGTCACGGAACACGGGACGACGAAACAAAAACAAAACCGTATATCCTCGTATATCCTTGTTCGTCGGTAAGGTGCATTGTGATGAAGAGGAGGGCACAATGCATGGAAGGCGTACTGCCGGCTTTCGTCCGACCCACGGCGGATCGGATGCGGGGTGAAGTACGCTCCGACAGGGGATATATCGTCAGGATGCCGCTACCCGTTCGAGGTGCGGTTTTTTCGTCATGAAACAAAAACAGAATCGACGCTCCCGTTTTCCGTGAGCGAGACAGAAACAGATATCTTTCGCGTTCGGGAAGATGCAGAAAACCGCCCTCAGGCGGTTTTCTGTCTCTTGTCATCGTCCGTCCGGCGGCGGGACCGAAACCCCGCCCGGTCACGGGCGGGGTGGATCTTTCCGGACGGGACGTTTTCCTCAGACCATGAGGGACACGATGAGCAAGGCCGCGATGTTGAGGATCTTGATCATCGGGTTGATGGCCGGCCCGGCGGTATCCTTGTAGGGATCGCCGACCGTGTCGCCGGTGACCGCCGCCTGATGCGCCGGTGAGCCCTTGCCACCGTGGTGTCCCAGTTCGATGTACTTCTTGGCGTTGTCCCAGGCCGCCCCGCCCGTGGTCATGGAGATGGCGACGAACAGTCCGGTGACGATGGAACCGACCAACAGCCCGCCGAGCGCCTCGGCGCCGAGCAGATTCTTGAAGACTACGCCGATGACGACCGGCGCGATTACCGGCAGGACTGCCGGTACGATCATCTCACCGATCGCCGCCTGGGTGACGATATCGACGCAACGGGCATAATCGGGTTTGGCCGTCCGCTCCATGATGCCCGGTATTTCGCGGAACTGCCGACGCACCTCTTCCACGACCTTCCCGGCGGCCCGTCCGACCGCTTCCATGGCGATGGAGGCGAACAGGAAGGTGATCAGTCCACCGAGGAACAGCCCGACCAGCACCTTGGGTTCGGAAAGGGAGAAGACGAAATCCTTGCCGAGCTTGGCCAGTTCCTCGGTATAGGCGGAGAACAGGACCACTGCCGCCAGGCCGGCCGAACCGATGGCGTAACCCTTGGTGACGGCCTTGGTGGTGTTACCTACGGCATCGAGCGGATCGGTCACCTCACGCACGCTGTCCGGCAGTTCGGCCATCTCGGCGATGCCGCCGGCGTTATCCGTGATCGGTCCGTAGGCGTCGATGGCTACGATGATTCCGGTGAGCGACAGCATGGCCATGGAGGCGACGGCCACGCCGTAGACTCCGGCCAGCCCGAAGGCGGCGACGATACCCGCCGAAATCACCAGGACCGGCAGGGCGGTCGACTGCATGGAGACGGCGAGACCGGCGATGATGTTGGTGCCGTGTCCGGATTCCGAGGCCTGGGCGATCCGTTTGACCGGACGGAATTGCGTGCCGGTGTAGTATTCGGTGATGGCGAAGATCAGTCCGGTCACCACGATGCCGACCAGCGAGGCCAGGTAGAGACGGTTGACGGCGTACTCCCCGTTGCCGGACATCATCCAGACCGTGATCGGATAGTAGAAGATGGCGGCGAGCACGCTCGACACCACCAGGCCCTTATAGAGCGCCCCCATGATATTCTTCTTCGGGCCGATGCGTACGGCGAATGATCCGATGATGGAAGCGACGATGGACAGGGCCCCGAGAGCCAGCGGATAGAGCACTGCCTGGTCGGAACCGAAGACCAGGGAACCCAGGAGCATCGCGGCCACCGCGGTCACGGCGTAGGTCTCGAAGAGGTCGGCCGCCATGCCGGCACAGTCGCCGACGTTGTCACCGACGTTGTCGGCGATGACCGCCGGATTGCGCGGATCGTCCTCCGGTATGCCGGCCTCAACCTTGCCTACCAGGTCGGCGCCGACATCGGCGGCTTTGGTATAGATGCCGCCGCCGAGACGGGCGAAGACGGAGATGAGGCTGCCGCCGAAGCCGAGACCGATGAGGGCATTGACGTCACGCGTGACCATATAGAAGACGGTGACGCCCAGCAGACCGAGGCCGACGACCATCATGCCGGTCACGGAACCACCGCGGAAAGCCACCTGGAAGGCGCTCTGCAGACCGGCCTTGGCCGCTTCGGTCGTCCGGACGTTGGCCCGGACCGAGACCTGCATGCCGATGTAGCCGGCCAAGCCCGAAAGGACGGCGCCCACGAGGAAGCCGATGGCGGTGACCGTGTCGAGGAAGAACATCAGCAGCAGGAAGACGATGACGGCGACGATGGCGGCCGATTTGCTCTGGCGCAGCAGGTAGGCCTTGGCGCCGTCCTGAATGGCCAGGGCGATATCGCGCATCTTCTGTTCCCCCTGCGGTCTCGACAGGACCCAACGAATGAGTATGGCGCCGTATCCGATCGCCAGGAAGGAAGCGATCAGGGCGAATAACAGTGGTATGGACATATTGGATGGGTAATGCCGACAGTGCGGCACCGATCCTTTAATAGTTAAAAAAAGAGAGATTCGATTCCGTTTTTTCCTGTCAATCAGCATAAGAAAGAGGACTTCCTTTGTCAATCTAAAAACGGTAAGATGTCCACCAGGATGACCTCCTGTGAGGCACCGGTCGTAGCGGTCTCTGGCAGGGTCGGAGCATTGACAGACAGGCCGGAAAGTGCTACGTTTCCTCCGCTAGGCTGAAGGTCAGAAGCATCAATAAATTTGTCTATATTTAGCGAAAAAAAGTTCCTTACTTAAGTCAGTAAGCGATCGCGTATACCGCTAATCGTGAAAAAGATGGGAATCAAGGCCCTGTTAGGACTCTTCAGGGCGCTTTTGGCTTTTAAGAGGGGCCTGGTCTTCGTCTTGGTCCATCTCCATCGCCCCCTGGCCGCCGTCTGGACCGGAATCATCCGTCCGTTGTTAGTGGTGTCTTTCCGCCTGTCTCGGCGCTTCCGGAAATTCACCAGGGTCACCCTGGAGCCGACCCGGGAGCGTCTGGCCACGGTCTTCGCCAGGAAGTACGCCGTCCAGATCGCCGTGGTGATCCTGTCGTTCCTGGTGATGGGCAACAATATTTATGCCGGTGAGATCCGGGCCAACTTGGAGGTCGGAGGACCGAGAAGTATCTTGGCCTCCCTGTCGGAGAACGACATGGACGAACTGGTGATCGAGGAAGCGACCGACTTCGAGCGCTTCATGGAGGTTTCCTATCTCGGTTTCCGGGCCCTGAGCTCTAGCGATTATCTGGCTTCAGAGAAGCTGATTGAGGATGCGGAGATCTCGACAGTCGGGATGGCCGCGGTCTCGGCCGTGCCGATAGTCAACGCGGTCCGGGTCATGTCGGAATCATCAGTCGCCGAAATGGTGCCGGCGCGCACCCGGACGAAGGTGGTGGAGCATGTCGTGGAGAGCGGCGAGACCATCGGGGCGATCGCCGGGGCCTATGGCCTCAAGACCGATACCGTCCTGCTCGCCAACAACCTGGGATCGCGCAGCATCATCCGGCCGGGCAACAGTCTCAAGATACCGCCGGTGGACGGGATCCTCTACCAGACCCGTCGGGGAGACACGCTGGGCAGCATCGCCAATAAGTACAAGAGCGAGGTCGATGAGATCATGGACGCCAACGGCATCACTGACGCCACCGAACTGCAGATCGGCACGGAACTGATCCTGCCCGGCGGCGAGCAGCCGCCGCCGCCGCGTCCGACGGTCATCGCCAGCAGCTGGAAGGACGTGATCACCCCGCCGGAGGACCGTGACGGCGGCACGACCCTGCTCTGGCCGTCAGCCGCCCGGAGGATCACGCAGTATTTCCGTTATCGTCACGTCGGCCTGGATATCGCCGGGCCGACCGGTACGCCGATCTACGCCGCCGATGACGGGACAGTGTTATATTCCGGCTGGAACAGCGGCGGTTACGGTAACATGATGATCGTCGATCACGGCAACGGCCTCTATACGAGATACGCTCATGCCACCAAGAACCTGGTCCGAGTCGGGGATTCGGTCAGTCGCGGCGATGTGATCCAGCTGATGGGCTCGACCGGACGTTCCACCGGTCCCCACCTGCATTTCGAGGTGATGAGGGGGAGCATCTACAGCCGGGTCAACCCCTTGGACTACATCAAGTGATGCGGTGAAAACTGACGGACAGGAAAGTGCGGGCCGTCAGGCCTGCTTTTGGGTCCAGCCGGCCGATGATGCCGGGGTTGACCTTCGGTCACCTGCCAGGTAAGTTCGCGACAGCCGTTTCGTACCAAGGAGTCGAACATGCCGAGATTCGAAGGGGCCTTCGAACTGCATCTGCCTGAAGGGGACAGGACGGTCCGGAAGACGATTGTCACCGAGACCAATTTGCAGAAGGAGTTCTGGAACAAGGTATTCGCCATGGAGCGGCAACTCGGGCAGCAGCATGGATGTGCCGTGTCGCATCTCTTCATCAAGGCGCTCGAGGATATCCCGGACTGCGAGATCAAGTCCGGCGAGATCGTCGCTTACAATTCTTACGCCCTTTAGATTCCCGCGTCGGGTCCGGCGGACCCGACGAATAAAGCCGCCCTTGAGACAGGACGGCTTTTTCAGTCAGAGGGATTGGAGGACGATCCAGCGGATATCATCGCTGGAGATGATTTCCCGGTCCGCCGGGATGACCAGCGTCACCAGAGATACCCAGTCTTCGACCAGCCGTCGGGCCCCGCGGAAGCGGTGTCTTTCGGTCAGGCAGTCGAGCGAACTCTCGGTGACGCCCTTGGCGCTGTTGCGGGCGTGGACGACAGTATCGTCACCGGTGGCGATGGCTACGTGGCCGACACCGTCAGCCGGGTCGTTCCAGTAATAGTTACGGTAACCGCTGGTGGTAAAGACCAGGTCGCCGCGGCGGATATCGTCCACCGCTAATGCCCGGCCGCATTCCCGCTGTTGGATGGAGCGGCGGGGCAGCTCGATGCCGCACTGCCCGAAAAGCCACTGGGTGAAACTGGAGCAGTCCACCACGTTCGGGGCCTTATTCGGCGAGGCTCCCCGCCGATACGAAGTCAGGCCGATCCGTTCCCGGGCCAGGGTGACGATATCGACGGTCTCTTCCCGGAAACCTAACCGTCGCAGTATCTCCAGGGCCCGATCGCCCGGGACCGGCAGGCCCAGCCTGCGGAAATCGACCGCGCAACGACCGTTCCGTGCATGAAAGTTCATCTGTCTGCCCTCCATGACCGGATATCAAGGAACCGCTGGTATTCTTTTATATGTACGGCCGGACGTCAAATCGGACGTGCTTCATCTTGACAATACGTCACGGATAGCGATACTGGGCTCAGCAGATAGTTGAAGCAAGGAGGTTCTTTACATGGGACGGGACAGACAGGCTGAAGAGAAGGCGGTCCAGGCCGCGCAGTATCTCAGGGATACCTTGGGTTGTTCGGGTGTCCGGACCGCCCTGGTTCTCGGCACCGGTTGGGGTGACGCCGTATCCTTCGACCGCATCAGTCAGGTCAGCTTTGAGACGGTACCGGGTTTCGAACGGTTGCGCCCGCTTGAGGGCCACGCCCGACGGGTCGAATACGGCCTGATGGGCGGCGAACCGGTCCTGGTGTTGCGCGGGCGGGTCCACCTCAACGAGACGATCGTCGGCGGGTTCACCTATCCCAATGTCCGACTCCAGATAGAGATGCTGCTGCAGCTCGGGGTGGGTCGGCTCATCCTGACCTGTGCCGCCGGCAGTCTCGACAACCGGGCGGCCATAGGCGACGTGGTGATCATCGACGGATTCGTCACGGTCTTCGCCCCACCGATGCCGCTCTACGGGGGCGAATTCGTCTCGCCTGAGGACACGCTCGACCATCGGCTGCAGGGCCTGGCCTACCGGTGTGCCGAGGGGACGCTCGATGACGATGCTGTGGAGATCGGCGGACATGTCATGGTGCGTGGACCCTTCTTCGAGGGCCGGCGGTACGACAAGCCGTTGCTGGCCCAGACCGGGGCCACGGTGGTCGGCATGAGCGTGCTGCCGGAGGCCTGTGTCGCCGCCCTCTATCCCGGCACCAGAGTGCTGGCTCTGGCCTTCGTCACTAACGATGACCAGGAAGAGCACTCCCACGAGACCAATCGGGAGCGCGCCCAAGAGGCGGCCGGACGGCTCGGCGGCTATCTCGACAGGATCATCGCCGGTATCCGTACCGGGTAAGAGCTTCAGGACCCTCAGGGGTCCTTTTTTTCGTCCGTCGACGGGTCGGTTCAACCGCGACGCTCGCGGTACTGCAAGGCCTCAGCCAGGTGGCGCGTGGCGACAGCGTCCGTCCCGTCCAGGTCGGCGACGGTCCGGGCCACTTTCATGACACGCGAACAGGCTCGGGCGGTCAGGTTCAGTCTGGTCGCCGCCTGACGCAATAGCGTCTGAGTCTCGTCATCTAGCTTACAGTGTCTCTTGAGTTGGCCGCCGGACATGGCCGCGTTGGTCGCTACGTCCTCTTTATTGAAACGCCGTTCCTGGAGGTCCCGGGCCGCTTGGACCCGGGCGCGGATGTCCGCGGAACTCTCGATATCCGCCGGGTCGAACAGCTCCTCAGGTCTGACCCGCGGCACCTCCAGGTGGAGATCGATCCGATCCAGGAGGGGTCCGGATATCCTCTTGCCGTAAGCGGCGAGCCGGGCCGGACTGCAGTCACACGGCCTTTCCGGATCGGAGGCGAAGCCGCAGGGACAGGGATTGCAGGCCGCGACCATCATGAACTCCGCCGGGAAGGAGAGGTGACCCTGCACCCGGGCGATCGTCACCATACCGTCCTCCAGCGGCTGCCGCAGGCTCTCCAGTACGGTCCGGGAGAATTCGGGAAGCTCGTCCAGGAAGAGGACGCCATGATGGGCCAGGGTCACTTCGCCGGGACGGGGCCAGGTACCGCCGCCGATGAGGGACGCCCCGGAAGCCGAATGGTGGGGAGCGCGGAAGGGCCGTTCCGTGGCGATCGTTCCGGGAGGATGGCAACCGGCGATCCCATGGATCTTGGTCACCTCGAGGCTCTCCCGGTAGGTCATCGCCGGCATGATCGTCGGCAGGGACCGGGCCAGCATCGTCTTGCCGGAACCGGGCGGTCCGGTGAGCAGGATGTTATGGCCGCCGGCAGCGGCTATCTCCAGCGCCCGTTTGGCCTGGACCTGGCCCTTGATCAGGGAGAAATCCCGGTCGCTGATCAGAGTCGGGCGCGTTTCGAACAAGTCGGTGTCCGTAAAAGGGGCGATTTCAGCCGTGCCGCGCAGGTGATGGACCAATCCGGCGAGGCTTTCCGCCGGACGGATGATGAGCCGACACGACCCCTCCGATCCCATATTGACCAATGCCGCTTCGCGGGCGTTGTCGGCGGGCAGGAACAGTTCGCGGTAACCGTACCGCATCGCCATCAGGGCGACACAAAGCGCCCCGGAGATCGGTCGGAGCGAACCGTTCAGGGCCACTTCGCCGATGAACAGACGCCGGTGGTCGCTGGCGGTGACCGCCGACGTTCCTGCCGCTTCGAGGATAGACAGGGCAATAGGCAGGTCGTAGGCTGGACCCTGCTTCTTGATGTCGGCCGGCGCCAGATTGACGGTCACCCGGGTCGTCGGGAAGGACAGTCCGCTGTTCCGGAAAGCGGCGCGTACCCGGTCTCGGGCCTCCTGGACTGCGGTGTCGGGCAGGCCGACGACGGAGAAATGGGGGAGCCCCTGGGAGATGTCGGCCTCGACCTCCACCGGTACCGCATCGAGACCGACGATCGCCGCTGAACATATCCTGGATGACATGGGATTTCGGGGTCAGTCGTCCGTTCAGGCCCCGACGTGATAACAAGGTCCGGCGATTCTGGCAAGCGAAGCCCTGGGCCTACGTATCCGGCCTACAGCTCAAACGTCCCGGCCACCGCCACTCGGCCTTATTTCGGGACATCATAAGGCTGAGACCCCTTGACAGGAAGCGGAATCCGTGCTACCTTATCCCGTTCCTCTTCGGAGGATGGCGCGGGTGCGTCAGGGTCTTTTCAGCAACCATCATGAGTCACACGGAGGCATGAAATGAGAGATCTCGGAGTTTCAGTAGCGGTAATCGGTTCGCTTCTTTTCGCAGGTTGTGCCACGACCGGCGGACAGGTCACGGCGGTCCCCTCGGCGACGCTCAAGGTCGTCAACAAGGATGCGGGATTCGCCCTGGATCTGCCGACGCGGTTCTGGAAGGTGACGGAGAACACCGACGACGGACGCAGTGCGGCATGCGGGTGCGAGCATCTCGCGCTCGCCAACACCTACACCAAGACCGTCGTCACCATCCACGTCCAGCGGGTGCACGGCAAGAGCTTCGTCGAGACCGCTCAGGAGAAGCTGAAGGAGGCCAAGCGACTGACCGGCATCGGTACGGTCGGTCCGCTGACCTTCCACAGCGACGAGAGCGGTGACAGCGCCTCCTTCCACTACTCGAAGGCGCCGGCGGAGCACCCGCTCGAGACGGAAACCTCCGTCTTGGTCATCAAGAGAGTCGACGGGCTGCGGTCGCTCGTCTTCCTGTTCCTCGGGTCGTCTACGGCCCGTTACGACCGCGTGATGCGGGAAGAGTTGGGACGCGTAATCGCCAGCATCCGTCCGCTCTGATCCCGCTCATCTCCTCCTCTACCCCGGCCCCGTCCTTCGCCTATCCTGGCGTCGGGCGGGTCCGGGGGTGTTTTTTAAACTCAAAAAAGGCCGTAATGGCCCGGACAGATCGTTTAACGCCTTATGACGGACGGCTTATCAGCCACGCTTCCGTTTCGCCTGCAGGACATCAGACTGCAGGATTATCAGTACCAGACCGACTACGATCATGACGTCAGCCAGATTGATCGCCGACCGGCCGAAGAAAATCAGGAAATCGATGATGGCCCCATGCGCCAGACGGTCATAAAGATTGGAGGTGGCGCCCAGGGTGATGAGGAAAAGAGGGGGCGTGAACCGAGAGCCGCGGTAGGTCAGCGCCGCCAGGCCGCCGATCAGGCCGCAGTAGACGACGACGCTGATGCCGACCAGCAGGTTCGCGTACGGGACTGGGATGCTGAACATCAGACCGGCGTTCTCGTAGAGGGAAAAGGAGACCGGACCCCAGCCGACGCCTATATGCATCACGGACCATTTCAGCAGACGGTCCGCGACGAAAGCCAAAACCGCGACTGCATACAACAGGCGCGGTTCTGAAATCATTTTACGTCCCATCCGTGGCACGGGCGGTCAGTTCAGATCTCCTGGGTGAGCGATTTCTTGCATTCGACGCATGAGCTCGAACCGGGGCGGGCGCGCAGCCTCTTTTCGGCGATCTGCTTGTCGCAGTATTTGCAGATGCCGTAGGTACCCTCTTCAATCCTCTTGAGCGCCGAATTGACATCGCGCAGCGCCGACTCCAGCGTCCGTTCCAGGGTCAGGTTGGTGCTGTAGGTAGCCACCTCTTCCGCGTTCTCATCCTCCTTATCGCCCAGATTCGGGAACTTCGCGTTGTAATCATCGCTGTTATCGGGATTCTTGGTCGAAAACTGCTCCAACTCGCCTTCCAGCCGCTCCTTTTCCTTGAGCAGCAACTCTTCCATCTCCTTAACAAAAGCTTTCTTCATACGGTGGTTTATTCTGATCTTGTTCGCGGTAGCGAAAAGCATAGGATGCTAATAATGTACACTGCCGGTCGGGTAATGGCAATATCCCCAGCCTCCGGTCATACGGGCGTCCGACCACCGGCCAAGAACCGCGATTTTAAGCCCAGTTGCGCAATAAAAATCGGCGCAAGAATTTTTGCCCGATGAAAGAATTGATTTCTAGGCTCACTTGCGCCGAAGCCTCCGGTTTGTGACCATCATCGGGCGCAGTGTCTTACCTCTTGTCGAAGAAGGAAGGCACCGCGCCCGGACAGTCAATCGGTCCAGAGGCCGGAAAGAACTGACTCCTCTACCTATCCACGGTAGTTGCCCCCAAGGGTAAGGCGGGGGATACCATGCCGAGTTTTGAAATTTTATGTTTATTTTCAAGCCTGGCGAAGGATGAGTAGAGAAGAGGGAAATAACCCCGAAACACCTTCCGGATCATTTCCCTGCTGCTGAAAGGAACGACTGACTTCACTTTCAGTATATCATCGGATAAGGAGCAGGTCAATTTTGTCTATCTGTATTTTTTTACTCTTATTTCAGCTAAAAAAGCGGCCATTCAACGGGCTGCTTTTTGGCTGTGAATATCTTTTTTGTTCTTTTCTGTCTTTAGTTATCCACAGGGGCGGATGAATATCCACAAAACCAGAAGAAATTATCCCCAATCTCTTCAATCCGTAATCTGGAAAAAGATTCCCAAAGGGGTATCAAGGACAGTTCAGGGGAATATGTGTCGAATAAGCTCAGATTTCGAATATCGAGTCGATTGAAACCGCCCCTGTCCGCACAGGTCTGGTCTGACCGAAATTCATCTGCTCCGGCAGCGTTGGATAAGAAGCTGGTCAGGGCCAGATCGTTGTTGGCGACCAGGGTCACGCCTTCTGATGTCCGGGCCAGTACTGGTGAATCTACGCCCAGTCTGGATCGGGCGGAATAAGCTTGATCCAGCCCGGTCCGGTCTTCCGGGACCAGCGGTTCATAATCGTCCTCTATCCTCAGCTCGGTGGCGACCGAGCCGTCAGGCAGTATCAGCTTCTTTTTGGCGGGGCTGGAGGCGTTCAGGTAGTCGTTCAGGACGGTCTTCAGGGATTCCGCTCTCACTTCAGGGAATTGGGCCACCGCACCGACTGGTCGGCCACCGCCTTCGTCCTGGGCGTAAATATTGAGGACCACGGGCCCGTCGAGCATCTTACGCAGTTCACGGTTAGTGGTCTCGAGATAGGTGTTGCGGATGCCGTCTTCAATCGTCTGCCAGCGCTGTTGGTGCGCGCCCAGCAATACGCTGACCGGATCGAAGAGGGTCTCCATCCCGAGGTACGTCAGGTCGGCTTCGTGATCGATCAGTCCGGTATAGGGTTGCGGGAGACGGTCAGGCGAAGGGAGGCGCGGTCCGACAAGTCGGGGCAGGTCGGCCGCCCGGCTTACGGAGAGGATGGGGCCGGATATCCGGCCAGGGCCGGCGTTCAGCGCCATGACCAGGGGCTGCAGATCACCGAAAGCCTCGGACCTGAACGGAAGTCCGCCATCCGCGGACAGCGAGACCGGATCGACATAGATCTGGACGAGGGAAAGGCGCCGCATCGCCGCCAGCGCCCGGACGACGGACTCATCCGCATCCAATGACCTGCCGGCCAGGACCGCAGTCCAGGCCTCTTCCCGGGTCCGGTCGTCACCCAGCAGGTAGGTCTCGTGGGAGAGCGGAATCGCTCCGTTCTCGAGCAGGAAACGGGCCGGTCTGGACCCAGGCTCGACACCGCCTTTCCACCGTAACAGGGTGCCCTGGTCGAGCCCGCCGTCTCCGGTCGGTCTGACGAAGACGGCCAGCTCGTCCGGCGTCCCGTCATCCGGCAGGCCTGGCGGCAGCAAGAAGGTGCGGTCCAGCCCGGTCTGTCCGGTCTCGACATGCACGTACAGCCCGACATCGTCCGGTACATGGCCGAGCAGGCTGTCCCGAGGCGCGAGCCAGAGACAGGTCACCAGGAAGGTGATTCCGGCGAGCAGCGCCAATCCGGACCATAACAGGACGGCGGACTTCAGTCCGCCTTTCCTGCACGGCCCGTCGTTACGGTTGTTCCCGTTCTCCGGCATCAATGATTACGGTCATTCCTGGAGCCGCGGTCGTTGCGGCGGCCCCCGAAGCTCCGGCCGCCGCGGCTGCCGCGGTCATCGCGACGCGCCGGGGGGCGGGCCACATCATAACCCGCCGGCGGTTCCTGCGGTATCCCGAGTTCCTGCTTGGCCTGCTTGATGGAGAGGTTGACCCGACCCATGTGGTCTATCTCGGTCACCTTGACCGGCACGATATCGCCGACTTTGACCAGGTCGGTGACCTTGTGCACGTGGAACGGCGCCATCTCGGAGATGTGGACCAGACCCTCCTGGTTCGGCAGCACCTCGACGAAAGCCCCGAAATCCATCAGGCGGGTGACCTTACCCTCCTTGAATACCTCGCCCGCGGTCACTTCACGCGTCAGATCCTTGATCCATTGGATGGCTTTCTCCAGGGCCGCCGCATTGGCCGAGGCGACCGTCACCGAACCGTCGTTCTCGATATCGATGGAGGCGCCGGTGGCCTCTATGATGGAATTGATGGTCTCACCACCCTTGCCGATGACGTCGCGGATCCGTTCCGGATGGATCTTGAAGGTGATGATACGCGGCGCGTAAGGCGACAGTTCCGCCCGCGGTTCGGCGATCGCCTGGTCCATGGAGTCGAGGATGCGGTTGCGGGCGTCCTTGGCCTGGGTCAGCGTCTCTTGGACGATCTGGGGCGTCAGCCCTTGGGTCTTGGTGTCGAGCTGGATGGTGTTGATGCCGGAACGGGTACCGCCGACCTTGAAGTCCATGCCGCCCTTGCCGTCCTCGAGGTCCCGGATATCGGTGAGGATCTTGTAGTTCCCCTGATCGTCAGTGGCGATACCCATGGCGATGCCGGCCACGGCCGCCTTGATCGGTACGCCGGCGTCCATCAGGGCCAGCGAGGAGCCGCAGATCGAACCCTGCGAACTGGAACCGTTCGACCCCAGGACCTCGGAGACCACGCGGATGGTGTAAGGGAACTCCTCCTTGTCGGGCAGGACCGGCAACAGGGCCCGTTCGGCGAGTCCGCCGTGACCGATTTCTCGACGGCCGCCGCCGCCCATCCGGCCGGTCTCGCCGACCGAGAAGTGCGGGAAGAAATAGTGATGGAAATAACGTTTCTTGCCGTCGCTGTCCATCGTGTCCAGTATCTGGATGTCCGAAGGCGGACCGAGCGTGACCGTGGACATGATCTGGGTCTCGCCGCGCTGGAAGAGGGCGCTGCCGTGAGGGCGGGGCAGCAGGCTGACCTCGCTGCTCAGGTTCCGGATATCGGTCAGCGATCGGCCGTCCACCCGCTCCTCCTTCTCCAGGATGCGCTGCGACACCAGGTTCTCCACGAGCGGCCAGTACCTTTCCAGGGCGTATTTCCTCTTCTCCTTGCCGATCTGCTTCTCCTTGAGCTGGGCATCCAGCTCCTCGCTGAGGCGATCGATCAGTTCGAGGCGCTCCGTCTTGGACATCTGTTTGTTGGCGTAGAGCTCATCGGCCACGCGACCGAAGACGAATTCCCGGGTCTTTTCGGTCAGCGTGGCCCGTTCGGTCTTCTCATCGTCAGTCAGGTCGGTCTCTCCGGAGAGACCGGCGATCGGCAGTTTTTCCCGTCCGGCCGCGGCCTGGACCTGTTTGATGAGTTCGATTACCGGCCGGAGGTGTTTCTGTCCGAACATGATCGCCTCGTAGGCGTCCTCTTCCGTGACCTCCCGACAATTGGCCTCGATCATGATCGCCTTTTCCGGAGTTCCGGCCACGATGATGTCCATGTCGCTCTTCTCGAGCGCGGCGAACGTCGGGTTGATCACCCATTCGCCGCCGACGCGGCCGATACGGATTCCGCCGATCGGGCCGTCCCAGGGGATGTCAGAGATGGCCAGGGCACACGACGCCCCGACCAGTCCCAGCATGTCGGAGTCGTTCTCCAGGTCGGCGCTCATCACCTGTATCACCACCTGGACCTCGTGCCGGACCGTATCCGGGAAGAGCGGCCGCAGGCACCGGTCGATCATCCGGCCGGTCATTATCGCTTCATCGTTGGGCCGGCCCTCCCGCTTCATGAAGCGGGAACCCTTGATCTTTCCGGAAGCATAAAACCGCTCTTCGTAATCAACGGAGAGCGGGAAAAAATCGATGCCTTCCCGGGCCTCTTCAGCGATGACCGCCGTGACCAGCACGACCGTGTCGCCATAACGGACCGTGCAGGACCCATTGGCCTGTTGGGCGAGCTTGCCGGTCTCGATAGTAAGTTTCTTTCCGCCCCATTCGGTCTCGAAGGTGCGTACTTCCATACTTTTCAGTCGCCGCTCCTGCTCGCCCCAAGGCTTTAGACCGCTGGCCCTCCCCGCGAAACGCAGGGGTCAGTGAGGTCTACATGTCTTCGGACGAACTTTCGCGCGACCGGTTAGGTTAATGTCTGAGGTTATTTCTTGGGTTTAGGGGTCTGCCCGGTTTTAGTGTTGTCTTTCCGCCTGTCGGAGCTACGGGTCTTACGGGCGGCCTGCTGTGTCCCGGCCGAGGAGCCGCGACGTGAGGTCTTGCCGCGCTGGACCGCCGGGCCTATCAGGTATTTCTCCTTCTCTTCGGAAAGGTCGATGAAGTCGTCCACCGCTTCGATGAGCTTGGCCGAGGCCGATTTCTGGAAGGCGATGGCCTCGACCTGCCGGCCGCGGTGTTTCAGGTATTCGACCAGCTCCACGAAGTCACCGTCACCTGAGACCAGCACGACCACGTCCAGGATCTCGGCGATCCGGATGGCGTCGACCGTTATTCCGACGTCCCAGTCGGCCTTCTTGGCGCCTCCCAGGAAGACCTGTACGTCGCGCTCCTTGGTCTCAATTCCCCTCTGATAGAGCGCCTCGAAGAACGGCTGTTCCTCGCCGGTGGCCCGGACCACATAGGCAATCGCCCGAATCAGCTGGCGACCGGCGACGGCGGTCTCCAAAATCGCGCCGAAATTGACCTTGCGGTCGTACAGGTTCCGGGCCGAATAGTACATGTTCTGCACGTCGATGAACACGCCGACGCGCTGATCCTTCCTTTTTATCCTGGGATGGGTCGTCATAAGTCGTTGGCCGACTCCGGACGGCGAAAACGCCGGTTCGAACCGGCGTCCGCGGTCAGATGGAGGTGGTCTTGAGCTTGAGGTCCTCGGTGATCTGTTCGAAGGCCTTGAGATCTTCCCTCTTGAGATATTTCATCAGGCGACGCCGTTCGCTGACCTTGCGCAACAGGCCCTTACGGGAGGAGAAATCCTTCTTATGCGACATGAGGTGTGAACTGAGGTCCTTGATCTCCGCGGTGAGCAGGGCGATCTGGACCTGCGGCGAACCGGTGTCGGTGTCATGCGTCTTGTATTTGGCGATGACCCGCTCCTTCTTCTTCTTATCCAACATAGGTCGACGGGCAGTCCGGTCACGACCCGGACCCGGCGGTCAGGGCGCTTCCGTCTCCCGATAGGCGTACCTCCCAGCCTATAATCAGGGCCGGGAAGCCGTAATAGCTACGGTGAGTTACGGACAGAGAATAGCAGGAACAGGCAAATTTGGCAAGGTTCCGGGGTTTTAAGGCGTCAGTCGGGGTCGGTGGTCTGGATTGGCTGCCGGACCGGTTGTGTCGTATAATGATGATATGAGCCAGCGGACCAAAGATCTGATCAGGGATTTTCTCGAATATCTGGAGATCGAGCGTAACCGATCCGTGCGCACGGTACGGAATTATGATTTCTATCTGCAGCGTTTCTTCGATTGGGCCGAATGGATCAAGCCTGAGGGTATAACGCCCGAACTGATCAGGAAGTACCGGCTCTGGTTGAACCGGTTCCGGGACACCCAAGGGGAGACCCTCAAGAAGAACACCCAGAACTACCATCTCATCGCCCTGCGCGCCTTCCTCAAGTATCTGGCCAAGCGCGACATCAAGACCCTGGCCCCGGAGAAGATCGAATTGGCCCGCACACCGGAACGGACAGTAGAGTTCCTGGAGGCGAACGAGCTGGAGCGGTTACTCGAGGCTCCGTTCTTCGGGACACCGAAGGGCGACGGGGAGGGTATTTCGCTGATCGTCTATCGGGACAAGGCCATCCTGGAGATGCTCTTTTCCACCGGCCTGCGTGTCTCGGAGCTGGCGGGACTCACCAAGGAGATGGTCAACCTCAAGCGGGAGGAGTTCACCGTGCGCGGCAAGGGGGATAAGCCCCGCGTCGTCTTCCTTTCCAACCAGGCGCGTTACTGGCTGGGGGAGTACCTGAAACGGCGCGGCGACCTTTCGCCCTACCTGTTCGCCAGTCATGACCGGGCCGGCAAGAAGAGGGACGATTCGCGCGGTCTGACCGCCCGGAGCATCCAGCGGATCGTCGAGAAGTACGCCCGGGCCGCCGGCATCACCAAACGGATCACGCCGCACACCATCAGGCACACCTTCGCCACCGATCTCTTGAGGAACGGTGCGGATATCAGGAGCGTACAGGCGATGCTCGGCCATTCCTCGATCACCACCACCCAGATCTATACCCATATCACCGATCAGCGGCTCCGGGAGGTCTACGAATCCTTCCATGCCAAGCGCCGCAAGCGGGATAGCGACGGTTGACTTGAGGCTATTTTTCTGCTATCCTTCGGTGGCGATGGGTCCGGAACTATGCGCCCGTAGCTCAGCTGGAGAGAGCGGCTGCCTTCTAAGCAGCAGGTCGAACGTTCGAGTCGTTCCGGGCGCACCACCTACGGTGGCCATAGTGTAACGGTTAACACAGCAGGTTGTGGTCCTGCTAATACGGGTTCGATTCCCGTTGGCCACCCCATAAACAGGCCTCCCTTCATGGGAGGCCTGTTTATATTATTGGAGGAACTGAATCGAAGGGCGCAAGTAGCTGCGAGCTGGCGCAGCAGCGACGGGGGATTCCCGCCTGCCCGCCGGTAGGCGGGTTGGCTACTTAGCCCCCCGCAACCATATGGATTTTCTAACTTCCTTTTTTCCGGTATGGTTATCTTGCTATGGAGAATATACAGGAGGGGACAGACAAGACGGCGGCGCGACTAAGTGATCAGATAAGCCGGGTCGCTGATGCGCTGGAAAAGCAGAACAGCCTCCGGCGGCGCCTGCTGACCGGGCTTATTTTCGGAGTCGGTACGGCAATCGGCGCTTCGGTCATCGCTACCCTGATCATCATCGGAGCGGCAAGACTGCTCGCTCCGATCGGTATCGATTTTCTGTCTGAGTTGAGAGAGGCCCGCGGCGTCCTGGAGACGCAGATCGAATCCCAGACGCCGCAACAGTGACGTGACACCCTTTCCGCTTCGTGAATAATCAAGAATCATTATGGCCTGTTTCGTAGCTCCCCTAGCCGCCGCAGCCACGGTGACCGCAGTCAGGAAAAGGATCAGTCCCAGGTATCGCGTCAATTGGCTTATGGCCCTGCTTTGGGGCGGCGTCGCCTGGCTGGTTCCGGAACATATCTATCACGGCGAGGTCGTGTTCTATCCGCCGTTCTTCACTGCCGGTACCCGAGAGATGCTTTCTGAAATCGTCGGAGTGGGAATTCCGCAGGTCATGGCGGCTCTTTTGGTCTGGGCGGTGCTTATCGCAGTCTCGTCTTCGGTCGCTCAACGCAGATTCCGGCCCAATCTCATCGGACTCATGTTTATCGGCGCGGTCGTCATGACCTGCGTGGATCTGTTGCTCGCCTGACAGGAATATCCGATTCAACAGATGGATATCTGACGAGTCGATCGTCCTAAGATCATCCGGCAGCCGACCCCAATAAACAGGCCTCGCCATAGAGGAAGCCTGTTTTTGTTTCGGGCGGCCGAAAGGAGGCGGACAGGGACAGGGACCGATTGACTCCATGTATCATCACTGTATAATCCCCCCGTCCTTTTCAAGGAGGTCCGCATGCGTATCCATTTTGACTTCAGGGTGTCGTGGTACGACACCAAGTCGTTCTTCACCAGGATCTTCCGCCGTCTCTGGTGGTCCGTCCGGGACGCCTGCTCACCGCTCGTCCGCGGGCCGGTCGGACTTCAGCCGGAGACGTTCATCAGCCTGTTGTTGAGGCACCGGCCGAAGACGATGATGATGCAGTGGTGCGACCTCAACAACTGGCCGGAAGGCAAGGCCTTCAGCTACAGCTTCCGCGCCGGGCGTACCGTTTACGTGACGTACTTCTATATCGAGGTCGGCAGGACCGGTTACCTCCAGGAGGTCCTTCCGGCGCCCTTCCTGGCATTGGCCGGACAGTCCGCGGCGATCTGGCCCATCCGCGATCCGGCCCGGCGTCTCGATGAGACGGGAATCCGTCAGCTCGCGGCCTGAAACCGAAAACCGGCATCTAGCCGGTCTTTTTATCTGTCTTATGTCAGCTCGATCCATCGGGAGCTCACGTCGCTGCCTGCGGTTCGGGTCCCTCCTGTCCGATGTCGCGCCTGGCGTGGGCCCGGCGGTGGGTCGTGGCGTCGACCAGCGTTTTGATGATGATGAGGATCAGCGCCGGAACGATCCGGACAGCAGCGGCCGGATCATCGCTCATCATGCCGAGGGGCAGCATCAGGAAGAAGGCCGCCAGAATGGTGAAGTGCATCACCATCACCCGCGAGTAGGGACGTCCCATCTCCTGTCCGACGTCGGTCTTTTCCCTTTCCCCCCGACCGAGATAGTTGAAGACGAACGAATAACCATGGCTGAGGAAGAGGATGACCGCCGCATAGGGGGCGCTTCTCGAGACCAGCTCTATCACGAAGTCGAGGACCGGCAGGCCCGCCGACATGCTGCCGAAACCGGCGGTCAGACCGATGACGAAGACGCCGTGGACCAACGTGAACATCCCGAAATGGAAACAGAAGAAAGGGACGGCGAAGATCTTACCGAAGGGATTGCCGGGAGCGAAAGCGATACGCAGGACGGCGAAGAAGCCGACGATCAGGTTCTCCATCCAATAGAGGAAGAGGGCGTCGCGCATGTCCCAGCCCAGCAGAAGCACGCCGACAACCGGAATCAGGTTGGCGGCGATCAGGGTGTAGAGCGATAGCGGTCGTTTCGGGACGGTCATTCGGGATTCCAGGTCGATTCCCCGGACCGGGGCGTTTTTTTCCTGGCCAGGAGCCGCAGATATTCCCGTCGGTCTTTGGCAGTGGATAGCGCGCTCCGCAGCCGGGCTTTCTGTCGTTCCAGCCGTTTGATGACTTCGGAGCCACCCGTCAGGTCCCCGGCTCCGGCACCCGTTTCGACCATCTCCTGCAGTTTCCGGCGGGCCGCCGCCTCCTGTTCCTCAATCTGGTCCATTTCGGTCTCGATAGCCTTTTCCTGCTTGGCGAAGTGCGCGTCGGCGGCCGAAGTGTCGCCAGATTTGAGCTCATCCATGGCCGATTCGAGCAGCGCCAGGTCGATACCGAGATCCTCGATCTGGCGGTCGAACTCTCCGAGCTCGTCCTGTTTCCTCTGTTCCTTGATCTGTCGCATCTTCTCGAGGGAAGCGAACATCGTGCCCCCTTCGATGGCCCTTTCCTGTTCATCTCGCTGATCCGTGAGCTCCTCGATACGTTCCTTCAGCTTCAAGGCTTCCAAAGCCAGGGCTGAATTCGGCCTGAAGGAGGCTTCACGGGGATGTCGGGCCTCGAGAGCGGCGAGAGCGGCATCGATCTCGGTCGATACCCCGCTCTCGGTTTCGGTCTGTTGCGGCCGGTCCTGGTCGGCCTCTTGTTCGGAGGTGTCTTGAGGTTTCTCGCCTTCAGGCGGGTCCACCCCCAGCGCTTTCCAGTCGACGATGATCTCACCCATAGGTCCGTCGTTAGGATATCCGGAATATAGCACAGTTTTCGGAAAAGCGCCGGGTCGTCGTTCCGCGGTTGCATATTGACTGTATGACCGGATGTGCCATACTGGCCTGTCGTTCCTTTCATACACCAGGGAGGTTGTCATGAACCGAGTCGTTTTGGTGGTCAGCTCCGGAATGCTGCTGACTTTAGCCGCGGCCTGCGAGAAACCGGCGGAAGTCGGGGCGCCCGCAGAAGGGGCGCGGCCAGTCATCGTGCCGGTTACCGAGTCCTGGATCGGCGCCGTGCTCTCCGAAAGGAAGGAGCTCGGTGACGAGATCCGGGAATACGGTACCTACGTCGAAGTCGTCGACTTGATTCCGGCGGCACCGGCCGAAGGGAAGCTGGCGAAACACGACGTGCTGGTGAGTATCAAAGGCCGTACGGTGACCGGGGCGCATCAGGTGATCTCTGTCATCTCGGAGCATCCGGTCGGGCAGGAGATCGAGCTGCTGGTGCGTCGTCAGGACAAGGAAGTGGCAGTACGGCTGACGACGGCGGCGAGACCGACGACCCAGGAGATGTTGCGGCAATTGTATCTCGGCAAGCCGCTACCCCCGTTCAGTGGCACGATCTCCACGGCCAAGGCAGACGGTCGGGGCGGTTTCCATTCGTCATGCGTCATGGAGGACCAGAAGGAATGCCCGCCATACGGCAGGTCCGGAAAGACCGATCTGGCCGTCGGCCAGATCACGGCCCTGCTGTTATGGACACAGTATCGGCTCGATACGCCGCTGGTCTTTACGGTCATGAGAGGTTGGCATGAGCGGTACGGTCAGTCGGGGCTGGCGATCGTCGCCGTCACCGACGACATGCCCTGGACGATCACGTCTTATCTCCGGGCCGAACCCGCACACCCGCCGATGACCCTGGTCTCCGTCCCCTTCAGCTGGGGCCGTCTGCGGTTCCTGAGACGCGCCGTCCCGGCCGTAGTGGTGTTAGACGAAGCGGGGACGGTCCGGGCCATCTCACTATGGACCGGAGAGGACTTCGACCCGTCCGGTGAACGGATGACCAAAGAGTTGCTCGGTTTGGAGGTTGCGGAATAGGACTTGACGGTCGCTCAAGGAGCGGCCGTTTTTTCATGGGCGGTCGTCGGCTTTCCGCCGATGGTCAGGAGTTGACTTACCCATGCGATGTGCTATAACAAGCCCTCGAGTCCTTTATAACCAATATAACCAAGCGGGGTAAGAAGATGACGATAACCGAAGGTCACGGCAGACGATTATTGGAGATGTTGGCTTTGGCTGAGTGCGATGACTATGAGGCGCTGGCCGCGTCGACCGCGGACGCCTCCTTGGACGATCTCGAGGCAGCGATAGCGCCCGAAATGCCGGGGAAGGTGAGGCGAGCGGCCATCGATCGGCTCGCCTTCATCGGCGGGCCCGAGGCCTTCACCGTGTTGGCCAGGATCGCTCTCATGGACACCCATTTCCATCACCAGGATGCGGTGGAGTGCGAAAAGGCAGCCCGCCGGGCGCTGGCCTTCATCGGTCCGCCGATCGTCGGGCAGGGCGGCGATCACGCCGTGGTGGTGCAGAACCTGTTCCGTTGTCTCGAGCTGAGCTATGCCGATGAGGCGACCATGACCAAGGTCGTGGAAGCCGTGGCGGACTGCCACCGTCTGAAACCGGAAAAGGCGATGGCCGTGATCGAGACCGAGATGGACCGGGTCTATGCCGAGGCCGGTGACGTAAAGAACGGCAATCCGGCGCTTACCGTGCAGGTGCATCTCGGCCGGCTGCCCAATGTCGCGGCGGCCATCGGTCCCGAAGCCGGCGTCAGGCTGCTCCTGGAGATCGGTCGGCGCCTGATCACGACTTACGGGCGTACCCGGATCGCCGATCAGTGTGGCGGCCTGCTCGATGATGTCGTGGAGACGCTCGGCTCACTCGGCCGGAAGTCGGCCCTCGACGCCCTGCTGCATCTCTGCGACCTGGCTGCGGAGAGCCATACCTACCGACCGCGGGTCTGGCAGCAGGCCATACCGGTACTGGTGGCCAAGGGGAAAGAAAGGCAGCAGAGGGCGGCCTGGAAACTGATCGCCGGGATGCTCGACGTCGGGCGGCCCGATGCGGTCCGTCGCGATGCCATGCGCACGGCCCGTCATTTCGGCGACATCGGTTTCGTCTGTCTGACCGACCGCCTCAGGAACGACGGGTCACCGGAGGTCCGCAAAGAGGCCGCCGCGGCCTTGCGTGAATGGGCCTGCGTGGAGAACGGCATCGAGACCGAAGACGACGAGGACTGACCGTCCGCACCCGCAATTCTTACGGGAACCGCCAGCACCGGCGGTTTTTTCGTGCTATCATGGGGGCATGAACGAGCCGAAGGAGATGTCCAAGCCGAAGAAAGGAGCGGCGACCAGTAAGCGTCGACGCCGCAAATGCCTGGAGATGTTGCCGATGGGCGTGATCGCCATGCGTCTGACCTCGTTGCGTGTCGGCTTCTTTTTGGCCTGGCGGCAGATCCTGCGTTCGGGGCGCGGCACCTCGGCACTGATCATCGTCATCATGACCCTGACCTTCCTGAACCTGGTGGTGGTCAACGGGATACTGGTGGGTCTGGTCCAGGGCTCCAGCCAGGCTTACCGGACGCAGTATTCGGGAGACGTCCTCATCACCAACAAGAGCGACGAATCCTTCATCGGACGCAGCCAGAGCGTACTCAGGACGGTCAGCGGGTTCTCCGAGGTGTCGTCGGTCACGGCCCGGTACGTCAGCGGCGGCCGGATCATCGCCAACTATCGGACCAAGGTCGGGATCACGGAGCGTCCGGATATCGTGGCCGCCGAGATAGCCGGCATCGATCCTGACGATGAGGATGCGGTGACCGGATTGGCTTCCAGGGTGGTCGAGGGCGAATATCTGGACGGGACTTCGGAGCGGGAAGTGCTGATCGGCAGTCAGCTGCTGGCCAGATATACGGAGGGGTCGGTCCCCGGAGAAGAGGGGCTGCCGGACGTCGAGGTCGGCGACAGGGTTCGCGTGGCCATCGGCGACAAGACGATCGAGGTCCTGGTCCACGGAGTGGTCAAGAGTAAGATCCAGGCGGTCAACCGCCGGGTGTTCTTCATCGACCGCGAGCTGCGCAATCTCCTCGGCCGGACCGACCTGAACGTCAATGAGATAGCCATCCGGCTCCATGAGGGAGGGGATCCCTATCATGTGGTGGACAGTCTGACGGCGGCCGGGGTGGCCGAACTGGGTGATATACAGACCTGGCGAGAGGCGCAAGGCGACTTTTTCGAGGATATCGAGACGACTTTCCGTCTGCTCGGCGACGTCATCGGTACGATCGCCCTGGTCGTGGCGGCGCTGACCGTCTTCATCGTGGTGCTGATCAACGCCATCACCCGCAAGCGCTACATCGGCATCATGAAGGGTATCGGTATCTGCGGTAACGCCATCACCGCCTCTTACGTCTACCAGTCGCTGTTCTTCGCCTTGGTCGGTTCCGGAATCGGATTGTCGCTGCTCTACGGCTTCATCAAACCCTATATCGACGCCAATCCGATCGATTTTCCGTTCAGTGACGGCATCATCGTAGCGCCGGTACCGGAGGTGCTCGGTCGCGTAGTGGCCCTGTTGGTGATCACCATGCTGGCTGGATACCTGCCGGCCCGGATCATCGTCAGTCGCAACACCCTGAAGACCATCCTGGGGAGGTGAACCTATGATCGAGGCCGAAAAAATCGTCAAGACATACGGTACGGGCGCTGCGGCGTTCACGGCGCTGAAAGGGATTGACCTGCGTATCCGGGACGGTGAGTTCGTCGGCATCATGGGCCGTTCCGGTTCGGGTAAGAGCACCTTGCTCTATCAGCTCAGCCTGCTCGATTTCCCGACTTCGGGTCGGGTACTGATGGACGGTACGGATATGACCGGTCTGGGCGTCGAGACCTGCACTCAGTATCGGATCGCCAATTTCGGCTACGTCTTTCAGGATTATGCCCTGTTGCCGGACCTGACAGCGCTGGAGAACGTGGCCTTGCCGCTGCTCATGCTCAACCGGACCCGTCAGGAAGCCTACCGTCTGGCCGGAGAGGCCCTGTCGAACGTAGGTCTTCAGGAGAAGCTCCGTAACCGGCCCAACATGCTGTCTGGCGGTGAGCAGCAACGGGTGAGCATCGCCCGGGCCACCGCCGCCTGCCCCAAGGTGATTTTTGCGGATGAACCCACGGCCAGCCTCGACAGCGAGACCGCCGAAAGGGTGATGAAGGTCTTCAAGGGGTTGCATGGCCGCGGTCAGACTATCGTCATGGTCACGCATGAGGAAGAGTTCCTGCATCTGTTCGACCGCATCATCCGGCTTCAGGACGGATCGATAGCAGAATGATCATCTCTGGGAGGAGGGGCGTCGAGCGTCGCAGCCCGGCGTCATTTTCATTTACGGCCGACTTGAACCTGGGTTGGGGAAGGGCTAGGGTAATCCAAAGAGTCTCGTATGAAACCGGATATCAAGGGCCTGCATCACGATCATATCGACGGGAGTCTGGCCGTGCGTGACGTCATAGACGGACTGTACGCGCTGGCCGACCGGGAATTTCCTTTCCCTTCAGTCGGGGCCTGGCTCGATTTCTTCCGGAATCCTCGGCAGGATATCGTGCGACGTTTCGCTACGGTCACGGATGTACTGCAGACGGCGGAAGCCTTGCGGACGCTGGGATATGCCTACGGCCGCCGCCGCTCCCAGGAAGGTTTCGGATATGTGGAGGCCAAGTTCGCGCCCCAGTATCACCTGCGGTCCGGCCTGACCCTGAAGGAGGCGGCCGAGGCCATGATCGAGGGTTTACGGCAGGCCGAAAGCGAGTTCGGGATCGTCATCTTCCCGGTGATCGGCATCGGTCGGGAGGCCGATCCGGAGATGGGTGTGGAGATCGCCCGGGTGACCCTGGAATACGACGGCGAGGTCGGTTTGGATCTCGTCTGTGACGAGGCGAATCATCCGCCGGAGAAGCACTTGCCGGCCTTCCGTCTCACCTTCGGCAGCCGGGTGCGGCGCGATTGTCACGCCGGGGAGTGGGTTGCCGCCGAACCGACAGACACCTATCGGGCGAGGCTGCTGCAGAACGTCCGGACTGCGGTCCATGAACTCAAGGTGGACGGCATCGGTCATGCCATACCGTTGGCTGACGACCCGGAACTGATGCGGTATATGGCCGGCCAGGGCATCCGGGTAGCCGGCTGTCCCCTGTCCAATCTCGATTCCGGCTTGATCGAAGACGTGTCCGAGCTGCGGATCGACCGGTTGCTGGAGGCCGACATCATCTATACGTTGAATCCGGACGACGATCTCTTCCTGCCGCCACCGACCGAGGTGATCGCCAGATGCGACGATGCCTACGGTTTCACCGCAATCCAGTGTCGACAGCTCGAGGGTAACGTCTTCCGCGGCGCTTTCGACAGGCGTATCGGACCCTAAGACCGTCCGATCCGGATGTCCGGTAGACGGTCTTTTATTTTACCTTCTTGTCTGGTAAGAAGACGGCGGTACCTTAACAGGATAAAGGAGGTAAGACATGGGAGAGGTCGACACTCTCTATGCCAGGTTCATGGAGCTGCGCGCCGAGATCGCGTATCTCAACTCCGCCAACTGCGTGCTGGAATGGGACATGGAGACGTTCATGCCCGAAGCCGCGGCCGACGTCAGGGCCAAGGTCATGGCCCACCTGTCGGGTGCGGCGCATGACCGGGCCGTGTCCCCGGAGTACGGCGACGTCCTCAGCGCGCTCAAGGAGCGGTTGGACGCGGGCCGGCTGCAGGGCATCCGGGCGGCGACGGTGCGTAAGTGCTGGAAGGAGTATGAGCGCGAGAGGAAACTGCCGGGTGAGTTCGTCCGGGAGCTGGCCGACCTTTGCGCTTCATCACATCACGTCTGGGTCCGGGCCAAGGATAATTCGGACTTCGGGGCGTTTCTGCCCAATCTGCAGCGCATCGTCGAGCTTAAGCGGCAGGAGGCCGGGCTGGTGGGATTCGTCGGCTCGCCCTACGACGCCCTGCTCGACGTCTACGATCCCGGCACGACGACCGCTGACGTAGAGCGGGTCTTCCGCCCCCTGCGACTTTTCCTGAGCGATTTCATCCGGCGGGTCGTCGATTCACCGCATCAGCCCGACGCGGCGCTGGCCCGGGTCAGCGTGCCGGTGGCCACGCAGGAACTGCTCTGTCGCCGCATGGCCGAGTCGCTGGGCTTCGACTTCAAGTCAGGGAGACTGGACACGAGCGTCCATCCTTTCACTACCCGCCTGCATCCCGGCGATGTCCGCATCACCACCGCCTACAAGGAGGAGGACTTCCTGGACGCACTCTACAGCACGATCCATGAGGTCGGCCACGGCATCTACGAACAGGCCCTGTCCCGGGAGCACTACGGCACTCCGGTGGGCGAGGCCGCGTCCTACGGCTTCCATGAGTCACAGTCGCGGATGTGGGAGAATCTGGTCGGGCGGAGCCGGCAGTTCTGGGAGTTCTACCTGCCCTGCCTGCAGCACCATGCGGGACTGCTGCTCGGCGTCGGACCTGGCGACATCTACCGGGCCGTCAATATCGTCCGGCCGTCGCTCATCCGTATCGAGGCCGATGAGGTGACCTACAACCTGCACATCTGCCTGAGGTTCGATATCGAGCGGGGATTGATCGAGGGGGAGTACGAACCACAAGACCTGCCCGAGGTCTGGAAAGGTCTGATTCGGGAGTACCTGGGAGTCGAGGTACCGGATGATGCGCGTGGCGTGCTCCAGGACGTCCATTGGTCCGCCGGCTATTTCGGCTACTTCCCGTCCTACGCCTTAGGTAACCTGTACGCCGCCCAGCTCTACGCCAAGGCACAGTCCGATATCGAGGGGCTGGAGGACGGCTTCCGTGAAGGCAAGTTCCGGCCGCTGTTCGACTGGCTCCGGGACCGGGTCTGGTGCCACGGCGGCGCGCTCGAGGCCCCCGAACTGGTCACCCGGTCCACCGGTTCGCCTCCTGATGCCTCCCACTTCACGTCATACGTCGAGCGCAAGTTCGGCGAGATCTACCGGATCTGATCCGGATGTCGAGGGTCCTCAACCGAGGGCCCTTTTACGATGACGTCGGAGCGCATCCGTCATCGCAGGGACGACGCGCCTTGCGTCGGGTCATGCTATGATGGCGAGGTCAGTCAATCCGGATATATGCCCCCGATTCCCGTCACAGTCGGTGTCATCGCTCTCATCTCATGTTTCGTCTATCTGGCGGTGCTGTTCTTGGATTTCGCGCCGATCTTCCAAGGGGGTCCTTACGCACCTTCGAACCAGCAACGGGTCTGTCGGATGGTCGAGTTGGCCGGACTGTCCTCTGGGGGCAGGATGGCCGACCTCGGTTCCGGTGACGGTCGGATCGTGCTGGCCTTCGCCTCCTCGGGAGTGGAAGCCCATGGTTTCGAAATCAATCCTCGTCTGGTCTGGCTGTCACGTCGGGCGGCCCGTCGTCGTGGCCTGGGGGACCGGGCCGTCATCCACCGCCGTAATTTCTGGAAGGAGGACCTGTCCGGTTTCGACGTCGTTACGGTCTTCGGTATCGGTCATGTGATGCGACGTCTCGGTACCAAGTTGCGCCGCGAACTCAAGCCGGGGGCCCTGGTGATAGCCAACGGGTTCCCGATACCCGGGTGGAGACCCCAGTACGAGAAGGATCACTTGTACGTCTATCGGATGGACGGTGGCTGGGGCAGCTGATCCCGCCAGCCGGGGACCATAACCTGAAGGACCGCGGCCAAAGCCGCGGTCCTGTCTGGTGGTCGGGGGTCGTTCACCGTCCGGACGGTTCCCCTTCCGGCGGGGCGGCGGCGACCGTCTCCGGCTCCAGTTCGTACAGATCAACCCGGATGATATCGGCGACGTTCCGGAAGGCGCGACGCCAGCCGTTCTCCAGGAACCAGCCGTGGATCGTCTGCGCGTCCTGGTTCAGGCCGTAGATCCATATACGGGGCGGCCGGTGGAGGCGGACCAGCCGTTCCAGTTTTTCACGGGCCTGGGTACGGGATGTCCCCGGGGCCGCACCTCGGTCCGCCGATTCAATGTCGATGGTCTGCAGGCCCATGGCCTGCAGGCTGAGGCGGACCTGAGCCTCGTTCTCGATGAGTCCCAGGGTATGGCGACTGTTCCAGATGTCGACGTCGAAATAGGGGTAGGGCATGATGGACATCGCCGGTATTTCCGGTCTCAGGTAGTGCGACAGGTTGGAGCGCGTGGTGCTGGCGGGAAGGATGACGATATCCCCGGTCCGGTAGTACTCATTGATGAATTGCGCCGCCTCTTCGACCCGGTGGTCCTGATCCCACTTGAAATCGTTGTCGACGACCGCCGAGGTCACCGGAATCAGGGTGGCCACGAATACGGCCATGAAGGCCAGGGCGTGTCGCGTCCTGAGGTTGGCGAAAAGATAGCCCAGGAGAAGCGCGAAAGGCACGGTGGCGAAGATGACGTGGCGATAGAAGATGGTCGAGTAGGGTACGGCCTGGGGCGACAGGAAGAAGAGAACGATCGGCACCAGGAACATCCAGCCGATGAACAACAGCGGCCGGCCATGCGTCTTGGACCTGACGTCGACCTTCCGCAGCACGGCTACGACGACCAGGACCAAGAGCACCTTGGCGATGAGCGGAGCCAGGGCTTCGATCTTGGTCATCACGCCGAGCTTGCTCATCCAGATGACGTCATGGATGAGTACATCGAAGAATTCCGGCGTCCTCAATGCGGGAATGGTCCGGGGCATGCCCATGATGACGTACTGGCCCAGGAACACCTTATAGAGGAGCGAATCGACCCAGAAGAAGAAACCGACAGCCACGGCGGCCTGCGCCCCGATCCAGGTGATCAGGCGCCGGGACCTCCCCTCTGCAGGCTCCCAGAACAGTGAGTCGAGCAGCCACCAGGCGGCCAGAGGGGCGAAGACGAACAGGAAGGAGTAATGGAGATACAGGCCGGCCACCGCGGAAAGCACGTAGGCGGCGAGCCAATACCGGCCTCTCCGTCCGGAACGTTCCCAGACGGCCAGGGCGCAGAGCAGGCCGCACAGACAGAAGAAGATGTAAGGGCGGGCCTCCTGGCTGTATTCGACCTGCATCGGCAGGAGGGCGGTGACCAGGGCGGCCGCCAGACCAGCCTTGCGGCTCCCCAGCATCCTGACCCCGGCCAGATAGGTGAGGACGATCACGGCCAGACCGAAGATGACCGACAGCGACCTGACGGCGATCTCTCCCGTGCCCCAGAGCCCGGTCCAGAGGCTCAGCAGGACGTAATACAACGGGGGATGGAATTCCACCTCACCGATATACCGCAACATGGTGCGGACCGACTCGAAATGAGTAGCGATGTCCAGGCTCAGTATCTCGTCATGCCAGTACGGTTCCGCGCCTAGATTGATCAGCCTGAGTACCGCTCCGACCAGGACGATGACGGCGAGTATCCAGGTTTCTTTGGTGATTCGTCCCATAGGTCCGTTTTCCGGTTAGACAATTCCCAGTATAGGGTGAGCGCCGGCAATTATAAAGACCCTCAGTCGATTCCTGTCGGGAGGCGGATGCATCGGATTGACCAGGCATGCCGCCCATGATAAGAGAATCAGAACGGTCCTCCGGACGGCGGCAGGACCCCGTTCCTTAATGTTCGGATGCCGATACCGTCGTGGACGGTGGCGGCCCGATCACACCGAGGAGAAGACGATGAGCGGACGATGGCGTAAGGTGCTCGGTTTCCTATTGAGCGGTTTCACGGCTTTCGCCGTGCTGTTGGCCTGGTCCTTGATTCCTGATCTGCCGCTAGGCGAAGCCTGGTTAGTGCTCGGACTGTTCGTCGCCGGCGCCCTGCTGGCGGCGTTACTGCGCGCTCCGGCCCTGGCGGTCGGTGGAGGGGCCGGTATCCTGGTGATGCTGACCCTCTCGGCGATCTATCTGGCGCTCCGGGATCGTCTGGATCTCAAGACCGACCTCAACCAGTTCATGATGAGCGTCTCCATCGCTGGCGTACTGATCGGTCTGACCATGGGATTCGGCGCCCTCGTCGGCCTGTGGCTTCGGGAGCGGTCCTGGAGAGGCAAGGTGTCCCGGAAGGGCGGCGGACTGTCTCTCAGCGAGGGCAATGACGCGGCCGACAGGAAGGATACCGATGTCTAAGATCATCAAACGACTCCTTGAGACCGGCCTGGGTATCGGTCTGGTCTGGTTCTTCTACACCAGCCAGCTGAATCTGCATGCCGGTCACCTCGTCCTAGGCCTGATAGCCAGCGGTTTCCTGAGCTCATTGGTATCGGGCCGCCGAGCCGGCCTGTTCGTCGGTCTAGGAGTGACCGGCACTTTCGCGGTCATCGGCGTGCACAACATGGTCGTGCGTAGCGCCGATCCTTCCCTGCTCCTTTCGCTGCCGCTGGTGCTGCTCATGATCTTCGTGATGACGGCGCTGGGGTCTTTCCTGGGCGACATCCTGCGGTGGCTGTTGGCCTCGTTAGGCCAGAGATACACGAAAGCCTGATATGCATCAGGCTTTTTCATTTGATCTTCACGTTGTCCGGTCAGCCGCTTCTCCGGCTCTGCAGGTCTATGATCTTCAGTTCGCGCAGCAGCACCGAGGAGGAGGCGGTCTCGATCCTGCCCTGATCCACCAGTCCGAAGGCTTCGTCCCAGGACATCTTCCAGACCTCGATCTGTTCCCAGCCGTCGCCGCGCGTTTCCACCTCCTCGGCTTGAGCGACATCGGCGATGAAGGCATGGATCTTCTCGGCCGTGGCGCCGATCGAGGGGTAATAGGCGGCGACCTGACGGAAGGCGCAATCCGGGACGTCCAGCCCGGTCTCTTCCCGCAGCTCCCTTCGGGCGGCCATCAGCGGGGTCTCATCGCCGTCGACCATTCCGGCGGGCAGTTCCCAGACGGAGATCTCGTCGCTGGATACACTGAACGTCTCGGACTCGGCACCATCCCGCGCCTGGCGCAGTGCCCGTGAACCGGGTTCGGTGTCGATGAACGCTTTGACCGGCCGCGGTTGCCTGATCACGTAGACCATCCGGTCCCTGAAGTCCGCCGGCAGGATGACCGCCGCGTTACCGCGGTCCATCAGGTCGTGCCGCCGTTCCGGACTCCCCGCCCCGAACGAGTAGATGTTGAGGAATCCCTGGCGCTCCAGTCGGCAGCACGAAAAGGTGAGCCTCTCGTCTTTCCTCCCGACGTGTCGAATCAGTTCCATAGGCCTTGGTCTGCTTCTGCAGGATAACAGGGGGCGCCGACGGCGGTCAAAGAGCCCGGGCCTTTATCAGGGTACGAAAAAACCCCGCCACCATGGACGGGGTATCGGACATCACTTATGTCCCTTAGGCGTCTTTCCCGGAGCACCTTTCCGGCGCCTCGGCTTCTTGGCCTTCGGCTTCTTCCGTTTGGTCTTCTCAGGGAAAAGTTCCGGAGCGATCTTATGGATCGGAGCGAAGAAGGTTTTCTTGGTCCCGTTGATGGAGAGGACGATACCCACGAGACGCCCGTCGGTCGTGTAGACCGGACCGCCGGAATCGCCGTAATTGCCGCGCATGGCGACCTCGACGACACCTTTGATCTTGGACGACTCGGTTTCCGTGATGGATATCCGGCCTCTCTGCCACCTCGTCTTCTTGCCGAAATGCCAGACCAGTTCGCCCTTGCGCGGACGCCAGGCGAAGTCCGGTGCGGCCGGAGCCGACGGCAGGTCGATCTCCTCGTCATGGTACATCGGTTCCAGCAGGACCACATCGTAGCGTTTGGAGACGCGTTTGACGATCACCGGGATGCGGCGCTTCTCCTTGATGGTCAGGCCGTCGTCGGCCAGCGTACGGAAGGAAGCCACCAGCAGCTCTTCGTCCCGTACCACGTGCTCCGCGGTGATGATCAGTCCCGTGGGATCGATCACCACGCCGGTGCCTCCGGCGTATTTCACCCCGTCCTCATCCGAATAGCGGATGACGTGGATGTCGACCGTCTGGCCGACGTGCCATCTGATGAAGGCGAGACGCTCTGCCGGAGCCAGTCCGTCGTCGACGGTGCTGTCGGTCAGCGGATCCTTGGGCGGCTGTTCCTCCTTGGGGACGCAGGTCGGCGGGTTCGGATTGGGTCCCTCTTTCTGCCCGGAGGTGGTGCAGCAGGAAGTGCTGCACAGCAACAGCATGATGAAGAGCCCCAGGCCCAGCAGCGCGCCCAGGCGCGCCGCTTGCGACAGGATCAGTTTTCGGTTCATTCAGTTCACCCCTTATCCGGTCGATCCTAGTTTGAAAGGCCTCTTTTCTTGTTAGCAGACGACATTTACCCAGTCAAACCCCGCGGATTGCCGTAACGGCCACCGCCCCGTGTTATACTGAAGGCATGAACCGGAAACCGGCCAAATCAGGGAGCCGACGGCCCAGGATAAGAGGCCGAAGGCAGGATGTCGGCATCACCCTGTTGCTGTTCTTCGCGCTGTTGTTGGGGCTGTTCTTCTTCAAGGTCGTCCGGGATAATCTCGGACAGCCGGAGAGGGACGTGGTCTGGGGAGCGACCTTCTCCAAGAAATACGCCCAGGAGCTCGGACTGGACTGGCGCAAGACCTATCTGGCCGTGCTGGACGACCTGGGGGTGCGCCACTTGCGGTTGCCGGTCTATTGGGACGAGATCGAACCCGAACCGGACACCTACAATTTCACCGATATCGATTGGCAGGTGGAGCAGGCGGCCCAGCGCGGTGTCCAGGTCATCCTGGCCATCGGCCGTAAGGTGCCGCGTTGGCCGGAGTGCCATCCGCCGGCCTGGACCGGTGGTATGGAGGAACCGCTGGTCCGTTCGCGTATCCTACGGATGCTGGAGGAGGTCGTGGAGCATTATGCCGATAACCTGTCGATCGTGGCCTGGCAGGTCGAGAATGAGCCGCTGTTCCGTTTCGGTCTCTGCCCGCCGCCGGACCGTGATTTCCTGAAGCAGGAAGTTGCGGTAGTCAGTGCCCTGGACGATCGGCCGATCGTCGTGACGGAAAGCGGCGAGCTCTCCACCTGGGTCAGCGCGGCCAGTATCGCGGATATCCTCGGTATCAGCACTTACCGCACGGTCTGGAGCAAGTACATCGGCTTCTTCTATTGGCCGGTCTCCCCGTCCTTCTATGCCCGACGCGGTGCCGCCATTTCCTCTTTCGTCGATCGCGTCATCATAACCGAACTGCAGGCCGAACCGTGGTCGCCCGGACCGATCACCATGATGCCGCTCGATCAGCAGCTGGCGCTCATGGATGAAGGTCGGCTGCTCGACAACCTGGCCTTCGCCCGTCGGGTCGGCTTCGCCGAGGCCTACCTCTGGGGGGTGGAGTGGTGGTATTGGCTGCAGGCCGTGGGCCATCCCGAACTTTGGGAGACCGGCCGCCAGCTTTTTTTGACGACGCAGGAAGTCCAGGAATAGGCACGCGACAGCCCAGGGATATCAATACCGCCCCTTGCCGGGCGGTATTCGTCATCTGCCGGCCTGCTACCACGTGCGGCGGGCGGGTTCAGCCGAAGGTGAAGGCGTAGGTCTTCACCCCCGGATCGTTGAAAGTCAGGCGCAACAGCCGTTCACGGTAATCTCCGGGCGAATCGACCAGGTTGTAGAGCCGCCCGGTCGACACTTTGATGAATGACCTCCCGGCTTCGCCCGTGACGTCTTCGCCTCGTGTCCCTTCATCCAACGGTCGGCCGTCCATTTCGACCGTCACGCGGTGTGGCGAACCGCCTCCGTCCATCACCAGGTTGACCTGGGCTGCCTTGATCCGGTAGATGATGGCGGCATCGGGACCGACGGACTCGGCATACCCGCCTTCGATGCGCCAGCCCCCCTCGAGATAGAAGACGTTCAGTGCCGGGTTCTTGGCGGAAGTGAACTTCTTGGTCACGCCGGCCCTGACTCCCTGAGGTGAACCCAGGTATTCCATCCGGTCGAATCCCAGATAGGTCTCCGGCGTGCCGATCCTGTCGAACTCCACCGGGCTGGCCGGTATGCTTGGAGAGACGGGTTCCGGAACGGCGGATCCGTCCTCGGCCAGCAGGGCGCGGATCACCGCCTCGGAGTGGTCGTAACCGCCCTCGCCGAAATGGTGGTAACGGAGTCGGCCGGCACGGTCCGCGAAGTAATGGGCTGGCCAGTAATGGTTGCGGAAGGCCTTCCAGACGGCGAAGTCGTTGTCCAGGGCGACCGGATAGCTTATACCGAAGCGCTCCAGGGCCTCGCGTACGTTCCGTTCGTCCTTTTCGAAATCGAATTCCGGGGTATGTACGCCGATGATGACCAGCCCCCGGGCGGCATAGTTCTCGTGCCAGGCCCTGACATGAGGCAGGGTGCGGAGGCAGTTGACGCAGCTGTAGGTCCAGAAATCGATCAGGACGACCTTGCCTCGCAGGTCGTCGGAGGTCAGCGGTTCGGTGTTGAGCCAGGCGGTGACGCCGGTGAGTCCGGGCAGCGGCCCGAGCGACGGCAGGTCCTCGGGAGGTATCTTCACCTCTCGACGTCGACCGAACAGCCGGCGCAGCGCGTCGGGTAATGGGGTCATATGTTCAGGATTCGGCCGGACGTTTGGTCAGGCGCACCTGCATGATGCGTCGGCCTTCCATCTTCTCTACCTTGGCCTCGACGTCATCCATGAGCGGGATGACCTGGCCTTCGTTCGGCAGATCGCCGAGCTGTTCCAGGATGAGGCGGCTGATCGACTTGTTGGGAGGGCCGAACAACCTGATGTTCATGAAGCGGTTGATGTCACGAAGCTCCGTGAACCCGTGGACCATGATGGAATACTTGTCGAGACGCTGGATGAGCTGTTCCTCGAGGACATCGGTGTCGTCACTGATCTCGCCCACCAGTTCTTCCAGCAGGTCATCCACCGTGACCAGTCCGACCATCGTGCCGAACTCGTTGACCACGATCGCCATGTGGGCGTTGGCTTTCTGGAAGTCCCGGAAAAGGTCGTCGATCGCCTTGGTCTCCGGCACGTACATCACCTTGCTGACCAGGTCCTTTATCCGTATGTCGCCGAGGGGGCGGTTCGGGTGTTCGGATATATAGTCGAAAATGTCCTTGATATGGATGATACCCAACAGGTTGTCCTCATCGAGCTCATAGACGGGGAATCGTGAGAAGTGGGTATCCTTGATGACGGGTATGATCTGGGCCACGGTCTGGCTGCCCTCAAGGAACTCCACGTCTTCCCGCGGGGTCATGACATCGATGGCGGTGATGTCATTGAACAGGAAGACCCGTTCGATCATCTCCTTCTCCTGTTTTTCCAGCGTCCCGGCCCGGACGCCCAGCGAGGCCATCGCCTTGATCTCTTCCTCGCTGACCGCCGCCGGTTCGGGGACGATGCGTCCACGGGTCATCCGGTCGACGAGGGCGGTCACCAGGTTGACGATCGGGCGCAGTATCTTGGCCAAGGCGTAGATCGGCCGTACCAGCACCAAGGCCGCCCGTTCGCTCTGGTGTGCGGCGAAGGATTTGGGGATGAATTCGCTGAAGATCAGAAGCAGGAAAGTGAGGATTCCGGTGGACAGTCCGACCCAGGCGTTTCCGAACCTCTTGACGGTGATCAGGGTGGCCAGGGCCGAGGCGCCGACATTGGCGGCGTTGTTGCCGAGCAGGATCGTTCCCAGCAGCAGTTTGGGATCATGCCGCAGTCTCTGTATCAGGGCCGCCCCCGGTTTCTTCTGTTGGACCATCGTCTGGATGCGGGCCGTATCCAGGGCGAACAGGGCGGTCTCGGCGGCGCTGAAGGTGGCGGATAGCAGTAGTAGCAGGACGAGTATTATCAGGTCTGTGACCATAGGACGGATCGGGTCGGGACGTCAGCTTCAGCCTTGGCCCGCCCCCTCCGGGGTTGCTTCATCTTTTTCCGGACCGGTCTCGGCGGCCTTCTGGTCCGCTGTCCGGTCCGTGTCCGTGATGCCGGCTTCCGGCCCGGACGTTTCTCTGATGATGGGAAAGGAGACGCTGATCTGCGTACCTACCTTCTCGATGGAATCGACGTATATCCGACCCTTCATCAGTTCCACGATCTGGTGGGTGATCCACAGGCCCAATCCGGTACCCGGGATGTCGCGGGTCTGGTCGGTCTTGACGCGGTAGAATTTCTGGAACAGTTTCTCCCGCTGTTCGGCCGACATGCCCAGTCCCGTATCGGTGACCTTGATCTCCAGCATGCCGTCATCCTTGACCTCGGTGGTGACGGTGACGCTGCCGGAAGGCGTGTACTTGATGGCGTTGGAGACGAAGTTGATGATGACCTGCTTGAAGCGGGAGCGGTCCACGTTGATCTTGGGCAGCGGTTCCGCCGGCCTCTTGTAGCCGAAGGCCAGCTTCTTCTTTTCCGCCTCGAAGCTCATCTCTTCCACCACCTCGTCGACGACCTCCTCGGCGGACAGCGGCGCCGTCTCCACCTTGAGACGGCCCTGCTCCAGGCGCGATACCTCAAGCAGGTCCTCGACCAGCGTATTGAGGTGGGTGGCGATCTGGAAGGTGGTCTTGAGTATCTGGTTGGGCTTCTCCTCCAGCTGGCCGAAGGCGCCTTCCAGGAACAGCGACAGGTAGCCGCGTACTGCCGTGATCGGGGCCCGGAGCTCGTGTGAGGCCATGGAGATGAAATCGTCCTTCATCTGGTCAACCTCCTTGAGCTTCTTGTAGAGGGTGGCGTACTGGAACAGCCGGGTGTTCGACGAGAGGACCAGCACGACGATCAGTACCGTTATGGCCAGCCAGATGTAGGACCAGAAGAGATTGTCCCGCACCAGGGAATCGATCACGTCCAGCGATATCTTGGTGGACAGCAGGTACATCTTCTCGTCGTCCTGGTCGTGCAGGGGCATGACCACGCCCCAGAACCGTTCTTCGCTGCGCGCTTCGGCCGGGGTCAGGGTCTGTTCCATGCCGGCCGGCCGGGCCGATTTGGTCAGGTAGGCGATCGCTTGGTCGTCATACCAGGCCAGGATGTTGTGGCGGCCGTGGGCTGGCCGGCCGATGCTGTCCTCATAGAGGCTGGCCACCACCTGGAAGTCCTCACCGTCCTTGGCTAGGATGTCCATGCTGCGTACCTCCGGTATGACTTCAGCGATCTTCTCTATCCGTTCCTGGAGCGCTGCGGTGTCGGAGAAGATGTCGGTGCTGGTCACGTTGAGCATCTTGCCGATGAGCAGCGCCGTCCGCTGCAACTCGACGTCGACCGTCCGACTGAACCGGTTTATCACGAAAAAGGTGTTCATCACGATCGTCACCGGG
>Ga0209536_100001475_pt1 | contig 38820 bp, 32 predicted proteins | sample DeeMarSeWOR28_12_FD_187461 | JGI IMG/M metagenome (GOLD analysis project Ga0209536, IMG submission 187461) | Marine sediment microbial communities from White Oak River estuary, North Carolina - WOR-2-8_12 (SPAdes) (version 2) | ecosystem: Environmental > Aquatic > Marine > Intertidal zone >... | reverse complement strand
TCGGCGGTTTCGCCGTCGTTTCTCAAGTCGAGGCAGCTCGACGCCGTGGGGGGCATCCCGCCGGTGCCGCCCATGCCACCCATGCCGCCGGTGCCGCCCATGCCGCCGGTGCCGCCCATGCCGCCCATGCCAGCCGTACCGCCTGTGCCGGCCGTACCGCCCATGCCGCCCGTGCCGCCATCGCCGATCGGAATCTCGCTGCCACATCCGTACGCCGCAAGCGCGACGAGGAGGACGCCCCACATACCCGACTTCGCCATGCGCCCAAGCATACCGAGGACCCGATGAGCGTCCAGTAAAATGCCGGACAGGCGACAGATCGCCAGGTTTCAGGAATCGCGCTGAGCGCGCTCCGCGAGAACCTCCACGAGAATGTCGTAGTAAGCCTCTGCAGTAGGTTGCCGAAGGGCCTCGTTTTCGATGCGGGCCCTCGCCCCGGTTCCGAGCCGTTTTCGTAGGTCGGGGGAAACGCTGAGCTCGAGAAGCAGCTCAGCCAGCGCTTGGGAGTCCCTATGCGGAAAAACAAAGCCGGTGACGCCGTCTTCGATCGCATCGCGAACCCCCCGAACGTCGCTTCCGACGACTGGAAGACCACACGCCTGCGCCTCCATGATGGCGAAGCACATCGTTTCGCCGTGTGTCGCGTGCACGTAAATATCGAGGCTCTGAAGCATGGCCCGTAGATCGGTGCGGTCCAACATGCCGTAAAAGGTCACCGACGAGGATATTCCGAGATCTCGAGCCAATTGCTCGAGGCACTTCCGTTCTTTGCCGCCCCCTGCAATGTGAAGTGATAGCGGCCTCTCGCTCCGGCTCGCTGCGCTGGCGAACGCACGGAGCAACGTACTGTGGTCTTTGTGGACGCTGAGTCGCCCCTGCATCCCGATTCGAATGTCGTTTGCTTGATCGCGTTGTCGGGGTAGAAAGAAGGAGATGTCTGGTCTCTTAGGAATCACCACGCATCGCGTCGAGCCGGATGCAAAACCATCTTGATGGTCGGGAGAGAATGTCACGGTTCGATCCGATGAGCGCCTCAGCAAAGACGTCCAAAACCTGTCGCGCAGTGTCTTGACTTCCGAGGTGGTGTGCTCGACCTGAATCACGGGGCAGGACGACGTATAGGATCGCAACAGGGCGCCAATGGCTCCGGCCCCTGCGCCGCTGTGCAACACGATCGCATCCGTGGGTCGGCTCATGGCGCGCACGAGCCGGACGGTCGCGACGAGATCCGGCCCCCGATGCTTACGAATCGCCGTGAACGGGATGTCTCGCTCGCGAACGAAGCGCTCGTACTCCGGATCGAGAGTCTCGACGCCGTAGAACACGGCACGGTGCGCGAAACGCGCGTTCCGGTCGCTCTGGACGAGCTCGAGAAAATACGTCCCCAACCCCCCTTTTCCACTGTAGAGCACGTGCAGCAACCTGAGCGGCTGGGTTTGAGATGCCTGTTGGATCGGCTCACTCATGCTTGATCCAATGACTGCAGATCGCTGAGGGCACAGCCCAACCGCCGCGTCGCGTAGCCGTCGGCCGAATGCGCAAAGCGCATGGTAAACTCTCGGACTGGCTCCGGAGGCCTGTCCTCGCAGTCTAGCAAGGCATCGAGCTCTCCATCGGAGCATTCGAGCCCGCGGACGACGATCGCGACCCCGAGCTCGCGAGCGCCACTCATCAACGTCGACTCCGACAGCTCGAACAGCATCGTCGGACGCGCGATGACCGCTGGAATCACGAGCGTGGAGTCGAACCCCATGCATGCCCGCGCATCCTGGATCAGCGAGCCGATGTCAGTGTCTCGCACGTACTGGATGCCTGCACCGTCCGGAAGCCAGCTCGCTTCATAGGTCTCGGGGTGCAGCTTCACCACCAAGGGATACCCTCGCTCTCGAAGACGCAGCGAAATATCGGTCAGAAAGCGTATCTTGCTTTCCATGCTGGTCGTCATCATTCCATACCGATTCTCTGCGGTTGGAGAGTCGATGAGGAGCACGTGCTTGTCGCCTCTTGGCTTCGAGCACGCCAAGCGGCGAAAGATGGGATCGAACTCCGGAATCCCGACGGGGATGATCGACGAGTCCCGGGCGCCGTCGAGCTGGCGGTGAATCTCGGAAGTCGCCTCGGAGTACGTGATGTATCGATCCGGCATTCGCCCATTGAAACGAAACCGGAGCTGACTTCGATAGTGACCGGCTCTACGCGCCTCGATAAGCATCGCAATTGCCTGCAAGGACTCGACGGGCTCCTGTAGGAAAGTGCTACGGAGCAAGAAGCGCACCGCTTCGGCCGCTGAGCTCCCCGTCGAGACCTTTGCTGGCGCCACGACTTTCGACCGGGAGGCTCCGAGCGAAAGGTAGTTCTCGAGCGAGCGGAAATAGCCGTGCTGAAAAATGAAGGTCGGGATGTCTCTACGTCGGGCAACCATGTTCAAAGCAATGGGGCGAAGCCCCGATAGGCTCATGAAGACCAGCCTATCGGGCTCGATCTCGTCGAGAACCTCTTGGGCGCTACGAAAGTCGTTCCAGTAGTACCGAGGCCGATGGGTGTGCGAGCACTCTTCCTCGTCTTTGCTGAGATGGAACAGGTAGTGAAAATCGAGCTCCCGGTCGAGTTGCTCGAATGGAGCAACCCAGCCGCGACGATGGTACCCCCAACACAAAAGCACTCTCAGGCGTTGTTCAGAGGTCGGCAAGTTTCTCGGTTTCGTGGACCGTAGGGAGTTGCACCGGCGTCGCAGTCGACAATAGTAGCTTCGGAAAGAAGATGCCACGAACCGGGGAGCGCACCGACGTAATCGAGGGTTTCGGCGATGAATGGGCTCGATTCGATCAGTCGGCCTTGAGCGACGAGGAGCGCGCCATCGCCTTCGACGCGTATTTCGAGGTATTCCCCTGGAATGAGCTTCCGGACAACGCTATAGGGTTCGACCTTGGTTGTGGCTCCGGCCGTTGGGCCGCAGAGGTCGCGCCACGTGTCGGGACCCTTCATTGCGTGGACCCAAGCGACGCGATTGACGTCGCTCGCCGCAACCTCGCCAAACATCGCAACGTCGTTTTCCACAAACGAACCGCCGCAAGCTTGCCGTTCGAGCCCGGCTCCATGGATTTCGGGTACACGCTCGGAGTTCTGCACCACGTCGAAGACACGGAAGGCGCCCTGAGAGCCGCCGTGCAGGCGCTGAAACCGGGCGCCCCGCTTCTGGTGTACCTCTACTACGCCTTCGACAACCGTCCGAGATGGTTTCGCGCCTTGTGGCGCGTGAGCGATGTGATGCGCAGGGGGATTTCACACGCTCCCAATCCGGTTCGGCACCTGATATGCGACGGCCTGGCAGGCTCGGTGTACTACCCGCTCGCACGAGGTGCTGCCTTGGCGGAGCGTTTTGGCATCGACGTGGAGCACTGGCCCCTATCCGCATATCGACACCGATCCTTTTACTGCATGCGCACCGACTCCCTTGATCGATTCGGGACCCGTTTGGAGAAGCGGTACACGCGCCACCAGATGGAGACTCTTCTGCGAAACGCTGGACTCCGCGACATTCGGTTCTGCTCGTCGGTCTTCTGGTGCGCGGTGGGGAATCGATCAAACGACCCCTAGCGCGTCTCGCTGTGGCGCCGTTTGGTTTGCCTCAGACGGCACGCGACTCGGCTTGTTAAGCACGAGCAGGAGGATGCAAAAAAACGGAAGAAGGGGCGCCCTGTACCTCGAGAGCGTTCCGAGGTTACTGGATGCAAGTCCGACGGCCATCCCGAAGGCGAGGACGAAGACCACACAGAACATGAGCAGCGGATTGTCGCCAATCTCACGACGCACGCGGCCGAGATTGCGAGTAACCAGAATGCGCACAAAGAGCAGGCTGAGAACCGCCGTTTCCAGTGCGTTCACGAAAGAGGGGACGTTGTGCGCCTCGAAGACAAAGGGCCGAAACAGTGATGTCAGAAGGGCCGCGGGTGCATACGCAAACTGTCCGGCGAGCGTCGTGGGGCTCTCGCTGGTCAACGCAAAGGCGCTTCCTCCTTGTCGTCCCAGTTGACGCAAGCTCGAGCTTTGCTCAGCGAAATTGTCCAGCGAGTATTCAGGAAAGTACTGGCCGAGCAGAACGATACCGCCCGCGCCCAAAGCAACCGCGATTAGCGCCTGGAGAGGCTTGACTCGAACGCGGCCTCGCTTGAGGCTCCGCGTCCAGTAGTACCAACTTCCACCCGCAAGCACGAATGGAAACAACACGTACGGCTTGATCAGTAACAGCGGAGCAGTCCCGCCGGCTATCATCGCGAAACCCGCGCCCAAGCGACCCTCGCGGAGCCACAGATGAAGGCCATAGAACCCCCAACCGAACCCGGCGACCACCACTGCCTCCTTGATGAGACCCGACGACCAAAAGACGAAAGACGGCACGAAAAGCGCTGCGATCGCGGCAGCCCCGCGGAGGGAGGGATCGAGGTTGGCTCGGAATACCCGATAGATTCCTATCTTTCCACATAGGGACAACACGGCGAAGGCGACGCATGCAGCGTACCGCGACGGTCCCAGAAGAAAAAACGTCCAAGCGGACAGCGCAGACATGCTTCCGGTCCCGCTCCCCGCGCCTAGTATGACCACGGGAAGATTGGGGTGGCCGTGCAGGAGCAGCGTGGTGACCTCCGGAATCGCGTGAATGGGATCTCGCTCCATCATCCGGGCGAGCATCTCTCCGTAGGTGAAGTATCGAAACATATCGCCCCCGCCGAACAGGCTGAGGACGAGTGGCACCTGCACACAGGCAAGCCCGACGTGCATGGCGAAAGACATCGTCACCCACTTCTTTTCTCGACTGGAGAGCCCTACCGAGGCGAAGGCCACCAGTACGGCGCCAACCACAGCCACTGGAAGTGTCAGTAAGAAGTCGGTCATGGGGCCTTCATCGATCTAGCACCACTGCCTCATGTCTCCATATTTTGGCGGTTGTGGTACCACCATGATTGGAACATTAGAACCGCCCACAACCGGTGCTCGTGGTTACCTCGACCCTCTTGGTGCGCCTGCCAGATTCGATCGACCACCTCGGAGTCGAAGATGCCATCCGAGCGGAGTCGATCTCGATTGAGAAGATCGGCGGCCCAGCTCTTCAGGGGGCCGCGGAGCCAATGCCCAACCGGCACACCGAACCCCATCTTGGGCCGCTCGAAGAGCCTGGCCGGCACGTGGCGCGAGAGCACCTGCCGGAGGATCCATTTCTGGATTCGACCTCGAATCTTCCACTCCATGGGGAGCTGCCAAGCGAGCTCCACGATTTCTTGGTCGAGGAGCGGGACACGTGCTTCGAGCGAGACGGACATCGAGGCACGATCAACCTTGGTGAGAATGTCATCGGGTAGATACTCCAACAGGTCTTGGAGCATCATCTGCTCTGCGAGCGGGCCTTCGAAACGCCCGACCCTGGAAGTGTCGCGGGGGGAAGAGCCGTCTGCCATCACATCTTCGGGGCGGAACCAGTGAGACCGTAGCCTCTGGTAGAACTCGTGCGGTGTCGCTGCATCCGCGAGGGCCGCGATCTTATGGAGCTTGTCACCGGGAAGCCTGAGCGCTCCCGCAAGTCCGACGGCGCGAAACGCTCGATCCCAATCCTCAACGCCAATTAACTTGAGGGCGTTGAGCCAATTTCGCGCGCTCAGGGGTAAACGATTGATGATCTGCCAGAGCCTCGGCACCCACGCATGGCGATTATAGCCCGCGAAGAGCTCATCCCCACCATCGCCCGAGAGAGCCACGGTGACGTGTGCACGGGTCAGCCGTGACACCATGTAGGTCGGAATCTGAGAAGAGTCCGCGAAAGGTTCATCCCAGTAGTGGGAAATACCCGGAACGATTGCGAGCATGTCGGAAGGAGCGGCCATCAGCGTGCGGTGCTCGGTGCCGAGGTGCTGCGCCACCGCTTCCGCCTGACTCGCTTCGTCGTACCCGGCCACGGTATTGCCGATGCAGAACGTCTTGACTGGCCGGGAGGCGCATCGTTGCATCACTGCGACGACCGTCGACGAATCAATTCCGCCGGAGAGGAATGCTCCGAAAGGGACGTCCGAGCGCATACGTAGCTTGATCGAATCCTCGATTCGGCGTTCGAGCTCTTCGATCCCTTCTTGGAGCGTGCCCTCGAATGGCTGGCTGAGGCCTCTCGCCGCGACGTGACGCGCAGACCAGAATACCTGGGAGACGCCTTCATCAGCAGGGCTGTCGAACCGAATGATTGTGCCGGGCGGCACCTTGCGAACGCCCTGGACGATGCACGCGTCTCCCGGAACGACGCCGTACTGGAGAAAAGACGCGAGCGCGGAGCGGTCGAGTCGTGCGCGCAACGGAGGCAAGACATTGAGAGCCTGGAGCTCGGAGGCAAACGCGATTCCAAAACCGCCCCTCGTGTAGAGCAGTGGCTTGATTCCGAGCCGGTCACGAACGAGGTAGAGGCGCTTGGCTTCACTGTCCCAAAGCGCAAACGCGAACATGCCCCGAAAGCGCTCGAGCGCCCTCTCCAACCCGAACGCTTCGATCGCCTCGAGCACTACCTCGGTGTCGGAACGTCCCCTCCAAACGATGCCGAATCCCAGTCGCTCCAAGTCCATCCGAATCTCGGGAGCATTGTAGACTTCGCCATTATACGTGATGCAGTACCGACCTGTCTTCGACCACATCGGCTGTTTGCCTGCATCACTGAGATCCAGGATCGAAAGGCGCCGGTGACCGAAGCCGATGCCAGCGTCGCAATCGAAGAAAGCCCCTGCCGCATCGGGACCGCGATGTACGAGCGTCGCCGTCATGTCGTCGATCCAACCGCGAGCGTTGTCTTCTGTGACGGAATCCGCGCACCAGAGCCCTGCTATTCCGCACATCTTGGTTCCTACACCCCGGGACCGAGCCCCCAATGAATGGGGCGAAGGATAACGGCAACGCGCAGTGCTTGCACCTCGAACGCGCGTCATGCTTGGAGTAGGAGACAGGGGAAGTCTAGGTTAGGCGTTGGCAAAATGAACGCATCTGCGATTCACAAGCGCGCCTCGATCGCGCCCGACACGGCCGTGCTCGCCGTGACGATCTTGGTCGCACCACAACTTTTCGGTGGCGCGTTTCCCTGGTCGGTGGTTGCAATTGCGGCACTCTCGCTCGCTTCGTTCGGGGCGGCGGTGTGGGTGCGCCGCTCTGACGCCACCACGGTGGTCGACGGTGTCTTCGTCATGATGGGAATCGCGTGGCTCTGGACATGCCTCCAGGTGGCACCTCTCCCTGCGGGCATCGCGCACGCACTCGATCTCGGATCGGTGCAGAGTGCAGAGCGGCTGCGAGGACTTGCGTGGGCCGATGTTGGTGCCTTGACGATCTCCTACCAACCCGGCGCGACCTACCTTCAAGTCTTGGTCGGGATCGGTATCCTCTCCGTGTTCCTGACGGCGCGCCTGAGTGGCGCGTCGCAACTAAGAGCAATCGCGAAGGTCGTCGTCTTGTCCTCGGTGCTGCTCGGCCTGACGGGCGTCGCGCACGAAGTCAGCGGGACCGATGCTCTATTTGGCGTCTACACCCCGAGGTTTACGACTTCGCGTTTGCTTGCACCGCTGATGAATAGCAACCACTTGGCGGGCTTCTGCTTGCTGGGCGCGCTGATCGCCGCCGGCCTGGCCGCGAACACTGGAGATCGGAAGACCCGCATGGCTTGGATAGCGGCTTCGATGTTTTGTACCTGCGTCTTGGCGTGGACCCTGTCGCGCGGTGCGATCGGAGCCCTCTCGTCGGGCGCCGTGGTCCTGGCGGCCTGGCTCGCACGCAGAAAGCAGCCACAGCGTCGAGGGAGCGCGATACCAGCTGCCGTCCTCGTCGCGACCGTCATTGGGATAGGCGCGTTTGCCGGGCTCGAGCCGATCTTGAAACGCTTTGAGACCGAACGCATCGACAAAGTCGAAGTGGCTCTTCGTGGCTTCCGTCTACTCGAAGGCTCCGCGCAGCTCCTCGGCATCGGTCGGGGTGCTTTTTCGTCAGCTTTCGTGACACACGAAGGGCTCTCGGATCGGTACACGCACCCAGAGAACCTCATCGTGCAATGGACGACCGAGTGGGGCCTTCCAGTCGCGCTCGGGCTGCTGATCGTGCTGACTTGGGCGCTGTGGCGGCGTTTGAGGACCACGGACGAACCGCTCGTTGCAGCGGTGTGTGTGGCGCTCTTTGCCCTGAGCCTGCAGAACCTCGTTGATTTCAGCCTGGAGATGGCCGGCGTGGCTGTCGTGGCGGCGGCCCTTCTCGGCGGAGTGCTCCCAGCAGAGCAATCACCGCGCGGGCCACGCGTACAGAAACCGTTGCTGGTCTGGTTCGCCTTGTTTGCCACCGCGCTTGGAGTGCTAGGTCCTCGTGTTCTGCAAAGCGACACGCAATCGATCGTCGATCGGCTCACCCAGTACATGCGGGCTGACGACGAGGCGCGATTCCAGGCGACGCTAAAGAGAGGGCTCGCCCTTCATCCTGGCGAGCCTGCCATTGCACTTCTCGGAGCGGCCTACGCTGGCTCGAAGCGGCATCCCGACGCGCCGCGTTGGCTCTCGATAGTGATGATCGAAGCGCCCGAGTGGGCTGCCCCCCACGCGATCGCGGCCCGTTGGCTGGTGGCCGAGGGCAAGATCGACCAGGCGCTCATCGAGATTCGTGAGGCAGAGGAACGGCGGGCGGGAAGTGCCCGCGAGGTTCTCTGCGAGGTGCTCGTTAGCTCTCCAAACATGGACTACCTTGAGCGCGCCGCGCCGACCGGAGGTCAACGGATCGCGTTCTTGAACCGAACCGCCACGTCGTGCGGCAGGCTTCCCGTCGCGTTCTACGAAGAAATCGACGCAGCCATTTTGGTGGACGATCCAACACACCCGGCCGCGACACTACGTGCGACCCGGCGCTTGGTCGCCGGCGGGAGGTCGGAAGATGCCATCGCACTCCTGGAGCGGTCGGCCCGAATCCATCCCAACACCGCGAGCCTCTGGGTCGCTCTCATCCAAGCCCACTTGCAAGTCGGAGATGTGAACGCGGCGCAGCTTGCTCTTGAGGAGGCAAGCTCGAATGATCTCGACGACGTTGCAATGTCTGAAGCCAAGGCACGTGTCGAAGCCGGGCGCGGGAACACCGATGAGATGCGCGCCACGATCACGCGTCTTCGTGGGCAGTCCGCGGGCGACCTTCGAAAGGTCGCCGCAAGCTTCATGCTCGAGGGCGAGCTCGAGGCCGCACTTGGAAACGTCGATGAGGCCCTTGCTGCCTATGCTGCAGCCGATGCTGCCAGCCCCGAGACGTCCGCGCTGCAGCGTGCCGCCGAGCTCGCGCTCCGCTCGGGACGATCATCGCATGCGCGTCGGGTCTATGGAACACTCTGCAGCCGAAATCCGGGCGGACCCGCATGCGCGCAGGAGGAACGGCTTGCGAAGGAGCTCAGGGAAGCGACACCCCGCCCTGCCCTCCCTTGACCCCCTCCTCGATATCGAGAACGCTAGTGTTCGGGGGCGCTATTCAGCCAGACCGTCCACAAGCTGAGACCATGGAAGAACCCGAGCTCGACCTACGGGAGGTCCTGCATGTGTTGCAGGAGTACAAGTGGGTCATTGCGGGCATCACGCTCGTGGTGATGGCGCTTGGTGTCGTCTGGACCCTCCGCACCCCCAAGATCTACGAGGCCACCGCCACGATCGAGTACGACCCCGCCCCATCGAAGCCGCTCGGAGGCCAGGTGGAGGACGTCGCCGATCCGATCGGCAACTACTGGGCGACCCGGGAGTTCTTTCAGACCCAGAACATGGTCATCGCCAGCCGCGGCATCGCCGAGCGCGTGGTGCAAAAGCTGGGGCTGCAGCATGACCCCACCTATCTCGCCCAAGATGATGATGCGACCGGACCGACTGGCGATGTCGAAGCGGCAGCCATCGCGCTTCAATCCGGGCTGACCGTCGAGCCGGTGCCCGACACGCGCATCGTGCGAATCCATGCGCGCGACGTGAATCCGGAGCGCGCCAAGCTCATCGCGGACGCGGTGGCCCAGGCCTACGTCGACAAGACGATCGAGGACCGGCTCGAATCGACCGATCGCGCGAGGGACTGGCTCGAGCACCAGCTCGTGGTGCTCCGCAAAGAGCTCGACGATGCTGAGCTCGCGCTACACAGCTTCAAGAAAGGGCACAACGTGTTGTCGGTTTCCATGGAGGACCGGCAGAACCTGGTTGCGAGCGACATTCAAGCAACGCACGACCGGCTCACCGAGGTGCGGAACCAGCGAATCGAGCTCGAGGCGCGCTACAAACGGCTCAAGGCCTCGCTTGGCAAGCGCCCCGATGACATCGACCCGTCCGTCATGACCGACCATCCGGCGCTCAGCGCGCTGGTGCTCGAGCTTCGCGAAAAGAGCCAGGAGCACGACGCCCTCGCGGTGAAGTACGGGAGCGAGCATCCCACGATGCAAACGCTCAGCGAGGAAATCGCAGTGCTGACACGGCAGATCGCGCAGGAAAAAGAGGCCCTTTTGGCGTCTGCCGAGCGGGATGTGGAGCAGATTCGAACCGTCGAGAACGGCCTCCGCGCTGCGGCCGATCAGGCGCAATCCGCGGGACTCAATCTCAATCTACGGGAAATCGAGTACCGCCAGCTTCATCGCGACCGGGACAACAAGGCCAAGCTCTACGAGATAGTCTTGCAGCGCCTGACGGAAACCGACCTCACGCGAATGCTCAAGACGACGCACGTTCGGATCCTCGATCAAGCGCTTCTTCCTGGTCAGCCCGTGACCCCGAACCTCGTCAAGAACGTCGGTGCGTCTCTCCTCGCAGGGCTCGTGCTGGGGCTTGCCGCGGCGTTCTTCATGAGCCGCCTCGACCGCACCATCCGAACGGTCGAGTCGGTAGAAGGGCTCGGCATCCCGGTGCTCGGGGTCATTCCGCACTTGGGTCAGCCGGCCTCCGAGGCCAAGTCGGCGCTCAAGCAGATCAGCGCGGCTCAGGCGCCGAGGGATGAGCTCGTCGTGGTCAAAGAACCGATGTCTCCGGCCGCGGAAACCTTTCGCATGATTCGCACCAACCTCGCATTCATGTCGCAAGACGACCCGCTCCGAAGCGTCGTCGTGACCAGCGCCATGCCCCTCGAAGGCAAGACCACGATCGCGAGCAACTTGGCGGTCACGTTGGCGCAGTTCGGTCGTTCGGTGCTGCTCGTGGACTCGGACTTGAGGCGCCCGAGGCTTCACCGCGTGCTCGAGGTCGACAACCAAACCGGCCTGAGCACGCTCGTCGAGGGACGCTCGAGCTGGAAGGCATCGGTGCACCAAACCAAGATCGACGGCCTGAGCGTGTTGACCTCGGGGCCCATCCCGCCCAACCCGTCCGAGCTGCTTCACTCCGAAGGCTTCGCCCGGGTCAAGGCCGAGCTGCTCGAGCACTTCGACTACGTCCTGTTCGACAGCCCGCCGATGGGGGCCGTGACCGACGCGGCCATCCTCGCCCCCCAAGTCGATGGCGTGCTGCTGGTGGTCCGGGCGGGAACCAGCACCGTTCAGTCGGTGGCCGGCGCGCGCAAGCAGCTGAGCGGTGTTTCAGGCCGTCTTCTTGGCGCGATCCTCAATGACGCAGACCTGCGCATCAAGGGCTACCGCTACGGCGCCGGCGGATACGCATATCGAAGCGCACGGGGCTACGCCCCCTTCGAAAAGGACGCGGACGCCGCGTAGGCATCGGGCGGCGCCTCACCAGAGCTCGGCCTGCGCGCGCTCGAAGCGTGCTTCCCTGGCTTTCGAGGCGACCTCGAGAAGCTTCCAGTCGCGCGACCAGCGAGCCCGCTCGTCATCGGATGCGGACTCCAAGAGCTTCGCGAGCCCGCTGCATTCTAGCAAACGCTTCACCTGTCGAAGGATTCCGTGAAGCGCGATGTGAACGCGTGGATCGAGGGCCGGCTCGGTCCGAAGCGCGTCGAGGGCTACGAGAGCCGCACCGAGCTCTGCGATCAAGTCAGCCGGTCCCCGGACCCGAAGCGCCAATCCGACGAGATAGCCGAGCGCGGCGCCGAGGACGTGGATGTCTTCGATCGTGCGAAAGGGCTTCACGTAGTCGAGATAGCCATCCCCTGGAAGTCGCTCGATCGGTGTCACCTCGACATCTTGAAAATCGACGCGCGCATGTGGGACCTCGGGAGCAAACGGCGTCGCCGGTAGCTCGTGCAGCACGACGCCATTGCGATCGGCTGGAACTCGGACCAGCGCGAGATCGGGCCGGCCGTCGGGCTTTTCGCCCGTGCGGCACGCGACGTAGAGCGTCCTTGCCAACGTTCCCAAGGTGACGAAGCTCTTCGCCCCCCGCAGACGATAGCCGCCGTCGGTCGCCTCGAGCGTCGTCACGATCGCCCGCGGGGTGTTGCCGCCAGCCTCCGTGACGCACAACGCGCACGGGGCCTCAACCGGGCCGATCATGTGCTCCAACGCTGCGGGATAGCCGGCGGCGAAGGCAAAGCCGAGGCGGTCCACGCGGGAAGCCACCCGGATCGCGCTCGAAAACGGCGATCGGCCAGAGGCACGCTCGCTATCGTAGGCGCACCAGATTTCGTCGAGGCTCGACGAGATCAGGGGTTGCTCGCGATGTCCTTCGAGCACATCGAGCAGGGAGCTGGGATCCACCACTGCGCGAAAGTAGCACCGCCCAGCGCGCATTCGTAGTGGACAGCGCCATGCGGCGGCTCGATGTTCCCCCTCGTGGGGCATCCCGTTGACGATCCGCAAAAAGACCGGGATAACTCCCACTCTCGACTGGCACGGACGGCGCTTCGTGCCGACCAAGCAAGCACCACATCGGAGGAAATGAAGCCATGACCCAGCTCAAGGGCAGCAAGACCCACGAAAACCTCAAGGCCGCGTTCGCCGGGGAGTCCCAGGCCAACCGTCGCTACCTCTACTTCGCCAAGGTCGCAGACGTCGAGGGCTACCCGGAGGTTGCGGGCAACTTCCGAGAGACGGCTGAAGGCGAGACCGGCCACGCGCACGGGCATCTCGACTACTTGAAGAAGGTCGGGGATCCGGCGACGGGCAAGCCCATTGGGGACACCGCGCTCAACCTCGCCGCAGCGGTCGCCGGCGAAACGCACGAGTACACGGACATGTATCCCGGGTTCGCCAAGACCGCGCGCCAAGAGGGCTTCGATGAAATCGCCGACTGGTTCGAGACCTTGGCCAAGGCCGAGAAGTCGCATGCGGGCCGGTTCCAGGCGCTTCTCGACGACCTCTCCTGAGCGCGGGATTCGCACCGCGTGGCCGAGGAAGCCAAAAAGCAAATCTCGTACTTGCCGACTGACGGGTTGAGCTACGACCCGAGCGAGGCGAAGTATTGGGACGAAGACGCGCTCGACGAGGAGGTCGAGCGCGTCTTCGAGGTCTGCCACGGCTGTCGCATGTGCTTCAAATATTGCGACTCGTTTCCCATTCTCTTTGGCGCAATCGACGAGAAGTACGATGGGGACGTCGCAAAGCTCACCCCCCTCGACAAGCAGCGCGTCATGGACGCTTGCTTTCAATGCAAGCTCTGCGAGGTGCAGTGCCCCTACACGCCGCGCGATGGGCACGAGTTCCAGCTCGACTTTCCGAAGCTGGTCCACCGCTACGACGCCATCCGGCATCGAAAGCGCGAGCACCCGCACAAGCTGCGTCTGAAGCTCCTCGAAGACCCCGATCGAGCGAGCGCCATGGCCCGCGCGAGCTTTGGGCTGGCCAATGTGATGAACCGCGTGGGAATTCACCGATGGTTCATGGAAAAGCTCGTGGGCATCGACCGGCGGAAGCTGCTCCCCGGTTTCGCCCGAACGACCTTCGAAGCATGGGCCGAGGGCGCGGGCTTGATGAAAGATGGAGTAGGCGGCGAGGCCGTGATCTTTCAGACCTGTTACGTGCAGGGCAACGACCCGCAGATCGGCATGGACACGGTCGAGGTGCTCGAAAAGAACAGCGTGGACTTTCGGTGCGAGAAGGGCCTCGAGTGCTGCGGCATGCCCGCCTGGGAAAGCGGCCACCTGGAGCTCTTGCGAGAGAAGGCCCGCGTGAATCTCGACCGGCTGATGCCTCACGTCGAAGCCGGCGCCAAGGTGCTCGCCCTCAATCCGACGTGCTCGATGATGCTCCGCAGGGAATATCCCGAGCTGCTCGAAGGGCAGGACCGCGAGCGCGCGAAGAAGCTCGCCGAAGCCGTGGCGGATCCGAGCGAGTTTCTATGGGCCCTGCGCGAGGAACCGCGCTTCAACACGGACTTCAAGAGCTCGCCCGGAGACCGGGTCGCCTATCATGCACCGTGTCATCTGCGTGCCCAGGGCATCGGATTCAAGGGACGCGACCTGATTCGCAAGATTCCAGGGGTGGTGCCATCGACGGTGATGGAATGCTGCGGGCACGACGGCACGCACGCGATGACCGTGGAGGGCTTCGAGTACTCAATCCGCGTCGGACAGAAGGCCTTCGACGGAATGAAAGAGGCGGACGCGGAAATCTGGGCGACCGACTGCCCTCTGGCCGCGATTCAGTTTCAGCAGCACGCTGGGGTCAAGCCGATGCATCCCATGTCGATTCTGGCGCGCGCTTATCGCGAGGACGGATTCGCAGCGCCCAAAGCGCTTTCCCCGGGGGGCTCTTCTGAAGGAGGTTCGGAATGAAACCCGTCGATCGCTCGGAGTTGCTCGACTACGTCACCTACGGAGAGCAACGAGACGAGATTCGGACCGCCGCGCTTCGCGCAAAGTCGGTGCGCAGGATCTTGGTCGGGGAGCACTTCACGTTTCTCTTCGAGAACCGCGAAACCGTCCGCTACCAGATTCAAGAGATGATGCGCGCCGAGCAGATCGTAAAGGAAGGCGACATCCAGCACGAGCTCGACACCTACAACGAGCTGATTCATCCGAGGGGGACGCTCGGCTGCACGCTGCTCATCGGGATCGACGACGAAGCCGAGCGTGACGAAAAGCTGCGAGCGTGGATCGGTCTGAACGAGTCGATCTACGCCAAGATGCCCGACGGAAGCCTGGTGAGGCCGACGTGGGACCCACGCCAGGTTGGCGAAGGACGGCTTTCCTCCGTGCAGTACCTGACGTTCCGGCTCGGCGACGAAGCCCCCACAGCGATCGGTATCGAGATGCCCGGAGCAGAGAGCGAAACCGAGCTTTCGAAAAGCCAGCGCGATGCCCTTCGACGCGACCTGACCGAGGATTGATCCACCGTCTCGTGCGGAATTTCTCGGCCACGTGGCAGTTTGATCGGGTTCTCGTGAAAAGCTCTGAGGAGGCTGCAATGGCACCCCTCGGAGAATCCACCAGACGGCCGCCGGAAACCGACCCGGGCCGTATTGTCTCCGGAACGGGCGGGCCTTAAGTTTCTGCGCTAGGAGTACGTGAATGCTGAGAATTGCCTTGTTCATAGCGACCAATCTCGCCGTTCTGTTCGTGGCGGCCATCGCCATGGCGGTGCTGACCGCGTTGGGAATCATTCCCCCGGACGCGCCCTACATCCAAATGCTGATTTGGTGCGCGATCTTCGGCTTCGGAGGCGCGTTCATCTCACTGGCCATGTCCAAGTGGGTAGCCAAGACCTCGACCAGGGCTCGGGTGATCGAGTCGCCATCAAACGAGATCGAACGATGGCTCATCGAAACCGTGCAGCGACAGGCGAAAGAGGCGGGCATCGGAATGCCCGAGGTGGCCGTCTACGACTCGCCGGACCCGAATGCATTTGCCACGGGCATGTTCCGTAACAATGCGCTCGTAGCCGTCAGCACGGGCCTCTTGCGGTTGATGAGCCGAGAGGAAGCCGAGGCGGTGCTTGCGCACGAAGTGACCCACGTGGCCAATGGCGACATGGTGACGCTGACGCTCATCCAAGGGGTGCTCAACACGTTCGTCTTCTTCCTCGCTCGCATCATCGCGAGCCAGTTCGAACGGGGCCGGTTCATGATCTACATCGCGCTCCAGATGCTGTTTGGAGTCGCCGCCAGCATGATCGTCGCGTGGTTTTCGAGGCGGCGAGAGTTTCGCGCCGACGCCGGCGGAGCGAAGCTACAGAGCCCTCAGGCGATGGCTTCGGCCCTCAACCGGCTGCGGGCCATGCGCGACGCCCCCTCGCAGCTCCCCGACAACATGACTGCCTTTGGAATTCGCGGCGAGGGCATGCTCAAGCTGATGGCTACCCACCCCCCGCTCGAGGAGCGAATCGCGCGGCTTCAGGCGCTCTAGCCGAGCCGTCGCCCCCCGCTACAGCCCAGCTTCTTGCCACCGTCCTCGACCCTAGGGTAGGACGGTAGGGCAATGAGGGGGCGGAGCTTACTCTGCGCAATCGGGCTCTTGGGGGTCTCGGTTGCGGGGTGCAAGGAGGCGGAGACGCCCCGTGAGCGGATCGAAGTGGCCGCTGCGCATCGCTCTTGCGAAGAAGGCGATGCGTGCGGAGTCGTCGAAACGAGCTGTACCTCCCAGGGCTGCGAGTGCGGAGTCGCCGTCAATGAAGCGTATCTCCTCGACTACCAGCAACAGCTTGCCGAGTGCCGTGGTCAGAAAGAGCTCCGGGTCTGCGAGCCCAAATGCGAGACGCTCTTCGGCAAGTGCTTCAAGGGCGCCTGCGTGCTCACCAGCGAGCCGCCCGAGCTTTTTCGAGGGGGACGCAGTGTCCAAGCCTTGTGCGAAGGCTCCCGCGGTACGTACGTGGGCTGCCCCCAATGCCCGCCGAACGAGCCGTGCAAGTCCTGCATGCCGTGCGAATGCCCCTCGAGCCATCGGTGGACTCGCAAGGGCTGCCGAGCCGTGGTCCAGACCGAGGCGCGGGAAATCCGCGTCGAAGCAAGACCGCCGCGACTGAGCCTCGGTGAAAAGATCAAGACACGCATCACGAACGACTCAAAGAAAAAGATCTGGCTGAAAACGGTCTGCGGAACGCCCTTTTACCGGGCGCGCAAGAAGGAAGACGCCTGGGAGACGCAATACGAGCCGTTTCCCGAAGCCGAGTGCCAGATCGACTCCGTTGCGATCGCCCCAGGCGCGAGCCGTCACTTCGTGATCGGCAACCTAGGCGAGTTTGAAGACAGCTCGGGAACACCCGTGGGGCCGGGCAGCTATCGGTTCGAGCTGACCTATACCGACGGCGACGACAGCTTTCTCTACCACGCCATCGTCTACTCAACCGAGCTCGATTTGGTGCCGACGCTCTCGCAAAGATAACCCGCCGCCGACCTCCAAGAAGCAAACGCTGAACCAATCTTGCTCGTCGCTCCAGTGCTTGGTGAGGCGGAATCCGGCGGCTCTGGCCATCTCCTCGAACTGCTCCAAATCGTACTTGTGGGAGTGCTCGGTGACGATGTGCTCTCCGACACGAAGGGCGATGTCGGTGTCGCCGACACGGACTCGTTGATCAATCGTGCTCACCAGCCGCATCTCGATTCGACCTTCGTTTTCGACGTACGGAGCATGGTGACGGAACGCGTCGAGGTCGAAGTTGGCGCCAGCCTCGTTCAGCCTGCGGAGGATGTTCAAGTTGAACGCGGCGGTCACGCCGAGGGGGTCGTTGTAGGCCCGCTCGATAATCGTGGGGTCCTTCTTGCGATCGATCCCGACCAAGAGGCCCCCGCCCTGCCCCACCAGCTCGGCGACACGCTTGAGGAAACGCACTGCCTCGGGATGCGTGAAGTTGCCGATGGTGCTGCCGGGAAAGAAGGCGACCGTGCGTGCACTCGGACGCCGAGGACGCGGAAGACGAAGCGGTTGCGTGTAGTCCGCGCAGACCGCAACCACCTCCATCTGCCGGTATCGGGCGGCGAGCTGACGCGCGGAAGCCTCTAGCGCGTCTTTGCTGATGTCGATCAGGACACAACCGCTCGGCTCGATCAATGCATCGAGAAGCTTCTGGGTCTTCAGGCCGACCCCTGACCCAAATTCGACGAGCGTGGCGTGGGGACCGATAGCGTTCGCCATGTCATCGACGAACCCGGTCATGATCCCGAGCTCGGTGCGCGTCGGATAGTATTCGGCAAGCTCCGTGATTGCTTCGAACAGACGGGCGCCCAAGGCATCGTAGAAGTACTTGCACGGCAGCGCCTTGTGCGTGCGATGGAGGCCCTCCAGTGCTTCGGCGCACAAATCGCCGATCTCGGGATGAAGGTCGACGATGCGGACCCGCTCTTCGTTGCCCAATGTCTCGAATGCGATCATCGATTCACCCTGCGTCGCGGGCCAAACGAATGCCGCTGAGCTGCCATCGAGCGTGCGGCGGGAAGAAGTTGCGGTAGCTTCGGCGCGCATGGCCTGCGGGTGTCACACAGCTGCTGCCCCGGAGCACGTACTGGCCGCACATGAACTTGCCGTTGTACTCGCCGATCGCACCCGGAGCGGGGCTATAGCCGGGATACGCGGCGTAGCTCGAGCTGGTCCACTGCCAGGCAGCGCCGTAGAGGCTCGGTTGCGATGGGTGCACCGAAGGCGGGCGTCCGCACATGGGCGCGGGCTCCGGTTCGGCGGTGGAAGCCTCCCACTCGTGCTCGGTGGGCAAGCGCGCGCCCGCCCACCGCGCGTAGGCGTCGGCCTCGTAGTAGCTGACGTGCACGACGGGTTCGTCTGCGACGATGGGGCGACGCCCGTGAAGTGTGAAGGCGCTCCAACCGTCTGAATCTGGACGCCAGTACTCCGGAGCGAGCCATCGGTGGGCTTGCACGGCTTGCCAGCCATCGCTCAGCCAGAGCTCAGGGCGCTCGTATCCTCCGTCTTCGATGAAAGCGAGGTACTCGCCGTTCGTCACGAGACGTTGCGTGATCTGAAAGGAGTGGACGAGCACGTCGTGCGCCGGTCCTTCGTTATCGAAATGAAAGCGCGTCGAATCGCAGCCGATGCGTACGACGCCGCCGGACTGGCGCACCCAACGCATGGGGGGAAATGAGGTGGGGATGCCTTCCGGTTTGGTGGTCGTGTAGGCAGGGTCGAGCGGATTGCGGGAGAGCAGGTGCTTGATGTCGGTCAGCAAGAGCTCCTGGTGCTGCTGCTCGTGATGAAGACCGAGCTCGATGCGCGCCGCGACCCAATCGTCGACCCCTGACTGGAGCAGCTCTAGCACGGCTGCATCGACTCGCTGGCGATAGCTCGTGACCTCCTCGTTGGACGGCCTCGTGAGGAGCCCGCGAGACGGGCGGTGGTACTGCTCGCCGACAGCGTTGTAGTAGCTATTGAATAGAACGGAGAACGGCGCAGGCGAAAGACCTTTGATGCCGGCCGGCGCGAGCACGAAGGTCTCGAAAAACCATGTCGAATGGGCGCGATGCCACTTCGTAGGGCTGGCATCGGGCATGCTCTGCACGCACTGGTCTTCAGCCGAGAGCGGCGCTGCAAGGGCTTCGGTCTGAGCGCGCACCCTCTGAAAATCGCTCGAAAGCTCCTCCGCCGCCATTTCGCCATTCATAGGTACCACCTCAAACGGGTCAAGAGCTTCGGTGTTACCAAAAAAGCGCGCGGTCGTCACCGAGTGGGTGCTTGTTCGCCGATTGGAACGGCCATCAGCTCGACTCGCTGTAGCGAATCTCGGCACAAAAACTGCTGACAGTTCGAGTGCTTCGCTATCCTTCTCGCGAGCGGCCGCGCGTCCCGAACGACCCTGCCGCATCACATCAAGCGTCTTTTCATCATGAACATACTTCGGTTCTTCCGTTTAGTGCATGGAGACAAGCGATTGAGGGTCGACACCAACCAACACGTCGCCTCCGACATCGCCCGCTACGCCATCAATCGCCTGCTCCACATACGGGAGCATGGCCTTACTAAGAAGTATCGGGTCCCTGGCGCACCAATCGTCTTCATTGTTGGCGTGCCACGAAGTGGCACCACGCTCCTGTACCAGCTGATGGCGCAGCACCTGGATGTCATTTACATAACCAACGCTGTCGCTCGCTATTGGCTGGCCCCCTTATGGGCTCTGCGTCGCGGCGATGGACAACGTCGATTTGAGCTCCGATCGCATCTGGGAAGAACTGAAGGCCCAAACGCGCCACACGAATTCGGCTGGTTCTGGCAGTATCACGCGCCGATGGAATGCTCTCACCATCGAATCGGACCTGAGCTCGATGCTTTCGATTGGGAATCCATAAGACAAGAGCTGGAGGCGATCGCAGGATGGGCCGGACGACCGCTCGTGATGAAAAGCCTATTAGCCGTGAACTACCACATTGCTCGCTTCGCTGCGGAGCTCAGTGGCAGCCTCTTCGTAAACATCGAACGAGATCCCTGCTTCACCGCCCAATCGCTCCTCGAGGCGCGCCGTAGCCGCTACAACGACGATCGCATGTGGTGGTCAATCCGGCCACGCGACGTCGATGCGTGGATCGATCGAGATCCCATCGAACAGATCGCACACCAAATCGGCGATGTATCTCGCCATATTCAGCAAGGCCTCGCCTTGCTGCCATCGGACCGATTCATCTCTTTGCGATACGAGAAGCTTGTAGCGAATCCAAAGCGGGAGATGGAACGCGTCGCTCGCTTTGCAGGAGTCGCGTTTCGGCACCTGGATGCGCTTTCAAACGCTCCGCTCGGTACTGCAAACAGGCGCCGACTTCCCGCGAATGACTTTGCACGTATCGAGGTCGCTTTGGGCAGTGAAGGTCTGATCGGCTGATCATCTGCAAACACTACACGAGCGCGTGTGACGAATGGTTGCAACGCGTGGTCTCGCTGGGCAAAATGGCTGGAGGCCCGATTGGAGTGGAGACGTGGCGCGAACACGGTGGGAGTACGGCTCGCAATACCACTGGATGCGTATTAGCCCTGACGGAGTCCGGGGGAAGGTGCCGTGGAGAAGCGAGAATCTTCTTTTTGGCTGTGGTCGTGACGCCCTGCGTGCGCTGGTGCACCATCTCCAACCTCATCGGCTCTGGTTTCCGAGCTACGTCTGCCAGGAGCTCGTCGCCCCCTTCATTGATTCAGGCGTTGAGCTTCGACGGTACCCTGACAGCCCGTTGGCTGCTTCCCTGAATCTCGAGCGCATCGGGCTTCAACCCGGGGATTCCGTAGTCGTCCTCAATTACTTCGGTCTTAGAAGTCGTGATTGCTTGATCCCGACGGCAGTCCCGGAAGTGACCCTCATCGAAGACCACACGCATGACCCATGCTCGACTTGGGCTCAGCAGTCCCGAGCCGACTATTGTTTTGCGTCACTTCGAAAGAGCATTCCCATACCTGACGGGGCGGTGCTTTGGTCCCCCCGCTCACGCGAGCTGCCGAGGATATCGCCAGCCAGGTCTGGTCGAGCTAAATCAGTTCAACAGCGTCTTTCCGGAATGCTCATGAAATCATTGTATTTGGAGGGGCATGACATATCGAAGCCGCTATTTCGTGAGCTCATGGACAGTGGCGAGCGAGATGCCGCAACGGGCTCGGTCGCGAAGGTCTCTCCTCTATCTGAGACCGTGATCGACGTTTTTCCTTTTGAAACATGGAGAAGCGCCCGACGAGACAATTTCGAGCGACTGGCCGCAGGACTCGGTGTTGCTCGCCCCTTCGAAGTGCTGAACCCTGCCGAACGGTCGGCCGCACCGTTCGCCGTGGCCTGTGTATTTCCTAATGCGGATAGTTGCGCCGCCGCTGAAAAGCAGATGATCGCAAGGGACGTCTACCCGTCGCGTCTATGGCCCTTGGAGGATCCTGTTGTCGCCGGGGTGCCGGAGGAGCACATCTGCTTGAGTCGCCGCATGCTCACATTGCCGACCGACGGTAGATACACACAAGGGGATATCAATAGGGTGCTCGACGTATTTGCCGAAATCGGCCTGGTCTAGCCGCCTGTTGAAATGAAATCGGGGTGCATGCGCTCCCAGCGACGACCCCTTCGAAGAACCTCGAGCGAACCTGGTCCGGTCTCGAACAGCAAGTCGACGATGCTGAGGTAGGGCATAAACCCTCCGCCGTGCTGGGGATACGTGGGATGCCGGTAGCCATGCTTCTCGAGAGACACCCCTACGCGCTCGAACGCGGATGGGTCGTACAGGCCTGCGTCGATTCCTCCCGCGAAGTTGCAGTACGTGTCTGCATCAAATTTCTGAATGAGAGAAAGCACCTTTTCTTGGGGAGAGCCCTCCAGAGTTTCGATCAAATCCGACGCTCTGTAGAAATCGTATTCGATCCCGAGCCACGATGACACTTCGTGGATGATGAACTCGTTGAGAGCGGCAACGCGATCGAGATCCTTCGTTGCAGCCAACAAGGCGGCGACGCGATCTCCGAACTGACCATAGAATGGCGAGCTCCGGTAGTAGCTTTCCAGCCTTCGAATGATGCGATCCTGCCACCCGTTGTTCGAGACCGGAGCATCCTTGATGGAGGTTCCGAGCCGGCATTTTTTGGGAATGCTTACGCTAATCCATTCCACTTCACCGTCGGGTCGACGTACACGATTGCGTAGTACGAACGACCCTCGGCTCAGTTGCACATTGTCGAGGCTGACCCACACATCCACGTAGTCCAGCAATTCAAAGTAGCCCAGCCACGGCAGAAAGTTTGGCTGCGTGATCGCAAGGCGCATCATTCGAGCTCCACGTCGGCAGCAATCACCCTCTCCCGATATCGGGCGACGGAACGCTGGCCTTTCACCACTTCGTAGACCGCGTTTAGAATCGCCCCCGGACGGAATGCGTTCGATTTCCCGTATGCTCTTCCTCGAGCTATGAAGGGAGCCTCACCGATACGAAGGGACGGATCTCGAAGCATTGCCTTGGCGATGAGCTCTGCGGTGTAGGCGTACCCAGAGGAATTCACTTCAATCCCGCGGAAGACCTCGATTCGGTACATCTTCATTCCGTTTAGGTATCGAAAATCAAACCCGTAGAGTGAACGAGTCACCTGCCTGAACGATGCGGAGGCAATCCGCCGACGCATTGGCCGGATCACCGGATTCTGGAAGTAACCCAGGATTAGATCGTATTGATCCCGAACAGCCAAGAAGTTGTGGATGGACTGGAAGTCGATCTCGTCGTCTCCAGGGATCACGGTCACCCAGGACCGAGCGGGGATTTCGTCGTACGCGGACATCACGGAGCGTCCCAAGCCCATGTTGTGAGGATTACGTCGAGCCCGACAACGAGGATGCTGCTCACAAAGGCGCTCCATCATTTCTGCCGTCGCATCGGTGCTTCCGTCGTCGACCATCAAAACATCCACAGCCAGCGGAAGGTGGGCTGCGACCGTGACCACGCCTTGAACGGTTCGCGCGATGCTTGGTTCCTCGTTGAAGCAGGGAACTATCACTGTCAGAAGTTCTTCGGACATCCTCTTTCCTCGTCGAAATTCGCCAGTGACGAAGGGTTCTGGGGCCAGTATTCCTCCATTCCTGTTCCATCGACGTGTGCAGGTCAATCTCTTGACCGCCAGGCCCCCCCGCGACGAACATTCACGATGATGGATGTTTCATCGCACAGGAGCATGAACTACCGCACCAAGGCGCTGCCGCGCTCGGTTCTCCGCCGAGTGCTTCGAAACGAACAGGCCAAGCTCTACCAACACTTTGCTCGAACGTTCCCGCCCCGACACGACTGGAGCGTCCTCGAAGTTGGGACCAACGGTTCGCTCACCGACCCGCGCGACTATTTTCTCCACGATCGCTACCCCTATCCGGCCCAGATTACTGCGGCCGGATTGGAAGAACCCGATGTCTTTAAAAGTGTGTTTCCGAGCAGTACGTACGTACAAGTCCGACGTGGTGCTCCGTTGCCTTTTGGGGACAAAGCGTTCGATCTCCTGTTCTGCAATGCCGTCATAGAGCATGTGGGCTCGCGCGAGCAACAGAGAGCCTTTCTGGCTGAACTCCTACGCGTTGCACATCGGGCGTTCATAACGACGCCAAATCGGTGGCATCCGATTGAGTTTCACACCGTTACTCCGATGCTCCACTACCTTCCGGCACGCATCTACAGAAAGATCTATGCGGCCGTTGGATTCGAGTTCTTCTCGAAGGAAGAGAACCTCAACCTCTTGGACGCAGAGGAGCTTCTCGATTTGCTTCCGGCGGAAACGAGAGATCGTGCGAATGTGAGATTCCATCGGTTCCTCGGCCTGAGGTCAAACGTCTTGCTCTCCATTGGCTCGCTCTCTTCTGAACCAGACACTCAAACCACGCTATCGACCTCGAATGTCAGATAACCTCCTAGGCCACCGGGAGCGGACGAGTCCTGCGGCTGCGGGTGCATCCAAAGCCAGCTCACTTTTGCTGATTCTTCTCGGGCTTTCTCTCTGGGCGGTCTTCCAGGTCATGGCCCAAGCAAACCACGGCTACGCCTTAGGCCTCGGCAATCTCGGCTTCCCAAGCTATCGATTCGTCGCCTTCACCATGTTCTATGGTCTTTTGGGAGGCGCAGGCGCGTTGTGTATTGCCGTCGGATGGACGCGCGGTTTTTCTGCGGGCTTCCGCGGAGAGGCCCGTTGGTTCTTGATCGCCGCAACGGCTCTTGGAGTGCTCATCCCGGTCCTCATCCGCTCGCTCGTCCTAGCCGGCGGCGTCGTCGCTGACGATGAGTCCGTCTATCGATTCTCGGCCGAGCTTCTGGCATCGGGACGCCTCACGGCTCCCTCTCACCCACTGAAATTGTTCTTCGACCACGCGTTCATGGTGAATGACGGAAGAATGTTCTCGCAGTACTTCCTCGGGTGGCCGGCAATCATGGCGCTCGGGGTCCCCTTCGGGGCGACAGGCTACGTCAACGCGTTGGTATCCGGCGCCACGGTTCCAGCCCTCTATCAGCTTCTCAAAACCGTTTCCGGAGTGACTTGGGCCCGTTTGGGTGTCCTCGTTTTTCTGACTTCGCCGATGATTCAAATGGCCGCAGCGACCGCGATGTCTCACACCTCAGCGCTTGGCGCGCTCGTCTACGCGATGTGGTTGGCCACTTTGGCCCTTCGCGGTGGCGGCCGTGCCACCCACTTCGGCTTCGGTTTGGCGCTGTCTGTGGCGTTCTTCATCCGACCCGCATCGGCAATCGGGGTCGCATTGCCTTGGGGCCTGCTCTGGATGTGGACTCAACTCAAGAACCGCGCGTTCAGGAATATCCTCTGGTTTGCGATTCCCACGTTTTTGTTGAGTATCCTCTTCCTTCTCGTAAACCTCGAGTTGACGGGGTCCGTCTTCGGCGTCGCATATCGGCGGGCCTTCCAGTACGCCATTGAGAACGGTTTGCGCTTCTCTCACGTGGCACCTCAACGTGCTGGCGCGACCGTCATGATGGCTTCGGGCGGTTTGCCTGAGATGCTTACCATGACCACCGTCGGTCTCTTGCGACTCAATATGTCATTGTTCGGGTGGCCGCTCTCCTTGGGGCTCGTACCTTTGGCGATTGCTCTTCGACCGGCCAACTGGTGGTGGGCCAGCTTCGGAACGTACGTCCTGACTCATCTCGCGGTGTTCGACGCGGGCATCGACACGTTCGGCCCAACACACTGGTTCGAGTTGGCGTTGCCTGTCCTCGTTCTCAGCATGCTCGGATGCCAACGGGCAACGCGGTGGGCCACCCAAATCTCACCAAGCGCTTCTCCGTTTCCGCGAAACCTCGCGCTTACATTCGTGACAGCATCGGTATTGCTGTTCACTCCGTACCGTCTTAAGGCAGTTAGCCAGATCGGCAGCATGACCCGCAGGGTACCACACGCCGTCGAGCAGGCCGATCTTCACAATGCCGTGATATTCGTCAACCGTCCCTGGGCTCCTACTTGCAATAGCGGGGTTGCATTCCCGCCGCGCCATTTCGTGTTTTGGTGGCCCGTCAACGACCCCGACTTCAGTAACGACATCATTTGGGCCAACCATCTTTCGGTCGAACAAGATCGGCGGCTGCTGGCTTCGTTTCCCGGTCGTCAGGGCTACATCACCCGGTGGAACGAAAGACTTTGTGAGGTGGATCTGGTCCCTCTCGAAGAGGCAGCACGACTGGGGTTCCCGAATGGCCACATGGGGATCGCGCCGTACACGGACGATCATCCCCCCACGGGCGAGCGCCCAGACTGACCCATGGCAAGCCCGAGGATCGTCGCAGAATCCAGCCGGGGCATGAGCTGGGTGTCGGCGTCCATCCAAACGGGCCGCTCTTTGGCTACGACTGCGACTTGCATTCCCGCGGTCCGGGCGGCAGTCCAGCCGTCGCAGGAATCTTCGATCGCAAGGCAGTCGGCCGGAAGGAGTCCGAGACGCTTTGCGCCGAGCAGGTAGCCCTCCGCGGAGGGCTTGGGGGAGGAAACGTCGGATCCCGTCACGACGACCCGTATCCGCTGCGAGATTCCCAGCTTCTCGAGCCAGATCTCGGGAGTACGGCTATTGGTGACGACAGCCATCGGAATGCCAGCGCGGTCGAGCGCCCGAACCGTTTCCACCGCCCCGGGCATGCTGCAATCGGCGTGCTCCTGAAGCACTGCTCGTAAGGCATGGGGCTTGGCCTCCGCGAGCTTCTCCTTCAGGCCCCGCTCGGCCATGGGAAGCGCGAGGTTCAAGACCTCAGCGCGCGACTTGCCTCTTCGAACTGCGTCCTTGGCGGCGTCACTGAAGGCAAGTCCCGCGCTTTCGAACACTTGCTCGTACGCTCGCAGATGAAGGGATGCCGAGTCGACGAGCACCCCGTCCAGGTCGAAAAGCACCCCAAACGCCGTCATTTTTCATTCATTCGCTGGATAGGATATCGTATTGGAAGCCAGGGGAGGAATGTCGGACAGAAAGATACTCGTGACGGGGGGCGCGGGCTACATCGGTGCAGTGCTCGTGCCCGAGCTCATCAGGCAGGGCCACGACGTAACCGTGCTCGACGCGTTCCTTTATGGGACCGATCCCAGCGTCGATCCAATCGCCCATGAGCGATGCCAAAGGCTGCGAGCCGACATACGCGACTTCCAATTCGTGGACTCGGTCCTGAAGCGGGGACGGTTCGACGCAGTGATTCACCTTGCTGCAATTTCGAACGACCCGAGCTCGGCCCTCGATCCGGAGGTGACGAAAAGCGTCAATCTCGAGGCGGTCGAGCATCTCATGCATTCAGCGAAGCGCCACAAGGTCAGCCGGTTCCTCTACGCATCCTCTGCGAGCGTTTATGGAATCAAAGACACCGAGAATGTGACCGAGGACCTCCCGCTCGAACCGATCACGATCTACGCGGAATGCAAGGCCCGGGGAGAGGCCATTCTCAATCGACTGGTCGATGAGCATTTCGTCGGAGTATCGGTTCGCTCCGCAACGGTTTGTGGCTACTCCCCGCGATTGCGGCTCGATCTCACGATCAATCTTCTCACTGACCAAGCTCTCACGGCGGGCCGGATTCGAGTCTTCGGAGGCGCACAGATGCGGCCCAACGTGCACGTCCAAGACCTGAGCCGGTTTTACAGGATCTTGCTCGACGCGCCAGCCGAGGTGATAAACGGCGAGGCCTTCAACGTATGCCGTGAGAACGCGTCCGTGATGTCGCTGGCCGAGATGATCCGAGATGAGCTGGACCCGTCTCTGCCAATCGATACCGAGCCGAGTGACGATCCACGATCTTATCACTTGTGCGCGGACAAGGCCCGTCAGCTGCTCGGGTTCGAGGCAGAGCACGATCTGGTGATGGCGGTTCGCGAGCTGAAAGATGCCTACGGATCGGGCCGGGTCCCAGACAGCCAATCGACGATCCATCGGAACGTGGCATGGATGAAGGCGCATCCCAACGTTTGGAGAAACCTCACGAAGCAAGCGTCATGACTACGGTGCCGTACGTAGATCTCGTTAAGCAGCACGCTGCGTTGCGTGCTGAGATCCTCGAGGCGGTGGATCGCGTCTTGTGTCACGGGCAATTCATCAACGGACCCGAAGTCGATCTCTTCGAGAGCAACCTTGCAGGGCTCCTCGGCGTAAAGCACGTCATCGGCGTCGCTTCTGGCACGGCTGCCCTGACGTTGGCCATGCGCGCGTTGGGCATCGGCCCTGGCGACGACGTGATCACGGTGGGGCACTCCTACGTTGCCACGGCCACGTCAATTCTCTTGGTAGGCGCCAGGCCGGTCTTCGTCGACATCGGTCCCGCTACGGGGCTCATGGACGCGAGCTTGCTACCGGCGGCGCTCACTCCGCAAACCAAGGCCGTCATGCCGGTGCATCTCGGTGGGATCGCGTGTGACATGGATCCCATCGAGCGCTTCTGTGGCGAGCATGGGTTGCACCTGATCGAAGACTGCGCTCAGGCAATCGGAGCTACCTACCGCGGCCGAAGCGTTGGCAGCTTCGGCACAGGCTGTTTCTCCCTACATCCACTTAAGACCCTGGCCTCCTGCGGTGACGGCGGCTTCATCACGACCGACGATAGCGACCGCGCACAGCTACTCCGACAGCTACGGTCGCTTGGACATTTGGATCGGGATCACGTGGAATTTGCAAGCGAGAACGGCCGCCTGGACACATTGCAGGCAGCCATCGTCAACGTGAAGCTTCCTCACCTGAAGGACTGGATATCCGCCCGAAGGCAACACGGCGCCGTCTATCACGAAGCGCTCGGGCCTCACTTCGAGCTGACCGCGGTGACCAAATCATGCGAGCCTGCATTCAGCGCGTTCGTCATCCGACACGACGACCGAGACGAGCTAATCGCGTATCTGGCCAAACACGGATTCGAGGCCAAGGTCCACTACCCCATTCCCATACACCGGCAAACGGCGCTCTCATCCGTCGGTTCGGTGTCTCTACCTCGAACAGAAGCCCTAGTGCGCAGAATCGTGAGCCTACCCGTCTCTCCCGAGCTCGACCCGTCAGACCGGGACGCGCTCATCGACACTCTACTCACGTGGAGCCAAACGCGTGCGAACACCTGAAGTCGACCGCAAGATCCTAGCCGTTTCCGACCTAGCCAGAGAGCGGGAACGGTTACGGCAAGAAGGCAAGACCGTAGTCCAATGCCATGGCTGCTTCGACATCGTGCACCCAGGTCACATTCGTTATCTGAGGTTCGCACGAAGCTTGGGCGACATCCTCGTCGTCACCGTGAGCAGTGACGATGTCGTGATGAAAGGTTACGAGCGGCCGTACATTCCAGAAGACCTGCGTCTCGACAATCTCGCCGAGCTCGGTTGCGTCGATTATGTGGCGCTCAGCGAAGACGAGTGGGCAGGCCCGGTGCTCGAGGCGATTCGGCCGGACATCTACGTCAAAGGCCGGGAATACGAATCCAAGAGCGACCCCCGTTTCGCCAAGGAAAAAAAGATCGTGGAGTCGTATGGCGGACGAGTGGTCCTCGGATCGGGAGATGTGATCTTCTCCTCCACCGAGATCGGTCGGCGCAAACGCAATTCGCTCGATATGGAGCAGCAGAAGATTCAAAGCTTCTGCCGAATCAACGAGATCACGCCCGCGCGGCTCAAGAACGCCATCTCTAGATTTTCCGACCTGAGAATACTGGTGCTGGGGGATGCAATCCTCGACCACTACGCCCATTGCGAAGGCGCCCGGGTCGCCTCCGAGAGCCCAATCGTTTCTGTAAAGCCGGTGAGCGAAGAATGGTTCGTGGGTGGAGCGGGACTGATTGCGCGGCAAGCTGCAGCGCTCGGGGCGAAAGCGACTTTCGTCACCTGCTCCGCGGAAGATCGTGACCTCGACCGCATCCGCAGCACGCTTGCGACGTTCGACGTCGAGCTTCACAATCTCGCGGTTCCCGGGCGGGGCACCTACAACAAGACGCGATTCATCGTCGGAGGCAAAAAAGTCTTCAAAGTCGATCGCGGGAACCCAGCTCCAATTCCCATCGAAACGACGACGGAGCTCATCGGGTTGCTTGGCGAGTTACTCGAGACCCACGACGGTCTCATCGTCACCGATTTCGGCTATGGGCTCTTCGGCCCGACTCTCTCTCAAGCCATTCCCGAGATCGCTGGGAAAGCGGGCAAGCCCTACTTCGCGGATGTGAGCACCAACGGCCAAGCCAACATACTCAAGTTCCGCCGTCCTCAACTGGCCACTCCCACCGAAGATGAGCTTCGGTTCGCGATGGCCGACGCGGAAAGCGGAATCTCGAACCTCGCGAGCCGGTACTATGCCGCCAGCCAGGCGCGAGGTCTGATCGTGACGATGGGACCGCGCGGTTCCCTCGCGTTCGAGCCGCCGGCCAAACCGGGGCAGCGCTTGCGGACACACTACCTGCCTGCGCTCGAAATCAACGAGGTCGATGCAGTGGGGGCAGGCGACGTCTTCCTCACGGGCGTCAGCCTGTCGCAGCTCGCGGGAGAGCCCGTTCCAATCGGTATGTACATCGGCAGCTCGATGGCTGCGATCTCGGCGAGCGTGCTTGGAAACGAGGGCGCTCCTCTTCCGGAGGTCTACGACTTCTTCGAACGACGGCTGGAGCTGGCAGGCGAATGACCTCCTCTTCTTACATGCGGCAGCGGGTCCTCATGGCGGTTGGTTTCGCTCTGTCGGGCATCGCGCTCTACTACTTCTTGGGACGTGTCGACGGGCGACAATTGCTTTCGGCACTCGCGTCGGCGGATCTATGGATTCTATCGGTTTGCGTAGTCACCAAGGGGATGGTCTTGTCACTCAATGCCACCCGAACACGGGTCCTCCTCCTCCCTCTTCGACGCTACCGGTTCTTCGAGTGTTTCGTACCCTGGCTTTCGGCTTTCGTTACCGATAATCTCTTCCCCTTTCGGCTGGGTGAGCTCGTGCGAATCGACCTGCTCGCGCGCGCAGGAGGCATTTCGCGGAGCTCCACTGCGGCCGTGGTAGGGCTCGACCGCCTCCTCGATTTGGTGTCGCTCCTCGTACTGCTGGCGGTTGCAGCTCCGGTCTTGACCTTCGATCTAGCGAGCGCGGGTAGGCTGATCCTCGTCGGAACCATCGTCGCCCTTTGCGTAGCCACGGTAATTTGGCTCGCCACCCACCCCGCCGCTATTTCCCGCCTCGTGGCGACGCTCGCCCGACCCATGAATGCGGGGTCTCAAGAGTGGCTCATCGAAAAAGCGCAGCAATTCTCCCAAGGCCTGGGAGGTCTGCGTTCTTGGAAGATGGTACTTACCGTGCTCACCCTGACCCTGGTCGCGCGCGCGCTGGGAATGCTTGCGATTCAGTGCTGGCTGTGGGCGTTCGACTTGTCGCTTCCTCCTTACACGTCTCTCGTCGTCCTTCTGTTCATCTCCATCGGTACCATGATCCCGTCCTCGCCAGGTTTTATCGGCACCTTCCACGTGGCGTGCGCGTACGCGCTTGAGCTCATGGGCGCCACACCAGAAATTGCAGCTTCCGTCGCCGTCGCCGGTCATTTCATGACGACCGTGCCCTGGACGATAGGAGGGCTCTTCGTGAGCTTTTCCGGAATCCGACGGGCCTGGCAACAGCGGCGCGACTCGATTCGACCCGTCGAGCGAGTCGCTAGCGCATGATCCGCTCGCTTACGTTTTCTGACGAGGCGGCTCAGGGAGCTTCGCTCCCGCGTGCAAGACCCGAACCATCGCGTCCTTCCAACCGTACGTCACGGCCGAGCAGACCGTGAACCGGGCCTTGCTGATAAGCCACTCGCCTCCCACGCGCCGATACTCGTCGTCGTAGTAGCCGCCCACGACACTGATCGTTCGCGCCTCGGTGTTCATCAAGTGGTAGACGAGCCCCCAATGCGCCCTCGCCTCGTCCGGCAAGCGCACTTCTATACGCGGAGGGCCGCCGTGATGCATCTCGACGATGTGCAGGTTGCACGCGACGTCTTTGAACACTTGATGGAGGCCGTCTCGATGATTCACTAGGCCGACCGGTCCGTCGTAGTGAATCTCCACCGGCCCCTCCACGAAACAGTCACGCACCCCCTCGACGTCCTTGTGGTCGCAACAGTGCCAGTAGCGGGCTTTGAGGTTCTTGATCGCCTCGATTGCTTCCAATCGGGCAATTCGCGCTTCGAGGTCGGTGGATGGTGATGATCTCATGTGGGCCCAACTCCGATGGTCATGGAATGTGGTCCTAGCACACGAAAGATCGGGCCGCGGGGCGAGCCTGGAAGCTCAGGACGCTGCGTAGGCGCCTATTTTGGTGGGACCAGGGTGTCGCGCCCTGCCGGAACGTCGAGGATGGCGCGAAGGACGTGCTGCTCGACCTGGCGCTCGAGCCGCGTTGGTGTCGGAATCCTCAGCAGGATGTTGACGGTGTTCTTGTCGACTACTTGGTAGGTGATCCGGGGATCGACGATCGGAGGGTTCAGACCATGCCGGCGATATCGGGAGGCGATCGGCCGGCGGACGTCCTCCAAGAAGCTCGCACAGGCCTCCTGCGCTGCCGTCAGTGCTTTCTGCTCGATTTGGGCAAGGTCGGCATTGCGGTCTACGGGAATGGTCATCAAGTGCAGCATGTACTCTCCGGCAAGGCTCTCGTTGAGCACCGGCGCGGTCATGAACAGGCTGTTCGGGATGCTGATGGTGCGGCCGGTCCGTTGGTGGCCCTCTCCGACCTCCAAGACCGTCGTGCTCAGAAGCCCCGGCTCGATCACGTCTCCGCGAACGCCCCCGACGTTGATCCGATCTCCCACTTCGAAGGCATTTGCGCTGAGCCGATACACGGCGCCTTGAATGCAGGCGATCGTTTCCTTCAGGGCCCAGACGATGGCCATGGCAAGGACGACGAACGAAACGGCGAGCGCTTGAAGCTCGGCCGCCCAGATGATGAACAAGCCAAAGGCGAGAATTACGTAGTAGAGACCCCGAACCTGCGCGGCCCACCGGAGCTGGAGCTTGTCGGTGCTCGGAAGCCTCCGGCGAACGAAGCTGAGCGACACGTATCGAAGCGCGACGACCGCGAGAAAGAGAATCACGGTTGCAATCGCGTTTCGCAGCAGGACGTGGTCCTGCAGCAACTCCGGTAAGGTGGACTGCATCTCCTCCATCTACCTCGCCTTCACGGACACGCCGTCACGCACGCTGTCACTTGGATATGCGACTACCTCGTCGCCCTCTTCCAAGCCCGACAGCACTTGGGTTTCGAGGCCGTTGCTTTCGCCAATCTCGACCGTCCGGAGCACGGCAGTCCCATCCTCGACCGCAAACGTAGCCCAAGCTTCTTCGGACCGGAACACCGCGCTCGCGGGTACCTTGAGCACGTCCTCCCCCTCCCAGACGGAGATGCGCGCCTCGACCCGATATCCATCGCCGAGCGTCGACCACAGCTCCCGGTCCTCGTCCAAGTCGATGATGACGTTGACGCGCTGCTCCTCGACGCCGAGCGCGGACAGCTTGGTGAACGCGGAGGGCTCCACGACGCGAACGTGGCCGTTGAGGGGGTTCTTGCCACCCCACCGCTCGATCGTGACGGGTGCGCGCTTCGGAATGCGGGTCGCGTCTTGACTCAAGACGTCCACCACGATCTCGAGCGCCGCGGGGTTGCCCACTTCGAGGATCGGTGTGCCGCTTTGGACCACGCCCTCGCTCTCTTGGAACACCTCGAGCACCTGACCAGCCACGGGAGACGTAATCTCGAGGTGTTCGAGATCCTCACCTCGGCCGCTGAGCTGCATGAGGGCCGTGCGCGCCAGCTTCAGCTCGTGCTCTGCGACGCGAGCGCCAAACTCCGCGGACCTGAGCGCCTCCTCGGCGCTTCGGTAGGTGGATACCGCACGGTCCGCGTCGCTACGGGCCAAACCTCCCTGCTGCACGACCGCGAGGGCTCGGTCGGCCTCCTGCTTGGCGAAGTCACGCTCGTAGCGTGCGCGATTGACCGCCGCTTGCGCCTGACGCAGGGCGGCCGCTGCCGCGTCGACGCGTGCCTGTGCCTCGGCGCGGGTTCGCAAATCGAGCAACGGGGGCGGCAACGGCACGAGGCGCGCCAGGACTTGCCCTTCCTCGATGGCATCGCCCGCCTCGAGCTCGACCCTGCCGAGATTTCCGGTGACAGGCGCGGACACGATGTAGCGATCTTTCACCCGCGTTCGACCGTCCTCGTTGACCGTCACCACCAAAGGTCCGCGCTTGACCGTGGCGACCTCTACTACGACGGGGTCGGGCAGCCAGGCCACGACGATCAGTGCCACTACGGCGATCGCAGCCAACCCGATCAAGCCTCTTCGCATCCACTTCTTCAAAACGAGCTCCGCATGATTGGTGGTTACCGTTTACTCCCGCGTCTTGAGAACGCCAATGAGATCGAGAGTGTCCAGCTTTCGCCGGACCAGGAGGGCGCTCAGCACGGCGGCGGCCAAGATTACCACGACGGCAAATGCATAGGTTTGAGACGAAATCAGCATGGGCATCCGAAACTGCTCGGGGTCAGCCTGCTTTTCGATGAGGACCTTCGCTCCCAATGTTCCGAGGACCAGCCCGAATGGGATTCCCAAAAAGACCTGCACCGCCTGCTCACCGAGCAAAATTGCGGAGATTTCGGTCCGAGTGAAACCGATAACGCGGAGGGTCGCAAGATCGCGGCTGCGCACCGAGAGGCTCACGCGCGCGTTGTTGTACACCACGGCTACCGCGATCGCGGTCGCAAACAACGTCAGAATCAGCGTGATCACCTGCATGGTTTGGCCGGTCTGCTCCTCGAACCTTTCGAGCAAAGTGCGCTTGCGGTGGATGCTTTGGACGGTCGGAATGTCGGTCAGGCGAGCATGCAGCTCGGTCTCCCACTCGGGGTCCACCCGGAGCAGCGCCGTGGTGATGGTGGGCTTTTCTCGCAAGAGCTCGTGGAGGCTGTTCTTCTGCATGTAGCCCTGTATGCCGAAGGCCTCGTCGATCGTCCCGCTGATTGGAACCTCCCGCGTGCCACGGTCGCCTTCCTTCAGCTCGATCTGGATCATGTCTCCGGGCTCGGCGCCAAGAATGTCGGCAAGCACGTTGGTGATGAGGACGCCGTTGCGAGGGATCTGCACCGGTTGGAACTGGCGATTGAAAAGGCGGCGCAAATTGCTATCGGGAGGGAGGCCGATGATGATGCTGTCGCGCCAACGGGGTCCCGACCGGAATCGCACGGGCGTGGCACGGTAGCCGTCTACTTGGTCCACGCCTGGCAGATGCGAGAGATATCCGAGCGAGCGTTCCTCGACTTCTTCTACGAAGTTCACGCTGATGTCTTCGCGCTGCTGACGGCCGAACTGTAGATCGATGATCGGTCCGTGCGCGTCTTTGCCAAAACGGCCCAGGATGATGATGGCCAAGGCGAACGCGATGCCAGCGGCCGACAGCACGGTCCGCAGGGGCCGCCGCCAGATCTCACGAAAGACCATCATGGTCGTTTGGCGAATACGCCGCAGAATTGGGATGCGTTCCACGGGCGAGGCGTAATACCGCGCCGGCGCTGGCGGCCGCATGGCCTCTGCGGGAGGCAGGGTTACCGCAGCATGGATGGCAAAACCGATCCCCGCGACCGCTGCCGCGAAGCTCGCGATGATCGCATTGATTGCGACGGGGAGATCGATGCGGCCGCGCGTCATGGGAAGCCGGAAGAATCTCGCATACAGATCCAGCATGGCATCCGCCAACCACGCACCGAGCCCTACTCCTACCACCGAGCCCAATAGCACGATGATGGAGACCATCTTCACGTAGTGGAGCGCGACGGCGGAGTTTCGGTAACCGACCGCCTTGATCACCGCGATCTCGCCTCGCTGGAGCGTGACCAATCTCGAAAAGACGACGTTCAGCAGAAACGCCGCAACCGCTAGGAAGATAGCGGGCAGAAAGAGCACCAACACCTCGATCTGAGCGAGCTCTCCTTCCAAGATCGAGCTCGAAATCTGTAGCGCTCGCCCGTAGGCGCCCAATCCACCGTACGGCTCGAGAACGCGATCCAGCGCGATCAAGACAGCCCTTTCGTCGGCGCCTGGCTCCAATCGCAGGACGACGTCGTTGAAAGCGCCTTCCATCTGAAAGGCCGCGGCGACGGCGCTGCGCGACATCCACATCGGGGCAAAGCGCTCGTCGTCCGACGTGATGCCGCCCGGCTCGACGGCGAAGACGTATTCCGGCGACAAAGCGAGCCCCACGACGATGAGGTCGTGCAGCTTGCCGTTGAGGACCGCGGAGATCGTGGAGCCCGGGGTCAGATCGTGCTCTTTGGCAAACGGCTCGTATACGAGCACCTCATTGCCGCGTCCGGGCTCGGGAAACCGTCCTGCTTTCACGTACACGTCGTTCAGGGGCGGCCGCCCGTGAACCGGCAAGGAAATGATGAAGCCGTGTGCCGGAGTGAGCATGTCTTCCATGGGCAGAAGCACCTCCTCGACGACACGCGGATAGACGGAGGCCACGCCGCGAATCTCTTGAATCCGGTCCGCCACTGAGTCGGGTGCCCGTTTGAGACTCGCAAACACGTCTGCAAACCTGTAGTGCTCGTAGTATGCCGCCCTAGACGCTTCGAGCGCACGCCAGGCGCTGCGCAACGTGATGTAGTTCGCGATGCCTACAGCAACGACCAGCGCAATGGTGAGAGCTTGGCTCTTGAGGTTGAGCAAGTCGCGAAGCAACTTGCGATCGAGAACCTTCACCATGTCAGCTCGGAGGGCGATATCTTCTGTTCGTTGGTCTCATCGCCCGCGACGGTGCCGTCCGAGAGGGACACCACGCGGTCGGCCATGCGTGCGATCGGCGCATGGTGCGTGATGACGGCGGTGGTCGTTCCAAGAGAGCGATTGACCTCGTCGATCACTTCGAGGACGCGGATCCCGGTCTTGAAATCGAGCGCGCCCGTGGGCTCGTCACAAAGCAGGATCTCGGGCTGCTTGGCCACGGCCCGAGCGATGGCGACGCGTTGCTGCTCTCCGCCCGAAAGCTGGGCGGGGAAATGGTGCATGCGGGCCGAAAGACCCACGAGCTCGAGGGCCTCGCCGGGGTCCAATGGATTTTCCGCGATCTCGGTGACCAGCGCGACGTTCTCGCGAGCGGTCAAGCTGGGCACGAGATTGTAGAACTGAAACACGAAGCCGACGTGCGCGCGCCGAAATAGAGTCAGCTCCCGCTCGTCTGCACTGGCAATGTCTCGGCCCCGGTAGAGCACCCGCCCGGATGTGGGCACGTCGAGCGCTCCGAGAATGTTGAGCAGGGTCGACTTTCCGCTTCCCGAGGGCCCGAGAAGAACCATGAGCTCCCCTTCGTACAGAGGTACGGTCACCCCGCGCAAAGCGTGCACGTCGACGTCTCCCATTCGGTAGACTTTGGTCACATCATGGGCGGCGAGGATGGCGGAGCGTGCGCGGTTTGGATCGAGCTCTGGCGGCATCGCGGCTTCCAAGTCGTGTCGTTCGTACGCGCTTGGATGATCGACGTCAAATCCTCCTTGTAGAAACCATGCCGGTGAGGCTATGACCGCTGAGTCAGCTATGCCTGTCGAGCTCGAGTTTCAGAACGTTACGCTCGAAGAGCAAACATGGCGGTACCACGAGTCCGGCCGGGGGCGGCCTGTCATCCTCTTTCATGGGTTTCCCGACACGCCGCATTCGTTCGTCGGCATCGCTCGCTCGCTCAATGACGCCGGCTACAGAACGATCGTTCCCTATTTGCGGGGGTATCACGCGGATACCCTAGTCGCGGGTCGGCCTTACGATGCGTTGACGCTCGCCGAGGATGCCATCGGGCTGCTGGACGCGCTTCGACTGGAGTCCGCCGTGTTGGTCGGCCACGACTGGGGGGCAACCCTGGTGTACGGCGCCGCCGCGCTGGCGCCCAGCCGAGTGGATGCGATCGTACCCATTGCGATCCCGCACCCCAGAACGTTGAAGCCCAAGAACGCGCTGCAGACGCTGGCGCTCTTCATCATGGCGCGCCACTTCATCCATTTTCAGCTTCCTTGGGCCGAGGCCGCTACGCGACGCAACGACTTTGCATACATCGAGACCCTGTATCGACGTTGGGCGCCGGGGTGGCGCGGGCCCGAGCGTGATGCGGCCCTCGCAAGAGCGAAAGAAGCCTTCGCGGACCCTCGAGTGCTGGCTGCCGCGATCGATTACTATCGCGCCATGTTCGACAAACCCGATCGTCGCCTCACCGGGTCGTTGAACACGCGCGGCCTCATGGTCGCTGGAGGCAAAGACTTCGGCGGCCACCTGGGCCCCTACGAAAAGTCCAAAGGCCTATTCGAGGGAGGCGCAGACCTGCTCGTCATCCCGGATGCCGGCCACTGGCCTCACCGCGAGCAAGAACCGCAGTTCACCACCACTCTCCTCAATTTCCTCGGGGACACGCTACCCCCAAAAAAACAAAGTGATTCCGGATAGGTAGGATGCACACCGCGACAATCCGCTCCATCGCGCCTCGATCTTCTAGTTGACAGGCTCAACCAATTGGTTGCATTATGCAACCATCGGAGGATCCTATGGACAAGCATCGAACACACCAGCTGGTGAAGTCGGGATATGCACAGGTCGCGCAGCGGGGCAGCGGCTGTTGCGGGGCGCCCGCAGAGCAGAGCCCTCATGCGAAGACCGCCGCACTCCTCGGGTACTCCGAGCAAGACACCACAGGGGTCGCGGCGGACGCAAACCTCGGTCTTGGATGCGGGAACCCAAGCGCCCTGGCCGGCCTCGAGCCGGGTGAAACCGTCGTCGACTTGGGCTCGGGTGCGGGATTCGACGCTCTGCTCTGCGCAGAGAAGCTCGGCCCCCAAGGCCGATTCATCGGCGTCGACATGACGCCTGAGATGCTCGAGCGCGCCCGCATTAACGCCGTGAATGCCGGCTACGCACGGACGGTCGAGTGCCGCGAAGGACTGATCGAGGAGCTGCCCGTCGCATCGCGAAGCGTCGACGTGGTGATCTCCAACTGCGTGATCAATCTCAGCCCCGACAAGCCTCAAGTATTTCGAGAGGCCTATCGTGTGCTCAAACCCGGCGGACGGCTCGCCGTCAGCGACATCGT
>Ga0209536_100001474_pt1 | contig 38882 bp, 22 predicted proteins | sample DeeMarSeWOR28_12_FD_187461 | JGI IMG/M metagenome (GOLD analysis project Ga0209536, IMG submission 187461) | Marine sediment microbial communities from White Oak River estuary, North Carolina - WOR-2-8_12 (SPAdes) (version 2) | ecosystem: Environmental > Aquatic > Marine > Intertidal zone >... | reverse complement strand
CAGAAATATTTTGACCTGTATAACCGCGACGAGCTGGAATTGCCTCCTTACAAAGAAGACGACCTGGAGGATCTATCCTCCGCTATCCGTCAATTCTATACCAACAGGGCCAGACAACACCGGGAGCTGGAGACATACGGGGCACTGAAAGATGCCATCCATGGATACCTGGCCAGTATTTCTTTCGCCGATGCGATGCTCGGAAGAATCCTTGATGCGCTTGAAGCGAGCCCCTACAAAGAAAATACCATCGTTGTCGTGTGGAGCGATCAGGGTTTCCACCATGGGGAAAAGGGACACTGGGGTAAGCATACCCTGTGGCAGCGAACGACTCAGGTCCCTTTTATCTGGGCTGGAAAAGGAATTGTTGAAAACGGGAGGGTAAACACCCCCGTCAGCCTGATCGATATCTTTCCGACACTGGCCGAGCTTTGTAATTTGCCGGTGCGGCGCGAGAGGCTGGAAGGTGTTTCCCTGGTTCCGTCGCTCAGGGATCCGTCCACTGCTGTAGAACGCAACATTTTTATTCCCCACGCCGAGAGGAGAAGCTTTGCCATCGTAAACAGTCAGTGGCGATATATCTCCTACATGGATGGTGCGGAAGAACTCTATAACATCCGGGATGATCCCAATGAGTGGAACAACCTGATCGGGGATCCCCGGTATGACGTGATCATCCGAGATATGAAGCAATCGGCTCCTGCGGTGTTTGCGCCTGCAGCCACCCCGAAAAATGATCTTAAACTGATCGTTGAAGGGGATGCATTCCATTGGGAAAAGAAGACCGGTGAATGATCCTCTGAAGGATATCATTGCCCCGAACCCTTCAACTGACCCCCAGATGGTCGCCAGGGGTCATGTACATGACCGGTATTATTTTTCAGGGTAACCCCTGATCAGTTACAACGCATTATTTATTCTTCAAGCGACACCGTTTTTCCAGTCCGGTGGCTTTCCCTGGCTGCTTCCAGGATCTCAACTACAGTAAGATTCGTTTCCAGCCCTGAAAGATCCGCAGGTGCCACCTGGGTTCGTCCCCGGATGGCTGCGGAAAAGAAAGCAAACCCATCTGCAAAAGGAGCCACCTCCTGAGAAACCTGCAATCGTTGCTCTTCCTCCTCCCTTTTGAATCTGAAGCGAATGTGGGTCGCATCATCTATCAACGCATACCCGGTGCTCCCGTACACGTGCATGTCCTTTCTGCTAAAAGGCCAGTTCCAGGAGGCATGGATGACCGCTTCCATGCCAGGGTAGGTTAAAACAATGGTGGCATCATCGTCAACTTCGGGATATACGCCGTGTTTGTACTGCTTCAGGCTTGCCCAAACATTCAGCGGCTTCTGGCCCTTCCGGATCCAGGTCAGCAAATCGGCTCCATAGCACCCGAAGTCCATAACAGCACCTCCTCCATTCAGTACCGGATCGGTCAACCAGCTAAGGAACTCGTCATTCACATTGATTTCACGCGGTCCCTGGTGTCCATCATAGATGATAATCTTTCTGAGTTCACCCAACATCCCCTGCTCGATCATGCTGTACCCCTCATGGGTGGAGGGATACCAGCTGGTTTCATAGTTGGTCAGTAACAGTATCTCATACCGTTCTGCCAGATTCGCCATGCGATTTGCATGCTCCACTGAAACGGCCAGGGGTTTTTCAACCATGACGTGAATCCCCCTGGGTGCGCACGCTTCAACAACCTTCAGGTGTTCATAAATAGAAGTAAAGGTAACCACTCCCTCAGGTTCGCATTGCTCCAGCATCTCTTCCAGGGAATCATATACCAGGCTCTGATCAAAGCCGAAACGTTCACCATATCGCCTGCGCAGAGAAGTATCCTGCTCTGCAATTCCGACGATTTCCAAATCACCCCGGTCCATCTCCCTCAATAGGGGTATCACGTGCGAATGGGACAGTCCGGCGATCCCGATGCGTACAGCCGTTGCGGATTCAGGGGGATCCCCTCCCTGCAACTGAAAAAGGATGGTCAGGGTAAACATGCATGCGATGACAGACTTCATTTTTTTTCTGTTTGGAACGATCTTGCCCAGGTTCTTTTACAGGATAATATACACAATATATGCCTGTCAGATGAATAGATGCTTAATTTATCCTTCATAGAATCCCGTTTCACAGGCAAGGTTCAGGCAGGGATCATCAGAAAACCCTATCTTGCAAGTACCAACGCTTTTTATAACCAGGGGAAATCCTTTCAAAATGCCCAAAGTGAGATACACATCAATCATGGGGAGGGCCATTTTACAATTGGGCTGCCTTTCAATCCTGGGAGCGGCAGCCACTGTCACTCTTTCCGGGCAGGAAAGGGAGATCCAGGGGATGGTGACCACCTTCGAGAGTATACCCCTTGTTCATGCTGCCATTGTGGCCAAAAGCCGGGAGGACACTGTCCATTCGGATTCACTGGGAATGTTTACCATTGCATGTGAACCGAAGGACAGGCTTCGTGTGAGCGCCCGGGGATTTGTCACCCAGAACATACGGGTCAGGGAAAAAACCAGGATGGTCCTGGTAAACCTGAGGCTATTGCCAGGACCTGAAAATCGGGAACTTGCCGTCGGGTATGGCCATGTGAAGGATGCTGAGAAGCTCTACGCCATTTCAAATGTGAATGAGGCCGACACGGATTTCTCGAAGTATTCGAGCATCTATGATATTATTTCCGACAGTTTTTCATCATCGGTACAGGTGAGAAGTGACGGTGAGATCGTGATTCGTGGTTCGCCCACATTGGATGGAAATAACGCCGCCTTGCTGATTGTGGATGGAAGGGAAGTGAGTGCCTTCGATTTTGGTAATATCAACACCACGGACATTGCAAGTGTCAACATCCTGAAAGATGCATCGGCTGCCGTATATGGGTCAAGAGGCGCCAACGGAGTCGTCATCGTTGAGACAAAACAAGGTGTGAAATAATGTATGTGAAAAGCCAGTTCGCCGCAGTTCTTATGGCCCTTGCCATTCTGAACAGTTCCCGAAGTGAAGGGCAGCACACCCCAGCAAGGCATTCCTACGGACTGACGGAAGACCAGGCCGGATGGATGAAGGAAGCCACCCTCAAACAACTGGAAGGCTGCCGGGTAAAAGGAGCCGGCGGTACCTGGCTGCATACACCTGACGGTGTCGGGAATTACAAGGCTCTTTGGACCCGGGATTTTTACTATATGGTGGAATATGCCGGCGATTTATTGGATCCGGGTGAAATAAAAGCATCCATCTCTTATTTGCTTGATGGACAACGCGATGACGGATGTATACCCGACCGGGTGAATGTGGCGGGTCAGCCGGTCTACAGCCCCGGACCTCCAGGAAAACCGATGGCTGATCATGCACTGGACAATGCCTCCTTTATGGCCATGCTGGTATGTTCCTATGTTGATCAGTACCGGGACGGACCACTGTTCGGAAAACTTGAACCGCAGCTAAGAAAAGCCCTTGATTTTGTTACCATCGGGCAAACGAATCTGGTGTACAATGATCCTGAAGATCCGCAATGTGTATACGGTTTCACGGATATTGTCCTGAAAACCGGGAATCTTTTGTTCTCGTCACTGCTTTTCCACAAGGCCAATCTGGAGATGTATCAACTATGCAGGAAACTGGGTTGCGGCACACCCGCCATCTATAAGGAAAGGGCTGAGAAAGTGCGGCAGAACATCCATGTCTTATGGAGCGACGACCATGGCATGTTCTGGGCTGCGGATGCAGATTGCCGGCAAGTGGATGTCTGGGGAAGTGCCTATGCCGTGAATGTGGGCATCACGACTGATGAACAGGCCGGGAGAATCGCTCAATACCTGGAGGGCCACATTGATGAGATCGCATGGAAAGGACAGATAAGACACCTGCCTCTCAGCGAGGGAACCTGGGACAGACTGTTTAAACCCTGTGAGGAAGGAACCTACCAGAACGGAGCCTACTGGGCTACACCGCTGGCGTGGATCATTCCAGTTCTGGCCGCGGCAAATCCCGGTCTTGCCGGGGAAATGCTGGGAACGGTCATCAAGGATTTTCAGGAAAACGGCATTCATGAATGCATCAATGACGGATACGTGAAAGTGCCGGATTTCGTGGTCAGCGCCACCAATGTATATTTTCTGACGCGGTGAGGTTCCTATCGTTAATCCAAACGGATTGCATTTGATTAACAGACCGGGCATTAATCCTAATTTAAATATCTGTTAATCCCTGGTTTGTATTATTGGGTATTGATTCCTAATCTAACTTCATCTGCCAAATGAATCCAAAAAGTTTTTCAGTGCTGTTCCCGATGAATTTTCAAGGCGATTGCAAATGGGCCCAAAGGATCTCCTTCCTGGTGGCAGTCATCCTTTGGTTTCTGTCGACGGGAGCATTGTATGCAGGCCAACATAACGACAGTGCGTCGGCGGATACCATCATTCATACTGATCTGGAATTACCCCTCAGGGGGATCTTTTACTATGCCTGGTATCCGAACAACTGGGCACCTAACGGTTATCATGTGACCTATCAACCCACCTATGGATACTATGACAACAATGACAGAACCCTGATTAATAATCACATCAATGAATTGGAGTACGGGAATGTGGATGTAGTCATTGCATCCTGGTGGGGACTGGACAATGACAACCGGAGACCGCGCGACTGGGCCATTAAAAAATGCATGGAAGAGACCGACCAGAGAGCTGAAAGCGGGGAAATCGATCTTAAATGGGCCATTTATTATGAGTTGGAGGCGTCTTATAATGAACCCATGGATACCATCAGGGCGGATTTAAATTACCTCATGGACCGGTATGTGAATGCCCATGAATGTTATGCGCATATCGACGGCAAACCCGTGGTTTTCGTGTATACAAAGGGATCGGAGGATAATACCGAAGAGTTCATGAAGAAATGGGCAGATGCCGTGGACGGGAAATGGTATTATGTGCTGAAGGTATTCGGGGGATACAAGGATATGAAATACCAGCCGAGCTCCTGGCATCAGTATGGTCCGTCCACAAGGATCCATAAGCATGAGGACAGTGCGCGGCAGCTCGTCTCCATCAATATCTCTCCCGGATTTAAGCATGCCGATCCAAACAAGACAACATTTCTGGAACGGGCCAGTGAAGATCTTTGGACAGACCTAGTGAAGGAAATGGTGGGCTCCGGGGTGAACTGGCAGCTGATTACCAGCTATAATGAATGGGGAGAGGGTACCTCAGTGGAATCGGCACTGGAATGGCAAACCGAATCGGGTTATGGAATGTACCTGGATGTACTGCATAACTATGCCACGCCGGAGGATCTGACCACATCCGTCAGGGAGGGTTTCGTACCCTCCGGTACCGGGGAAAACCCTCCCTTTACAATAGTAAATAAAACCCTTCAGATCCATGGGAAAGCCGACCGGATCCTGGTCTGTTCCATGACCGGAAGAGTGATTTTGCATGTTATGGATGTTTCGGAGCTTGTCCTGGAATGGGATGAACCGATCGTCTTTTTAGCCATCCAGATGGCTGATAAAACGTATCGCTACAAGTATGTAAATATCCAATGAAATGCAAAAGATATCACAGGGATGCCCGGAGGATCAGGGATGATCCGGGGAAATGGCACGGCCGGGCTTTCCTGCACCGTCATCTATAAGGAATACATGGTAAGAAATTATCTCAGATGGATAGTGCTCCTGTCAGCCGCCACTTATGCACTTAATGCACAGGTGAATAGCTCACAACAAGCCATATTCAATCAAATCTATTCGGCTGCTGAAAGAACTTACGGCATGAACCAGGAATTAATGAACGGGGTACTGCCGGAAAGCAAGAATCGGGATGCCATAGGGCACCCCTATTTTCTGGATTACTATACGGACCAGGGAAGCGTGATCTATCGGGGCAAGCAGTATGCAAATTTATCTTTAAGGTATGATATGTACGATCAGCAACTGCTGCTGATATACCTGCATGACGGGGTGGAATATCAACTTTGGCTGCATAAGGAATTCATTACGGAGTTCAGCGTTGAGCATAAAAGGTTCATCCATGAAGCAATGGGCGTTTTCAAGGAACCAAGATTCTATCAGGTCATTGGAGAAGATCTTCCGGTGAAGGTACTCTATTATTGGGAAAAAGGAGTGACCAAGGTGAATGCCGGGAATTCAGAAAAATCCATGTTTGAACAGCGGAAGGAAAGTTATATTCTTTTTGATAATGAACTGGTTGGCTTCAAGGGAAATCGATCATTTGCCGGCAGGTTCCCATCGGGGTTCAACAAATCCATTAAAAAATATTTACGTAAGAATGCGACCAAGGTCAAACGCGCTTCAGACACTGAGATGGAACTGCTGGTGGAATATATAAATACGCTGTCACCCGATGGGGACAAATAAGCAGATGGGGATGAAAAGATTTGTTTTTTTGATGTTCCTCTTGTCCTCTTCTATTGCAGCATTTTGTCAAACAGAGACGTACGTAAGCTCCAGACAATTCGATAGTGTGTCTTTTGCCCGGCTTGTTCAATTTGTTGAATCTGAAAGCGAAATCAGGTTCTACTACAAAGACGAATGGGTCAATGATGTTTTTCTTTCCATCAATGATTATTCCCCCCTGCTGCCACAGGTAAGCCATCAGCTTATGCCAGGGAGGATAAACCTTTACATCCAGGATAACAGCGTAGTCCTGATGTTTGGGGAGGAACCCATCGTTGCATTGCCGGAATTCAAATCAGATGAAGCAACGGTTCAGGAGTCCAGGAATAAGAATGAGATTACCGTTGCAGAAGAAAGCTATTTGCAAAGCAAGAAAATTGCCTCCATTCCGGTCCTGACAGTTGGGGAGGAGAGGCAAACAGCATCCGGAAGAGCCTACAGCATAAAAGGCAAAATCCGGGATGCATCCAGCGGGGAACCTGTTATAGGTGCCACCGTGTATATTGAAGAGATTAAATATGGCGTGGTGACCGATGTGGATGGCAATTTTCAGATGAATGTGAAAGCAGGCAAATACAAGGTCCTTATCACGCACGTTTCCATGAAAAGGGAGGAATACTACCTTCAGGTATATTCCGGTGGTTCGGTCTTACTGGAAATGCATAAGGAGCTCAAGGAATTGGATGAAGTGGTGATTTCGGCTTCGCAGACCGATAATATCACTGGCATGCAAATGGGGTATGAAAGGGTGACGGTAAAATCGATCAAGGAAATCCCTGTGGCCCTGGGCGAAAAAGACCTGCTGAAAGTGGCTGCGCTGCTTCCAGGGGTGGAAAGTGTCGGTGAGGGTTCTTCCGGGATCAATGTCAGGGGAAGCGCCGCCGACCAGAATATGTTCTACCTGAATAAGATTCCGGTATACAATACTTCACATCTTTTTGGCTTTTTTACCACCTTCAGCCCGGACATTGTCCATGACTTTACGTTGTACAAAAGCAACATTCCTGCAAAATACGGAGGAAGGCTGGCTTCCATCTTCGATATCACCACCAGGCAGGGGAACAAAAAGAAATTCCATGGGCAGGGAGGTATCAGCCCGGTGACAGCCCACCTTTCATTCGATGGTCCCGTCATCAAAGATAAGACCTCTGTCATTGCAAGCTGGCGAAGCAGTTACTCCGACTGGATACTCAACAGGATAGACAATTACGACCTTCAAAACAGCGATGCATTCTTTTATGATGCCTCGCTCGGGATCAATTCCGATATCAATCAAAGAAACACGCTGAAAGTATTTGGATATAAGAGTTTCGACAGGTTTGCACTCCTCGGGAAAAGCGATTATGAGTATTCGAATACAGGCACTTCCGTTTCCTGGAAACACATATTTAAATCCTCCGTAATCCTTGACCTCTCCTCTGCTTACAGCCGATACAACAATAATTATGTCGAGAAAACCAATGAAACTACCGCATTTACGCACAAATACAGGATTGAGTCGGTCGAGTCAAGGGCTGATTTCAGGTATCTCAGGAAGAAGAACCACCAGTTTTCATTTGGAGTAAATTCTACGTATTACAGAAATAACAGAGGTAGTATTTTGCCGTTTGGACCCGAATCAAACCTGCGTCCTGTGGAACTCGGCATTGAAAACGGATTGGAAGTCTCACTGTATTTTTCAGACCAGATAGAGTTATGGAACAAATTAAGCATATCGGCAGGAGCACGTTATATCTTTTATGCCGAACTGGGCCCGAAAGAAACCTATGAATACTACGACGGCTTCGCGGATAAGAACAATGTAAAGTCGATAAACACCTATAAAAAGGGAGAAATTATCCATCATTATTCGAAACCGGAGCTCAGGGCCTCCATGAAGTATTCGATTGCGCCTGATATCTCTGTTAAAGCTTCTTACAACAGGCTGCACCAGTATATTTTCATGCTGAGCAATACCATTGCCATTTCTCCAAATGATCAATGGAAGCTGGTGAGTTCGCATATTGCACCTCCCCTGGTAGACCAGGTGGCCATTGGCTGGTATCATAACTTTTTCAGGAACAGGGTTGAAGCCAATATTGAGTTTTATCAAAAATGGATAGATCATATCGTGGAGTATAAGGACGGTGCCGATTTTCTATCACAAGATCCTATTGAAACTCAACTGTTGCAAGGCATACAGAATGCGAGGGGGATGGAGCTTATGGTAAGGAAGAAAAACGGAAAGCTCACCGGATGGATTTCCTATGTTTATTCAAGGACGTACGTGGAGGTTGACAGCGATAATGCCCTGGAACGGATCAACCAGGGGAAGCCGTATCCATCAAATTATGACCGTCCCCACAGCTTAAACCTGGTATTAAATCAGCATTTCAACCGGCGTTTCAGCTTTTCAGCGAATTACATATATACAACAGGCAGGCCCGTTACTTTGCCTGAGGCTGCCTATTATTCGGAGGGCGAACCCCTGTTACATTTCTCAGAAAGGAACCAGTACCGCTTGCCTGATTACATTAGGTTGGATCTGTCAGTCAACATTGAAGGGAATCTTAAGCGTGATAAGCTGGCTCATAGTTACTGGATGGTCAGCATATACAACGTATTGGGCCGGAAAAACGCCTATTCGGTGTATTACGAGTCAGTAAACGGGCACTTAAAGGGATATAAACTATCCATTTTTGCACGACCGATTTTTACTGTATCATGGAACTATAAATTCGGCAATTACCTGTCTGATTGATTTCGAAAGTTTTAAACCATAGAAAGAATGCTGCATGCGACGTAAAGTTCGGTTTTATTCAAGCTTTCTGATTCTGATCGTGATTTCTTTGATCATGATAACCACTCAGTGTGTGGAGGAATACCATCCGAACATCGATACAACCGATCAATTAATGGTCATCAATGGAAGTATTCTGCAGGGCGATGAGGAGCAAATCATCACTGTTTCCAGATCCACATCGGTGAACGATCCGGCCTTCATTCCTGTAGAAGGCTGCAACGTGTTTGTCGCCGATGACAGAAACAACTTCTTCCAGTTTGAAGAGCAGACCCCGGGACGATATGCTGCCAGAATCGATTCAACCCATCTGAAACCTGGAGTAAAATTTAAACTGACCGTTGAGACCCCTGGAAATCAGGTATATGAATCTGGTTTGGAGGAAATGTATGATGGTCCTTCCATTGACAGTTTGTATTTTTTTCATGAAACCAATGACTCCGATCCGCAATATCTGAATGGAGAGGGGGTAAGGTTGAACGTGGACGTGTATGCCGAAGAGGGTTTCACAGGGTACTATCGCTGGAAGATTCAAGAAACATGGGAATCACGTTCAAGCAACGCGAATATCGAGAAGATGCTCATCGGAGTCGCGGATTCCTTTATTACCACCTATAAATGGGATACCTTGAACTCCGAGTGGCTCCGGGACAGAGCCATCCCCATTGCCGAGTTCTATTATTTTGAGAATCCCGACACCTTTCATATTTGCTATCTTGAGGGCGAGGTCAACGAATACTTTATTTCCAGCACTTCAAATATTGTCGCCGGTTCGAGAAAACGCGTACCCCTGCACTTTGTTCCAATTGGGACGAAATTGTCCTTTCGCTACAGTTGTCTGGTAAGCCAGTATTCACTCAGCGAACAGGCATATACTTACTGGCAGACCAAAATAACTGAAATCAAGGAGTCCGGTGGGCTATATAACACACAGCCAAGCCAGAACCTTTCGAATATCACGAACACGGAAAACGAACAGGAAACCGTGATCGGGTATTTCTGGGTTTCGGCCTTGAAACAAAAGAGGGTATTTTTTGATGGACCCTATTACGGCAATGCTGGCTGTGTATCTGAACGGTTTGATATTGATGACTTCTACGAACAGGATCCGGGTGGTGCTTTTGGTGAATTCCGACGGATCGACTCTACATATTTCCCTGTATATGTCACCAATGACAATACCTCCCAGCCGGGTTGTTTTGATTGCAGATTCTCCGGGGGTAGATTGAACAAACCAGTTTTTTGGTGAGTGTAAATTTTCTGGTCATGCCACAAAAACTACTATTTCTTCTCATCTCCGTCAGTCACCTGGGCTTTTCCCAGGCCCGCATTCCACCCTCATTCAACACTATTTCAATACCCGGGAATGCAGGAGAAGTAATTGCCCTTGAGACGGACAGGTCGTTCTACTGTATTAATGAAAGATTATACTTCACTGCCAGTTATGCATGCAAATACCCCGTTAATGGTGTTCAATGGAGCCATGTATTGTATGTTGAAATCATCAGGTGGAATGGGGAGAAAATGGCACAGGCAAAATTCAAAATCTATGAGAGGAATGCTTCGGGGTACCTGAAAATTCCCGGAACTTTACCATCCGGCAATTATTACCTGCGGGCCTATACCCGGTGGATGAGGAATTTCCCGGCCGAAGATTATGCGTATAAGTTGGTAAAGATCATCAATCCCTTTCAAAGCAACATTGATCAGGGCCCCGTTGAAGAAACAGGCAAGGAGAATTCGCATGTAAAACCCAGATGGAATTATTCATACCGGGAAATTGATTGTTTTACCGACAAATCCAGATATGCACCGCGGGAGAAAGTTGAACTGACAATACAATACAACCTCCCCGGATATGTTGATTCGGACTTCTGTGTCTCGGTTGTGAAGGCAGCATACATTGATACGAGCTGTATTCACATTCAGGCTCCGGATCAAATCTCGCCTCCAGAAGGATCGTTGGTCTTTTTACCCGAAACCAGAGGGATCTCCATTTCCGGAAAAATCTTGACGGGCCATACCCCCGGATCCATCAATAATGCGAGGCTGCATATATCAACTCCGCAGAACCGGAATTACTTCACCACCTTCCATACACAGGATGACGGATTGTTCTATTTTACCATACCTGATCTTTACGGCACATACGATTTTTATCTGGATGCTGTCCCGGAGAATGGGGAAAGTGCTGAAATCCTGATCGACAACGACTATTGTAACCGCAGCATTCAACTTGGGTATGTTCCTTTTTCCCTGGATTCCCTGGAGGAGGAAATTGCGCTGGAAATGGCTGTCAATATGCAACTTTCCAACATGTATGACGATGAAACCAGGGACCTGATTCCTGATTCGGCAATTCCCCCTTTCTATATCAGACCGGAGCATGTATATTACACCAGGGACTATATTCAATTACCAAATCTGGGGGAATTCTTCTATGAATTGGTGAAGGAAGTCAGGACGGTCAGGAGCAGGAACAAGACCTATCTGAAACTTGCAGGGTACAGCGAATACAATGATTTGATGCCGCTGGTCTTGATTGATAATGTACCTGTTCCGAATGTCGACGAATTACTCAGGATTCCTTTGGACCGGATAGAAATGGTGGAGATTTTGGATAAACCCTACCTGGTTTGCGGGGTAAAATATAACGGGATCATTGGTATTTTCACAAAAAGAAACGATTTTGCCGGGATCGAACTCCCTAAGAACAGCCTGTTTTTCAGTTACGATCTGCTATCTGAAGAACATTTCAATATTTCACCGCCTGATGCTACAACCTCGGCCAAGCTTGCGTACAGGAAAAATGTGTTATTCTGGGATCCTGATATTGAATTACCTATGGATCAAGCCAGAACGTTGTCTTTTTACACTTCAGACAGCAAAGGCGACTATGTGGTTTACATTCGCAGTCTTGGCACCGGGGGTACACCTCAAATTTTCGGAAGCTGCAAAATAAAAGTCGAATAAGCCCTGTCATCAATGCTGCTATCGATCACTTCAGGAGATCACGGTTCCTTGTAACTATCTGACCAGGATCATTTTCTTTGTGTACGTCAAATTCCCTGCCTTTAAGCGATAATAATAGGCTCCTCCCGGTAATCCTTTTCCATCAAAAGTGGTGGTGTACCTGCCTGCACGCTGGGTTTCATGAACCAGGGAACCTACGAGTCTTCCCGATTGGTCAAACACTTTCAGGGAAACAAAACACTCACCCCTGATCAGGTATGCGATTTGTGTGGTCTCCCAAAAGGGGTTCGGGAAGTTGCCAGGCTCCAGATCCGCTCCTGTTTCATGACCCCGGACAGTGGTGGTACTGTCAGCCGGGGTGGTGGCGATAATCTCGGGCGAATAACCGGAGTATCCCGAAACATTGAATGCCCTGACACGATAAGCATAGGTGGTAAGTTCTGTGAGGCCCGTAACGACGAAAAAAGTCACATCGGCATCCACGGTCGCTATGGGAACGTATGTATCGGCTGTTTTTTGCTCGATGATAAAACCCTCTTCATAGGCTGCATCGTCTGTCCAGCTCAGGTCAATCCGACTGGATGAAATGACCTCTGCAATCAGATCGGAAGGGGCCTCCGGGAGCGGAGGCATCGGTGCATTGCAATATTTATGCTGGCACCAGCTCTCCAGGGAATCAGAGCAACTAAAACCGATCACTGTTACGGAATTATTGCCACTGCTTTTATCATCCAATACAGGATGATTTTCGCCTTCAGGATGATATACCTTTATCTGACAACCATGCCCTCCCCGGGTGTTCACATCAATTCTGTTATCGTAACAGACGACAGACCCGGTGATATTCTCTATGATATTGTGCACAGAACTGTTGTCATCCTCCATGCCCAATCCTCCTGCCCAGCTGCTTAAATCACCGCTTTTTCTCAACCCTTTGTTCCCGTAGCATACGATATCCACCATGTTATCTTTTACAATGCCGAGTTCTGCGTCATCCTTGTTCCTGAAGAACACTCCGCTCCCCTGGTTATCATAACATACTGCCTGGATATAATTATTCATGATCACGGCTCCGGGGCAATTGGAAGAGATATTAAAACTGAAGCCTGAACTTTCCAGACTTCCGTATGACACACAATCAATAAACCTGTTTCCGATAATGTATGCACCTACGTCTCTGTTGCCGGCATACCCTTCCTCGCGGGCATACATGCCAAAACCCGGGCCGACATTATTTGAAGCTATGCACCTGATGAATGTACTGTACCTGCATTTTGGTGTCCATCCATCACTCGCGCATTCCGATGCCACGCAATCCAGCCATGTATTGTGGTCCCCTTTATCGGTAAGTGCATTCCCGCCTGCAAAAGATCCGGTCAGGTTCCGGCATTCATTGTTATTGCATCCGGGACCAAGGGTGAAATTATCATCTGTTACCTCGGTGATATGCATGTCATGAAACCGGGAATCGGTCACACTCACAAAATTGATGAAGCGCATGCTGTTGGGGTAATTTGCAGCATTCCCGTAGTAGGTTCCCCCTGACATGTCAATGTTTCTGGCACCACCCTGTTTTTCCGTGATACCGGTCAGTCTTCTCGCATCAATTTCCGCATCAACCCAACCTGCTTTATCGAGATCGGCATCCCCTGACAGCGTAAGTGATCCTTTCAGGTTCCAGGTGAAATCAGAGGGCAGATAGAGGGTGCTGGCAATAATGAAATCTCCCAGCAGCAGCAGGGTGTCACCGGTCTGTAATTCATCCAGGCTGTGTTGAATGAGGGCAGCATCATCGCCACCGGTGGGCACAATGGTGATTTCAGAAGCGACAAGGTTGCACATACACCCCAGTGATATGATCATTGAAAGTAGCCCATCTTTTGCCATTTCCCTTGAATTCAGTATAAGGGAGGGGGTTTCCCCCCTCCGGATGATCCCAAAACTAGCAGTGAATCGCTAAAATCCAACACTATGAGAAGAAACTACTGCCAACTCATCATACTCCGGGTGGTTACACCCTTAATATCTTCTTGTTTTCAGGGTCCCATGCCGTGCGGCACTTTTCCCGGTATGAAATATCGGCCATGGCAATGACCACCGCTTCCTGGATCGCCATTTCAATGTTGGCAGAGGGCTGCCCTCCGTGCCGGATACAATCGAGCCATTCCTTCAGGTGCAAAGAGGTGACATCCCACACCTGTCCTCCGATGTGGGTTGAGGTAAGCCCCCTGGAGGCATAATAGGAGGTGGATGCGCTGGAAACTGCATCCACCGCATCAGATAATGTGGACCCTTCCAGGATTTCCAGCATCGGTCTGGACGGATCAACCACTCCGTTTTCGAGGAGGTCTTTAAATCGTTCCGAATTGCCATCCGGTGTCAGGGTCATATTTCCCCCGATGGTCATCGATGCTTCCTTGCCATAAATGGTACGGGGCCTTGGTTTTGCAGATGTTAGGTTGGCACTGTAGGTCAGCGTCGTTCCTTTCTGCCTGTATTCAAAAGTGGTATGCAGGACATCTGGAATATCGCCGAATTCCGTATAGAAATATTGCCCGCCCGTGGCGGAGACAAGATCCGGGATGCCCAGTTTCAGCAATTGATTGACCGCATCAAATTCATGGGAGAAGAGCTGGCCGAAAAGACCGGTGTCATACTCGGAATAGCGGGCCCAGCTGTAATAGCGCCTGATGCTGAATGGCACCTCCGGTGCGTTGCCCAGCCATTGTTTCCAATCGATGGTTGCTTCATCTCCCGGTTTTATTTTTCCCGAGTTGTAGCGGTGCCTGATCCATGCTCCGGAGGGGGTATTCCTGTTGGTGGTGGTTTCCACATGGGAGATATTCCCCAGCAATCCACGGTTGACTACCTCCCTGGCCTGCTGGAAAACCGCATTCTGCGGTATCTGGTGTCCCAGCTGGTATACCATCCCGCTGTTCTTCACCGTTTCGTAGAGGGGCTGTATCTCATCTTCCCTGTGTACAGGAGCCTTTTCGCAATAGACATGTTTCCCCGCCTTCACCGCCTCCATGGTGATGGTGGCATGGTGGTGGTCGGGTGCCGTCACAATGACCGCATCGATGTTCGGATCGGCCAGCATCTCGTGGTAATGCCTGTACCGTTTCACAGTATTTTTTTTCGCTATCTCCCCACCGGTGAAAATATCGTGCTGTGCCGTGGCTAATCCGGATTCAGCCCGCAGGTCAAATACATCGCAGATGCCCGTGATGGCCACATTGAAATTTCCATGTTTGATCTGGGACTTCAGCGATTCTTCCCCGGAGGCTTCCTGATCGGCCACCTCTTTTTCGAATTTCGATTTTTCCATAAATCCCAGGGCTTCTGACAATTGAGATCCCCTGACCCCAAATCCGATGATGCCGATCCTGATCAGGTCTCCGGGCTGGTAGGTGATCTGCTTTACGCTGGAAAGCAGGTCGTCCAGCCCCAATTCATGGATCACCTCCTTACGCAGATCGTTTTCCGCATCATAACTGGTCTTTCTGAGGGCTTCCACGCCCAGGATGCCCAGTACGGGTATTCCGGCCATGGCCTTCAGTGCGTTTCTTCTTCCCAGTTTGTATTGTTTGGACATATTATTGTAACGGGTTAATCATTGGGTGAATTGTGTTTTTCGAACAGGGTATCCAGGCCGAATTTTCTTGCAGCGGGTGACACGGCGATCAGCAACAGCATGACTGCTTCGATCAGATTCTTATTGACGATCAAATAGTTTCCCTCCTGGGGGGCCGCTGTCTCCATGCCGATGAACGGTGGCAGGAAGAGGTAATACAGTGCGAGTAGCACTGTGCCGGCAATTGCTGCCCACCTGGTAAAGAGCCCGAGGATGAGTCCCAGCCCAATGGCTATCAGTCCCCAGGTATTCAGAAAGTCCACCGTGTTCAGCACTTCCTGGTTCGAGGTGATCCATTGGGCAACCCCGGCCAGGATCCACTTTGACTCTGCAAGGAAAGCGAGGGATGACCACGCCGGATGAATAAGCTTGGAAATGCCTTCATACAAAAAGTGCCATCCAATCAGCATGCGAAGGACAACGAAAAGTCCCGACTGCCACGCAGGCGGTTGTAGGTTTTTTCCCATGATCTGATCTTGAATATTTCGTGCCTGAGGAAACGGAGCTGTTACCGGGGATTGGTTCGTTACCAGGTGCGGATTTTAATATTTCTGAAAGATACGTCATTTCCGTGTCCCTGGAGCAGTAGATAACCCTCGTCCAGTTCCCCGAAATTTTCCAGGTCCTTATATTTGCTCAGGCTCACGAGTTCCCTGAAAGCCAGGCTTCTCCTGTCAAATTCAAGCACTTTTTCATCATTGAGCCAGTGCTCGACCCGGTTGCCGTCCAGTACGATCCTGACCTTGTTCCATCCTCCCGGAGGATGAATGGTCAGGTCCCCGGGAGGCGGTATCATGTCGTAAAGCGAGGCCATTTTATGGTTGCCGTCCCTTCCATTCTGTGCATCGGGATGCCTCTCATTGTCAAGTAGCTGATACTCAAGCCCAAGGAAGCTGCCTTCCTTTCCGGGGAAGTCATCCGTCACCTGGTATTTGATTCCGGAATTGGCCCCTTCCGTGAGCCTTGCCTCCAGCTCAAGCTCAAAGTTGGCGTACCGTTTCTTAGAAATGATGTCATGGCCTCCCGGCTCTCCTTCCTTCTCCCCGAGAACCGTCAATACATCTCCTTCCACCACCCAGCCGTGCGCCGGGAATTGCTCCGATTCCGTATCCCTCCACTGATCGGTGCCCGATCCGTCAAACAGGATGGTCCATTCGGTTTCTTCGGCAGGTTCTGCAGCCGGTTGCTTATCCTTATTTACACATTGAGCAGCCAGAAAGGCCATGGCGGATAACAGATATAGTTGTTTTCTCATGATGCTTGTTGTTGGTGCGTCTGTTAATAATTGGGTTCCCAGCCGGGTTCATATTCGCGGCCCCATAGCTTTTCTGCTTCCGCATCTCCCAGGATATGGCCGTTGGCGGGATCAATGGTCAATCCGCGTCCCACCCTTTGAGCTATATTGCCCAGTTGTACCCAGGTAGTGCTTTTGTGCCCGGTTTCCACATCGGCATTTGGCTTTTCTCCGGTACGGATACAGCTGAGGAAGTTTTCAATGTGTACATTGTCGAGGCTGGCAGCCGGACTGGAAGTGTCTCTCCCGTCGATCACAATGTCTGACTTCACTTCTTTCACCAGCTGATCCTCCCTGTCGTATATGCTGTATCCATCGTGGCCCGTGTGGAGGCTTCCATTTTCACCGTAGAAGATCACCCCCCTGTCAAGCCCTTCCACCATGCTTCCGTTGCAGCTCCTTCCCTCCCATACGATGGATGCCTCATCTTTATATTCAAAGGTAATAATCTGGGTATCATAAGCTTCCCAGTCGTCTTTATAATGGTAGCGCCCCCCTGCAGAGTATACCCTGGTGGGGAAATCGATCCCCAGGCCCCACCTTGCGAGATCCACCTCGTGGGTTCCGTTGTTGAGTGCTTCCCCGGTTCCCCAATTCCAGAACCAGTGCCAGTTGTAATGAATCAGGTTGTCTTTATAGGGACGGCGGGGCGCCGGGCCCTGCCACAGTTCATAATCCAGGTTGGAAGGAACGGGCACGACTTTTCCAGTGCCGATGGGGCCGCGGTTATTGGTATACCAGGTTTTTGCCATGTAAGGCTTGCCTATGGCGCCTTTTTTCAATTCGTGGATGCCCTCAGTCAGCAATTTCCACGACCGCCGCTGGGCACCCATCTGAACCACCGTTTTATATTTTCTGGCAGCCTCAATGGCCATCTCTCCCTCCGCCGGGTTGTGACCGAGCGGTTTTTCCACATATACGTGCTTGCCCGCCACACAACTCATGATGGTGGCCGGAACATGCCAGTGATCCGGCGGGGCAAGAAAGACTGCGTCGATGTCTTTAAATTCAACCATTTTACGAATATCCCCCACGCCTTTCGGGGCTTTGCCCACTGCATCCTCTACTGCTTTGATCCCTTTGGCCATCGCCTTCTCTTCCACATCACAGATATACAATACATCCGTGTTATTCATCAGTGCAAAATTGGCAGACATCTTCCTTCCCCTGCCATTGGTTCCCATGATCCCCATCCTGATCGCATCATTCGCTCCGAGGATCCTGGAATAACTGGCTGCAGAAAAGCCGTACCCTACTCCCCCTATGGCTACCACTGAAGATCCCGCGGCCACTTTTTTTATAAAATCCCTTCGTGAGTTTTCCATATCAATAAACCGTTTTGTATAGTATGATTTCTAACGTTTATTTGGTGCAATTTGAGCTGCTTTTTTGAATATAGTATCGCGGGGCTTAATGTTGCATTAACAGCAGGGAAAACAGAATTAATAATAGATTAATGGCATGGCAGCCCGTTGCTTTGTTGCTGTGCATATATCCGGAGAGGAACGGTGCAGTCGGTCAAAACTACTGCTTAAGCAGGGTCCCGGATATTACCCGATGCTCATTTCTGATCCGCAGGTGATACAAAGCAGCGGGAAGCTCAGACAGGTCTATCTCAGCATCAGGACCTTTTACAGCATATGAGCTGCATTTCTCACCAAGCATATTGTAAACGGTTATCCGGGATTCTCCCGGCAGTCCGGTCAGATACAACACAGAATGCACAGGGTTGGGATAATAGACAACCTCATTTCCAGAAGCATGAGCGGTGATGGCGCTGGGGGTGCACTCCCTGTCTTCCGATAAGACAAACGTCTTTTCAAGCAAGCAGCCGCTCTCACTGCTGTAACCAATAATATACCTTCCGAACATATTAGATGTCAGTGCATTGGAGATAACGGCCGTTCTTGAATCCGAGGAGAAACCATCGGGACCTGTCATGGTCCATTCAAGATCGTTTGTGGCAGGAAGGCAGACCAGGTAGAGGCTGCTTCCCTGGCAGGCATACAATGTATCGGCCAGGTCCGAGATCTGCCGGCCGTCGAGCAACGGGTAGATCTCTATGGAATCAACGCTGGTTGAGATATTGACTGAGGTCAACCCTGTTGCGCAGGATTCATCTTCATACCTGATCCATACAGGGTATTCCCCCTGGGCCAGGTCCATGATTGTATCCTTCCATATTCCAGGGCTGGAGGAGTAAATATAATTCATCCCGCTGTCGATGCTGATCTGCACCTCCCCGGCATAGGGCAGGTCGTTGATCAGAACAACGATACCTCCTTCTTCCGTGCAGGTGGCATTGATGGCAGTGACCGCGGCGGACGGTTCTGTATCGAAGATGGTAAAAGGGCCCAGATCGACGGGAAAACTATCATCCTCATTTCTTACCCATACGTGATATACCCCTGCATCCAATCCTTCCAGGGTAATTTCGGTGGTACCCTCCATGGAAACATGGGGATAGCTCAATCCCCCGTCGATGCTGAATTCATAGAGGTGGTCCGGATCGCTCAAGGGATATTTCAGGATCAGGCTACCGTTATCTTCTCCGCACTTTGCAGCAATGGGCACAGCCATGAACTGGTCAATTCCGTCGGGGGGTGTTTCGAGTGTCGTGCGGTTGTTGGTGTTCCCCCTTACGATCTCGGTGGCCAGCTTGGCACACCGGAGGTACCAGTCACTGGGCAGATCATATCCGTCTGCGTCCAGCGCAAGGAAATATGCCTGGTCAGGCGTCTGGTCGTCGTTCTCAGCCAGTTTGTACATGGCTGTGGACTCATCGATTTCATCAAACATGGCGATATAAATGCTTTTCGCATTGCCGCTGATCACCCGGTTGGCCTGGGTCCAGAAGAAATTGCCTCCCCTTCTTGGCCGCTTATTTTTTACGTCGTCTTTCAGGTTGTACCAGGAAAATCCGGGCCAGATCACAGGAAGGAAATCTACATTGTTCCGGTCGCACCAGTCCTGAGCCGGCAGTACATGGTTATACATGAAATTCAGGTGTCCGTTATCGTCGCCGAATCTGCCAACAGCCCAGGGACTGATCACATCGGCCTGGGCCATCTCATCCAGCCAGTTGCTTCTCTCATGAAAATCATGATCCACCCCCAGCATGACCGTGGCCCTGTATCTTTCCGGCGTGGATTCACCCTTAAAAAAATCCAGCAATATCTGCAGGTCACTTTCCGGGAATTCTTCCCTTACAGAAAATCCCCAGACAGCCACCAGTGGTTTGCCCCGGTGATGCAGATAATTCGGGCTTTCAGTGATCTTCAGATCATCCACCAGGTGCTTCCAGTCATCGATGATCACGCTCATTCTGCCCGGTGTAAATCCGGAGATATCCCACATATTGGCAAAGGTGCGGCCATATTTCTCACACCCTTCCATGATATTCGCAGTGACCGTATCCCTCGATCTCCTGAGGAGATCACTGGTGGTACTGGCCATGAACCGTTGAAGAAATACGCCATCCAGCCCGTAGTCACGCACCCATTTCATGTGCCTGACCACGGTTTTTTTAGTATATGCCGAATAGACCTTCACCGGCCTTCCGTCTGCGTAGGTAAAACCCTCTGTGGGATACAATTCATCCGCTTCATATTCCCTGAGATCCGGAAACATATCCACCGTGATCTCTTCCGGACTGAAGGTATTATTGCTTCCCCAGTGCTGCCATCTGGCGTAGACAGAACCGTCATCCGGATGGAGGAACCACCCCTGGTAACCGAACATCACTTTGCCATCCAGGGTCCGGAAGTCGACCGGTTGAATATCCAGCGGATCCCCGGAGGATTCCGGGGTGGGTGTCTTCAGGAACCTGATATCGTCAATTTTTGCGGTGATGGATGCGGAAAGCCCCTGGTACAATCTGAAAAAATTTATGGCGTCCAGGTTTGGCTCCCCTGTTTTTATTGCCGATGAAAATGGCAGCATCAGCTCATTCCATCCGGCTGTCAAACCCAGCGATGCAATCTCCCAGGCGTATTCATCGGTATCGGGTTCACCGGAGGAGGTAATCTCTATCTGTCCTCCACCTTCAAAGGCAGCCGGATCCGAGACATAAAGCCACAATTTGAGGTATCCCGATTCGTCCACCCCGGTACTAACCTGGGAAAAGGTTTTGGCAAACCAGTTGATCCCGTTCCCTGTAAAGGAAAGGGAGGCAATCCCCTCCTTCTTATCCCCGCTGTCCACGGTCAGGGCATTGGACCCGGTCCACAAGTTGGTTCTGTCACATCGCTGCAGCACAAGCTGTGACTTTGTTTCAGATACCAGCAACAGAGAAATGCAAATGGCGATCCATCCAATTCTTCTCATAGGTATTAGCTATTAGTTATTACGGACCAAAAATTTCATGGTGGTTGTTATATCCGGGTCTGATCCACTCAATGTGAGAAAGTAGATCCCGTCCCGGTATTCAGAGACGTCAATCGTCAGGGCTTCACCGGTATTTATATAAGGGATGCTTTGAAAGATCTTGCCGGTTACATCATGCACCCGGATCCTGGAATAGCGTTGCAGACCCCTTCCATTGAGCGTGAGTCCGCTTCCGGCCGGATTCGGATACAATGTAATCAGCGGGTGCCGGGGATGAACCGCCGAAGTCTGATCCGTAACAGTGACTTCAAAAACCTGGTACATGATCGCATTGTAATACTCCGCCTTAATAAATACAGCCACAATGCCCGTTTCTTCAGACCTCCTGATCAGTTGAAGCGCATCGCCCGGCGGAACGATTTCAGCCGTGAACAGATCGGCTCCGCTCAGCTGTGCGACGGAGAGTGTGATCGGTTCAGTGCCATCCCCACCTTTGACGCCAAACAAGCCGCCCAGGGGGATCAATAGACTGTCTGTTAAAATGGTGTCCTTCAGCTCTCTGATCACCTCCAGTTCATAATTGTGCAGATCGTCTGATTGGGCAATACCCAGCTGGATATCTGAGAATGGAAAACCAGGGATATCCAGTGCATCGGACAGATGATTGTAGTTGATGTTGCGGTACCTGTATATCAATGGTCTGGTATCGGAACGGTCCTTCCAGATGACCGATCGAACCGTCCCGTCATTTTTTCTCAGCACCACATTATCGAGATAGAAATGGGTATATCCAGGATCCGGAGAACGCAGCGCAACATAGCAGACCGGGATCCCGAGGGCGCCGTTGTTCCCTATCCCGATCACCTTCCGGTTCCATTTTCCCCTGGGCCAGGTAAGGCTTGAAAGCAGCAGAGAGTCATGCGTTACTCCGTTGCCGGAATTGTAATAAGGTTTCCAACCTCTGCCGGGAGTAAAGAAAAATCCCCGGTCGTTTTCGGAATCTTCGGGCACATAGATGTCGAATTCAATCCTGTCCCCCGATTCCACATTGTTGACAAATTCAGTGGTATTCGGATTGGCAAACCTTACAAATACCCCATGGCTGTCTCCGTTGGCGATCGAAGATTGCTGCCATGCTTCCACCTCAAGGATCTCTCCTTCCGGAGCCGGCTCGGTCGACAGGAGGTTTTCGGGCCTTACAGGAAGATAAGAGAATGCCCAGTTGTGCCGATCATACCAACTCCTGTAAAGAGCGATCAGCGAATCTCTTATGGCGCTGTTTGCTGCGGCCACATTGGTGGTTTCACCTATATCATGCTGCAGATCATACAGCAGCGTGGTGCTGTTGCCGGGGATTTCATTGTAATGCAATTTCCAGTTCCCTGCCCTCAATCCACCTTTTGAGATATCGATCCCGTAATAGGGATGCCTGATTCCCTCCCTGGCCTCCCGGTTATTCATCAGTGCATCCGTCAGGTCAATTCCATCCAGGTCCGTTCCGGCAACGGGCAACCCGGCCAGCGACATGATGGTGGGGTAGAAGTCCAGGTATTGTGCAAATCCGGAATAGATCCCCCCGTTACCGCCATATGCAGGAATGGAGGCATCGATCATTCCCGGCCACCAGATGGCTGCAGGTACATGGATCCCCCCTTCCCACATCGATTTTTTGTTTCCCCTGAACGGAGAATTGAAACCGTCGGCAGTGGCACCATTATCGCTGCAGAAGAAAATGATGGTCTGATCGCTCAAAGCGTGTTCATCCAGTTTTTTAAAGATATCGCCGACCACCTTATCCATCGAATAGAGCAGGGTGGCGTATACCAGCGGTTGAAAGAATGTTTTGTCCGGATCGATCACATCATTGTCAAATTCGGCACCCTTTTCAGTTCGGATCTCCTCCACCTCACTGATCTTCTTTCCAGTAGTGGGACTGGTGATATCTTTGACCATCTCCCAGGTGCCGGGGAAATAGGTGCAGAGCTCCTTCAGATCCGTCAGGGTAATCTGAAGCGGCTCATGCACTGCTTCCATGGGCAGATAGCAGAAAAAAGACTGATCCTTATGGTTTTCAATGAAATCAACGGCTGCATCACCGATCTGCCGTGTCACATATCCCCTCGCTGTTTCGGGTGAATATTTGCGGTCCACCCACCAGTCTATATCCTTGTGCCAGTTGCTGTATTTTGTGAAATAATCACCCCCTCCGCTGTAGTAGCCCATCCATTGATCAAATCCGTAGGCATTCACACCTTCTCCCCAGGCGATACCCTTGAAATTTTCAAAAATCCGGTTCGAAGTGTCAACCTCAGCGATGCTGGAAACCATGGCTCCGTTCCCCTCTTCGGGAAAATTCATATAGGAGCTGTGCCACTTGCCAAAAGCACCGGTCACATACCCGTGCGATTGCAGATCTTTTGCCACATTGGGAATGGAGTTATCCAGGGTGCCTCCCACTTCATTTCCCGATCCTACGCGTGCATAATGCCTCCCGGTCAATAATCCTGCGCGGGTGGGTGTACAAACGTGATGTGTGTAAAAATTCTGGAGATAGAGCCCTTTCCGGCAAATGGAGTCCAGGTTGGGCGTGTATCTGAACGCCGCAGGGTTCTGGTTATGAAAACTGAGATCGCCATTTCCCAGGTCATCTGCCAGAATGAAAACAACATTCGGCTTTTCCCGGGCATCGATCCGCCCGAAGGAAAACGCGCAAAAAAGACAAACCACAGCCGTTTTTCTTCTCATTTATACAGTGTTCTCTGGATGGAAACGGAACCTACATCTCCCTAATTATAGCGATCCCGGGTTAATATTAGATAAATTTCCAATTAATGGAATGTTGATTAATCAAATATTCATTTTCTATTAATCCTGAGCTATTAAATTAGATTGGAATCATTCATACCAGTGAATGACGATCTTCAACGCAGGACTAAACTAACACCTAAATCTATGAAGAGGATCCTTTCTTTCCTTGTGGCCGTGATATGGGGATCCCTGCAACTGTTTGCTCAGCAGGGGCTCATTACAGGCAGGGTAGTGGACGAAACCGGAGCACCCATGCCCGGGGTGAACGTTACTGTCCAGGGAACATCAACCGGAACCATTACCGATCCTGAAGGTCAATACTCCCTGCCGGGGGTTTCAATGGGGGACAACATCCAATTCTCCTTTGTGGGAATGGAATCACAGACCGTTGAGGTGACCAGCCTGGATCAGATTATCAATGTAACGCTCGCTACCAGCGAAATCGGATTGGATGAGGTCATCGTCGTGGGCTATGGCGAACAAAAGAAAGAGAGCCTGGTTGGAGCCATCGGTACGGCCCAGGGCGACGAGATCAGGTCCCAGGGAAATGTAACGAACCTGAAGGATGCGCTCACAGGTGTGATCCCGGGGATGTCCGTCATGTCTACCTCTGGATTACCAGGCGGTGGTGATGACCGGGTCTACCGGGAAACGGAGATCCTGATACGCGGGAAGAATACCTGGAACGATGCATCTCCTTTGATCCTGGTGGATGGGATTGAGCGTGACATTGAAGACATTGACATCAATGATGTGGAGAACATATCCGTCCTGAAGGATGCTTCTGCCACTGCTGTTTTCGGCGTTAAAGGGGGAAACGGGGTCATTCTGATTACCACCAAACGCGGTGTGGAAGGCAAAGCGCAATTTACCCTTGAAGGTGAATACTCCATGGAAACCTGGAGCAAGATCGTTGAACCGGCAAGCCTGGTGGATGCGATCGATGCTTTTAACTATGCAGTGGAACGGACCAGGAGGATTGACGGATCGGCCGGACTGAATTATTACTACTCAGACGAGGTGATCGGTTACTATCGTGACGGTACCTATCCCTACGCCTATCCCAACAATGACTGGCTGGATATCATTTTCAGGGATTTCACCCAGTCATACCGTATCAATGGGAGCGTTCGCGGAGGGACCGAGCGATTAAGGTACTTTGCAAACGCAGGCTACAATCATGTGGGCGATCTCTTCAACGGTTCGGATGAGGGTCGTGGTTACCAGCCTGGTTACAGTTATGACCGGATCAATATCCGATCCAATTTCGATGTCAAACTGACCGGTACAACCAACCTGAAAGTGAATGTCTATGGTATCCAGACCTTCCAGAATTCAATCCCCGGGTACCGCTTGAATAGCATTTATGATGCGATCAGCGGGTATCCGCCGAACGCCATGGTCCCTATCTATGAGGATGGTGTGTATGGGGCCAGGAACTATGCGTTAAATGCATACAATCCCTTATACAGATTAAATACCAGCGGTCTGCAAGCTCAGAATACCACGACCATCAATATGGACTATACACTTGAGCAGGATCTCAAATTCATCACACCCGGATTAAAGGTTTCGGCCAAATTGGCTTACGATAACAGGTTTGAAGCAACGGGCCTGGAGGTGAGGGATGACGGTGTGCTTACCAAAACCATTGATCCGGATTTTTATCTGAACGGCGGGTATTATGATGATGAGGAAGGAGTCTATCGATTGGCCAATGGTGAACCTACTGAGATGTTGTTTCCCACCACAGTCTGGGATGTCGGCGGGGGAGGTGCCACAGGGTCAGGATTCGGCTGGATTGAGCAGCCCACTACCTTTGACGCAGCAACCGGAAGAGCCGGTGATACCCGACGGAATATTTATTATGAAGTCCGGTTGAACTATGCCCGTTCGTTCGGTGTGCACGATCTCACTGGAACAGCAGTATTCAGCCGTCAGGAGGAAGTCGAAGGAAGCAACTGGCCTGGAAAGCGCGAAGACTGGATCGGTCGTGTCACCTACAATTATGACCGCCGTTACTTTCTGGAAGTGAATGGCGCGTACAATGGCTCTGAGAAATTTGGCCCCGGCTATAAGTTCGACCTTTTCCCCTCTGTGGGGGGAAGCTGGATGATCAGCAATGAACCCTTTGTGAGGAATGCATCCATCGAATGGCTCGAAAGATTAAAAGTAAGGTATTCCTGGGGACTGGTCGGAAACGATCGCGTAAATGCGGGCGGTCAGTGGCCCTATGTAACCGTATGGGAGTTATTTACCAATGCCATTGACGACCAGGGTGGCAATAATGATACACCCACCGTGATCGAGGAATCGCGTTTCGGGTATCCATACTCCGATTACGAGGGGTATCTGCGGACTTCAGAAGGAACACCCGGGAATCCCGACCTGCGGTGGGAAACTGCAAGAAAGCAAAACCTTGGTTTCGACATCGGGGTCTTCAGGAACAAGATTTCTGTGGCAGTGGACCTTTGGAATGAATATCGGTATGATATGCTCATTGCTGCAAGTCAGCGCCAGGTACCTTCCGTGAGCGGGGTTCCGAATTTCGCTGCTGCGAACCTGGGAGAGGCGAAATCCCGTGGGATGGAGTTCGAGGTGACCTATCGCAACACTGTGGCAAATGTGTTTAACTACTGGGTCAAAGCGAACTGGTCGGTAGCAAGAAGTGAAGTGATCTTCAAAGAGGACCCTCCATTGACACCGAGTTACAGGGCCGAAGAAGGCTTTCCTTTGAATCAGACAAGAACCTCCATCTCTTCAGGAATCATCAACAGCTGGGACGAACTCTACAGTACAAGCGGATCCTCAACCGGTGGGCAGAATGAACAGCGAATGCCAGGTGATGTGGCACTGATTGATTTTGATGCCGATGGCCTCTACGAGAGCTCGGATGATGTGGTTCCATACGGATATCCGGTATATCCGCAGAACAATTATGGCATATCCCTCGGGGGTGATTACAGGGGGCTGGATTTTTCTATTCAGTTTGTTGGAGCTTACAATGTGACACGAAATATCAGTGATTCGAAATTCAGTTTCGAAAGGGCATTTATTCCTGATTATCTGCTGGACAGATCCTGGACCTATAACCAGACCGATCCGGACTATCCTGCGATCAGCAGGGGTTCAAAATGGGATCCGGTAGGACACTATCAGCGTTACGACGGTTCGTTTTTTCGGATCCAGTCCGCTCAAATTGCTTACAGCCTGCCGGCTAACTGGTCCAGAAAAGTCGGAATGACAAATATTCAGTTCTATGTGAACGGCAGGAACCTTTGGATGTGGTCGCTCATGCCGGACGACGGGGTAGGAGCGAACCATGACTTAAAGAATTATCCGACCAAGAAGCAGGTAAATTTTGGCGCAAGAATACAATTCTAAAAGAAGGACGAAAAAAAGCATGCCATGAAAAACAGTGTATTTTATTTCATAGTGGTCCTGGGCCTGATCATTTCATTCTCGGGCTGCGAAGAGTACCTCGAAATCCCGGTAGAGGCCGGATTGACCGAAGATGATATATTTTCCACTTATAAAGACTTTCAGGGATTCCAGGACCAACTGCCTGTAATGATGAAAGATTACACCAGGGGCGGTGCCAGGCGTGTTCATTCCCTTGGGGGAGAATGCGTTGCCTACGCTGGTTTTTCCGTTACCAAGGCGAACCTCGGGCTGTATGCCCGGTCGGGGGGTGGATTGATGGATGCACATTCCATATTTTTCCCGCATGATGAGGGATCCTCACACGAGGGTGCGAATTTTGGTCTTTACTCGCACATGTGGAAAGCGGTTCGGATTGCCAACATCTGTTTGGAAAAGGTCAATGAAGGGGCACCGGCTGAAGCCACCCCTCAACAGAGGAACTGGCTGAAGGGACAGGCACTGTTCTACCGGGCGTTCTGGCATTATGAATTTGTCAGAATCTGGGGTACCATTCCCTATATAGATACCCTGATTGCAAATGGAACGGAATATGATTACATGAACCGCCACTGGTCCTATGAAAAGAATGGCAAAACCTACAATGACTGTCAGGCTGTTTTTGAACGTATCATAGACGATATGGAAGCTGCAGCAGCCCTGTTACCTTCCGTATGGCCCGATCCCATCATCAATTGGGGACGCCCGACAAGGGCTGCCGCACTAGGCTATGTGGCCAAAGCATTGCATAACTCCGCAAGTCCGCTCTTCAATGAATATTCCACAGGTCTCGCTGAGTATGACAATGATCTTCTTGCTCGATGTGTTGTGGCCTGCGAAGCGACCATCGACGAAGCCAAAAGCATCATCGGCCAGCAGCCCCCGGATATGCCACAGGTAAATGCAGACGGACTGACAAACTTGGAGGATTACCAGCAAATATTTGTTTTGGCGGATGGGGACATTCAGCCCGGCACCCCTGAAGTACTTTGGAAAAAGCCCACCGATGCTTTCGGTGCGGTTACGGTCAGGCAGACTGCGGGACGGGCATACGGTGACTTTAACCTGACGAACCAGGACGGTGCCCAGGGAAACTGCCAGTATGCCGATAAATTTGAAATGGCGGATGGAACCCGTTACAGACCCGGTTATGATCAGGATGGATCGCGCAGGTGGAAAGGCCGGGATCCCCGGTTTTACAAGGTATTCTATGTCCATGGAGATTCTGTTGGAACGAAGGTAGTGAATCAGGCATGGGGGGTGCGGGCCAAAGAATTCAACTGCTTCATCGTACGTAAGTATTTTGACGATGGTGTGAACAATCCCGACTATGAAGGTAACGGTTATGCCACACCCTACCTGCGTTTAGCCGATATTTACCTGACCTATGCGGAAGCAGCCTACGAACTAAGTAAAGATTATAACGCAGTTCCTGCGGGAGGAACGATGTCGGCTGCAGACGCCCTTAACAAAGTGAGGTCCAGGGCGGGTATGCCTGATGTTGCAACAACACTGGAAACCATAGGCGACTACAATTATCTTATACCTGAATCTGAAGAGGATGCATATGCCGGCAATGTGGATCCCTTTCGGGTGCTTTACCGCAATGAGCGTGCCGTGGAACTGGCCTATGAAGGGCAATACTGGTATGATATCCGCAGATGGAAAATAGCCCATTATAAGGACGGAACGCCCATTCAGATCCTCAAATTCGACCTGGTTGGAGGTAATGCAGATGTTGCCAATCCCGTAGACGATGAAAATGTGGTGCGCATCAAGGCACCCGACAGCGGAAATTTTGTGTTCAAGGAGCCACACTATTGGATGCCCTTTCTTGATGAGGATGTCTTTTATGCTGAATCCTGGGAGCAAAATCCCGGATGGTAATTGTATAACCCTTACTGGTAAGAAAATAACAGAAAGATGAATATCACGAGATTATTTTCAAGTCTGATCATGTCCACGGCGTTCTTTGGACTGCTTTCTGCCCAGGAACTTCAGGAAGATTCACCGGGTGTATCCAATGCAGACAGCTCAGGAGTTACAGCCGAAAACACGGTTGAATTACATTTTTATGAAACCGATAAAGACAGGATCACCGGTTCAGTAAGTGTGGTGGACGCCCAGCAGGAGTTTATCAGAGATTCGAGGAGCAATCTCTGGACTGCTTTAAACGGAAAAGTTGTGGGATTGTTTGGCAACAGCAATACCTGGGGAACCGGAAATGCCGTCGTGGTCATTGACGGCGTGCCTCAGGATGGATTCTATTATAACCATGTGAATTTGATGGAAATAGAATCCATTGTAGTGTTAAAAGATGCCATTTCCAAAGCGATGTACGGTGCCATGGGTGATCGGGGTGTCATCCTGATCAATACAAAAAGGGGAGCACCCGGAAAGTCTCAGATCAGGGTAAGCGCACAACATTCAATTTCCCGGGCGCGAGCGCTTCCGGATTTTCTGAACGCGGCAGCTTACATGGAAAAATACAATGAAGCCCGGGCGAATGATGGACTAATTCCCATCTACAGCCAGGAGGACATCGATATCACCCGTAGCGGGGAGTCTCCGGCACTATATCCGGACAATGATTTTTACACAGAGGATTACCTCCGGGATTTACAAAACAGCACCAATGTGATTTTTGACCTGTCAGGGGGAAACCAGAATGCACAGTACTATGTAAATACCGAGTGGGGACAGAATAACGGTTGGCTCAACACAGAAATACCGGATATCGCTAATTATTTCAATTTCAGGGGAAACCTGGACTTCAAGATCACGGATTTTATGAAAATGGGCGTCCAGGCGGTGACCCGGCTGGCCATTAATGAGGGACCCAATTCTGACAATTACTGGGGTAGCTTTGCCACCATCAAACCCAATGCCTATCCGGTTTCCTGGGATCCCAACCTGATCCAGGATGAGGCTACAAGGGATTTTGTGCTTTCAGAAGCCAATTTACGCAACGGGGAGGTACTGGGTGGAAATTCCACCTATGCGAACAATCAGATCCTTGGAGAACTGGTGCAGAACGGAAGAGTGAATTACCGGCAAATCCTTGCGCAGTTCGGCAGTAACCTGGATGTTGATTTAGGTTTCATTACCGAAGGCCTGTCCCTCAAAGGATATGCCGGAATGAACTTCTACAATACGCTTTTTACGGAGCAGTCTTATGACTATGCCATTTATGAGCCCGTGACCGATTCCCTGGGTATCCTGGACACGGTGTTCATCCATGGAGAGGATATACCCCGTGACCAGTATAATACCAATAACGATAGATCCACCTATTATAATGACGTAACCTATTATGGAAATCTGAGCTATAACAGGAGTTTCGGAATGCATGATATCTCCGCCATGGCCCTGCTGTATGGAAATGTATTGATCTCGGAGGGAGCATTTCAGAGACAGACGGTGTTTCATTACGGAATCGCTGCGAACTATATGTTCAATAAGAAGTATGTGCTGGAGGGATCGCTCATGAATATCGGCTCCAAGAAGCTGCCTGACGGTGACAATTTTGAACCCGCGCCTTCCGTCGGAGTCGCATGGATCGTTTCCAATGAGAATTTCATGGATAATGTATCGGTGATCAATTATCTGAAACTAAGGGCCTCCTACGGCATTTCAAAAAATGATAACTGGGGAAGTAGCAATGATGCTTACTACCGTTATGCCAATACATTCACAAGGGGGCGAAACTTCAATTATACGAATGGCGGCAGAGATAACAATGAAACGGTTTTCTCCACGGCTTCCAATGCGCTCTACCTTCAAAAACGGGAAGACATTTCTGCAGGGATGGAAGCTGGTTTACTCGACAATTCACTCCAACTGGAGGTGGGCTGGTTCCAGAGCCATTCCATCGGCAATATCACCCGGATGATCTTCACCTATCCACAGATCCTGGGTTTCGAGGATCTGGTTTATGCGAACTATAACAGTTACAAAACTTCAGGTATTGAAGCTGGAATCTCATACACCTACAGGATCTCGGATGATTCCTATGCAACGCTTGGAGGAAACGTGATGAACATAACTCCCGAAATCACAAAAATAGATGAACCCATCTATGAAGGCGTCGATGAAGCGCTGAACAGGGTGGGAACGGCATGGGATGCCATGTGGGCGCTGGTTGCCGATGGTCTCTACGATGAAAGTGATTTCAATCCGGACGGATCCCTGGCGGAGGGGCTGCCCGTACCTACATTCGGGTCCGTTCAGCCGGGTGATATTAAGTATTTGGATCAAAACGGTGATGAAGTGGTCGACCAGCTGGATCAGCGGATAGTGGGCCATGGAAGGCGCACACAATACAGCGCCCATCTGGATTTCCGTTTCAGGAATATCAGCTTATTTGTTCTTGGAATTGGCAGTCTCGGAGGATCCGACAGTCGCGCATCGGACTATTTCCGGGTGATCGGTGATGTGAAGTATTCAGAATATGCCCTGCAGGCATACGGACCCGGGAACGTGGACGGGAACGCATTGCATCCCCGGTTGACCACCTTGAGCGGCGGGAATAACGACCGCAATTCAAGTTTCTGGGTGTTCGAGAACAATTCGTTCATCCTCAGAACCGTTCAGCTGACCTATCATTTTACAGGTGGTAGTGCGATCCCATTTCTGAAAGACTCTCAGATTTTCCTGAGGGGCACAAACCTGGCCATAGTCAATAAAAATAAAGCCTTTACCGAGGTCAATCCTTATGGTCCTCCAAACACCAGCGGGGTGGCAATAGGCATTATCACCTCATTTTAGGAGGTAGAACTTTATGATAAACAACAGGGACATGAAGAGATTAACATACAGGCTGATCAGAATATCGATACCGGTTCTTTTGCTGTCCGGTTGCGAGCTCTTGGAACCGGATGTCTCCAATGTATATACACTGGAGGATGTAAAGAGCTTTACCAACTTTGCTGAGGGCTTGCTGTTAAAAGCCTATCTCGATCTGCCTCAAAATCATTCCGATTTCAACCTGGCATACGGCAGTGACGACGGGGTTACCAATAACCAGGAAGCCAATGTAAAAAATGCCAACCAGGGGGGGTGGACCTCTAACTCAAATCCATTTTCAGTCTGGAACAATGCCTATGAAGCCATCACCTATATCAATACATTTTTAGAAGAGACCAACGAGGTAGAATGGTACTGGGAATTTGAGAATGTGAACGAAATGTTTGCAAAAAGGCTCAAAGGAGAGGCGTTTGGCTTGCGTGCATGGTACTATTTCGCCCTGCTCCAGGCTCATGCCGGTAAAGGAGCCAACGGGGAAATACTTGGAGTCCCTATTGTGGACCGTGTGCTTGATCCTGGAAATCCGGAAGATTATGAGATTCCGAGATCCACTTTTAATGAACTGGTAGATTTCATAATAACCGATTGCGATAGTGCCATAGCCTTATTGCCCGACAGGTATGAAGACATCGGGGATAGTTATTACAACCTTGGATATGGCTCCGATTTTACGAACAGGATCAATGGATTTGCAGTTCGCCTGATAAAAACCAAAACATTGTTGTATGCGGCAAGTCCAGCGTATGCAGAAGGATCATCCTATACCTACCAGCAGGCGGCTGAAGCAGCTGCTGAAATCATGGACCTGAACGGAGGACTCAGCAATATCAATGTCGATAACCAGGACCACCTGCAATTCTACAGCAGCGGGGACGTTGCACAGGGTAATTCACATCCGGAAGTATTCTGGTATTCCTCACGGAGGAATATTAACGCTTGGGAACAAAGCAATTATCCTCCGTCCTGGTATGGAGAAGGCAGTTCCAATCCAACCCAGGAACTTGTGAATGCTTTTCCACTGGTTACCGGAATACCGACCGATGAGGGTAAGATCAATTCCTCTGATCCATACTCAGGACGCGATCCAAGGCTTTCGATGTATATTCTATACAATGGTTCAACCTATATCAGAAATGAAGGTACAGCAACAGCCGATACGCTGACCCTGCTGACAAATGCGGGATCACAGGATGCCATTGGCAGTGCTGATCCGAACCGGTCGCTGACAGGCTACTACCTTAAGAAATTCATGAATTTGAACGTCGATGTGAATCCTGCAGTTAATTCAAATGGTGTTCATTATTACGTATATGCCCGCTATACCGATGTTTTGCTCATGTTTGCCGAAGCAGCGAATGAGGCTGGAGGACCCGATGCTGAAATTGGCGGATATACATCGAAAAACGTGATTAATGCGATCCGGGAAAGGGCGGGAATCACCACATCTTTTTATGTAGACTTTGCGATCAGCCAGGGAACATTCCCTGAACTGATCAAGAACGAGCGTCGACTCGAGATGTGTTTTGAGAACCAGCGCTTCTGGGACCTGAGACGTTGGAAAATGGTCGATGTGATGGCTGCTCCCGTGCATGGGGTAAATGTTTCCGCCGACGGTAGTGAATATACTTATGTTGAGGTGGAGCAACGAAATTACCAGGACTACCAGATCTATGGTCCGATACCGTACGGTGAAACCTTAAAATATGAGCTGATTCAGAACGAAGGCTGGAACTAGAACAGGAAGGATCAATAAAAGAATCAACAATCGCAAAAACCTGAAATACTAAACAGGAGAGACATGAAAAAGATCATCTGCATATTATATACCGGAATCCTCCTCTGCTCATGTACGAATAGGGACATTGAATTTGACGATTACGATTATACAACGGTCTATTTCCCTTTCCAGATGCCCATACGTACCCTGATCCTGGGCGACGAATCGGTTGGGAACAATGCAATTGACCTGGAAAAGGCATTCACGATTGGCGTTACCATGGGGGGGGTGTATGAAAATACAAAGAACCGGGTTGTTACCATAGCCTATGCTCCGGAGCTGGCCGAAAACATTATCAATACGGCAACCGGAGATACCCTGCATTTACTGCCCGAATCATATTATAGTGCTGAATTCCTTACCGAAGCCCTGGTGGATCTGACCATTCCTTCGGGTGAATTCAGCGGAAAAACGCGCGTGCAATTGAATGATGCCTTCTTTCTGGATCCGCTGAGTGCCGGATTTCATTATGTCATTCCCCTTCGGATAACGGATGCTGTTTCCGATTCTATCCTGAGTGGAGAATTAGCATCCGGCGTGCTGCGGGATACGGCCGATGTCAGAAAACCCGATCATTGGAAAACACTACCGAAGGATTTCACCCTATTCGGAATCAGGTATATCAACGCAGCCCATGGCTACTATTTGTACAGGGGCCAACGGTTGAATCTGACCACCAATGATACCACAACCTATTCCGAAAGGTTCCTCACCGACAATGTGGCGGCCTTGCTATCCACCACATCCCTGACGGAGAATATGATGGATCATGCTGCCGGAATGGCCACAGACGACAGCTACCGCATGAAGCTCATTTTTGATCATGACAATCAAAGTGTTGTAGTGACCCGGGCAGACACAGCAACGGCCGATGTTAGCGGAACAGGAATCTACTATTCGAAAGACGACAGTGAATCGGAATCCTACAACGGGAACAAACACCGGACCATTTACCTGGATTACATATATAACGACGGTACGGACGATTACCGGGTGAATGATTCACTTCTTTTCATCGACACGGATGTAACATTTGAGGAATTCACCGTGACCATCTATAACCCGTAAAATTTAACTAACTTACAGATATAACTCTCTTACATATAGACTAAAATTAATCGTTAAATTTTAAACAATTCTATTATGAAAAAACGACTACTTGAAAAAGCCCTTGCTGCTTTCTTTATATTGGCAGCAAGTGCATGTTTCGTAAATCTGCAGGGACAGGTAAATATTAGTTTTGCACAAGACTCGGCAGATATTGGTGGTGGTACCACGGGTACCATTGGGCCACTGACCCTGTATTTTGAGATTGACGATGTGGGTACCATTTCACTGGATGCCTTCTCAGCAAATGAAGATACGGTTGTAGCCGCAGTTGTTGATCTTTGGGACAGTGACAGCGTGGGGACCACAGATGTCGCATCACTCTTTGGCTATTCTTTCTCGCTGGTGGCAACCCCTGAAGGGGGAGATCGACTACAATCCAGAGCATCTTACGGAGGCGGACTGGGTGTCCGGGGCAAGAACCAATGGCGTGTTGATAATGCAGGAACGGAATTCATCCACTTTCAGTTACTTGGCGAGGTAGGTTTGGAATTCACCGGGTTTGCATATAATTCGACCAACAACGGTACTTATGGACAACCCAACTTCAGGTTTATCGATTATGATTCCGAAAACACATATTATGTCGATAGTCCGGTTCTAACAGGCGATACAGTATTTACCTTTCCTGCCGGGGATCTTTCCATCAGGAACTCACTGGATTCTCTTACAATCTCCACCAGTGACACCTTAACAGCAGGAGACGGGAATGAAGGTGGAGCCATATACGGGCTTTCATTCAATGTGGTTGAGGCAGCACCTAAAGAACTTCCGGCCGGACAGGTTGCAATTAATTTTACCAATACATCCGGAATCGATGTGGGCGGTACTCCCACCGGCGGAATTGATCCGCTTACCCTTGATTTTACCATTGACGCGACAGGAACGATCTCCCTAGATGCCAGCACTGGAAATGATGATTCTCTTGTAAACGTTGTTGTTAATTCCTGGGATAGTGATAATGTGGGAAGCACCGACAATGCAGACTTTTTTAATCAGACTTTCTCACTTTCGGTCACAACCCCTCAACGGCTACAATGCGCCAAAGAGGGCGGACTGGGTATCCAGGGCAGGAACCAGTGGCGTTTTGATGACGGTATAGCCCAGGATGAACAGGCTACTTTCACATTAAGCGGCGAAGTAGGCCTGGAATTCATATCGTTCAAATATATCAGCCTGGCCAGTGGCGATGAAGATCTGGGCAACCTGAGGTTTATAGATTTTGATTCCGATAACGACTACATATTAAGGTACCCGGAACTATTTCCATATAGCGAATTTACGTTCCCTGAAGGGGATATATCGATGAGGTACAAAACCGATGAAGTAACGGTGATGGTAAGTGACACACTGGGTACAGGCAATGAAGGTGCAAGACTTTACGGTCTGGTGTTTAACCTGGTTGAGGCCCTGCCGAAAATCCCGGCCGTCCTGTCTACTGCCCCGGCCTATGCCGATACCCTGGTTCCCGTTTCGGACGACTATGTGATCCTGTTCGATGCTCCGATGGACCAGGCCGTTTCAGCTGCTGCCATCACCTTTTCCCCCGAAGTCTCCAACCGGGTGGATGCCTGGAACGATGCCGGTGACGAACTCACCATCTCATTCGACGATCTGAGCCTCTACACCGTGTACACGGTTACAATTGGTGCCGGAATAACAGGCAGCAACGGCCTGAGTGCTTTGAGCGATACCGTCTTTATGTTCCAGACGCTTCCTGAACCTCCTACCGTGGAGTATACCTACCCGGTACAACTGGGTAAACAACTTCCATTGAATACACCCATCGCCGTTCAGTTTTCCCATCCGATGATCCCCGACAGTGTAGAGAACGCCATTTCATTTGATCCGGAGCTTGCGGGAGTTGGTTTTGTCTGGAGCGAGGACCAAAGCCCCGAAGATTTGCCCAATATTATATAAAGAGGGTGCTAAAGCAGGCATCACGAAATGTTGGTTCGCCTGGAGACCAGCCATCACCAAACCGCTGATAGAGAAGATCAGGATCGCGATTAAGTCCAACCGCATTAACTGGATGGTGAGTGCTTTTTGTTCCAAAGGGAAATCCGGTGCAATAATCGTATCCACAAAGAAGGGTGCGAAAATAGCGATCACCATTGCGATCGCTCCCGTTACACTGAACGCGAAGTTGATCACCCGAGAGAACAGCTCCCACGCCGCTGGCCGTCCCTTTCTTTCCAGGTACTCAGATAAAACCGGGATCAAGGGAATTCCATGCCCTGAAACAGGGGCATGATCTCTATGATGATAAACCCGGGGGAAAAGCCGGCAAAAAAGGAAAAGACAAGGGAAAAAAGCAAGAGGATGTAAGGGGAATTACTGAATGAGTGATTATAAAAATAAAAAGTATAGTGCTACAGAAAAGATTATGTTATGCGCCAATTGTGGATTCCCGGTTGTCCAGACAGAGGTTGTAAAAAATTATGGTTTCTGTCCAAACTGTGACTGTGAATTTAAGCCTTTTATTAAATCTGCAAAATGATTTGTTATGTTAACTGTTAATGTAAAAAGCTGTGTATAAGTATGGGCTATTGAAACCTCTGGAAAATTTGGTAGGTATTAATAACGATAAGAACAAGAAACTTGATTTTGTGCCGAAATATGAAGAATATGAATTAAACCTGATTTAGTCTTCTATTTCATATGGAGGGGATCATAACTATGAATGATAATGGAGGCAGGCGTTCCGGGAGTGAGAGGCGGCAATCAATAGTTGAAATAGATTTTCAGGAAAGAAGATTTGGCGATGATCGAAGATACATACCTGACAGAAGGCGTGGTTTTGATAGAAGAAGCCCCGAAGGCTTCAGGCGGATTGCAGGCATCGACAGGCGGACCTCCTTTGTAAGCATGTAAAAGTTTTCAGTTCACATCTCTTTTGGCCAGTTTGTTCAGGGCCTTTTCATAGCATGTTTTCTTTTCATTACTCCATGAGTATTTAACAGCCTTTTCCATATTTTTCTCAGCCTTTTTAATACTTCCTGTTTTGGACAGGCTTGAGCCAACCCGTAACAGAACTAAGGTGCTCATCTTTTTCAAACTGACAGCTTCCTTATTAGGGCATTGTTGATTAAATCAGGGGATACAAAAAAGCTTTTTCATAAAACTGAATGTATCAAGATAATAAAATCTTAAATTGACATAGTTAATTCAATAGGTTATAAATTCAATGATCAAGTAAAAGCTCGATCTGACCTGAAAATAATATATATACATACAATTAAATCTTTGAATCGCCGACCCGTTCTCTATTCATAGCTGTTTCTGTGATTTTGCTTTACTGGTTTTATTAAACTTGGGAGAGGTTTTATGAGCCAGAAAGGTATCAACAGGAAACTCACCTGTATATTCAGCACAGATGTCGTTGGTTACAGCCGCCTTATGGAAGAAGATGAGGCATCGACAGTACTGTCCCTTGAAGAAAATAAAAAAATTATAAGCAAACTGATTGAAGAATACAATGGCCGTGTTGTAGATTCACCCGGCGATAATCTGCTGGCTGAGTTCAGCAGCGCGGTAAAG
>Ga0209536_100001473_pt1 | contig 38898 bp, 41 predicted proteins | sample DeeMarSeWOR28_12_FD_187461 | JGI IMG/M metagenome (GOLD analysis project Ga0209536, IMG submission 187461) | Marine sediment microbial communities from White Oak River estuary, North Carolina - WOR-2-8_12 (SPAdes) (version 2) | ecosystem: Environmental > Aquatic > Marine > Intertidal zone >... | reverse complement strand
CATTGCCCCAATAGATATCTTTCTCTGGCTCCCAAATGTCTTCACGCCCGCCGGCGAAACCGAACGTCTTGAATCCCATCGACTCGAGCGCCACGTTGCCGGTGAGAATCAGCAGGTCGGCCCAGGAGATCTTCCGGCCGTACTTCTGCTTGATCGGCCAAAGCAGCCTGCGTGCCTTGTCGAGGTTGACGTTGTCGGGCCAACTGTTGACGGGCGCAAAGCGCTGGTTACCGGTCCCCGCACCGCCGCGGCCGTCACCAATACGGTAGGTCCCCGCACTGTGCCACGCCATGCGAATGAACAGTGGGCCGTAGTGACCATAATCCGCTGGCCACCAGTCCTGTGAATCGGTCATCAGCGCACGGAGATCTTTCTTTAACGCTTTGAGATCGAGGCTCTTGAATTCCGCAGCGTAGTTGAAGTCCTTCCCCATCGGATTGGACTTGGAGGATTGCTGACGCAAGATATCCAGATTCAACTGCTTGGGCCACCAGTCCCGGTTTGAACGACCGCCGCCAGCGGTGTGATGAAAAGGGCATTTGCTATCGGCCATGATGATTTCTCCGGTTATGGTGACAATCTATCCATTTGATTGGTATGTATAGTATCCGAGTACTGTTTTAACAAATATATTTTGCCAAACGTCTCGATGGGCATTGCCTATTCGCGTTCTTGTGTAGGTATACTTACACAAACTGTCCACGATTGGCTTTTGTGCCCCTAAGTTCGCAGGGGTATTTCCACAGTCTTACCGGCTCAACCGGGCTGTGCGGGGAGTGAAATTAGGTTAGAGACAAATGTCGCTGATACTAGAAGAAATTGCTCTCTGATCCGGTTTTTCGTAGGCCCGAGGCTCGCGTGAGTAGCAACACGACAGGAGCGTCCCAGTGAGCAGTAGCGAGAAGCTCGCATGCACTTGTTGAGCCTTTCGCCCCTTGCATGTTAGTCACAGGTTCCAACATATTTGGCGTTGAAGACCGATCTGATTTTCATCGGGCCAGCCGGGCCACCAGGCATATCCATCTCAAACCAACCAGATGTCTTGTCCCCATCGAAATCTATCTCACCCGTTCCTTTGGATACTCCTTCCGGCGTAGTACATGTTATATCTACCAGCAATTTCTTGGCGCTTATACGGTTCTTCTCATACTTGCATTCGTCATCTGATTCAAACATGAGATCATTGTCCTTGATACACTCCCGCTCCGTCTCCGGCGGCATTTTCATCATTGCCGCCATCTCCGCTGGGGCGCCTTTCACTTCTGATGTCGTGGTGGTTTCCCACAATCCCGGTTTGAAATCAAATTCGCCTGCATAACTTTGTTGTGACGCTAGCCCAAGGGCGACTGCGGCCACTGTAATTGACAATACTTTCACTGGTTTCTCCTCCAACGCTCAAAGTAGTATGCATTCTATCTCCCCGCGCCTAGCGAGTCTGTAGAGAAGGTTGGTTACGCAAAGGGTACCTCACGTTTCATTCACGTAACGGGGCCGTCTTGGAAAATCGGCGTTAGAGAACAAATATGGCTAATATTTGGAGAAATCCGCTCTGACCCGGCTTCTCTTATTTTGAAGATACTGTGCTCTGACCCGGAGTCTTGCATTGCTCCGGCGCACGATTGGCGCTTCAATAAGCGCCGTCAGCATTGGCGATCATTGGTGGCACAGTGCCTTACAACAAACTATCAGATCTTCCTCAGAGCGTCAGGCGACACCTGCCCAAGCATGGGCAGGAGATTTACCTGGCCGCGTTCAATAATGCGTGGAAGGAATATCGCTGCGCCGCAGACAGACGCGATGAGGCAACGCGCGAAGAGGTTGCCCACAAAGTTGCCTGGGTGGCTGTCAAGCATCAATTCGAAAAGCGTGGCGACAAATGGTACCGAATTCAACGCTAGGCGGAGGGAAAAGAAGTCGGTACCTTTCTGGGCTTGTTTGGGGGTGCTGGCCCCTTTGTCTCAGTGATCGCGTTTTTCTGACAACGATCAAGGTTTGTTGTCCTAGCCCGTGCTAGCGTGCAGTCAAACACCGAGGGGGCGTCGCTATGCAAACGCTAACCATACTGATTATTCTGGCTCTGGTTGCCACGATCGTGTCTCTGGTTTGGGGCGTGGGCTCCATGGGACGCGGTGGCGAATTCGACAGAAAGCACATGGATCAGTTCATGAGCGCGCGCGTCTTGTTTCAAGGTATCGCAATGGTCCTGCTGATCGTGGCGCTGGTTATTTCTCTATAGAGAACTTGCAGCTCGGGTCGGTAGGCTGAATTTGCGTCCTGCCTCGTCGGTGGCGGGTTCCGCGCCGGCGATGGGCCTTCTCGACTATTGCAGGAGATTGCTCTCTGACCCGGTTTTTCAAGACACCGCCTTCTTGCTCATAGCGATTGCGGGAGGATTCACCAGCGTTTGATATACAGCGCAGTAACGCTCCGTAAGTCGCAACAGGGTGGCCAACTGTTCCTCCGAGGCGTCTGTATCCAAGAGAAACTCCAGGCGAATGTTCTGGAACCCAACAGGCACTTCGTTGGAGACTCCCAGCGTGCCGCGAAAATCCAGATCGCCCTCCGCTTTGAGGACTGCGTCGCGCGGGACGATGCCCAGCGCTGTCGCGACTGCGCTGAGCGTAGCTCCTGCACAAGCCACCAAAGCCTCCAGCAGCATGTCTCCCGAGCAGGCTTGTTGTCCTGTGCCCCCTGTGGCCGGATGTAGGCCCGCGTCAAATAGGGCTTTTCCGGTCTCGATCCTTCAATTTACCGCCCTCGCCCGCGCGGCCTTGCGCGCGAAGTGTAACCAGCGCCGCCTCCGGGGTTTCCTTATAGCGCTCCTCGAGTGGAGCCTGCAGTGCTCGCAAATCATCAGCCTTCATGGCGATAACCTCGCGCCCGCTATTGGCGCCCAGCGTTATCGCGGAGGAGGCACATCTGGAAGGGTCGATTCGCACGACCTTGCCGGAGGTGCGCGAGACGTTGCATCGAGGCCTCACCCGCATGGCGAAGGCCGTGGGTGACCTGCACAATGCTGCGGTCTAGGTAGACATTACGCCCGGCTACCCGCCCGTCGTCAACAGCGCGCCGGAAGCGGCAATCGCGCACCGGGCAGCCTAGGCGGTGGTGGGACGCGAAGGTTTGATGGCCATGGACCACCCGAGCATGGGTTCCGAGGACTTCGCGCTTTATTTGGAAAAGATCCCCGGCTGTTACGTGCGTTTCGGTGCGCGGCGCAGAGAGGATAAGTACATTCCTTTGCATAGCCCCGAGTTCGATATCAACGAAGAAGTGCTCAAAGTCGGTTCTGCATATTTCGACGAAGTTATACGAGAGGCGGCGAGAAGGTGCGAGGAATGATCGACGAATTTGTTCCCTCGGATCCGCTAACGGTTGGTGTCGAGCTTGAGCTCCAACTGGTCGACAGGGTAACTGGCGCCCTGGTCAACGGGATCAAGCCACTGATTGAAATCTATCCCGACAGCCCGTACGTCAAGCCGGAATTCGTTCAGAATACGGTGGAATTGGTATCGCGTCTGGGTCGCAATGTCGGTGACGTACACCGACATTTGCTATCGCTGGCCAAGCATCTAAGAGAACACTGCAGCGATCTGGGCATGGACCTCTGTGGGGCCGGCACCCATCCATTCGACGAACGACTGGCGCTGTTCACGCCGCTGCCACGCTACTTGGAGATGAAACGCAACGTCGGAATACTTGGTCATATCCAGGTGACTTTTGCTACCCGCGTTCATATTGGCGTGACCTCGCCAGAGGAGGCGATTGATCGCTTCCGCATGCTCAAACCTTACTTGCCGCTGTTCATCGCCTTGTCGGCCAATTCGCCGTTCTGGCGGGGCTTTGACACCGGATTCGTCGCCTATCGCCATCGCGTGCTGGCCGCCTCGCGCAACTATGGTATCCCACCGGGCTTCGAGACCTGGGCGCAGTGCTGCGAGTTCCTGGAAGTATCGCATCGCGCCGGCATACTCGAGAGCATGCGGGATATTCACTGGGACATTCGACCCTGGCCTCATCTTGGTACCGTTGAGTTGCGCGTCATGGATGCACAACCAACGATCGACGAGGCAATGCAACTCGCGGCTTTGGCCCGGTCGCTCGCTGCCTGCCTGCTGAAGATGCGCGACAAGGTGGACAATGTCTTGCTGCCGCATGCCTTGCCCTGGTGGAACGAACGAGACAATCACTATGCAGCTTCCCGCTTTGGTCTTGGAGCGGACTATATTTCCAACCGCCAGGGCCAGGTGCGACCGCTAAGCAGGATCTGGGCGGATGTCGCTGACGCTGTTCGCCCCTATGCCGAGTCGCTCGGTGAGCAGGCATACCTGGAACGCTTAGGCAGGCGCGCCAGCGAAGGCCGTCTCGCCTACGCACGCCAGCGCGCAGGTTATGAGACGTCGGGCGATATGAGATCGATCGTCACCGCGCTCGTCGGTGAGCTGGACGCAGAGCTCAGCATCGCGGCGTGACCAGATACTGGGGTCAGAACACGATTGTCTCTAGATATTGGCGGGAACTGTGTTCTGACCCCGATTATTCGCGTTGCCAGAAAACCGTGGTCTGTCCCCCATCTTACGGAACGTTATACTCGAAGAGCGGTCCTCTTCCATACTGTCTGCACTGAACTCAGGCTGAAAGGAGTCACGTATGAGGCCACGACTGCGACTGCGTACACGCCACTTCAACTTGTTCTACGCCATCATGCTTGCCAGCGTGCTTTGCGGGGTGAGCGTGGCGGAAGAAAGTGCTCCGCAAAAGATTGTGCTGGGTACCGCCACAAAAGGCGGTGGATTCCAGCTCTACGGTGAAAATCTGGCCGCGGTCATCAACGCCGAGGATCCGACGCTCCAGGTAGAGGCCATCGCCACACGGGGCAGCAAGCAGAATCTGCCGTTCTTGGAAGAAAGCAAGATCCATATCGGTTTGGTGGAAGGCAACGCCGCGCGTCAGGCGCTCGAAGGTATTGGCCGCGATCCGACCCAGCTCAAGGTGTTGTCGGTAATGTATCCCAACCCCGGCATGTTCGTGGTACGCGCTGATTCGCCTTACCAGCGGATCGAGGATCTCAAGGGCAAGGCCATTGCCTTTGGCACACGGGCCTCGGGCCTGCGGATACTGGTTGGCGATGTGCTGGATGGCATTGGGCTCAGACCAGACGTCGACTTCGAGCAGGTGATTCTGGACAAGGCGGCCGATGGCCCGCGCCTGGTCTTGGAGGAAAAGGCCGAGGCGCTCTGGGGAGCGGGAATCGGCTGGCCGGGCTTTGTGAAGGTGGCCGACGGTCCCAAAGGCGCCCGCTTCATCGCGCCGTCAGCTGACGAGATCAGAAAGATCCTTACTAGGCATCCGCACCTGAAGACGATGTCGGTACCGGCTGGGACATACAAGGGACAGGATGCTCAAATCGACTCCGTTGGGTTGTGGTCACTCGTGCTGGTCAGACCCGACCTGTCGGAGGAGACGGTGTATCGTCTGGCGCGCGCTATTCATCGCGGGGAGGCTGCGCTAGCTGAGCGGCTTGCGCAAGGCGGCTACACGACCGCCGCGAACACGGCCGCCCAGATTCCCGCCGAGCGATTGCATCCTGGCGCTGCTCGCTACTATCGGGAAATTGGCCTGCTGCGCTGAGCCTGTCTAGGTGATCGAGATGAATGGGGCGGTACCTTAGCGCGATTTAAGGGTACTTACCCCTTCTTACTCAGACATCCTTGGCGCGGTACTCGACGCTTAGCCCTGGCGCGATCGGGGTCCGCACGTTGAGGTGCGCTGGATAGGGTTCCACGGGGGAAACAGGGGACGGACCACGATGAGATGGACGCTCTTCAGAGAACCGTGGTCTGTCCCCCCACTATTTTTAGAAGTTGAAACGTGCGCCCAGGCTGAACACGTCGACCTGCCCCTCCTGATCGTAGCGCGCCATCAGGGCCACTGCCTTGGTGATGTTGTAGTAACCACCCAGGTTCAGGCCAAGCTCCGAATCGTCGAAGATGTCGACAAAGTTCAGTCCGCCCTCGATCTGGAAGCCGGCCTGCACCTCGTGACGCACGTAGGCCGACAGTCGATAGCCGGTGTCACTGTCATCGACAGGGCCGGCATCCACACTGGAATGCAGAATCGCGAGATCGGCCACGAGGTCGGTCTTGGCCACCAGCGGGTGGATGTAGCCGGCGCCGATCAGCAGATTGAAGGCGCTATCCAGCGGACTGTCGATGTCGTCGTAGCTCACGCCACCGAGCAGGCGAAAGCGTGGCACACTGCCGAGATCGTAGGAAAACACCGCTCCGAGGCCGGTGCCGTCGGGGCCGTCGTAGTCGCTTAGGCGCACTGCGGTGTCGGCGTAGGTGTAATTCAGTCCGGACGCCTTGGTCGTGGCCGTCTGAGCTGCGACGGGCTGCGCGGCGATGGCCAGCAGGGCGCCGGCGATCATCCAAACATTGACTTGCTTCATTCTCGTTCTCCTCAAATACGTGTAATGGGTGACAGGGGCGCCTCGGCATGTACCCCACTGACAAACAGTCACGGAGATTAGGGGATCCGCCGCTCGTGCGGCGCGAGGTGTGTCTCAATTCGGGTTCTTGCCCACCGGCTGCACCTCAGCGCCCCAGCGGTGAGAAGTTCCGAATTCGGCCCGAGACAGACGCCCTCCAGGCGACGTTATCGGTAGGTCCAGCGTCGTGGTTTAAGGAAAGAAGGAAAGGGGGACGTACCACGATTCGCAGCGAAAAAGGGGTCGGTACCCTTAGTTGCAGTCTACGGGTACTGACCTCGTCTTCCCGCCTTCTTTCCCCGACCCGGATTTTCCTAACCGGTTTCTTGGGGTTGAGCGGCGGTACGCAACGGCGTTCACTTGAACGACTTGCTAAGCGAACTTAACCAAAACTAGCTCAATAGGAGCTCATTCTCTATAGGAACGAATTTGCTTGCCGCATTAACCAGTGATGCCGAGGTTAACTTCGCAACACCATAAACTTCTACCCATTTACCCTTGTCACGTCGTAGCTTGTCTACAAGAAGAGCAAAATCACCATCCCCTGAGACTAGAATCACAATATCAGCACTTTCTGAATACTCCAATGCATCAATGGTAATACCAACGTCCCAATCGCCTTTAGCGGACCCGTCCGATCTTTGGATAAAAGGCTTTAACTTCACTTCAAACCCGATAGCCCTCAATATATCTTGAAACTCTTTTTGTTTCTTATCACCTCTGTCAATTGCGTAAGCTACAGCCTTAATGACACGTCTATCCGATGTCGCGATTGACCAGAACTTGTTGTAATCAAAGTTGCGTTCAAAGGCTTGCCTCGTTGTGTAATACACATTTTGAACATCAACAAATAGAACCACTTTCTTCATTTGGATGTTTTCCGGAAATTGCGATTGGGGTCAGAGAACAAGTCTCGCGAATATTAGAAGACATTGCTCTCTGATCCGGTTTTTCGGCTTTTTCTAGACATTCGCCAGCAACACAATTGACCCCACCGCGCACACTGTGGCGAGGCCTTTGCTGAGGTCAATCTTCTCCAACCCCATTACGCCTGAAATGAAGATTGCCACGACAAAGCTCATGTTTGCGATTGGAATAACGATGCTCGCTTCCCCTTGATCAAGGCCCAGCATCAAACAATTGACAATACCGAACACGAGCAGCCCGGAAACAACTGAATATGTGATCTTCTTCCTCGTTAGAACAAACCGGTTCTCTATATATCTGGCGTAGGCTGCGCCACCAATCATCCAGCAGCATGCCGCAATCATAATGATCGACTGCATCTCTGCCGCGGCCAGCAAGCCCGCCTTCGATATGACGCCATACAGGGCGCGCAGCAGTGACGCGAGCACGGCGAACAAAAAGAAGGTTCTCGAAGTCCGCAATACGGAGAATGAAGCCTCGCCCCTATACAAGAGCAGAATTGCCAACACACCAACCAGTATTCCGGCCAGCTTCATGGCTTCTGCGGATTCTTGTAAGAAGATAATTGACAAGGCAACTACCCCAACAGTGTTCAGTCGGTAGATAGTCGACCCGACGCTCACCTCTACGCGGGTAAGACTCTCCACGAGAAGGATATTTGAAGCTGCGAGCAGGACACCGGCTGTTACACCGTACTTGATAGTGTTGGCATCGAAGGCGAGGTTGGCACCGGAGGCGGTTACGTACAGGAGTTGCAGGAGTGCCCACGTTGCTCCTATCCCAAGTATGTACATCCCCCTGGACCGTTCCTTGTTCGAATACTTCTTGAAAACGACGTCGTTGACGCCGGCAAGAAGCATGCTTAGCAACGCGAAATAAACGCCCTGGCCTATCATGTTCTCGATCTGAGGTGCTTCAAATCCAAGAGGAGGGGAATGGGCATTCTGTTCTGGCGAGTCATGATGACACAATGACTGTTGCTCGAGGAATCGATGGGGCCAGACTCCACTGAAACTGCCACCCCCCACGCCAAATCAATCGAGTCTGACCCGATTGATTACGCGATTGATTACGCATATACCTCCGACCCGTTTAATCAGGCGACGGCATGCGTCTGATATGGATGGCGATCGGGCTTGGATAAACTATTTCATCGCCCGCTGTCACGGCGCCCAGTACCCCCCCGAGTTCGGCCCCCTTGAATGCACTGCCCACTCCCAACATCACGGCGAACGCGGGTCCCATAACCGGCGCCGCCGCCACACCCAACGCCACCCCGGCACCAGCCCCCACCTTGGCTCCAGTCGTAGCGCCCTTGCGCTCACTGTTTTCCAACCGCTTATGGACGCTCGGCGCCGTGGCACTTGCATTCATCGCCGACCCTGGGGGTACCGTGCACGTGATTCGCAGCGGCGAAGCAGCTGGCTGCACGGTCACGGTTCCTGGCGCAAAGAATTGCCAGGTTCCAAACGAATTGGAGGCCTGACATTGCAGTGGCCCACTCCAAGCCGGGTCATCCGCCTCTACGCGTACCTCGATGACTTGGGTCGTGGGCGTAGTCCTGGCGAGTTTGCACTCCAGCACGCCGTTCTTGCCTTCTCCCTCGCTCATGCGATGAAGCTTGACGCGCGGAGAGAGGTCACCCAGTTCGACCTCCTGCCAGATATAAGCCAGCGACCCGGCCGTGATATCCACCTCAAGCGTGTCGGTGTTCTCTGCACTCGAGGTGATTGTGTGCTTGCCCGGTGCGACTGACGCATAAAGGTAGGTCATCGCGGCCGTCTGACCCAGCGGCGTCCCATCCAGCTGGACGTCCAACTTCACGGCTAAGGCGACGCTTTCGTTGCGGTAGATGAAGATGCCGGCTTCGTCAGGCGCGACCGCAAATGTCTTAAGTGCCGCGTCTTGCTGCGGATCCCCCATAGGTACGGATGCACAGCCAACCAGGATCGCGCTAATGACGAGCGCTGCAACGGAATGCTTCAAGGCGTATCGCCTCCCGGTTCGCTGGTTGATATCTCACGTCAAGATCGCGTGAAATCGGGGTCATAGAACAAATGTCGCGTGAACACTGGGAAATGCTGGGGTCAGATCACGGCACTGTCCAATATTAGCTAACATTGTATTCTGACCCCGGTTTTCTGCGTAGGCGTGCAACGCCACCGCGTAGCGACGGCATGCTTCGCGACGACAGTGCAGATAAAACTGGTAATCTTCTTCGTCAAAGAAACAAACATTGCAGTCGTTGCCCCGCTGAACTACGTGGCTGGGCACACCCGTATTATGATTGGGGACAGACCACGATTATAGAATCACGACTTGTAGACCGTGGCCCGTCCCCTATAGCCGTAGTGAACGTCGTAGTCGTTGCGTCAATCGGGATCGTACCCAAGATTCGGCGCAAGCCAGCGTTCTGCTTCGGCAAGGCTCATGCCTTTCCGTTTCGCATAATCCGCAACCTGGTCCCTGTTTATCTTCCCCACCGCAAAGTACTTGGCATCCGGATGCGCAAAATACCACCCCGATACCGACGCGGTCGGCACCATAGCCTTGGACTCGGTCAGATGAATATCGGCGTTGTGGTCCACATCGAGCAACTGCCACAGCAGATCCTTCCCGGTGTGGTCCGGGCAGGCCGGATAGCCCGGCGCGGGGCGGATGCCGCGATAGCGTTCCTTGATTAACGTCTCGTTGTCGAAGAACTCGCTGTCCAGTCCCTGGCGCGGGGTCCAGGACTGGTCCACCACGGGCCAGTCGATGTGACGCACGCGATCGTGCATGTGCTCGGCAAACGCCTCGGCGAGTCGGTCGGCCAGCGCCTTGAGCATGATGGCGTGATAGTCGTCGTGCTCGGCTTCGAAGCGCTTGACGTGCGCATCGATACCGATGCCGGCGGTGACGACAAAGGCACCGATGAAATCCTTCACGCCGCTGGTCTTGGGCGCGACGAAATCGGCCAGGCACAGGTTGGGATTGCCGCGCGGCTTCTGGTCCTGCTGGCGCAGGTGATGCGCGGTCATCAGCACTTCGGTGCGCGTGGCGTTGCGATAAATCTCGATGTCGTCGTCTCTGACCGAGTTGGCCGGGAAGAAACCGATCACGGCGCGCGCCTTCAGCCACTTCTCGGCGATGATCTTGTCCAGCATCTGGTTGGCGTGCTCGAACAGCTCGCGGGCATGCTCGCCAACGACCTTGTCATCGAGGATGGCCGGGTACTTGCCGACCAGCTCCCAGGCCTGGAAGAACGGCGTCCAGTCGATATAGGGGCGCAGGAAGGCCAGCGGCATGTCCTCGAACACCTGCACGCCGAGATGGCGCATGCGCGGCGGCTGATAGCGGCTCCAATCGATCGGCGCCTTGTTGGCGCGGGCCGCTTCGATGCTCAGCCACTGGGTCTTGCGCTGTTTGTTGGCATGGCGCACGCGCAGCTCTTCGTATTCCTCGCGCAGCTTGGCAACGAACGCGGCGCGGTTGGTCTCGGTGATCAGGTTCTGCGCCACACCCACGGCGCGCGAGGCGTCCTTGACCCACACCACGGGCTGCTCATAGTTGGGCTCGATCTTCACCGCGGTATGGGCGCGTGAGGTGGTCGCCCCACCGATGAGCAAGGGTTGGGTGTAACCCAGGCGCTGCATCTCTTTGGCGACATGGGCCATCTCTTCGAGTGAGGGCGTGATCAAGCCCGACAGGCCGATGATGTCGACGTCGTGTTCTTTGGCTCTGTCGAGGATGGTCTGCGCGGGCACCATCACGCCGAGGTCGACGACCTCGAAGTTGTTACATTGCAACACCACGCCGACGATATTCTTGCCGATGTCGTGCACGTCGCCTTTTACGGTGGCCATGAGGATCTTGGCCGCCGCTCGGGCGCCCTCTTCCTTCTCAGCCTCGATGTACGGGATGAGATGGGCGACGGCCTTTTTCATCACGCGCGCGCTTTTGACCACCTGTGGCAGGAACATCTTGCCGTCGCCGAACAAATCGCCGACCACGTTCATGCCGTCCATGAGCGGGCCCTCGATCACCTGCAGCGGCTTGGCAAAAGACTGGCGCGCCTCTTCGGTGTCTTCGGTGACGTAGGCATCGATGCCTTTGACCAGGGCATGCTCCAGGCGCTTGGCCACCGGCCACTCGCGCCAGGCGAGATCTTCTTTTTTCGCGACCCCGGCCTCGCCTTTGAACTGATCGGCGATCTCGAGTAGCCGTTCGGTGGCATCGTCGCGGCGGTTGAGCACCACGTCCTCGACGCGCTCGCGCAGCTCTGCGGGCAGGTCGTCATAGACCGCGAGCTGACCGGCGTTGACGATGCCCATGTCCATCCCGGCCTTGACGGCGTGATAGAGGAACACGGCGTGTATCGCCTCGCGCACCGTATTGTTGCCACGAAACGAGAACGACACGTTGGACACGCCGCCGGAGACCATGGCGTGGGGGAGGTTGTGTTTGATCCAGCGCGTGGCTTCGATGAAGTCCACACCGTAGTTGTTGTGCTCCTCGATGCCGGTGGCAATGGCGAAGATATTCGGATCGAAGATGATGTCTTCGGCCGGGAAGCCCACCTGCTCGGTGAGGATCTTGTAGGAGCGCGCGCAGATCTCCTGCTTGCGCGCGCGCGTGTCGGCCTGGCCCTGCTCATCAAAAGCCATGACGATGACCGCCGCGCCGTAGTCGCGCACTTTGCGCGCGTGCTCGATGAACGCCGCCTCGCCTTCCTTGAGCGAGATGGAGTTGACGACGCCCTTGCCCTGAATACACTTGAGGCCCGTTTCGATGATCGACCACTTGGAGGAGTCGAGCATGACCGGCACCTTGGAGATGTCCGGCTCCGAGGCGATGAGGTTGAGGAAGGTACGCATGGCTTCCTCGCCATCGAGCATGGCCTCGTCCATGTTGATGTCGATGATCTGGGCGCCGTTTTCCACCTGCTGGCTCGCCACCTCCAGCGCCTTATCGTAGTCACCGTTGAGGATGAGCTTCTTGAAGACCGCCGAGCCGGTGACGTTGGTGCGCTCACCGACGTTGACGAAGATCAGGTCCTTGGTGATGTTGATCGGCTCTAAGCCCGACAGGCGACAGGCGTGCTCGAGCGCCGGCTTGGGCCGCGGCTTGTGCTTGCCCGCCGCTTCGGCAATGGCTTTGATGTGCGGCGGCGTGGTACCGCAACAACCGCCGACGATATTGAGAAAGCCGCTGCGCGCCCACTCCTCGATGTGTACAGCCATATCTTCGGGACTGAGGTCGTAGCCGCCGAACTCGTTGGGCAGACCCGCATTGGGATGGGCGCTGACGTAGCACTCACTGATGCGCGCCATCTCCTCGACATGCTGGCGCAACTGATCGGGACCCAGCGCGCAGTTCAGACCCATCGACACCGGCTGGATGTGACGCAACGAATTGTAGAACGCCTCGACCGTCTGCCCCGTGAGCGTACGCCCGGAGGCATCGGTGATGGTGCCCGAGATCATCACGGGCAGACGCGTGCCCGTTTGCTCGAAGTACTTGGCAATCGAGTACAGCGCGGCCTTGGCATTGAGCGTGTCGAAAATGGTCTCGACCAGGAGGAGGTCACTGCCACCGTCGACCAAACCACGCAGGGCTTGATCATAAGCCCCGACCAACTCGTCGAAGCTGACATTGCGAAAGCCTGGATTGTTCACATCCGGGCTGATCGAGGCCGTGCGGTTGGTGGGCCCAAGCACACCGGCGACAAAACGCGGCTTGGCATCGCTCGAGAATTTGTCCGCGGCCTGGCGCGCCAGCTTGGCCGCCGCCACGTTGAGCTCGTAGGAGAGCTCCTCCATCTGGTAGTCGGCCTGTGAGATACGCTGTGCGTTGAAGGTGTTGGTCTCGACGATGTCGGCGCCGACATCCAGATAGGCCTCGTGGATGCCGCGGATGATATCGGGCTGGGTGAGGACCAGCAGGTCGTTGTTGCCCTTCACATCGCAGGGCCAATCCGCGAAGCGCTCGCCACGAAAGTCCGCCTCCTCGAGCTTGTGGCGCTGGATCATGGTGCCCATCGCCCCGTCGAGGATAAGGATGCGTTGTTCGAGTTGTCGTTCGAATTCAGTCATAGCGCTGGCCGGATGTGTTAGGCAAGACCGGCAATTCTAGCATGCGGCGGGGGGTAGGACCGAAAACCGAAATGCGTGAACCACGGAGGACACGGAGAAATACTATGCAAGAACCCAAATCAACCACCGGGCACACGGGGGAACAAATCAAGAAAGACTATGAACCACGGAGGGCGCGGAGAAGTGTTCTAAGGTGGCTCAGCACACACAGCGATTGCCAAGGTAGCCGTCGAGGAAACAGGGCGAGAGAGAGCGAGGCTCAAACCGAGACGCAACAATTTGTGTTCGCCTGACAGGCTTTCTCCGTGTGCTCCGTGCTGTCCGTGGTTAAGAGGTTTTGCCTTAGAGTTCCATCGCGAAGTGATACCCGCCGATGATCATGCGCTGGGCGAAATAAAACCGATGGGCGTCATGGCGCTGAGCGCCGGAGTCGAGATGCAATTGGGCACAGCCCTGCTCGCGGGCGTAGTCCTTGAGCCAGTCGAGCAACTGAGCGCCATAGCCTTGTGAGCGAGCTTCCTCATCGGTAACGAGGTCGTCGATGTAGAGGAAGCGACCCCAGGCCAGATTCTCCAGGATGCGAAAACCGGCCACGGCCAGCACGCGGTTGTCTTCGCGCAGGGCGGCGACGCGGTAACCGTCGCGCATCTGGCGCATGGCGCGGATAACGAACTCCGGCGGCAGCAGATGCGGGCGCAACTGCACCATGACGTGCGCGCATTCCTGCAGCGTATCGGCGTTTTCGGCGAGATCGATACGTGGCATGGTCGGTCGACTCGAGGGGTGGGTTGGTTAGAGTGAATTGTCGAGCCCCTGGGTTAGAGACTAGTTCACTCACTTTGGTCGTCAACCAAAATAGAAGGCCGGCTGGCCTCAGACGTCGTCCGGGCTATCGGTTTCAGCTCGTCACACTGGCGACGGCCAGTATCCAGGAGTTTGGTGCCGGCAGTGAGCGAGCCGCAGCGACGACGGCACGCGGGGTTCGGACACGCAATCGACATTGGATTCCGGCATGCGCCGGAAGGACGGGCCAAATGAGAGCTACGGCTAGTTCCCGGACTTCGTCCGGGCTACAGGCTGTCGATCCAGTCGTTGACCAGCCCGACTTCCTGACCGATGAGATGTGGGTCGTGATAGACGGTGCTCATCACGGCACTACCCTGCAGCATCGACAGTAGATGCATGGCCAGCGGCCGGGCGGCGCTGCCTTTGCCCAGTGCGCTGAACTGCTCGGCGGCCCAGTCGATGAATAGTTCGAACATGGCGCGGGCATCACTCCGCTGGGCGGCTTTAATCTTGCACAGCTCGAGATTGAGGGTCCCCATTGGGCAGCCGAACTCGACCAGCGTCTCGGCCTGAGTCTGCAGCATTTTGCCCAGCCGTTTGAGCCGGTCCCGGGGGTCTGGCGCCTCCTGCTCGATCGCAGCCAGGTTGGCGCGAATGGCATCCAGCCTCATCGCAATGACGGCTTCGAGCAGTTCATCTTTGGTCTTGAAGTAGTAGTAGAAGTTGCCGCGCGGCACCTCGGCGGCGGCCGCTATGTCGCTGAACGAGGTCTTGCTGAAGCCCTGCTGGTAGAACAGAGCGCTCGCCGCCTCGACGATGCGCTGTCGATTCTCTTCGCCTTTCTCGCCCATTGTTGCACTGACATGATAGTGGGAAGTGTTCATTATAGCGCGCCAACGTCAGGTGATGGGCCGGTACATCTTCATCGACGTACGCTGGCGAGTGTGCATTTCGCCCAGTTGCGCACTGATGGCGCTGCGCCAGTTGACGCGCGGACTGTAGCCCAGCCGCTGGCGGGCGGCAGCGTTGCTCACCTGCACATCCTCGAGCAGGTGGACGATGCTGCGGGTGACCAACGGCTCCCACGGTACCAGCGGGTCGAGCTTCTCCATCAGCCAGGCGAACGCATAGGCGATGGGAAAAGGCACGCTGAAGTGGGGCTTGGGATAGCCATAGCGCTCGTGAATGAATTCAATCACTTCACGCGTGGTTGGGACTTCCGGCCCAACGATATTGAATGACTCGTAGCCGCCGAGGGCTTCGGCAGTGGCCGCCAGCGCCATGGCCCGGCCGATGTCGCGACCGTCGATGATCGGCAGTGCGGTGCTGCCGCGCGCGACCCAGGGCACCAGGTGTGTCGTCAGTCGCGGCAACAATATCGGCAACACACCCAGGCCGTAGTGCTCACCGGCAAAAATTCCCAAACGCAGATTGACCACCGTCATGGCCGCTGCAGCGTGGTCGCGCAGATGATCCTCGATGGCGATGACGGTGTTGAGGTGCGGCCAGAACGACCGAGGTATGCCGGGCGCCAAGGCGTCGGCAGCCTGGCTCGGCGCCGCCGAGGTGGTGCTCACGTTGACGAAGCGTCGCACGCCGCGGGCGCGCGCCTGCTCGATGAGGGCGATGGTGGGCTCATAGTAGAGCCGGCGCGAGTTGTCGCGCTGACCCCACAATGAGGTCCACGCCATGCAGTGACAAATCACATCGACACCGTCGAGCAGCGTCTCGACGTAGCCGGTGTCACGCAAGTCGCCCACGCGCGCTTTGCCATGGAACGTCGGCGGGAGCCTGCCCGGGTCGCGGCACGCCGCTATGAGCTCGACGTTGTGCCATGCGCCCAGTGCCTTCAACGTGTGCGTACCGACAAAGCCGGTCGCTCCGGTGACGAGGATGCGGGTCATGGCGCTGGCTCAGCTCTTGCGGATCACAAACACGAACTCACTGCCGGCCGCCGCCGAGCTGACCAGCTCATTGCCGGTCTGTTTGCAGAACGCCTCCATGTCCTTGACCGAGCCGGGGTCGGTGGCAGTGATGCGCAGCAGCTCGCCGTTGTCGAGCGCGCTGATGGTTTTCTTCGCTTTGAGGATTGGCAACGGACAGTTCAGACCGCGCGTGTCGAGCTCATGGATGGGTGCATTCATTGGCGTGCTCCTGGGTGTTGGGGTTAGATGAACAGCGAAATGTCCGCCTTGGCGGATTCGGGCAAGTAGGTGGCGGCACCGACCCAATCGGCGATGTCGGGAATGAAATCCTCTTTGCTGTAACCGAACAGATCGACGGTCATCTGGCAGGCGACCAGCCTGACCTCGGCCTCGACACAGATCTCGCGCAACTGCTCAATGCTGGCGACGCCTTTTGCTTTTAGCGTCTTGTGCATCATGGTGGTGGCGAAGCGTTCAAAGCCTGGCACCACGCTCTGCACCGCGTTGGGGATGTTCCAGTTGAGCGCCTTGAACCAGTCCGGGCCGAAGGGCATTTTCATCGGCATAGCCGGATTGCCCAGGGGAGAGACCTCGAGCCTTAGGTCTTTGCGCAGCAGCTCCAGGCCGTAGAAGGTGAAGAAGATGGACACGTTCCACCCCAGCGCAGCCGCGGTGGAGGCCAGGATGAAGGGCGGATAGGCCATGTCCAACGTGCCCTTGGTGGCAATGATGGCCAGGGCCGGGGTGTGGGCGGCTTCGCGCTCGGCCATCTTGGTCTCGAAGCGTTCATCGAACCATTGGTTGAAGGCCTCACGCTCGGCGCTCGGCGCCGCAGAGGTAACGGATTGCAGTGTGGTCTCGGCAGTAGCCATGGGGTGTCCCTCGCTCGTTGTGGCGGTCACGCGGTACGCGACGGCGCCGGAGTCAGACGAGTGTCTGAGTGATGAGGAAGGTATAAGCTAGCCGTATGACTATGTCAAGGCGAAACGACGCGTAGCGCCTGGAGGCAGGTCCGGGGGCTAGTGCTTACTTCGACGAGAGAGCCAGAAGATAGCGGGGAAACTCAAAATCGAGGGGCGGAGGCGGGGCTCAGCCAATCATGGCACGCGCCAGCAGCGACATCTCCCGGCCCAACAGCAGCACGGCGACCAGCATCAGCAGCCAACCAAACATGGCAGCCTGTTTGCCTTTGATACGCCGCACACGATACGGAAACCGCATGCCACCCGGCGGCATCTTTGCCGAGGCAATGATGCGGTAGCCGTACCAGAGAAAAAACAACATCGGCAGGCCGCGCAACAGCGTGAAGGAGATGGCCATCAGCACCTGCTTGCGCTCGGCCAGCGCCTGCATCGCCTGCGGATCGACGATGTGGGCCTTGCCCTGGGTGAGCACGAAGTCGATGACCGGCTCGAGCAGCACGGCCACCATCACATACAGGGCAATGGCGATGTACATGTTCAGCCGCAGGTTCTTGTCGGCTTTGGTGAACTCGATGGGTTCGCGAGGCATAAATAACAGTGAATAGTGGATAGTTGCGAGTAGCTAGAATTTGGATCCTAAACTAGTGCCGTTGCCAGCCACTATACACTCGCAACTCGCCACTCACTGTTCAGCATTGCTCCCATGGCAAACCTTCGAACCGCCAGCCATTGATGGTGCTGCGGTGATGATGATCGTCGAGTTCGCCTTCGAAGCCGTCACCGACGTTGTAGACGTCGCGAAAGCCATCTTTGATCAACACTTCACCGGCTTCCAGCGAGCGCTTGCCGCTGCGACAGATCAAGACGATCGGCACATCGTTGTGCGCGCCTTCCAGATGAGACAAGCCGCCCAGCACGAGCTTGCGCACCTCAACCGCGAAGTGCGGATTCACTTTCCAATCCGGCTCATCGATCCAGGGCACATTGATCGCGCCGGTCGGATGGCCGATGAACAGAAACTCCATGGATGAGCGAACATCGACCAGGATCGCCTTGGGATTGTCCTGAACCAGTTGGTGGGCCTGACGCGAGGTGATGGTGTTGACCTGCGGTGCATCGCTCATGGGGCGCTCCTCCTGATGTAGCCCAGCGCGAAGCGGGGCGCTGTACGCCCCGCATTCGGCACTTCCTGCTACCGCCTAGCTTAGTAGCTCAGCACAGTGACGTCATCTGCAAATAGCGCCTTCCATGTGGTGTCGGGGCCGCCGAGTTTGACGCCGGGAATCAGAACGGCCTCGCTCGTGTCGCCAATGTTCTTCATGCACTCGGAGCGGACAATTAGCTGACCACCGTCTTTCATGAGCGCCTACTGCATCTCATTAATAGTCTGACCGCCGACGTGGGAGCTCTGCGGGATGTGCCTGTTCATAAGGCGCACGCCGTCCACATTGAGGAACACTGTCGCAGGCGTGTTTGTCTTCTGCCGCGCGTGATGAGCAAAGTTCACCGCCATCGCCGCTCGGTTGAGCTCATTGCTGGTCAAGTTGATGCACAGACTCTGCTGTTCGCCGGCGCCCAACAGGGTCGAGACACTGCCGAGCCACAACGCCAAGACCAGAACACCCCACATAGTGTGTTTCGCGCGCATCATCACTGAGGTCCTTTCCCACAACCGGATGTTGGACACGGGCCGGGACGGCGCAGCGCTTGCCGGCCCCTGGCTAAAACTGGTCCAGGCGCGCGGTCGGGTTGGGCCGACTCAAGCACGTTGATGCGTCCGAGCGGACCCGAGTAACGGGCGCGCACGCTAACACCTTCATTCCACCTGCGCCCGTGCGCGCGGTAGACTGTACGCAATGAGCACCCAGCTAAAGCCGCCGAAAGCTCTGCTGCGCCCTGTTGGCAAGGCGATTGCCGACTTCGACATGATTCGCGAGGGCGATCGGATTCTGTTGGGCGTCTCCGGCGGCAAGGACTCATTGAGTCTGCTGCACGTGCTGAGTCACTTGCGCACGTATGCGCCGGTGAGGTTCGAGCTTGGCGCGATGACGGTCGATCCTGAAGTGGAAGGCTTTGATCCGTCTGCGCTCAAGAATTACGTCGCGCAGTTGGGTGTGCCCTATTTCTACCGTGAGCAGCCGATCATGGAAGAGGCCAAACGCAACATGAAAGGCGACTCGTTTTGCGCCTACTGTTCGCGCATGAAGCGCGGCATCATGTACACGACCGTGCGCAACGAAGGCTACAACGTCCTGGCGCTGGCTCAGCACCTGGACGATCTGGCGGAGAGCTTTCTCATGTCGGCGTTTCGCGGCGGCCAGCTGCGTACCATGAAGGCCCACTACCTCAATGATGAGGGCGATGTGCGCATCATTCGCCCATTCATCTATGTGCGCGAGCGCCAGACGGCTGCATTTGCGGCCGAGGCGAGGTTACCCGTAATTGCCGACAGCTGTCCGGCGTGCTTCACCATGCCGACCGAACGCCAGCACATGAAGGAGCTGCTGGCGCGCGAAGAGACCCACAACAAGACACTGTTCAAGAACCTGCTCACCGCCATGCGACCGTTGCTGGTGGAAGGCGGGATTCCGTCCTAGCGCCGCGCGTTCATGGCCGTGACTGCGAAACGCGCGCTGCGCCACCGACTCACCTTGCATGTGGTCAAAGCGCTGGTGTGGGTGTCCGCGCACCTGCCCTTGCGCCTGTCGCACGCACTGGGCGGCGCACTGGGTGCCTTGGGTTGGCACGTCGGCGGGCGCACCCGGCTGGTTACTGAACGCAACCTAGCGCTGTGCTTGCCCGAGCTGGACGAACACGCGCGCCGACGCCTCGCGCGTGAGAGTTTCGTAGAAATGGGCAAGACGCTGCTGGAGGCCGGCGCGTTGTGGTCCTGGCCCAAGGAGCGTGTCACGGCATTGGCGACCCAGGTGAGCGGCCGCGAACTCATCGATGACGCGATTGCGGCCGGACGCGGCGTGATTCTGGCGGCGCCACATCTGGGCGCCTGGGAAATGGTCGGACTGTACTGGTCGACGCAGCACCGGATCACGAGTCTGTATCGGCCGCCGCGACTGGCGGCACTGGACAGCCCGATTCAGCATGGGCGCGAGCATCTGGGTGCACAGTTGGTACCGACCGACGCCAGCGGGGTCCGGGCGCTGCTGCAGGCGCTGAAGCGCGGTCAGATTGCGGGGATTCTGCCGGATCAGGAACCACCTGCCGAAGGTGGCGGCGTGTTTGCTCCCTTCTTTGGCGTTCCGGCCTGGACCATGCGGCTGCTGACCAGGCTGGCGCAACGCTCGAACGCGGTGGTGGTGTTCTGCTATGCCGAACGCCTGCCCAGAGGCCGCGGCTTTCACATTCATGTCCTGCCTGCGCGAGCCCACATCAGCGACGATGACCCACTCATCGCCGCGACGGCGCTCAATCTCGGCGTCGAACAATGCGCCCGGGCGTGCCCGGCGCAATATCAGTGGAGCTACAAACGCTTCCGCAAACGGCCAGCGGGGGAGAAGTCGGTGTATCGGAGAGGTGGCCGGTAAGGCGCGCGAGGAGTGACGTGCGAAGAGCCTAGGTTCGCGCATATTCTCCTGCCACCCCAGGCTTATTTTTTGCGCACTCTTCGCGGAGTCATTTCACAGTCAGGCAACTCATCGGCTCATTTCTGGCGTTCTTTTCCCACTCTGATAGAATATTAGGCTTTCTTGAGCTGCGATTTCGCGCATCCGCTCAGAAAACGCATGAAGTGGGGGTGGCATGATAAATGCTTGAAAGTTAGACACACAAATGGATATTACGATGCAATTGGGCGCTATTTAATCGCTGCAAGTGGAGAGACATCGTCACATTCCCGGGGCGTACGCCCTGTTGGCCCCTCATGGCGTCCTATATGGATCGCCCTCTCCCTCCGGCCGGACCTTGAATATCCGTAGCGACCACATGTACTGCTCGGGATGCAGCCGGATCAGTTCTTCCAGCGCTCGATTCTGGTCTTCCGCATCGCGCTGCTCGTCGTCGCTCGGATAGCCGTCCAGCGGTGGACCGATGTGGACGTCGTAGCCGCCGTCCGAGTCGTTGTAGAAGGTCATCACCGGGACGACGCCGGCGCGCGCCAGCTTCGTCAGCCGACCCAGTGCCGTGAGCGTCGCCATGGGGACGCCGAAGAACGGTGCGAACACCGTCTTCTCGGTGCCGCCCAGGTCCTCGTCGGGCAAGTAGTACATTAGCGAACCGGCCCGCACGGTCGTGATCCAGGCCCGCACGTTGGCAGCGCGTGAGAACAAATGGCCGCCATGCCGATGCGTGAAACGCAGGCGACCGCGCGCAATGAACCAGTTGATGACCGGGTTGCGCGCCTCGTTCATCGGCCCGGTCATCGGGTAGCGCAAGGTGAACGCGGCAGCGCCAAAATCCAGCGCCACGGTGTGGCCGGTGATCAAGATAACGTTGCGACCGTGCTCGCGCAGGCGCTCGACATGCTCGAGACCGTGCAGCCGGATCATGCGCTCGACCCGCGGCTCGGCTCCCCACCACAGCACACCATAGTCCACGGCTATACAGCCGAAGGCACGGAAGAAGCTGCGGGCCATAGCGTGGCGCTGCTCGGCGCTCAACTCAGGAAAACACCAGGACAGATTCAGGTCGATGATCCGGCGCCGGCGTTCGCCGTAGCGCTGTGCCAAGGCACCGATCCCGTGGCCGAGTAGCCGGCGCGCGCGCCACGGCAGCTTCGATATGCACCAGTAGATCCCAAGCCCGCCCCACAGCGGCCAGAATCGCGGCGCCAGCCAGGCGCGCTGAAACGGTGGCGGCTCCTCGTGCGACACCATCCGCGGCATATAACCGCGACGGGCACCCTTGCTGAGTCGACGAGCCATGCGGCGTCAGTTCCAGCTGGCACACATCAACGCAGGGCGCTGAGTAGTTGGTCCATCATGCGCTCGGCCTGACCGCCGTAACCACCACCGAACAAGTTGAGATGGTTGAGGATATGGTAGAGGTTGTAGAGCGTCTTGCGCACGGCATAGCCGCTGTCCAATGGCCAGGCCTCGTTATAGGCATCGTAGAAGCGCGACGGGAAACCACCAAATAACTCGGTCATGGCCAGGTCGGCTTCGCGGTCGCCAAAGTACACCGCGGGGTCGAAGATGACGGGTTCGCCCGCGCGCGTCACGGCGAAGTTGCCTGACCACAGGTCGCCATGCAGACAAGAGGCCACCGGGTGATAATCGTCGAACAAAGCGGCAAGCACCTCGAGCAACGCCTCGCCCTTGCGCTGCAAGCTGCCACCGTAGCCCCGGTGGGCCGCCAACTCCAGCTGAAAACCGAGTCGGTGCTGGCGCCAGAAGCTCAACCAATCCGCGCTGGCTGTGTTGATCTGAGGGGTCGAGCCAATGGTGTTGTCCCGATGCCAACCGAACTGGGGACGCGTGTAGCGGTGCAGGGCAGCCAGGCTACGACCCAACTGCTCGGCGCTCTTGCCGTTGCCACCACCGAGGTCCAAGTTCTCGAGCACCAGGAAGGCCTGGTGCTCGGCCACACCCCAGCACACTGAGGCTGGCACACGCACCGCATGCGCGTTCGCCAGCTCGCTCAGACCTTCGGCCTCAGCGGCAAACATGTCGAGTTGATCGGCGCTGTTGACCTTGACGAAGTAGCGCTGCCCATTGCCATCGATGCGAAAAGCGCTGCTGATGCAGCCACCGCCCACGTGATGCTCTGCGCTGACGCTAAAGGGTGTGCCGGTAGCGGCGCTGATGTGCTCGGCGATGGTCGGCCACATGCTCATGGGGAGGATTCTAACGGATCAAGACAAGGCCGTGAGCGGCGGGCAGGACAGGCAGTTGATTGAGGCAATTGGTTGATGAGTTGACTGGACAGACAAGGGACCTCGCCGGCCAGGCTCTCCCCCAGTTGCCAGAATCCAATCCATTAAGTCAGTTTGCGTTCCAGGTCCGTTACTTCCCCGGACTTCGCTCGCGCTGCGTCCGGGCTACATTGGCTCGCCGATGAGCCAGATCCACTACGCGACGGATCGCCCGGTCGCTCTTTTCGCACCTTCAGCCTCCCAGTCTCAGGGCCGATAAACGACCCATAGCACAACGCCGGCAAAGGACGCAGAGCATCAATGATGGCACAAACCGCGGCCCCCATCCCGAAAGCGAAAACCAAACCCACGCTCGGGCAGTGGATCCAGCGCGTCACCGAGAAGGAGATGCCGGTATTCGGGCGCACGGTAGAGTCGGTGTTGAGTGTGGCGCACAACGACGACAGCACGGTGTCTGAGCTGGCCCGGGTCGTGCTGCAGGACTCGGCGATGACCGCACGCGTCCTCAAACTGGTCAATAGTACCTACTACAACCCCACCTCTGAGCCGATCAGCACCATCAGCCGCGCCATCCTGCTGCTGGGTTTCGACAACGTGCGCGATCTCAGTCTGTCGGTGGCGTTGATTGACTCCTTTGTCAAAGGCCCGCAGCGCGACAAACTCAATGAAGAAATGGCGCAGTCGATTCATGCGGCGGTGCAGGCGCGCACCATCGCGCGCGAGCGCGGTGATCGCTCCCCCGAAGAGATCTTCATAGCGACACTGCTCTATCGTCTCGGGCAGATGGCCTTTTGGTGCTTCGGCGAGGAGCTGGCCGAAGAACTGCTCGCCGCCCAGAACAGCGCCGCGGCAAAGCCTGAGGACAATGAGAAGAAGGTGCTGGGCTTTGCCCTGTCGGACCTGAGCTGGGGCCTAGCGCGTGAATGGCGCCTCAGCGACCTACTCAAACAGTCGTTACAGAATGCCTCAACGCACAATCCACGTACGCGCACCATTGTGCTCAGTCATCAACTGGCGGAAGCCGCGCGCTCGGGCTGGAAACAAGAGCGCGTCGACAAATTGGTCGCCGATGTCGCCGACTTGGTCGGCCAATCCGCGGACAGTGCCCGCCTCATGCTCGAGGAGCAGGCACGCGAGGCGACCTGCATCGCCCGCGACTTTGGCGCAAGTGAAGCAATCCAATATCTGCCTGTTCCGGGCAGTGAGGTCGAGCCGGTCGATGAGGCAGGGCCCGCCGTCGAGTGTCCGGAACCGGACCCGATGTTGCAGCTCGCCGTGCTCCGTGAGATTAAACAGCTGGTCCAGAGCCGGCCGACCTTCAACACGGTGCTCGAAGCTGTGCTCGAAGGCATCTACCGTGGCGTCGGTACGGACCGTACCTTGTTCGCCCTACTCACCCCGGACCGTCAGACCTTGGTGGGCAAGTTTGCACTGGGCGATAGCGACGGCCGTTTGCTGGAGGGCTTTCGCTTCACGATGGACCGCAGTCACCCCAGCGTGCTGCTCTATGCCATGGCCAAACGCATCGATTTGTGGGTCACCGACCAAGCCGACGACCCACACGCTGCGCTGGTGACCCCGGCGTTGCGCCAGGCCCTGGGAACAGGCGCATTCCTGATTGCACCGCTGGTGGTGGATGACAAGAGCATTGGGCTGCTCTACGCCGACCGCATGGCCAGCGGCCGCGCCCTGGATGAGCAGGCGTTCAGCAGCTTTGGCCACTTCGCGGCCGAAGCCAACCAAGGTCTGAGCCATATCGTCAGACAGCGTGGTGGCGCCGGAGCGCGCGCCCGATAGCACATGGTGCCCGCGCCTGGCAAGACGTAACGAGCCCCTTTGACAACAGTTATGCACACCGCAAGCGTGATCAACGCCTTAGCGTCACGAAATGGTCATGATCGCGCCTCGATGCTGCCGAAATAGCGCAACCGGCTGATTAATAACCATTTATTGGTCTGGCTAGAATCTGACCAGTTTAACCAGAATGTAATAGTTCCGCGGCTTGGACGGTGATCGTCGCAGTTCTTCCACAAAGTTATCCACAGCAACTGTGGATAGCACAAATTCCTGAGTGCTGACGACTAGTTAGAGTCGGTTTCGCAGATCTAAGCTGAGCTGCGGACACCGCGCAGCAGGCCCAAGCGGCCGTGCTACATTGACGCCATGGCCGAACACCCATTGTTTCTGCGCATTGCTGTGCCGTCTCCGCTGCGCAGACTGTTCGATTACCTCCCCCCCAAAGGGCTGCCCCAGCACAGTCCGGCCCTGCAGCCCGGCGTTCGCGTAAGTATCCCGTTTGGCCGCGGTCAAACCACGGGTGTGCTGATGGCCGTGGTGGACACACCATCGGTCGCCCCGCACCGCCTGAAGCGGGTCCGGGCGGTGCTCGATGATCAACCCATCCTTGATGAGGACCTGATGTGGCTCGCGCGTTGGGCAGCCGACTACTACCACCATCCGCCGGGCGAGGTGATCACCGCTATGCTGCCAGTGTTGTTGCGCCAAGGTCAGGCTCCGCGGGTGGCGACCGAGCAGCTCTGGCAGCTCTGCAACGAATCCGTACAACCCGATGACCCCGCACTGCAACGCGCGCCCCGTCAGTCCGCGCTGCTGGCGCTTCTGCGCGCGTCGGCGCACGGGCTGACCAGTACCCGGCTCAATGAACATCAGCAACAGTGGCGCGAACCCATGGCGCGTCTCGTCGCCAAAGGTTGGGTGCGCACCAGTGAGATCAATCCGCTAATCCAACCAGGCGATATAGCCGATCGGGGGCAGCCGCCAGAGTTGAACGCCGCGCAGGCCGCCGCGGTCGAGCGCATCCTGGCCTCGCGCGATGGCTTTCAACCGTGCGTTCTGGATGGCGTCACGGGCAGCGGCAAGACCGAGGTCTATCTGGCCGTCCTCAATCAGGTGCTCGGCGAAGATCGTCAGGCATTGGTACTGGTGCCCGAGATCAGCCTGACGCCGCAACTGGTTGAGCGTTTTCGGGCACGGCTGAGAGCGCCGGTGACAGTGATGCATTCTGGGCTGACTGATCAGCAGCGCCTCGGTGCCTGGCTGGCGGCGCGCAGCGGCGAGGCAGGAGTGATTATTGGCACGCGCTCGGCCGTGTTCACCCCCCTGGCGCGGCCCGGCCTAATCATCATTGACGAGGAACACGACGCCTCGCTCAAACAGCAGGAGGGATTTCGGTACTCGGCACGCGATCTGGCCATCGTGCGCGCCCACAGACTCGAGATACCGATCGTGCTGGGTTCGGCGACCCCGTCACTGGAGAGCATGGGCAACGTTGCGCAGGGCCGCTTCCAGGACATCCAACTGCCCGAACGGGCGGGAGCGGCCACCCACCCCAGTATCCAGCTGCTCGATGTGCGCCACCAACCGATGACCGAGGGTGTCTCGCGCACCCTGCTGGACGCGATGCGCGCACACTTGGCCCGTGGCGAGCAGGTGCTGCTGTTTCTCAATCGACGCGGCTATGCACCAACGCTGCTGTGTCATGACTGCGGCTGGGTCGCGGCGTGCCAGCGTTGCGACGCGCACATGACCTTTCACCGCCAGCAGCGGCGTTTGCGCTGCCACCACTGCGGCGCTGAGCGCAGCGTGGACGAGCACTGCCCGCAGTGTGCCAGCACTGATCTGCGCAACCTCGGCTATGGCACCGAGCGCATTACCCACGCGCTGAGCGAGCAGTTCCCGGACGCCCACATCGTGCGCGTTGACCGCGACACGACCCGGCGCAAGGGCGCACTGGAGGCACTGCTCAGTGAAATCGGTTCTGGCAAAGCGCAGATCCTGGTCGGGACACAGATGCTGGCCAAAGGTCACGACTTTCCGAAGCTGACGCTGGTGGGCGTGCTCGATGCTGACCAGGGCCTGTACAGTGCCGACTTTCGCGCCAGCGAAAGGATGGCACAGCTCATTCTGCAGGTGGCAGGGCGTGCCGGCCGAGCCGAGCATCCGGGTAAGGTGCTGATTCAGACCCACCATCCTGATCATCCCGTGCTGCAGACCCTGCTCAACGGCGACTACCATGCCTTCGCCGAACGGGCCTTGGCCGAGCGGCGCGAGGCGCAGCTGCCACCGTTCGCGCACCTGGCTTTGATTCGCGCCGAGGCGCCTGGAGCCGGCGCGCCGATGGACTTCCTCGGGCAAGCCCAACAGTTGGCGCTGGCGTGCGCCATACCGGGCGTCGACATCCTGGGCCCGGTCCCCTCGCCGATGGAACGCCGAGCCGGGCGCTACCGCGCCCAGCTACTACTGCAGGCGAGGCAGCGTCGCCCGCTGCACGAGCTGCTGCACCAGTGGATCCCGCAGGTCGAGGCAGTCAAGAGTGCACGTAAAGTACGCTGGTCGGTGGATGTCGATCCTCTGGATATGTTTTAGACGGTCGCTGGTACCGAGCTGGGGAGAAGTAGAGACAAGGAGCTGGGTACGAGGAAACACAGTGCTGCTCGGCACACCAACGCGCTGTCAGTCGGCGGCCCTAGAACCTAGGACCTCGTTCTTGTTTTTAGATACAATTGCGCCCTTTCTCCGACTTCGAGTCTCCAGCAGTGAAGCAGCTACTCCAGGACCTCATCGGTGAGGCGCTCAAGACGTTGCAGGCGCAGGGACAACTACCGCCCGTCGTCGACATCAGCGTGCAGATCGAGCGGGCGCGTGACAAACGCTTCGGCGACTTCGCCAGCAACATTGCCCTGCTGCTGGCCAAGCCCGCGCACGCCAAACCGCGTGACATTGCCGAGAAGATCATCGCCGCACTGCCGAGCTCGGAACATGTCGACAAGGTGGAAATCGCCGGACCTGGCTTTATCAACTTCTCCATGAGCGCAGCCGCCTGGCGTGCCGTGGTGCCAACCATTCTCACTACCGCCGAGCGCTACGGGCGCTCGAGCCTGGGCAACGGCAAGCGCGTCCAAGTCGAATTCGTTTCCGCTAATCCCACCGGTCCACTGCATGTGGGCCACGGTCGTGGGGCTGCCTACGGTGCCACGGTCGCCGATTTGCTCGAGGCGGTAGGTTTCGCGGTACATCGCGAGTACTACGTCAACGACGCCGGTCGTCAGATGGACATTCTCGCTGCCAGCGTTTGGCTGCGCTATCTCGAGCTGGCCGGCGAAACAGTCACCTTCCCTGCCAACGGCTATCAAGGTGACTATGTGTGGGACGTCGGCGCCAACCTGCATCGCGAGCACGGCGACGCCTTTCGCTTCCCCTGGCCTGACATCGCGGCCAACCTGCCTCCCGATGCGCCACAAGGTGGTGACAAGGAAACGCATATCGACGCGCTCATCGCCCGCGCCAAGGAACTGCTGGGTGCCGAGCGCTATCGCGCGGTGTTCGATGCTGGCCTCAACACGATCCTGGACGACATCCGCCGCGACCTGGAGCAGTTCGGCGTGCGCTACGACGAATGGTTCTCGGAGCGTTCGCTCGCTGACAGCGCCAAGGTCGGCAAGGCGATCGAGCGACTCAAGGCCAGCGGTCACACCTACGAACGCGACGGCGCGCTGTGGTTCAGAACCAGCGACTATGGTGATGAAAAAGATCGGGTGATTGTCCGTGAAAACGGACAAATGACTTACTTCGCCTCCGACATCGCCTATCACATGGACAAGATGGAACGCGGTTTTGAACGCGTCATCGATGTGTGGGGCGCGGATCACCACGGCTACGTGCCGCGCGTGAAAGCGGCGTTGCAGGCGCTTGGCGACGACCCGTCAAAGCTCGATGTGTTGCTGGTGCAGTTCGCCGTGCTCTACCGCGGCGGTGAGAAGGTACAAATGTCCACCCGCTCGGGCGAGTTCGTGACGTTGCGCGAGTTGCGCGAAGAGGTCGGCAACGATGCGGCACGCTTTTTCTACGTCATGCGCAAGTGTGAACAGCACATGGACTTTGATCTCGACTTGGCCAAGTCGGAGTCCTCGGACAACCCGGTCTACTACATCCAATATGCGCACGCCCGCGTGTGCAGCGTCATGAAGCAGCTCACTGAGAAAGGCCTGCACTTCGATCAGGAAGCTGCCTTGCAACACTTGGCGCGCTTGAGCGAGCAACACGAGCAGGACCTTTTGGTCAGCCTGTCACGCTACCCGGAAGTCGTGGAGGCTGCCGCGATCAACCATGAACCGCATCAGCTCGTGCACTACCTGCGCGAGCTGGCTAACGAATTCCACACCTACTACAACGCGCACCAGTTTCTCGTCGACGACGCCGCGTTGCGCGACGCCCGGGTGGCGCTGATCCTGGCGGCACGACAGGTTCTTGCCAACGGCCTCGGCCTGCTGGGTGTATCGGCGCCCGAGAGCATGTAGGCGCGAGAGGAAAGGACCACAAGCATGGCAGCAAGCAAGCACCCATTGCCCGGTTGGGCGATGTTGATTACCGGGTTGATGATTGGTCTGTTTGTCGCTTTTCTGGTTTATCTCAACAAACAGCCTCCCGGTGAGCATACGCTGTCCGATGCGATCGACGAGGTCAAACAACGCTCCGAGCAATACCAGCGCGATACCCACGACGGCAACAAACCGAGCTTTGATTTTTATACGATCCTGCCCGAGTTCGAAGTTCCTCTGCCGGATTTCAGCCTCAGCGACGACGGCAAAACGCCGCGTCCGACGCTCGAAGACAACGCCACCTATATTCTGCAGGTCGCCTCATTCAAGCAGCGTACAGAAGCCGACAGCCTGAAGGCACGCCTGGCCTTGGAGTACGGCGTGCAGGCCACGATTCAGAGTGTCACCATCAATGACCGTGACACCTGGCATCGGGTACGGCTCGGACCCTTTACCGACGCACGCGCTGTGGACACGCTGCGCAATCGGCTGCGCCGCGAAAACTTGCAGCCGATTGTGCTCAAGTTGAAGGGCTAGTTGCCTAGTGAGTTGATTACAATCAGGGGACAGATTTATTTTCTTTCCAAAGATAAATCCAAAAATAAATCTGTCCCCAATTCTACAATTACCTCAATCTCGCTGCTCTACGTACCCACGCTACCAATCAACGACTCAACCAAATCGATAGTGTTTCCGGACCGGCTCGCGAATCTCCCAGATGCAGCTCATGCCTTTGGGGAATGTCACCAAATCGCCGGCACCCATTTCCACGGGCGCACCATCCTCGGGCGTCACGACGACATCGCCGTCGAGAAAATAGCAGGTTTCCTGCTCATCGTAGGTCCAGGGAAAGGTTGAGGCCTCTTTGGTCCAGATTGGCCAGTTTGGCACGCCGAGCTGCTGCAACTCAGAGTCCGCTGGCGATCTCACCACAATAATTTTGTCACTCATCGTACGCCGCTCTCCCTTGTTCCGCCGCTAGTGTTCAGTCTTCCAGATAGGTGTAACCGCTCAGCCCGGCCTCCAGCTCGCGCAAGTAAGCATCGCGCTGCTCCCCAGTCAGCTCCGCTTCGATGCACTTCTGGCGGTAGCGCTGCACCAGCGCCTTGGGATCGAAATCAACGTAGCGCAATACGGTGTCAACCGTGTCACCGCGTTGCGGTTGGAGCAGTTTGAAAGTGCCATCGTGTCGGACATCAACATGTACCGAGTCTGTATCACCGAAGAGATTGTGGATATCCCCGAGAATCTCCTGATAGGCACCAACCAAGAACATCCCCAACAGATACGTTTCGCCAGGGCTGACGCTATGCAATGGCAGACTACTCTCAACACCTTCGTTGTCGACGTAGTGTTCGATGCGTCCGTCAGAGTCGCAGGTGATGTCCTCGAGCACGGTGCGCCGGGTGGGCCGCTCATCGAGCCGATGCAGCGGCATGATGGGAAAGATCTGGTCAATGGCCCAGACATCGGGCAGCGACTGGAACAGTGAAAAGTTGCAGAAATACTTGTCGGAGAGCTTCTCATTCAGCTCATCCAACACGGCGCGATGGCGATGACTCTGGGGACGCAGTAGCTCGCGCACGCGCCAGCAGATGGCAAAATAAAGCTGCTCGGCTACGGCCCGCTGCTGCAGACTCAACACGCCGTGGTTATACATCGACTGGGCTTCACTGAGCCAATGTGACACGTCGTGGTAGGCCTCCAATGCCGAGGGGGTACTCGGTACCTCGCCGCTCAGCCCTTCAAGCGTTGCCCGCAGGTCAGCCAGTATCAACGGCTCGTCCGCCGTAGCCGGCGGGATGTCTTCGCGCACCGGTGCCCGCTCGGTATCCACGACGTTGGTGACCAGCACAGCATGGTGGGCGCTCATCGCGCGCCCGGATTCGGTCACGATGTGGGGGTGGGGCAAATCGTGCTCGGCGCACATTTCCCACAGCGTGTGCACGATGTTGTTGGCATACTCTTGCACGCTGTAATTGATGGAGCAGAAGCTGCGCGAGCGCGTGCCTTCGTAGTCAATGCCCAGGCCACCGCCGACATCGGCATACTCGATCGACAGTCCCATCGCGCGCAAGTCGACGTAGAACCGCGCGAACTCACGCATGCCACGCTGGATATCACGGATGTTGGCAATCTGCGAACCCATATGACAATGCAGCAGCCGCAGCGCATCAACCATACCCTCTTCGCGCAAGCGCCCAACGACATGCAGCAGTTGCGCGGCGGACAAACCGAACTTTGCCTTCTCACCACCGGTGTTCTGCCAATTGCCCGTGCCGATCGAAGCCAGCCGCAACCGCACACCGAGCAGCGGCTCGACGCCGAGGGCTTTGGCCTCCCGGATCACTAACTCGAGCTCGGAGAGCTTCTCGACAACGATGAACACCCGCAGGCCAAGCTGCCGGCCAATCAACGCGAGGCGAATGTATTCGCTGTCCTTGTAACCGTTGCAGATGACAATGCCACCGCGCTGATCCGATAACGCCATGACCGCCAGCAGCTCAGGCTTGCTGCCCGCCTCCAGGCCAACTTCACCCGGACAGGCGTTGACGATCTCCTCCACGACCCGGCGCTGCTGATTGACCTTGATGGGGTAGACGGCAGTAAAGCCGCCTTGATAGCCGTCGTTTTCGCGCGCAGCGGCAAAGGCATCGCGCAGAGAACGCACCCGATCGTGGAGAATGCCCGGAAAGCGCACCAGCACGGGCAACGACAAACCGGACTTCTGGATTTGCTGCACTAAACCGTGGAGTTCCACACCTGCCGACTCGGGATCGCGCGAGGGCCGCACCACCAACCGGCCATGCTCGTTGATCGCAAAATAGCCGCCACTCCAGTAGTCGATACTGTACGTGGCCCGTGCCTGCTCGATCGTCCAATCGTTCATGATGCGCTGTGCCCCCGTCGACCAGGCTCCAATTATGGAGGATAGCGGGGACACGGGGCCAGTGCGCAGTGCCGTGGTTGCTGGGCCGGCGGTCTATCCTGTATCGTGTCATGCCCTGAACGCGGACGGGGATTGGAGTATGGCTCTAGACGAAGCGCAGTGGTTCACCGAGGTCGCCAAGGATTCCGGCTCAGCCTTCTCGTTCAAGATCGAGCAGAAACTGCACGAAGAGCAGTCCCCCTATCAGCACCTCGCGATCTACGAAACCGAGAAATGGGGCCGGCTGATGGTCATCGACGGCTTCATCATGCTCACGGATCGCGACAATTTCTTGTATCACGAGATGATGTCGCACCCGGCGCTGTTCACGCATGCCAACCCGCGCCGGGTATTGATTATCGGTGGGGGTGATTGTGGGACGCTGCGCGAGGTGCTGCGCCACGATACTGTCGAGCTGGCGCAGCAAGTGGAAATCGACGAGCGGGTGACGCGTTTGTCAGAGCAATATTTTCCCGAGTTATGTGAGGCCAACGACGACTCACGCGCGGAACTGCACTTTGTCGACGGTATCAAGTGGGTCAACGATGCCGAGCCTGGTAGCTACGATGTCATCATTGTTGACAGCACCGACCCGATCGGGCCGGCCGAAGGTCTGTTCCGCGAACCCTTCTATCGGGATTGTCATCGCGCACTGGGCGAAGGCGGCATTATCGTGCAGCAAAGCGAATCTCCGCTGCTGCACTTGAGTCTGTTGAAACAAATGTACGCAACGATTCGCGGCGTTGGCTTCGATGATGTGACAACGCTGCACTTCCCCCAGCCGGTGTATCCATCGGGATGGTGGAGCGCAACCCTGGCCCGACGGGGCGGCTCGGCAACGGAGTTTCGCGAACAAGACGCCCAGAACAAGAGCTTCTCAACGCGCTACTACAACGCCGATATTCATCGCGGCGCCATGGCCCAGCCGAGCTTCTTTCGGGAAGCGATCGGGCTCGCGCCCTGATTCATCGGCAGTAGCGCTGGACTTCAGCCTCTAGTTGCGCTTCGTATTGGCGCCGCTCGGACTTGCTGAGGAAGCGTTTTTCACCCGTGTCATCACGCGTATACAGCACCGACGAGTTGCGCGCGTTCTCGAGGTCAACGCGTGCCCTGCGGCAATAGGATTGACGTTCGGCGTTGCGCCGCTGCGCCTGCTGCTCCTGGCGACGCTTAACCTCCCGTTCTTCTTCATACGCACGCAGTAGCTTCTGCTGGCGCTGGCGTCGATCTTCGAGCTGTGCATCGGGGCTCGGGCCTTGGCGCAGATTGAGCTCACGCGCATCATCATGCGGCGGTTTCTCCCCATAGTGAACCTGGCCGTTGTCGTCGACCCATTTGTAGACAGCAGAAGACGCCACAGCGCTGGCGAAGATACAAACAAGGCAGACGACCAAACAACGTATCGCGACCACGGACTCAGGCTCCGGGGGCAGGTTTGCGCAGACGGTCCAGGCGCAGGCGCTGGCGCTCGTCGAAGAGGTGGCGCGCGCCGATGCGCACCGCAGCGATGGTGGCAAAACCGGTACCGATGGTGATGGTGCACATGATCAAGATCTGGTACTTCACCGCCTCCAGTGGTGGTGCACCGGCGAGGATTTGACCGGTCATCATTCCGGGCAGACTCACAATGCCGGCGGCCGCCATCGCATTGATGATCGGAATCATACCGATGCGAGTCGCCTCGCGAGCAATCTCGCCGATGGCGGTGTTCGAATCGTCGCCGAGCATCAGGCGTGATTCAATCACCGCGCGCTGCTGCCAGGCGGACTGCGTCAGGCGATCCAGCCCCAGTGCCACCCCGTTCATCGTGTTACCCAGCATCATGCCCAGCAGCGGGATTGCGTATTGTGGCGTATACCACGGTTCGGCGCCGATGATGGTAAACAGGACCAACAGGGTTACGGTGAACGAGGAGATGAACATCGACATCGTACCCAGGCCGTAGCCCCACCAGCCGAGAAAGCGACGCTGCTGGCGCACCATCACCTCACGTCCTGCGGCGGCGAGCATGACTGCGGCCATGAGGCTGACCCACAACAGATTTGTGTTCTCGAACAGGACTTTCAACACCATGCCGATCAGCAGCAACTGGATGAATGTGCGCGCCGTGGCAATAATGAGATCACGTTCGACGCCCAGACGCAGACGATAGCTCGTCGCCGCCAAGGTCACCACGAGGACCGCGGCCACGGCCAAGTCCAAAGGTGTCAGCGTAATCAAGTTCACGAGGAGGCCTCCCTGAGCTGACCCGTGCTGAGCACGTAGTGACGCGTCGCGACGCGCTGGCCTTGGGCGCGGTCGTGGCTGACCCAGATCACGGGTGCGCCCTCGGCGCGGCGATAGGATTCGATCAACGCTTCGACGCGCGCCGCTGACTCGGGGTCGAGATTGGCCGTGGGCTCATCGAGCAACAGGGCTAGGGGGCGGCGACTGAGCAAGCGCAGTAGCGCCAGGCGCTGGCGCTCCCCGGTCGAACAGCGGCTCACTTCCCAGTCCAACACCTCGGCCTCGAAGCCAAGTTGTTCGAGCCAGCCGGCGTCGAGCTGGCGAAAGTGCTCGCCGACACTGGGATACCACCATTGACTCTCAGCAGGCAACAGGCAGACCTGGCTGCGCCACTGCCACGGCGCCACGCTGGCGCAGGCGACGCCATCGAGGAATACCTCGCCGGTGTGCGGCTCGAGATCGGCGATGGCGCGCAGCAGCAGACTCTTGCCGCTGCCCGAGCGCCCCGAGAGCGCGACGCAGTCATGCGCCGCAAGCTCGAGATCGATGGGGCCCAGGTTGTGCACGGCCAGACTGGCGAGGCGAAGTTGTGACAAAAGAATCCCAGATTGTTATTGATTCGCAAGTGAGCGCGGAGTTACTTTCTCCGCTGATAGGCGAGTTTACCATGGTGCGGCGCCCACCCTGCCGGGACGCTGTTGCGGCCCATGAACGGAGGAAACGAACATGACGGAACCCGTCTGTGCCCAGAAGGGCCCTTACGCACTGGAGCTGGAGCCAGGCGACTATTGGTGGTGCGCGTGCGGCAAATCCGCAACCCAGCCGTTCTGCGACGGTTCACACAAGGGCACTGAATTTTGTCCCGTCAAGTTCACGCTGACCGAGAAGACAAAGGTGTGGCTGTGTGGCTGCAAACAAAGCAACGACAAGCCGTTTTGCGATGGGATGCATAAGAACTTGTGAGGAACTACGAACTAGTAAAAGGCTAGCTACCTAGCATGTGTACTCAGTCGTCGCAGATCTGGTCTTGGGTTCTCCTAGCTCCTAGCCCCTCGCTCCTAGAACCTGCAGTAAAAAAAACGGGCATCCGAAGATGCCCGTGAACAGCCGTCTTGGTGTGGGAGACCAAGTTATAGGCCAGAGCCCTTTGAGCCTGTGAACTCGGGGTAGGCTTCGAGGCCACACTCGCCGATGTCCAGACCTTCGTACTCTTCTTCTTCGCTGACGCGAATTCCCATGACCGCCTTGATGACGCCCCAGACGATGAGGCTCACGACAAACACCCAGACGAAGATGGTCAAGGCACCCACGATCTGACCGACGAAGCTGGTGCCGTCGTTGGTCAGCGGTACGGCCAACAGTCCCCAGAGGCCGACAACGCCGTGCACGGAGATAGCGCCGACCGGGTCGTCGATCTTGAGCTTGTCCAGACCGATGATGGAGAAGACCACAATGACGCCGCCAATCGCCCCGATGATGGTTGCCATCAGTGCAGAAGGCGTCGACGGCTCAGCGGTGATGGCCACCAAACCGGCCAAGGCACCGTTGAGGATCATGGTCAGGTCTGCCTTGCCGAACAGCAGCCGCGCGACAATCATGGCCGCCACGGCACCACCTGCGGCGGCGGTGTTGGTGTTCAAGAACACCATCGCAACCGAGTTGGCGTTGGCAATGTCACCGAGCTTCAGCACCGAACCACCGTTGAAACCGAACCATCCCATCCACAGAATGAAGGTTCCCAGGGTGGCCAGCGGCAGGTTGGCGCCGGGAATGGCGTTGATCTGACCCTGCGCACCGTACTTGCCTTTGCGTGCGCCCAACAGGAGGACACCAGCCAGCGCCGCAGACGCACCGGCCATGTGCACGATGCCGGAGCCGGCGAAATCGGAGAACCCGAAGTCGTCGCCCAGGGAGAACAGCCCGAACACCGAGTTGCCACCCCAGGTCCAGCTACCTTCCATCGGGTAGATGAATCCGGTCATGACAATCGCGAACAGGAAGAACGCCCACAGTTTCATGCGCTCGGCAACTGCACCGGAGACAATCGACATTGCCGTGGCGACGAACACCACCTGGAAGAAGAAATCCGAGGCACCGGAGTATACCGAGTCACCGCCGAAGCCATTCTCCGCCGAGGCCTTCAGCGCGTCCTCGACCAAAGTCTCGCCACCTTCGATGCCGGCAAGGAAGATGCCGCCGCCATACATGAGGTAGTAACCGACTATCAGATACATGATGCAGGAAATCGCATACAGGACAACGTTCTTAGTCAGAATCTCGGCGGTGTTCTTGGACCGTACCAAGCCGGACTCCAGCATGGCAAAGCCGGCCGCCATCCACATCACCAGCGCGCCCATCACCAGGAAATAGAAGGTGTCGATGGCGTACTGCAGCTCAAATATATTGTTTTCCATCAGTTAGCCTCCATCCGGTTACAGTGCATCGGGACCGGTTTCACCGGTTCTGATCCGAATGGCCTGCTCGACGTTAGATACAAAGATCTTGCCGTCGCCAATCTTGCCGGTCTTGGCCGCTTTGGTGACGGCCTCGATGACCTGATCGACCAAGTCGTCGTTGACGACAGCCTCGAGGCGAACTTTGGGTAGAAAATCGACCACATATTCGGCGCCACGGTATAACTCCGTGTGCCCTTTCTGACGCCCGAAGCCTTTGACTTCTGTGACGGTGATGCCCTGCACGCCTATCTCCGACAAGGCTTCACGCACATCGTCAAGCTTGAAGGGCTTGATGATTGCCGTGACAAGTTTCATGGAAAGAAATCCTCCTGGTCGCAGGCCCACCCACGCGGGGTGGGCCGACTAATTTGATGACTCTACGATTCGTGGAAAGCCGCTCTTAGAACGTGGTGCTCCACGACACGCTGACCAGCGGATCGGTGTTCTCTCCCGCGGTGTCCTTAAGATCGTTGTCATCAATCGCAAAGGTGAAGTCACCCTTAGTTACGGCGACCTGGTAGTGGACGTAATTAAGTTCGTTCGTGCTGCTGTCGGCGTCGAAGTTGTAACTGCCAAGCGTCAGCCCCAAACCCCAGTCCTGCGGCAAGTCGAAGCTCAAGCCGGCGTAGTAGTACATGTCGCCGCCGATGAACGCTGAACCATCGGGAGCCTGACCGTCGACGGTATAGGCGAGACCCAGTTCCAGCCACTTCCAGCTACCGGAAAGGTAGACTTCAGAGAAATCCACGTCCTCTTGGACGGGGTAGGCATAGTAGATATAGCCAACGTCGTAGCCGAACTCACCGATCTCGTTGCCAAACCCGAGATAGCCGTCGAGCTCGTAGCCCAGGTCGCCGCCAAGCGTTGAGGTCCAGGTACCGACGTAGAAACCCGAATCATGATTCCAGTCGATCCCGCCCTGTACCGCAGCGGCATTGCCCGTCTGCGACACACCGCGCCAGATGTAGTTGCTGGTCGCGGCGATGTTGGCACTGACCTCGGCGAGGGCGGCGCTGCTGGCGACCAGCGAAGCGGCCATCACGGAACCTAGTGCGAGAATCTTTGCTTTGTGCATTTCCAGTCTCCCAATCGTGTAATAGTCAGATCGATTACAGGTTACAGTTGTGTGAAAGGACGGAGTCTCTATTGCACGGCCTATGCCAACTTGAAAAGAAACCAATAAACAATAAGTTAAGTTGAGGCGACGGGCGTGCCGCACTATGAGAGTGCGCGCTGCACGGCAGTGAACCCGCCCAGTGCACGATCTTGGTGCGCGCTGCGAGGGGGTGACACAGCCGGTGCAGGGGCTACACTGCGAGCATTGCAGCCAAGGAGCAGCACCTATGTTCAAGAACGTCGACGAGGTCGTGCGCCGGGTCAGCGAGTCCCTGCCCAAAGGCACCCGCTCGCTGAAAGAGGACTTCGATAAGAACCTGCACGCGGCGTTACGCGCGGCCCTGGCCAAGCTCGATTTGGTCACGCGCGATGAATTCGAAGCTCAACGCGCGGTGCTTGCCCACACGCGGGCCAAACTGGACGCGCTGGAAGCGGTTGTGCGAGACCTGGAGGCCGAGCAGAAAGGGAAATAGTTGATTGGTCGAATCGCCAAAAAGGAGACAGATTTATTTCCATCGGATTTCGCCCCAGAAAATAAATCTGTCCCCTTTTTGGTCCCTTTTTGGCGCACACGCCTCGACGGCGCACCCTGCGCGTGCTTCGTCCGCGCTACATTGACCGATTGGAGCTCGCGGCCCGTCTTCCCCACGTGCCCAGCCCCACGCGCTAGGGCAAGATACGCCCTTCGCTAGACCAGTCAGTATCGCCGACCAACCCATCAATTAACGGCGCCTCTTCAGCTTCGCTCGCGTTTGCGTTATCTTCATCGGCGGCGCAAGGACGCGCCGCTCGCATGGAATGGATGCCATGTCCCTTGCTGTTGTCTTCAGCCGCGCCGCGGTTGGTATCGACGCGCCCCTGGTCAGTGTCGAAACCCACTT
>Ga0209536_100001472_pt1 | contig 38947 bp, 28 predicted proteins | sample DeeMarSeWOR28_12_FD_187461 | JGI IMG/M metagenome (GOLD analysis project Ga0209536, IMG submission 187461) | Marine sediment microbial communities from White Oak River estuary, North Carolina - WOR-2-8_12 (SPAdes) (version 2) | ecosystem: Environmental > Aquatic > Marine > Intertidal zone >... | reverse complement strand
TGGACTGGACATATTCGCTTGATATCTTGATCCATCAGGGGGTACAGCTTGGACCAGCCGTGCTTGACCTCTTCGTGAGCGGAACGAACCTCACTGATGCCCGCAACCCGCTCTATGTTTATCCCCAGAGTGGCAAGCCGTGGGAATCGGGTGACGTGACAGGTGGGTTAATGGGTTCGCAGGATTACATAATTGACCCGTCGAATGTGGGACCGAGAAGAAGCATCAAAGCTGGAGTGAGAATAAAGGTATGAAAAAGGAGCGATCATGTTCTTGATATTTTTATTAATTCTGTATCCTGAGGCTGATAAAGCGGTGGGTATTTCTGATAAGGGTGAACTGTCAAATGTAGTGTCCAATTTCGGGCTGATCGCCAATCTACACTATTTTACACCTGCGTTCCATTGGCCGAATTCAGTACCATTTCAGCACCAGTACTCGCCGGGATTTGGCTTTCTGGCCGCAAGGAATGATACAGTAATCGAATCCTTTCTTAATCTGGCCAATCCAGAATGGGCACCGCTTGAGGGTAGTTTTGGTACCCTCTATTCAGGGACGGTAACGACCCCGGACGGCACGCCGATCATGGCGACGTCTGACGACATAGAAACCTGGCCCATCATTGGGGGTGAGCCGACGTGGCCTGGGCCATATCGCAAGGACTCCACCGGACAGCAGGTTGTGGGTGAGTTCACATCTGACCAGGATCTTTTTTGCCTATTTGATGATCAATCCGTATTCGGGTTGCAGATAAACCAGTCAGTGTATTCCTACGGCAGGATCTATGCTGCGGATTTCATTTTTTATGATCTCAACATCTACAGCAAGAACAATACTGCTATTGACAGCGTTTATTTTGGTTTCCGGGGTAATTTCCGCTGCGATTACGACATGCAGGATTACATTGGACTGTACCGTGATTCAGCAGTTACCTTTGTGTATCACTGGGACGCAGACGGTGTTCCGTTCGAACCGTGGGAGTCGGTGGGCATGATTGGCGTGGGGTATCTGAATCAGCAGGTAGAGAACTTCCATTACTACGAGAGGCAGGATGAACCGCTTGAGGATTTCAGATTGTTCCCGATCATTACGTCTGATCCTTCCAATCCGAACATCGATTCGAGTCTCTATTTCCACGGTTCAGATATCCACATTGATGATCCTTCTGCTGTACAGGCATTACCACCAGAATCGACGAGTGCCTATAACTATATCGTCTCATCCGGACCCAAGAGCATATTGCCCGATGATACTCTCCAATTCACGGTCGTCGTTGTCTGCGGAGAGGATTCAGCCGACCTGTTTGACAATCTCAGCATGGCCCTGACCATGGCTGAAAACTATTTTCTGGGTAGTGGTCCGCCTGCCGCTCCGCTTGTCCAGGCTGTTGTCGACTACCGCAAGGTCGCCCTGTACTGGGATCCCGAACCTTCAGAATCATCCACGGATATCCTCACGGGCAAGCGCGATTTTGAAGGGTACAAGGTCTACCGTAGTGAAGACCGCGGTATCACCTGGGGCAGGCCGATCACGAACCAGAACGGAAATGTCGTTGGCTATGTGCCGCTCGCCCAATTCGACCTGATCGATGGTATCGAGGGCGTTGACCCTGCATTTCCCTATCAGTCATTAGGCAGTGAGACCGGATTGAAGCATACTTTTATTGATACGACAGTCTACAACGGCATCGAATACTGGTATTGCGTTGCGGCGTATGACCAGGGCAATCAGAATCCAGACTCTCTGGAACCTTCATATGAGAACGCGAAGGGAAGGCCAAGCGCAGCTAATGTTGATTCTGCGATCCCGGCCCCGAGGCAATCCGGTTACATGTCTGCTTATATCTTGGGTGGCGATACACTGCAGCCGATCGGAGGTCCATGTGAGGGCTTGGCTCTTGTGCAGATACTGGATCCAGCACTCATCGTTCCGCACACATATCGAGTTTCATTCTTCGACACCATAATCAATGATACAACCTATACCAGCTTCAACCTTTACGATGCAACCATACAGGAGACGTTGTTTTACCGGAGTGAACTGTCAGATTCGTCGCTCGATAATATCCCGGTCGTGGACGGTTTCCGGCTGGTCTTGTTCAATAGTGCAAGTGGCGTGAAATCAATGGGATGGACTTCTGTTCAAGATGACACGTGCACGTTTGAATGGTACACCGGCTATCTCGGCCCGATGGCGGGCGAGAGCTATATCAGCGGTTCATCAGATTTCCGGGTCGTGGTCGATCATGTGAACCCGGCGACAGTTGGAATAATAGACGGGTTTGGCGGGACTCATCCACCGACTCAGATACCGGTGCGCATATATGATATCACAGACTCATTGAACATAGTCGATGTCAGTAACTTGTGTTATCTCGTTGATTATGCATATGCATTTCCCGGAGATACCACTCACTTCGGCCCGCCGGGCTGGGATTTGATCCCGGGCGGTGCCGGCTACAATCCTTTTCCCGAGTGGGTTGCAGCTGGTTTCGTTGACCAGATCGGCTGCGAGAACAGCAGCGGTGATGCGGTATATTTTGCGACTCAAAATGGTGATAGCACGGCGACGCCGCCATCAGAAGGTGACGAATACACGATCATTACCTACAAACCATTCTCGGCGGCGATCGAATATGAATTTACGATCGTACTGTCATCAATAGATTCAAGTGGCATAAATTTGGGGAATGTGAAGGTCGTGCCCAACCCGTATGTCCTCATTTCCAAGTATGAGAGCACACCTTATGACCGGCGTTTGATGTTCACGAACCTGCCCGGCCAGTGTCAGATAATGATCTACAATGTTGCCGGAGAGCATATATACACCATTGACCATAATAATGAACTCGGCTATGAGTACTGGGACCTGCGTACGAAATTCGGCGTCGAGGTTGCCTATGGAATGTACGTCTTCGTTGTGAAAACTGATAGCGGTGCTAAGGCTGAGGGTAAATTCGTAGTAATTAAATAGGAGGATAGATGAACACCGTATCACGACTAAGATTGGTTACAGCGGCCGGTTTATTCCTGCTGATGGTTACTAATGGTTTTGCCTTTAACAAAGTGGGGACAACCGCTGCGCCTTTCTTGAAGATCGAATATGGCGCCCGACCCGTGGGCATGGGTGGTTCATTCGTTGCCCTGGCCAATGACGCTTCTGGTATCTACTATAATCCGGCAGGTATTGCGGAGCTTAAGAACACGCAGTTCATGGGCGGGTATACGGTATGGTTTGCCGACCTCAAATACAATTATGCGACGTTTATCTTACCCACCTCGCGTGTGAACTTTGCACTCTGGGGTTCATTTCTCTATAGTGATGATATTGAAGTCACGACGGTTGAGAATCCAGAAGGTACTGGGCAGAAGTTCACCTATGTTGATGGTCTGCTCAGTTTCACGGCCTCGGCACTTCTCTCCGACCGGTTGTCCGTAGGAATCTCAGGCAAATACATCCAGCAGAAGTTGTACAATGAGAGTGCTTCGACATTTGCACTTGATATTGGTTCGATCCTGCGCACGCCGCTCAAAGGCGCACGATTAGGAATGTGTTTGGCCAATTACGGCGGTCGCATGCAGCTGTTCGGCAATGATCTGATAGTGCAAACCGACCCGTGGCCAGAGTATACGGGCAATCCTGATGTCGAAGCCAGACTGACCACGGAATCTTTTCCCCTGCCCCTTGCTTTTAAGCTGGGTATCGCTATTGATCTTGTCGGGGCAGGCGAGGCATTCTTTAATAACACGGATCATTGTGTTACGCTGGCAGTCGATGGCATTCACCCTAATGATGGTGAGGAGAAGTTGCAGTTCGGCGTTGAGTACTCGTTCTATAATATGCTTTTCCTCAGGGGCGGCTATAAGGTCAACTACGATACGCAGAGGTTCACGGGTGGCGCAGGAATGAAATTCAGTGTGGGGCAGAGGACGTTTGCAGTCGATTATGCATACGTCGACATGGATGTTCTGGATGCTACACACCGGATTTCATTGGTAATAGGGTTTTGATGAAAGACATTGATGCTTGATACTGGATACTTGATTCTTGATACAAAGCACGTTGTTCGTATTCGTGTTTCGTACTCGTAATACGCTGTGCTCGAATTCTCAGGTCGTATTTCGGTATCGTGATTGCGATTTGCTGATTGATGTTTTAGTGGTAAGGAGGTATCATGGATAGAAGAGGGTTTCTGAAAGCGTTGGGATTTCTGGCTCCGGTCGCGATTTTCTTTGGCAAGCTCCCCAGATTACTGTGGGCGGGAAGACTGGAGCACGGAAAGAAGAATTTCTGGAAGAACGGTGATTTTAAACAACCAACCGTTGACATGTCCGGTTATAAGAATGGTATGATCAAGGCGCGGATCGACAATGAGTGGCAGGAGTTCCAGATACGGAGCGCGAGTGATAATTTCATGAAATGGAATATGGAGAAGCGGATCGAATTTCTCGAGGTTATAAAGACCGGCAAGATGCCTCAGCTGGGCGGCCCGCACTCGGGTGCGGTGGCAACGTACGGACTGGGCCGTCTCGATTCCAAGTTCACGCTCAATAACGCAATAAAAGGGATCGGTCTGGCGCCAAAGGACGACAACATCGACAAGGCGATAAGCCGGTTGCGCGAGACTTACGAGAGCACAATGCCGGAGAAGATGGCGGTTTTGAAATCTTTTTATGAGGATCCGGGTTTCATTGACTGGCGTAAGCAGACCTCCCTTGAGCTATATGCGACGCCTGATTTCGAGACCCATACATTCCTCAATGTGATGGACAACCCGATTGCGACGATAGTTTTTCTCGACATCCCGTCGATCGAGATCCGGACGATCGCCCGAATCGTCCATCCTGATGACAAGACTGCGCTGCCTCATGAGAAGAAGCTGCTCGAGTTCGTCAATCTTGCGCATTCTTACATGCACGGTGAATTCCCGCGCCTTTATCCCTTACTGCTGTTCTATATTATTGAGGAATTTGACAATACCCCTGGCCGCCCGCGCGGCGTCAGGGTGGTACCAGAAAGACCGAAAGAATAGACACATGATAGGCTCGAAATGGCTGATAGAAGGCTGAAGAAGGCAGAGACGAAACAGATGTCTTTTGCAGTATCGCTTTGCTCACAGTATCGTTGTACTCGCAGGAGACGTCTCGGCCATTTCGTTGCGAAGAACGTTGGACGTTACATTTATGATCGATACGGGCCTTGTTGAATATCAATCCAGGAACGAGTATGATGCGAGATTGCATTATTGCCAACGTTACCGATGAGATCAGTGTTCACAGACATCAATTCTACGGGGCGGGCATCGTAACCGTTCAACGTTTAACGATTTTTAAGATTCATTCTAAGAAGGAGGTTGTATGAAGTTATGCTGTGCGTTATTGGTTGTATGTAGCATGCTTTCCGGACAGGTTCTCTATGAAGAATATTTCACTGGTGGTGCCATGCAGCTCAATTGGCATCCCTGGTTTTTTGATTCACTGGGAATCGGTGACAGCATGCGTGTGCTCAGTGACGCGACCACGCCAGGTGGCGATGGCTGGGTAGGTGTGATCTCAAATGAATACATGAGTGTGTCCGGTCTGACCTATGCGGGAACATCAAACCTGCAGGACTACTCGATCGAAGCCTGGATCTACACCATCGTCATGCCTTCGGCTGGTCCTTACAATGGTATTGCGATGCGCTGTTACGCGGATTCAGGATTCTATTACCGGCTCGTATCCGATTTCGATAATAGCGCAAGATTGCGCCTGGGTATGTATGACGGCAGCACGATCCCGGTTGTGATAAGAGACTGGTCGGCTGGTGAAATACCTGGCGGCGTGCCTGCCACCTCATCCTGGCACAAATTCAAGATGAAGATGATCGCCGATTCGATCTGGGCATACTATGATGATGTCCTGCTCCCTGATTGTCCTTTTATCGATAATAGTATTCCTGAGGGTTACTTTGGCGTGTACACGTTCAACATGATGGCGGCTGATTCCACCAAGTGTGATAATGTCATCGTAACGGCCGAAGGAACCGGCATAGCCGAATACGGCGCTGAAATACCTGACCTCATAGCCGTTCAGCCAAATCCGTTCACCCAAATGACTGATATCAGATACCAGATAACAGGTGGCAGAACAGACACTGGACTGAGGATCTATGACGCAAGCGGAAGGTTGGTCAAGGATTTTGGAAAGTTATCTGTTATCGGTGATCAGTTATCAGTGAGTTGGGATGGCAGGGATAATGCCGGGAATTCGCTGGCGCCTGGAGTATATTTCATTCGAGGTCAGACAGGTAGTCTGCTGGGGAAGGTCGTCAAATTGAGGTAGTTGCTGGATAACAAAAAGGGCGCTTGTACAGCGCCCTTTTTTATTAATCTATTTTCACGATCTTGCGCGCTAACAGGCGGTCGCCGATCATTGCTTTGACAAGGTAGACACCATTAGGCAATACGCGACCGGAATTGTCAATTAGTTCCACGGTCAGATCGTGCGTTCCTGCGAGCAGCTTCTTGAGCGTCAGTTCGCGAGCACTTCTTCCAACGCAGTCGTAGAGTGCGATACGCACTTCTTGTGGAGTCTCCAAGTGTAATACCATGTTTACGTGTCTGTGAGCTACGTTGTTCTTGATCGAAAGCTCGTTGCCAGAAGGTGAGGACGCAGGACTTTCCGCGACTCCGGTGCTGTGTCCCACAGGCTTAAGAAAAGGATCGCCAAGCAGGGTCATGCCGTAGTGCCAGCAGAGTCGGTCAAATGACATTCCAACCGAGTCATAAATACAATCGAACCAGTGTTTGTACGCCTGGCCGATTGTACTTTCCTGGCCCAGTGGTCCGTAAAAGTAATTGAAATCGAGCATGCTTCCGGTCTTGGTCGAGCCGATCGCTCCCAAACCGTAGCTTTCGTTCAAAATAGCCCGGCCGCCGCCGTACCCGTATTGTGTATAGCGGCAAAAGGAACAAGCGAAGAAATTGTAGAAGCTTGCAGGAGGGTTCTGTGTAGAATATTCAGAGGCATAATATTGATCACTTTGCGTATAGTTGTTGTAATAGAATTGGTGCACGGCAGGTGAGGAATGGGCAAAAACTGATACCCACGTCTGCGTGGTGTCCAATCTTGTTCTATAGAGAGATGCCCTCGTGGTTTCAGGATCCCAGTAATTTGTCGTATCAGTGAAGAGCCTGGACACATCATATGCCCACTGCCATGCCCAGGGTACCCAGTCGTCATCGACAAAGACAAGGGCGCGCTTCGGAAGATTTAGCTGTTCGGTGCGGTAATTGTGGTTCTTAAAAAAGTAGTTCCTCAACACAAGCGTGTCTACGCCCGTTCCGTTGGGCGTGATCCGGCCAATGTAGATCTCAGGTTTCATTTCGCCAACGTGCCCGTCGTAACGCCCATTGCCGGCATTTATCGTATCCAGCCATTCGCCGTTAAGATCCATATAGAAGAGATCGATCGGAAACTCGGCCAGGCTACCGCCAAAGTCATAAACCTCAAACCAGGGAACCGGCAGATCGCCAATGAACAGTGCGCCTTCTATACTGTCCGCGTCGTAAATTTGCTGCAGGAATGTCCGGAGAGTTTCTGGAGTACCGCCCGTAACGCTGTAACAGAAAACAGTGTAGCCTTCGTTCTGCAGATCGCTGGTGAATTGAGACAGCTCGGCCGTCAGATGCAGCGCGAGGTCCGATTCGGTCAGGATCGCCACGCTGCCTGACCGACCGTCGCCATACCGAATGCTTCCAACTGTGTATCCGAATGGGGCATAGGGGTGTTCACTGATCCATTCTTCATAGGTTCCAGGCCGGCTGCCAGGCGGACCAGCCCATCTTAACAAAGTCACGCCATCCTGACCTGATAATGTCAATGGCAATAATAGACAGGTAAGAAAGATAATTCTGCGCATTCAACCTCCATCGTGTATTATAGATGTTATACTTCTGAAGTCAATAAGCAAGCGTGATCCGAATTCGTTGATCGTAGTCGTGAGAAGAACTTGGGTTCTATCGTCTTCACGATCACGATCGACGGTTCACGAACACGTTCTTATACGTCAAGTGGTTTTCTTGACTCGGCAACGATTAGCGCTATAATGGAAAAATGGATGACATCCTAGGGCAATTGAATCCCGAACAACGCAAGGCAGTACAGATCACCAAGGGCCCTATTCTGATATTGGCCGGCGCAGGGAGTGGCAAGACGAGAGTGATCACGTACCGGATTGCGTATCTAATAAAGAAGAAGAATATCAAACCAGAGAATATTCTGGCAATAACATTCACAAACAAAGCAGCAGAGGAAATGCAGTCGAGGATACATAAGCTCCTCGGTGAAAACCACCGGGTGTGGATCAGGACGTTTCATTCGACATGTGCGAAGATACTGCGCGGCGGAGCAGAGCGGATCGGTATCAAGAACAACTTTGTGATCTATGATGAGTATGACCAGATCAGTCTTATAAAGGAATGTTTAAAAGACCTCGATATTGACCCTAAGGCTTTTTCCCCTGCGTACATTGCTGGAGCGATAAACAACATCAAGGAGAATCTAATGTCGAGCAGTGCGATCGAGAGCGATCTGATGAGGCATATATATGATCACTACAATAAGAAGCTCTTGGAATACAATGCGCTCGACTTTGATGATCTGATCATGAAGGTCGTTGAACTATTCAGAGCGGACAAAGATATCCTTGAGTACTATCAAGACCGCTTCCGATATATACTAGTTGATGAATACCAGGATACGAATCGTGCCCAGTATGTTTTGACAAGAATGCTCGCGGAAAAGCACCGGAACTTGTGCGTGGTCGGTGATGATGACCAGTCGATCTATTCCTGGCGGGGAGCCGAGATAAGAAATATCCTTGATTTTGAGGATGACTTTCCTGACACTGCGGTTATAAAACTACAGCAGAACTATCGTTCTACAAAGAGGATCCTTGATGCAGCGTCTGCCGTCGTGAGCAATAATGAGTACCGGAAAGAAAAGACGTTGTGGTGTGAGAATGAAGCAGGGCAGAAGTTGGTATTTTTCGATGCCGAAGATTCCTATACGGAAGCGGCGTATGTCGCGCGTAAGATCATGGAACTCGGGTATAAAGGCGAGAATCTTGGGGCAATAGCAGTATTTTACCGTGTCAATTATCAATCGCGGTTACTGGAAGAATGTTTTGTTACCTATCGCATTCCCTACGAGGTGATCGGATCTTTGAGGTTTTACGAGCGTGCCGAGATCAAGAATGTGCTTGCATACCTACGTTTGATCGACAACCCGTTGGATGCGGTCAGTCTTAAGAGGATAATCAATATTCCGTCACGCAAGATCGGGCACGAAACGATCGAGAAAATGACAGCATACAGCAACGAGCACGGTATTGCGCTCTATGAGGTTTTGCATAAGATCGACAAGGTCAAGGGGATCAATGCGGGGACGCGCAGCCGGATAAGGGATTTCGCGAGAATGATCGACCGGTTCATTGATTCATACGAGAACCGGGATATCTATGAATTGGCCCTGGAAGTTGTGAAACAATCCGGCTATCTGGATAGCCTGAGTCAGGATAAAACTGAGCGTGAGTACATCCGGCGCAAGAACATTGAGGAATTGTTGATCTCGATGAAGGATTATGTGCGGGAAAGGCCAGAGGCGAAACTGAATGATTATCTCGAGGAAGTATCTTTGCGCAGTGACATCGACGACTGGAGCGAATCTAAGGAGCGTGTTAACCTCATGACTTTGCATAATGCCAAGGGTCTGGAATTCGATACTGTCTTCATTACCGGTTTTGAGGACGGTTTGATACCACACTACAAGTCACAGAATGACCAGGGACAATATGAAGAGGAGAGAAGACTCCTCTATGTAGGGATCACAAGGGCGCGCAGGAGGCTTTACATGACCTATGCCCGGCAGCGGGATATGTTCAGGGCCGGGCCGAATTTCACTGAGATCTCACCTTTTTTCAGTGAGATACCGACAAAGCTTATCGGGACTGACGATGATAGTGATTGAGGTACGATGAATTGTAAGGAAAGGGATAAGCTGCCTGATCTATCCTACTTCCGTAGCCTATTCCCGATCACCAAAGATCGTGCCTACTTCAATCATGCAGGTACCGGGCCAATGTCGGTTCCGGCGCAGAGGGCGGTCGAACAATGTATTGAGACGTATTCGAGGCAAGCTGAATTCCACATAGACGACTATTTCGCACTGGTGCAGAAAGCACGCACGACGGTCGCCCGTTTTCTCAATGCCGAACCCCAGGAGATTGCTTTCACACATAACACCTCAGAAGGTGTATATATCACCTTGATCAATCTAGGTTTGCAGCCCGGTGATAGGATCCTTGTCATGAACGAAGTCTTCCCAGCAGTACGCTATGTAGTAGATCACAATTTTCCTCGTGTTGAAAAGAAATACGTTGATTTCTCAGGTATGGATCCGGTCGAAGTCGTGCAAGCCAATCTGGAGAAAAGACCGAAGGCATTAGTCATTGACTATGTGCAGTTCCTGAGTGGCGAGACCATTGACCTGGAAAGACTTGCTCGCATCACGAAGGAGTGCGGTATTTTCCTGGTGGTTGATGGTATTCAGGGCATAGGTGCCCTGGATTACGACGCGCGTAAAATGGACGTGGATTTTCTGGCTTGTGGCGCGGCCAAGTGGCTTTTCGGACCAAGTGGCGCAGGATTTCTGTATATTAACGAGAGAAACTTTGACCGTATTCAGACCCAGCATACAGGCTGGCTTGGCGCTGACTGGCAGTGCTTTGAGGATATCACCGCGCATTTGCCGCTGTATGGTGACGCAAGAAAGTATGAAATGGGTACGCGAAATATCTTGGGAATCCATGCGTTAGCGGCTAATGTTGATGTATTACTTCAATATGGTATGAGGCGTGTGCAGGAACGAATACTCAGGCTAAAATCCAGGCTGCGTTGTCTTCTAGAAAATTTGGGGTTCGATATTTTGACACCGGGGCGCGGTGTGCAATCCGGTATTATCAGTGCCCGTTGTGGTGATGACATGAAGAACCTCTATGAACATCTGACGGCATCGAATATCACTGTTTCACTGCGCAACGGATATTTGAGGTTTTCGCCCCATTTCTACAACACAGAAGAGGAAGTTGATCAGATTATCGCCGCGGTCGATTGCTATCTTCGTTAGCTAGGCTGCTTTTCCGGTACTGGTGCCTAACGGACGAGCACGACCTTGGCGCTAAGAACATCATCCCCTGTCGCGAGCATGACAAAGTACACGCCGGGCGCGACTGCTCTGCCTCGATCATCACGACCATCCCATCTTACAGATGACTGATAGCCGACAACTGATGACAACTCAGACAAGTTTCTTACCAGACGTCCTGCAGCATCATATATCCGTAACTTGATATCGTTTTCTCCTGTCTGGTATCGGTTATCAGTTATCGTATATCGGATATCAGCGATGCAGCGGAACGGATTGGGCTCAACGTCCATATTCACGGCATAGATATGCTCGTCGTTATAATCCTCAATATATGTAATGGCGTTGATGTTCACATCATCGATATAGAAACCCTCAGCCACGTTTCCATCGTAGTCACTGACAAAGGCTATCCTTATCTGAATAGTGTCGCCGCCTGCATACTGCGCCAGCGAGTAAGTTTCTTCAAACCAGTCACTTAGCAGATCGCGGCCGCCACCAAGCGCACCGCCCGTACCGATAAAGTTCAGAGTATCAGCGCCACCACTGTGCATAATAATGATGTAGATGCCGTCTGCACCGTATATCGGTACCTGAAACCATCGCATGAATCGGAGAACAGAATTGTGATCGACCATAAAGGGGATTGTCTGGATATATGAGTTCACGTTGCTTGTGTAAAGTCCGCCTATCTCGTCCCCGCAATACCAGGAGTGGGCAGGTGAAAACGCACGGCGCGTTGATATGTGCCACTGATTAGACGACCCACCTGTTGTCCAGAGCCCGCCACCCGATTCCATGTTATCGGCAAAGCCTGTCGCACCAATGACAAGGGTTATATCCTCGTCAAAAAGGTAGGATTCTGCTGACATTGTAAATGACAATTGAGGATGATGCCCGGCAGGGCAGGCGTTTGCGACCGCAATATTAAAGGGACCGACAGTTCGCGTTGTCTCAGGTGCTATTTCACCAGCGGCGATGCTATCTGTGATGATCGTGGTGTACGGATCAGCTGTCGAAAGCAGTATATGAGTAGTGTGTGCGTATCCATAACCAGTATTAGCTATATCCAAGAAGAGCGTGGCTGTATCACCGGGCAAGGTTGGTGCATTCGAAATCCAGAATTCGTCTATGCTAAGCAGCGGCGTACCCACCAATATACCTGGGTAGAAGGTCAGAGTTCGCGTCGCTTCAGCTATCTCCAGCTCAAAGCACAGTGTGTGCGCATTTACGGTATTGCCAATCAGGATGCTGAATGCATTGTCGAGACATGTCGAGTCAGCCTGGTTCAACGTGCTAAGATATTCCGTGCTGTCGGAAATGGTGACATACGGGTCCTGGGACCGCAATTTCAAGTTTATATTGTTTGCGTTTGCGTTGCCTGTATTCTTGAGCATCAGGGATAGAAGAATGATTTCGTTAGGGTTTGCAATACCGTCGCCATTGCCGAGTGAATCGTTCAATATCCAGCCACTGTAGTTCACGTACGGTCCATCGACTACTGGTATCGTTGTTTCCAGAGGAATGTAGTTGTGCGCCGTGACTGTGAGCTGAAAGTCACCGGTCGTCCCGGGATTCGCTGTTAGAAATACTTGACCGCTCGCGTCCGTATAACCTGCAGCATAAGATTCACCGCCTTTCATCAGACAGACCAGTGCGTCGCATAACGGTTCGCCGGTGTTCTTATCGCGAACGGCAATGAGGACATTACTACTGCCCACTGAGATCGACTGCGGTGCAGCAACGATTATTGACTCCGGCAGTGCGGTCCAGACCATCATCTCCGGATCACCTAGCAGATTAAGCTGGTACTGGTGCCAGCGGTAGACATTCTTCTCGCGTGAGTAGGGTATGAAATGCACTTTGCACATGGCTAAAGCATCGCCAAGGTGATAGTTGTTCTCTACAAGTAACGAATAGCAGAACCTGCTGTCAAAGATATCCGAAATACCGAAGCCGGGGTTTCCTGGTGAACCCCAGCCGTAACTTGAATTACCAACGAAGGCGACCCCGCCTCCATCCAGATTGTTCATCCAACCTTCTCCAATACATTCGAAATCGAATGCAGCTGTCCAGCATCCCAGGGAGAAGATTATTCCACAATTCTGGCCGTTGGATATCGTGTCCAGGTCAGAAGTATTGAGGTAACCGGTTCCAACACCCATTAGGGACGTACTGCCGTGCCCGTCATGGTTGATAAGGTTCTGGCCGTTGCGGATCGCGGTCATTACGGCCTGACGATTTTCATTGCCCAGCGTTTCGTACAGCTTGGTGACGACGAGATTGGTCGGGAATGATTCGGCCTCGATACGGTTTTTATGGACTGCTTGGTCGGTGAACGGGTTGGTCCAGAGCACCTCGGCGAGCAGTAGTACGTTATCCAGGTAATCATGAGGCGGGTTTCTCTCATAAGTGAGGATCTTGTCCACGAAGCTCTGGGCTTCTGCTACTGAACCTGCGGGTGCCCGTCCGATCAGCAGGTCAGGATAGAGATCAATGCTGTCCTCTATCTCTCCGTACAGGCCGTCGCCATCGAAATTCCAGTCACCCTGCAAATCTGCATAGTATAGATCACATGGCAGAGAATCTTCTCTGTTCCAAATGAAGGCACTGCACGTCATTGCATAAGCATAACGGCAGGGGATCATGTAAGTGTCACCGCCGAGCAGTACGTACTGAATGTTCGAATCAGGCAGGGTCTTGATATAATTCCGGATACGTGCTGCGTTGTCTTCGCCCGAGTAGTTCGCGAGGATCCAATTCACTGTCCTGACCTGGGCAGGAACTCCTTTTTGTGTTTTCCAATCGGCCAGTCTCTGGAAGACGGTATCCAATGGGGGATCACTAATGATCAAATAGGAGATATCATCACGCGTGCGTAGCGGTTTTGCCCCCTGTGCATCCTCAGGGTTGATGACCATCTTCTTTATATTTCTTTCTCGTCCGGGCATCATTGTGCCACCTTTGTAGGCAACGCGGAAGCTGATCGATCTATGGTACAGAAGTCTTTTCGATTCAGGAATATATTGCAGCGGATAAACCAATATTTCACATATCTGGTGGTTATCATATGATCCCGTGCCACGTACTTCGATGATGTGTTGGGGATAGAGCCGATCAGATTGGTAGATATTATCATCCGGGGCTGCAACCCGAGTTATTTCGTTCTGTGACAGAATCACAGGAGGTTGTGCACACCGTACCAGATAGTTCCCATCCAGGGTTTCCGTTTCAGTTGCGATGATCTGTGCTTGACAATCCATTGCGCCGAAAGGCAGAGCCATGCTGAGTGCCCGTACCGGCAGCTCAGGTGCCCCAATAAGGTTGGTCAACTCACAGCCGTCCATTCGTACCATTGTATATCCGTCGGCCGTCTGCAAGTGGATCTGTTCAATGCTGAAGTTGATTTGCTGCATGGTCGTGCTGTTCTCTGACGCCAGGAACAAAGAAAACAATATTGCTATCACCGGTCCTCCTTCGGTTTAAAAGTGAATAACACACGGTTGCCGCCCCGCTGTTTGGCCTCGTAACATGCCTGGTCAGCAAGGTCGATCAACCTTGCTTTGTCACGGGCGTCGTGGGGGAATGAAGCGATCCCGATGCTTAGGGTAATCTTAGGCTGGATTCTCTGAGCCGCGATCTTCTTCCTCATCCGTTCCGCAATATCGAGGGCAAAACTGGCATCGGTTTCTGGAAGTATTGATACAAATTCGTCACCCCCATACCGGCATAGAAAATCTACGTCACGAATGATCTCCTTCATGATCTTGCTTAGTTTCTGGAGCACGACATCACCTGCATTGTGTCCGTATTTGTCATTGTAGTTCTTGAAATTGTCAAAGTCTATCATCATCACGACAAAAGTACGGCGGTAGCGCTCGGCACGTTTGATTTCGGCATCAATGAAAATATCAAAACTGCGTCTGTTTGAAAGTTGCGTAAGGGGGTCGGTAAGAGAGAGTTTCTTGGTTTCTGCGTAAAGGCGGGCGTTGTCAATGGCGATCGCGATCTGAGCGCTGAGGCTCGAGAGCAAACGCAACGCATCCTGTGAAAAACCGTTCACCTTTGAACTTTCAACATCCAGCACCCCGATCAGCCGCTCACCGAGCAGCAACGGAAAACACGCTTCGCTTCGCGTCTTTTCATTACCTGCAACATAATATGTGTCTTCCCGTACATCCGGGCAGCAGTACATGGCCTTGGTCTTTGCGACATGGCCGGTTATTCCATCTCTGCCTATCCTCAATCTCAGGGTTTCGTCCTCGGGAGAATGGGTGATACTCGAATGTGTATAGAGAGCCTGTTTTTCTTCGTCTACGAGCAGTACTGATACATTCAGGAAGTCGAAAGTCTCCTGGAGGTGTTGTAGTATGTTGTTGAGTAGCTGGTCAAAGTCCAAAGTGGAGATGAGGCTTTGACTCACCTCATAGAGCAGAGCTGTTTCCTTGGTTTCTCTCTGAACGATGTCATCAAGCATCGTGTTGTCCATAGCAGTTGCCGCTTGGCTGCAGAGCAATGTCAAATAATCGATCTCCATCGGCGTGAAAACACGTGGCGCAAAGCTGTCAAGATAGAGTATCCCGATGACTCTTTCCCGAGCGATTAGAGGTATGCCGGCCACTGATACACGCTTCTTCCTGAGAGCCACCGGATTGACATTATTGTACGCGCTCAGGTCCGAGATTGTCATTGCCCTCTTGGTTCTCAATATCTCTCCCGAAATGCCGCCTTCCAGGCGGGCTGTTGATTCATATTCCCTTATCTTTTTCGTGAGTTTCTTATATTCATAGGCATTCAAGATCGCTCTGTTTTTTTCGTCGATCAAAAGCAGACTGCCAGTGTCGGCGTTGCTGATATTCACGGCCGTTGATAGTATCAGTTTCATCATTTCGTTAGTTTTGAAAGATGATGCGAGTAGCACGCCTATTTTTTGTAACCCGTTGATGATCTTGGTGGTTTCATGGAGTCTTTCGACCGACCGGGCGTGCACGATCGCGAGTGCGGCCGCCTGCAAGAAGAGTCCGAGAGATTCTCTTGCTTTTGAGGATTTTGGCGGGCGCTTGTAGTAGATATTTAAACAGCCGATCACCGTGCTGTCAATGCGGAGCGGTATGGCAGCGAGTGAAGTAATGCCTTCCTGCAGAACATGATCGTAGCCGCCCTTGTCTCGTTGTCTGCTTTTTTCTCTTAAGTTCCGAATGAATCTTGCCCTGCCTTCTTTGCACGTTGCCTGTGCGATTCTAATGTCCGTCTCGGCATTCCTTAGATACCTGTCGGGAAGATTATATGCTCCTGCCCGGGAACAGGTCTTTTGTTCATCATTGCACAGGATAAGCATGGAGGCTGATGCTGCAAGGAGTGAACAAGCGTTCTTGGTGATTTGAGCGTAGATTGCATCGGGTGCACTGGATTTCAAAAGGGGTCTACACAGTTCGATCAACTCAGCATTGATGTTCTTACGGGGCATCGATTTATTATAGTAAATTAGGTTTTCGTGTCAACATTACTCTGACTTGCCGGTCCCTGATCTCGGGCTGCGGCCGTTCTTCTTGTGTGTTCGTTGATGAAACTCACTCCGAGGAGCAGCGTGATCGCCACCAGGCACAATACTGGTAGAATATCACCAATGTGTCTGTATATGGTGGTGGTTGGCGTTATGTCAATGGGTGACACGATAATATCATCTTTGAAAAGCGGTTTCTCAACCAGCACACGACCGTATTGGTCAACGATCATCGATATTCCAGTGTTTGCGCTCCGCAGCAATACGACGCCGTTTTCAGCGCTGCGCAGGATCGCCATGTCGTTGTGTTGTTGGGGCCCGGATATCTTACCGAACCAGCCATCATTTGTGATGTTCACGAGTATTTCAGCCCCGTTATTCACGAAACGCCTGGATAGTTCAGGAAAGATCGATTCGAAACATATCAGGCATGCGAACTTGAACTTCGGAGTCTTGAAAACGGTGTAGGTTGTTCCCGGCGTATAATCACCTTCACCAAAATCGACCTTGCGGATGAAGGCGAATTGCCGGTCAAAAGGAATATGCTCGCCGAAAGGCACGAGGTAGATCTTGCGGTATTCCTGCGCGATGCCGGCCTTGGGCTCGATGAGCACGGCACCATTGAATATGTCGTGGGTTTCAGGTTCGTAGATCGCGGTTCCGGTGAATATCGGAACGTTCAATCTATCCACCAGATGTCTTACCAGATCTTGATATTTGCCCGGTGATTTTAGGAACACAGGAGTTGCTGTTTCAGGCCAGACAATGAGATCGAGCGAATCGCGACCTTGTGCCAGGGCCGTTGATGCACATCGTACCGAGAGGCGCATCAGGCGCTCGAAAGTTTCAAAACGCAATTCGGGGCTGAACTTGAGATTTGGATCGATGTTGGGCTGGACGATGCCAACGATCGCGGGGCGCCCTTGCGGCTTGCTGATGCGGGCAATACCGTAGATGACGGGCAGGATGAATATCAGAACGGCCACGAGGATGTTCTTGGCCCGCCTTCTTTTCAGTGCTTTGTAGATAGCGACATTCAGCAGGACGATCCAGAACGATATGCCGTAGACGCCGTAGAACGAGGCCTGTTGAATGAACAGGGGGTACCGGGCTTGACTGTAACCGACTGACAGCCACGGGAACCTCAGTTCACCAATGCCCCGGAGCAATTCGAGTCCGGTTACCGCAAGAGGGAACAGCCACAAGCCGGTTCTCTTCACAATGAGCAAGGTGATGCCATAGTAGAGACCGATATATAAAAATAACAGGATGAGCCCGAAGACCATGAGGAGTTTTATATTCGCTTCGATTTGCAGAAAGATGATCCAGAAAAGAACGAACCAGGCAAAGAGAAAACCAAAGAAGATACCTGCTCTGAACGTTTGCCCGGCAGGCATGTCTTCTATGGCGAAGAGCAGCGGTACCAGGCCGAACCAGGCGAGGAAGTGGAGCTTCAGCGGATGAAAAGACAATGCCATGAGCACCGCGGCCGCGGCAATAAGCAGTATCTTGCGCTGGTTATTCACTCTTGTCCTGGCGGGTGCTGTTATGCTTTGCCTTTGCACTTCATATCCGTATCATTTGCTTCTTCTTCGCGGATGCGTAAAAGGCGTCGGTTATTTCTGCGATGCCGAGCACGTCCTCTTTGGTGATCAGCGGTTGTTTCTTTCGGACGAGACAATCAACCAGACTTTGGGTTTGAAGTTCGTATGATGTCCGGTAAATTTTTTTGTGTGCTATCGTCGGCGTCACGTTGAATAGATCGTTATGAAGTTCCTTCTGGATCTTCAAGGGGTTGAGCAAAGCAGCGCCCTTATTACCGAAAACATTGCAGTACAGAAAGTCTTTTTCGAAGAGCAGGGACCAGCCGACTTCAATCGTCAGTAGGGTCTCGTCCGAAAAGTTGATCGTACACATGGCCGTGTCCTCCACGTCGGTTCCGGGTTCTTTACGATGCACGGACGCGAATATTGTCTGTGGTTTTTTGTTGGCAAGCAAGAAAAGAGCAATATCCAAAAGATGCACTCCGAGTGTGAGAAAGGCACCGCCGCCACTGGACATGCTTTCCATACGCCCAGGGCTGAGGATCCATTCATGCGTGCCGATCAGCCAGCCGGCCTTTGTGTAATATATACGTCCCAGTTCACCTTCTTTGACGAATTTTTTGAGTATTTGCACATCGGGACGCAGGCGGTTGTTCATGGCCGGGATGAGTTTCCGTTTTGTGCGTCCCGCCACTCTGATCATCTCACGCGCCTCTTTCAGACTCATCGCCATCGGCATTTCACAGAGTACATCCTTGTCGTATTTCAGCGCGGCAATAGCCATGGGCGCGTGAAGGTAGCTGGGGGTCGCGATAACAAGTGCCTCGATGTCCTTGTCTTCCACTATTTCTTGAAAATCCTGGTATTTCCTGGATGTGCCGTACTTTGATCCCAGATGATCAAGTTTCCGGACGTCTGTATCACAGATCGCTGCCAGGTTACAGCTATTGTTTTTTCTGATGAAGGGCAAGTGAGCGATCTGAGCATGTACGCCGCAGCCAACAACACCGATATTTACTGTCTTGGCCATAGGCGTGTTTGGCGTTAAACGCCGAAGTACAGGGTGAATTCGTAAGGATGCGGTCTGATATGGACTTCCTCAAATTGCCTGGTCTTCACCTCGATCCAGCTTTCGATAAGGTCCATGCTGAATATGCCGTCCTCAAGCAGGAATGCACAATCCTTTTTCAATGCTTCGATCGCTTCGATCATGTTCGAAGGCAGTTTTTCCTTTTGTTCTGGCTTTGTCTTTCTTCTGATACCATCGATGCCGGCAAGTACGACCGCGGGGATAGCCAGATAAGGGTTGGTCATTGCATCCGGGATACGGTACTCCAGATCCATCATCTTCTTGTTCTTGAGGTAACCAGGAATGCGTATCGCCGTAGTGCGATTCGCATAAGCAAAATCCGTATAGGTCGGTGCCTCGAAACCGGGGATGAGGCGTTTGAATGAATTACTGCTCGGGTTGGTGATACCACATAGCGCGCGTGAGTGCCGCAATATGCCGCCAATGTAATTCAGTGCCAATTCACTCAGGTTATGATCTTTGTCTGGTGCATAGAAGAGCGAACGGTTGCTACTTCCGAGATACTGGTGCAAATGCATGCCATTGCCAGGTTCATCAAAGAATGGTTTGGGCATGAATGTCACCCATTTGCCGTGCTGCTGTGCTACACACTTGATCATATATTTCGAGAGGAAGACATCATCGGCCGCCTTGACCAAAGGTTCAAAGACCAATTCTATTTCCACCTGACCTTTCTCGCCAACCTCATGGTGATGGTATTTGGATTTTACTCCGCATAGCGAAAGTGATTCGATAATGGAATTGCGGATATTAAAGGATCTGTCTTGGGGCGGGCCAACATGATAGCCGCCCTTTTTTCTTATCGGGTAGAACACTCCCGGTGAAGCCGTCGGTTCGGGACCTATCCTGAAGAAGCTGTAGCCTGGACCTTCACCGTAAGAGCACTGACTGAGCATATAGAATTCGAGTTCGGTCAGAAAATAAGCTTCCGCTTTCATTTCTTTCTTGATGTAATCGGCCGTTTTCATTGCTATGGTCCTTGGATCGCGCATGTAGGGTACCAGTTTGTCAGGTGAATGTATGCTACAAAGGAATGAGGCGGTTTTGTGTTCGAAGAACGGGTCAAAGAAGAGAGTCGTAAGATCGGGGAAGAGTAGCATATCACCTTTTTCTACGGCTTTGTAGCCAGGCAAACTCGAGCCGTCAACACCAACCCCATTCTCGAGGATCCAGTCGAAACGTTCGAATGGTACGGTTATGTGGTGCAATGTGCCAATGAGCGAGGGGTATTTCAGATCGATGAACCTCGTACCCGAACTTTCGAGCTTCTTCTTGGTCTTCAGTACGTCTTCACTTTTCATTATTTCTATTATAGACAGAAAGTTTTTCTTGTCAACGCAACAATTTTCTTGACTTCCATAACCAATTAGCTATAGTTAATCAAGGAGGAATACCATGGCAATGGCAAAGACAAAATTTATCTGGATGGATGGGAAATTCATAGAATGGGAAGATGCGAAGATACATGTCATGTCCCACGTCATACACTATGGTACCGGGGTTTTTGAAGGATTACGCTGCTACGATACACCAAAAGGGCCCATGATATTCCGCCTGAAGGAACACACGGACCGGCTCTTCAACTCTGCCAAGATATACCGGATGGAGATACCTTTCACGCGCGATGAGTTGAACAATGTCGCTGTAGAACTGATCAAGAAAAATTCCCTGAAAGCGGCATATATCAGGCCGATCGCGTTTCGTGGTTATGGAGAACTCGGTGTCAACCCATTCCCATGTCCAGTTTCTGTGGTCATTGCCACCCTGCAATGGGGTAAATATCTGGGTGACGAAGCCCTTGAGAACGGGGTCGACGTAATGGTATCGTCGTGGAACAGAATGGCACCGAATACTTTCCCGGCAATGGCAAAGTGCTGTGCTAATTATATGAATTCACAATTGATCAAGATGGAAGCGCTACTCTATGGATTCACCGAGGGTATTGCACTTGACAATACTGGTTATTTGAGCGAGGGGTCGGGTGAGAATCTCTTCATTATCAAGAACGGTATCATTTATACACCTCCCCTGAATGCAAGCATCCTGCCCGGTATTACGCGGGCTACCGTGATGACGCTGGCAAGGGACTTGGGTCTCGAAGTAGTTCAAGAAAAGCCCGCCCGGGAATTCCTCTACATTGCCGATGAAGTATTCTTCACTGGTTCGGCAGCCGAGATCACGCCGATCCGTTCAGTTGATAAGATAACGGTCGGCGCTGGCAAGGCCGGGCCCATCACCAAGAAACTTCAGAAGAGGTTTTTTGACGTCATTGAAGGACGGGAACCCGATAAGCATAACTGGCTGACAAAAGTTCTCTAAATGGACAAAGGGTCAAATTGACAGATTCGTTGTTAAGATCAAGTTTGTTTCATTTCAGCGTTTTCCGTGGTCTTATACGTCCTTCTGTGTCTTCAGTGTTTCTTATGCTTTTTGAGTGTTTCCGTGTTTTTAGTTTTCCTGCTGCGCATTCAGTGCTATGAAGATCGGTTTGGGTGCAGACCACCGTGGTTACAAGACCAAAGACCGCATTGCACAATACCTGCAGAATAATGGGCACAAGGTATCCGATTTTGGCACTCGATCTGATGAATCGGTCGATTATACTGATATTGCCATAGCGGTTGCAGAAGCGGTGCGCAAGGGTAAGGTTAACTATGGCATTCTGTTATGTTATAGCGGACAGGGAATGGTCATGGCCGCCAATAAGGTGCGTGGCATCAGGGCAGCGTTGTGCGTAAACGCGGAGTATGCAAGGTTCGCGCGCGCACATAACGATGCCAATGTTCTGGTCATGCCCGCGGGCTTCATGAAATTCGGCCCTAAGATGAAATTGACGATCGATACTTTCTTGAGTACAACTTTCGAAGGGGGGCGCCATCTCCGGCGTATAAGGAAGATCGGGAAATATGAAAGTTCTACCCATTGCGTTTGATTCTCTGGGCGTACGTAGTATGGCTACGTATGTTGAAACGGCTGATGTCCGCGTATTCATAGATCCCGGCGTTTCGGTTTCTCCTGACCGCTTTTCTTTGCCCCCGCATCGTATTGAACTGGACCGTCACCGGGAGATGTGGGAGGCGATCGTGCGCTGGGTTGGCATGTCTGATATTGTGATCGTCACACATTACCATTTTGACCATCATAATCCTGACCGTCCCGAGATATTTGAGAACAAGGATGTTTTTCTCAAGCATCCACGCGAATTCTTGAACCAGAGTCAAAAGGAGAGGGCGGCGACCTTTCTGAGCCGTATCGAGCCGTATGCTAAGTCGATAACTATTGCTGACGGCAAATCATTCAATTTTGGCAATGCCCGTATTGTTTTTTCGGAGCCAGTATTGCACGGCCTGACATCCAAGCTTGGCTACGTGATCCAGGTCATGATCGAGGATGACAAACGGTTTCTTTTCACTTCAGATGTCCAGGGTCCGCAAAATAGCGAGGCTCTGGATTTTGTCTTTGAGGTAAGTCCGCATATGATGCTTGTCGACGGCCCAGCGACTTACCTGCTCGGGTCCCACTACAAGAAAGCTGATATCGATTTATCGATGGAAAATCTAAGAAAGATAATTGACCGGATAAAGCTGACGAATCTCATCGTTGATCATCATCTGCTGCGTGACTTGAACTGGCTCGAGTATATCAAGGATATAGGGAAGGTCCGCCAGAGCGTGACCATCTGCTCAGCAGCAGGTTTTTTGGGTAAAAAAGAAGATCAGCTCGAGGCGCGGCGCAAGGATATGTACAATGGCCAGCCTTTATGATCTGTTGAAATGTGGATAATTTTGTAAAAGCTGTGGATAAGTATTTCGCTTGTAATATCGAGACTTTATTCTGGATTCTAATGAGCTGTTTTACGGGTTATCCACAAACTCATGCAAAAGCGCAACTTCTGTATTTCCCGAAACCTGATTGGTAAAGGAGTGAATTCGTCGTGAAAAAGAATGACATCAAAGGCATTGAGGAGCTGAAGCATAGTCACCAGAGCATACGTGAAGAGATCGCAAAGGCGGTGGTCGGCCAGACAGGGGTCATTGACCAGGTCTTAGTTTGTCTTTTTTGCAACGGCCATTCCTTGATCATCGGTGTACCCGGACTTGCCAAGACAATGCTCGTTAACACGATCGCCAGTATTCTCGACCTCAGTTTTAACCGTATTCAGTTCACTCCAGACCTGATGCCTTCGGATATCACGGGTACCCAGGTGATCGAGGAGGACCTGAGTACTGGCCGCAGGAACTTCCGGTTCGTCAAAGGCCCGTTGTTCGCCAATGTGATACTGGCCGATGAGATCAATCGGGCACCACCTAAGACCCAGTCCGCGCTGCTTCAGGCTATGCAGGAGTATAGAGTCACCTATGGCGGTGAAACCTATGCATTATCGTTGCCTTTTTTTGTATTGGCGACGCAGAATCCTATTGAACAGGAAGGAACATATCCATTGCCTGAGGCGCAGCTGGACCGCTTCATGTTCACGATCAATATTGACTACCCGGCACCAGAAGAGGAGGTTGAGATCGTTAAAACAACAACCTCGGCATATGCTTTTGAGTTGAGAAAGGTCATAAACGGCAGCAAATTCCTCCGGTTTCAGCAGCTTATCAGGAGGATGCCGGTAGCCGATGAAGTGATCGACCGCGTGGTCCGGTTCGTTTCGCTGACCAGACCGAAGAGTAAAGAAGCCCCTGAGCCAGTAAATCGTTACGTTGCTTGGGGTGCTGGGCCGCGTGCCTCACAGTACTTGATCCTTGGAGCTAAGGCGCGTGCCGCGCTTGATGGCCGCTTTGCGCCGAATATGGACGACGTCAGGAGTGTTGCGCACCCCGTCCTGCGCCATCGCATAATCACAAATTTCGCGGCTGAGGCCGAGGGTGTCAGGTCGGACGACATAATTAGTGAATTGCTGAGATCACTTTCGTAGTAATCTGATTTATCAGACAGGGTACAAGAAGCCCGATGAATTGGGCAACCAGGTGATCATCTGGTGCGCTTCAGGTCGCAGGCACCTGTTGTGCATTTAGGTTCAATGTGAAAATAGGGGGATGGCACAGCCATCCCCCTATTTTCAATATCTCAAGCGCTATGCGCCTAGCGCTCTGCTTTGTTTATCTCACGATCGTCATCGTCTTCGTACCGACACCATCAGGAGTTTCCACACGGACGAAATATATCCCAGCAGAGAGGTGACTTGCGTCGATGTTGATCATGTGCTCACCTACACCCATTAATTGATCGACGAGAGCCTGAGCCAAGCGTCCTGATGCATCATAGAGTAGGACTCGGACATGTCCGGAATTACGGGTCGTGAATGAGATGGTGGCGAAATCCCTCAAGATGCTGGGTGCCAGTTGAACATGCTTTGAATAGGGCTCGGTTACTGGAAATTCTTGTATCGCCGTGTTCCAGTAGTCGTCATACCAGATTGCGCTATATCCACAATACGCGATAGCGCCGCCACCACCAATGGGATTGTAGTTGACCGTTGGAGCAGTCCCTACCTTGGAAAGATAATTGCTCAGATTAGGTGTTGTGGTCCAGTTGCCTAGTTGGAAAAACTGATAATCGACCCTCGTGTCGGTCGCATTGGTTTGGGTATTGTAAGCCACTCGTGCTTGATTTGAATGGTTCCAACCGACCAGCAGCGTAAAATATTTCTCATCCATTGCTGGATCGGCAATAAGGTCGATGTTCGGGAATAGCGTATCGTCTTGCCATGCCAGCCCATCTACAGTATAATCCCACACCAGGTTCCAGTCACCGCTGTTGTTAAGGTTTTCTTCAGCAACCACCCACATTGTATCGCTCTGGTATCGGCCCGTGATCTGGCCGTTCACGTCATCAGAACCACCCCGGAAGTTTCGAATATCTGCGGGGACTGCTGCCCAGCCGTCAAAACCCACGTAGTTATTTGCCTTTGTGTAAGTGATCGGGCCATTATCCCACAGAATGTACGCCCAGATATTAGATCCAACGTTCATTCTGATATCCGGGTTATGCACAGTAGCTCCACCATGCACGGGATAGGATGAGGACCAGGTAGCACCGTGGTCAGTTGATACCCTGAATCTGAGTATGCTATCATATACACAATATGCCATGTAGACATAATGTGATACAGGGTTATCCATATCGTCAAGCGCTGGATCAAACACGAAACCTGTGGTGACCTCAACCCAGTCCGTGGTGCCCGCGGTGACATTATATCTGAGTAGCCAGATATCGTCGCCCTGCGCATTACACATCACCAAGATGAACGTCGAGTCTCCACCTTCGCCGTCCATTGTAACGTCGAGGTTGTATATTTCGGTAGTATCGTCGACCGAGGCGTCCAGGACCCACTGCCAGGTGTCACCGCCGTCTTGGGAGCGGCAGATCGTTACCGAGGAATTCGCCGAGATCAGTGGCCCCATATATTTGTATACAAGATACAGTGTTGTGTCAGGGCCGACGAGCAGAAAAGGGTCTGTGGCGAGTGTGTCACCGATGACCATTATATCCAAACCCCAATCAGGATAACCAGAGAGCGGTCTTTCAGTCTGTACGATACCCGGAATGCGTAGGTTTGATGTAACATCATAGTCTTCGCTGGGGGCGGTATTTGATTCGGGCCAAGGGAAGCCACCTGTTTCAAAGAGAGCTCGATCACCGGTTTGTGCTTTTTCTGCGGTTGCTTCGGTCGTTCCATACATAACCTGGTCGCTCACTGGTTCTGCTATTGCGATCAAGGGTAAGACCAAAGCGATAAGGGCTACTATCTTTATGGTATGCATATCTTTCCTCCCTGTGGTTCGCGTAGATCTACATCTTGGCTGTTCTTGCTTGATTTTTCCTCCTTTCGTTCTACTGAACACAATCTACATACGAATTCTATCACTTGCAGTGAAAAAGTCAAGGCTCAAGTATCTTTGAGCCACGATCATACAGCAGAGTCAGCAGATGCCTCGTCTGTTTTGATGTCTGGATAGGGTTTGTATGGCACATTCTGCGCAAAAGAAATAGGGGGACGGCACAGCCATCCCCCTATTTGCTATATCTCAAGCGCTATGCGCCTAGCGCTCTGCTTTGTTTATCTCACGATCGTCATCGTCTTCGTACCGACACCGTCTGGAGTCTCGACGCGGACAAAGTAGATGCCCGCGGCGATGTTGCGGCTGTCGATCGTGGTTGCATAGGTACCAGCAGCTCTTGCGTCGTTGACTAGAGTCTCGACCAATCGACCAGTGGCGTCATAGAGCGCAACGGTCACTCTGCCTTGGCTTTGTGTTGTGAAGGATAGGGTCGCGGTACTCCTTGCTGGATTCGGCGCAAGGCCGATCGCCAGCGGAGATGTTTCTGGGCCGGGTCGCTCGGCAACGCCGGTCCAACCTTCGGAGTCGAACCAGACGCTGTAGATGCCCGCGTCGTAATCGACCCAGGCCATGATCGCTTCGTTAAGTCCCGCATTGCAGCTGACTGATGGTCCATAGACATCGCTGAGATTGCTTGTATTGTCATTGATGCCCAAGGATCCTGACCAGCTCGTGGGGTCGCCTATATCGCCATTCTTTATGCGAACGTATTCAGCAGTGCCCGTATTCTGTCGCAGGGCACCATAGAATGCTGTGCTGTTGTCGTCGACCCAGACGTCGCCAAAGAAATTCTCATAGGAATTACTGACCCATAGGTCCATTGTCCAGGTCGCGCCGTCGTCAGTCGAGTACCAGCAGTTAACGTCCCGGTCGGTTAGATACGCCGTATCGACTTGTGTGGCAAGTACGACCCAGTTCGTGTTTGTGTGTGCACCTGCGATCGCACAGTCGAACTCATCGAGCGCATTATTGTTCGGCGTGATGTCGATCCTTGCGCTCCAAGTGGAGCCAAAATCGTCAGAATACCATCCCTTCACAGTACGGTCGAATGACGTAGGATAGTTATACGGATGGAGCCATGATATCAGCCACATGCGATCAGTACCGGAACCGAAAGCGATCTCGTTGCCAGCGTAATAGATATTTGCACCATTTGTATTTGTCAATCTTGTCGGTCCGAGCTCCCAGGCACTAACATCGTTTTCATATGATACTGCATTCATGACCAATGTGCTGTCCGGGCCGCTTCCATAAGTTTCAGTCCATGTGGCATACACATATTCAGTAGTGCCCCAAACCGCAGCATCTGTGCAACAAAAGAGATCGGTATATTCGATCGGGTTGAAACCGCCAGTGGGTGATCCCCAATAAATAGCAGTACAGCTCGCATCGGAATTACAGACGCGCACCCATGTACGGTATGTATTGGCTGAGGTATTGTGCAGTATGTACCATGTGATGAGTGTATCATTGTCATTGACGATGCCCAGATCATATATGTCTGTGGTACCGAAGCTGTTATCCCAGGCGAGATTCCATGTGAGTCCGCCATCAATTGAGCGCAGAAGCACGCCGTAGTCGGTGCCGCCGCCATCAACATATTTGCAGAACGCATAGAGATCGCCGTTGCTGATCGACGTGACACTGACTTCGTAGACATTGTCCCGCGGATCCATCCGTACATCAGTGCCCCAGTCTGGAGCGTTGTTGTTCATTGGATTGTCTTTCTCGATGTTCTGGCGGCCGGGGTTAGGGCTATTATTCCCTTGTGCATCAGGATTATGGGTTTGACTGGCATTCTGCTGCCACCAAGCGGATAATTGCGAAGCGATCAACTGAACGCGCGCCTGATCACCATCTTGTCTGGCGGCACGCAGTTCAGACCTTGCTTGCTCAACATTGAAATTCGCCGGTAACTCAACACGCATTGTTTGCTGTGGTTGATATTCTTCGATCATGCCCGTCGTTACGTCGTTATCAGCATAGAGTGTTCCGGTTGCGACGAGAGCCATTATTACAACAATCCATTTTATGCGATCCATCAAGATCCTCCTTCTAGTGGTTAACAAACATTCAAGTTAATCAGGTTTTGTTACATCACCTCCCTTTCGTGATATTATCTATTACCTCATTATACATCATAAGACTTAATTGTCAAGTTTTTATTGACTTAAGGAATACGTATTCTTGTGTATTTTGTTACTGTGTGTTTAAGATCGTTCCAGTTTTTGTATTATCAGGATCGGTTGCCCTACCATGGTCCGCAATGGTGCCAGTTTGAGCAACGACTATTTTGCCACATCATAGAACACGAGACCCGAAACAAGTTTTGGAAAGAAATCAGTCGATTTCTGTGGCATGCGCTCCCGGTTCTGCGCGACTTCTTTTACCTGCTCAGGCTTGGTCGGGTTCATCAACAAAGCGAGCTGGTATTCCCCTGAGTCGATCCTTCTTATTGTTTCTTCTTCGCCGCGCTCGTAACGAACGTGGTCTTCGATCTTCTCGGGTGCGATGCCCAGTACCTCTTCGATCAGGAGTGTATGCAACACTGCAACGTCGAGTCCGCGATATTGATCACTCCGGTCTGGCAGGAATTCTTTCATCACCTCATATGATTTCAGCTTCAGGATGTATGCGGTAATTGAGCTGTAGAAGCCGAAGGTACCCAGGCCGCCTGCATTGATTTCCTTGACGATATTTTCACGGTCTGTCTTCTTTATATCGAAATATTCATTGGTCTTTTTAAGGAACGATTCGAGGCTGAATTCTTCGAGATTCTTTACTAGGCGGTGGGTTGGTAAAACGACTAATCCAGGGTCATCGATATTGACCAGAGTTACTAGTTTGTAGTTTGCAGGGTGGCTCTCGTCGATGCCCTCGATCTCGTTGCGGTAATTGAAGGCGGTCTCATAGCGGTGATGGCCATCCGCGATTACGAATATCGATTCAGCCAGGCTTTTGACAACTTTGTTTATGGATGTCGCTGCGTCGACACGCCAAACCTTATGCGTTACATTCTTCTCATCTTTTGCTGTCAGGAGCGGCTCGGCGCTGCAGTACTTCTCGAGTGTTTTGTTGGCGACGTTCTTTGGGTCCGTATAGAGTAAAAAAACCGATTCGAAATCTTTCTGGGTTATGCGCAGGAGATTTAGTCGGTCGGCCTTGGGTTTTGAGAGGGTTTTTTCATGAGGAAGAATGTTACCCTTGCCGAGTTCTTCGAGACGCACGATGCACATGAATCCCTTACGCGTGTAGTTTTTGTCCCCGATCGAAAATTCCTGCCAGTAAGGATAGATTGCCTCTTTGCTATCTTGCGTAAAAATCGCGCTCTTCACCCAATCATCGTAATAGCGTTTAGCGTCAGCATATTCTTTTTGACGGTCATGGCCTTCAGCGTATTTTGTCAACACAAGTCGCACAAAATTATAGGGACTTCGCTCCTTGTACGCCCTTTCCATGCGGTCGGTGATCTGATCGTATGGTTGGGTTATCACATCGGAGAGGTTCTCGATCTTATCATGGTTGTAACGTATCCCTGAAAGTGGTTTGATTTCCGGCATATTTTCTCCTTACGTTTCTTGTCTGGAACGATCTGGCATTCAGGCTCTGTCCGAAAATTCGCGGCGCAGTAGTCTATTTATTTCAGTGCGTCTCGCACCAATTCGGCTATCTGGATGCCGGCGCGTGTCTGTCCTTCCGCCGTCTGCGCGCCGATGTGCGGTGTTACGATAACGCCTTCCAGTGCGAAGAGCTTGTGTTCTTTGGCCGGTTCGGCCTCGTAGACATCCATGGCTGCGATCCTTACTCGGCCGCTATTTATCGCGTCGAATAGAGCGTCTTCATCGACAACGCCTCCGCGCGCACAATTGACAATGACAACGCCGTCCTTCATTTTGTCGAAAGCGGCTTTGTTCAGGATGTGCGTGGTTTCAGGTGTCTTTGGTATATGCAGTGAAATGTAATCCGATTCGGCCAGAAGTTTGTCAAAATCGACTATCTGCGCTGCTTCACTGGTCTTTACGTATGGGTCAAAGGCAAGGACTTTCATCCCGAGCGCCTTTGCGCGTTTTGCCAGTTCGGTGCCTATCCGGCCAACGCCGATAATACCAAGGGTCTTTTCGTACAATTCAAAACCCTTGAATTTTTTCTTTTCCCATTTGCCGGCTTTTGTTGAAGCATCTGCCTGGGGCAGTCTCCGCGCCGCAGAGAACATCATGCCCAGTGCGAGCTCGGCGACCGATATCGAAGTGGCTGCCGGCGTATTCACTACCTTGATGTTTCTTGCTTTGGCTGCTTCCCGATCTACATTATCCAGACCAACTCCGGCGCGTCCGATCACCTTCAGGTTCTTCCCGGCATCGATGACTTCCTTTGTTACTTTGGTTGCGCTACGTACTATTATGGCGTCAAACTCGGGGATCGTTCTAACGAGTTCTTCGGGCGGAAGGCCTGTTTTCTCTTCGACTTCTAATCCCGATCTCTTAAGTATCTCTATACCCTCTTTAGCAAGTGGATCAGAAACTAAGACTTTCATGTCGTTCTCCTTGTTAAAATAAATGCCTAAATCCGCCAGCGGCGGACTAAGATCCTAAATGCCTTAACCTTTCGTTTGGTATCCGGGCATCAGGTGAATCGATCTCATTGGTGCTTAGACCTATTACAATTTCAGGATCTCGTCTATGTTCTTGGTGACTTCTTTGATCTCATCCAGGGTCAAATCGCCCATATGAGCGATCCTGAAGGTCTGCTCCTTGATCTTCCCGTAGCCATTGGAGATCGCGAAGCCGCGCTTGCCAAGTTCTGTGTTCAGGTCCGCAACACTGATGCCCTTCGTATTACTAATGCATGTAACGGTAACCGATTCATAGCCCGGTTCCGGAAACAATGAGAAATGCTTTTTCGCCCACTCCTGGACGTACTTGGCCATTTCCAAATGCCTCTTGTATCTGTTTTCCATTCCCTCGGCTTTCATCTTGTCAAGCTGTTTGTCCATTGCCCACATCAGGCTGATCGCAGGTGTGGTCGGCGTCTGGCCTTTCTTGTCAAAATAATCTTTTATGTCAAGAAAGTTCAGGTAGTGACCCTTGCCGCTCACGGTTTCTGCTTTTTTTAATGCCTTTTCACTAATGATCCCGACCGCGAGGCCTGGCGGTAAGGCAAAGCATTTCTGGGAAGAGGTCACACAGACGTCAATGCCCAAATTGTCGATCTCGATCTTGTCACCCATCAGTGAGCTAACCGTATCCACGAGCAACAGAACGTCCGGATATTTTTTCATGACATCTGCTATCTCTTCGATCGGTGCCCTTGTCCCGGTTGATGTTTCGTTTTGGACGACCGCTACTGCTTCGTACTTCTTTGCCTTCAGTTTCTCCTCGATCATTTCTGGTTTCACCACCTTGCCCCAATCCAGCGCGATCGCATCTGCTGCCCGGTCACACGCTTTTGCGATCTTGAACCAGCGTTCACTAAAGGCGCCGTACGTACAACAGAGGACATCTTTATTCACACAATTCCGGATCGCCGCTTCCATGAGCGCGGTGCCCGAAGCCGTGGGCACGGTAACAAAACTTTGCGTTTGGAGTAATTCCTGTAATTTGCTTATCAAACCCGTGTAGAGCTCGGTGAATGCCTTCATCCTGTGCCCGATCATGGGCTGTGCTTGGGCGTCCAGAATGTCTTTTCTTACTTCAGTAGGACCTGGGATAAACAATTTCTTGTGCATCATGCCTCCTTCATTCTAATGTCGATAAAATTCGATTCAGACCAATGAACTCGGACTCAAACGGATGGGGATCGATACGTGGATCGACATTTTTCCGCATCACAAATCCGTGTGCATCTGCTGCCATCCGTGTAATAAATCTGTCCAGATCTGCAATCATCTGTTTGAATCCGTCAGGACCTAGTCTTTTAGGATTCTGACCCAGACCTCTCTGGTTCGAGGTCCGTCAAACTCGCAGAAGAATATCCCCTGCCATGTTCCCAGACACAGCTTCCCGCCGTCGATGAACACAGTTCGAGATGAGCCCGTTAGCGCGGATTTGATATGTGCGTCCGCATTGCCTTCGGTATGCGCGTATCTCGAATGATGCGGGATCAGAGAACTGAGCGTCTGACAGATATCGCTTTGCACTGACGCATCGGCATTCTCATTGATCGTTATCGCTGCCGTCGTGTGCGGGCAAAAGATACTGGCTATGCCGCTCTTTGCTGCTGCTCGGTCAATAAGTCTTTGAATACCGCTAGTTATGTCAACCATTTGTACACGCTGTTCCGTCTTGACTCTCATCTTCTGGATCATCGATGAATTATAGCGAATAGCGTCATTTTGTCAACGGCGTAACTGAATGCGAAAAAATGAACATAATTTCGAAGTGCGAAATTTCGAATTGCGAAAATGGGCGCAGCGAATCAGGATAACAGAGAGAAGAGACTCACACTTCTAGAATATCAGGTGACAAGGCGGTTTTTTTGTGCCCGGTTCTCTGATCTTCTGATATCCCGCATGCTCGTTCCCTGATGCTCAGGGATCCTTTTTGTGGGTATTGCGTCAGGCAAATGGCGTGGCACTCTATGTGTTGGGTATTGCGCGTAACCTATTGCGTTGAGCTTAGAGCATGTCGCATTAAGCGCTAAGCGTGCCGCGTCCGCTGGTTGCTCTTGACACGCTACCCTTATTGAATATAGTTTAATGTATGGCAGAAGGTCAGTCGTCAAAATGGCTTCGTAGCCTGCAAAGAATAGAACATATCAGCACAAAAAAATATTCCCTGACAAACCTGGCAACTGCAATAAGGGCTGAGATCAGGCGTCACCTAAAGAACACCCGCGTGCACATTCTGTTGGGTAGTCAAGGTGCGCCTTCCGGTTTTGATAAGGAATATACGACCAAAGTTTCAGTCGGTCCATTCGTAAGATCGCTCGGCGATCTGGCACGGAGAAAATTCTTTGTTGCCGGAGATGATCTGCGTAAATTCTGTAGGCATCACCATATAAAACATCTCCGGAAGACCACAAAGAGCATTATGGGGTTGCCGATCCATCATCGCGGTGAAATATTCGGGGCGGTTGTTCTGGAGAATGCGAAGGAAATAGATGCATTCGGGTCAGAGGAGATATCTTTTGTTACGATTCTTGTCGACCGCTTCGGCATGGAAGTGGCTAATGAAAGGCTGGCAGAAGAGAAGAACCGGCTCGAATCGAAGATCCGTGAGCTTGTGTTATTCGATTCTCTGACCGAGCTGCCGAATCAGCGATATTTCAATCTCATCGTTGAGATGGAACTGAAGAAAGCAAAAGGCTATTCCCGGCAGCTCAGTTTGGCAATGATCGATCTGGACCGCTTTCGCAGTCTCAATGCGCGTCTTGGCAAGAAAGTTGGGAATGATCTGCTTGTACACGTTGCACATATTTTGAAACGGAATGTTCGTGATACTGATTTCGTTGCGCGCTACGGCGGGGAAGAGTTTGTGATACTTCTGCCCGAAGCTCTGAACGAGGCAGCGGTGAATGTTGCCGATCGCGTGCGCGTTGCGGTTGAACGCACTCCATTCGTCATTAAAGGTCAGGGTAAGAAGAAGATCACCATATCAGTCGGTGTGGTTACTTATCCCAGCACTGCCGAGAACCTATCGGCACTGCTTGAACACGCGAACAAAGCACTCAAGAAAGCCAAGCAACTTGGTAGGAATCAGGTCGTAGCGTTATAGGTATTTGTACCTGCAGGAATCACAAATCAAGCAAAGGAGGATTGGATGAAGAAGATACTGATGGTCACAATGCTTTGCGCTCTGATCTTGGTATTTTGCGGAGCGCCAGAAGAAAAACCCAAAGCCGAGAAACCAGGAGAGAAATCACAAGCGGAATTCTACTATGCCGCGCTGACTGACGCCGAAATCCAGAGATTCATCAAGGCGATGCCTGCATTCAAGGCTGTCGTTGAGGCACACGATGAGGAATTGGAATCCTTCGAAGGTCCGGATGCGGCCAAGGCAATGCTTGGAGAATATTCCATGCTCAACAAAAGAATACCGGAGCTCGATGCCAAACTCAGGGCGGCTGGCATGCCCTGGGAAGATTTCTGGCCCGCATTTGGCAAGACCATGATGGCTACTGCCGCTGTATTGATGGATTCTATGATGCTGCAAATGAAGGAACAAATGAAAGGCCAGTCACCTGACATGATCAGTGAGATGATGAAGGGAATGGAAGAGGCCAACGCTGCCTACAAGGATGTTCCGCAAGCCAACAGGGATCTGGTCAAGAAGCATATGAGTGCGTTGATAGAAGTTTTCGAAATGGATTAACTGGTAGTGGGTACAAGAATTGAGGGGCACGATTGCAGTTCATCGTGCCCTTGCTTTTTGTCCGTAATGACCACATGTTCCTGTAGCGAGTAGCAGTCAAAAATGTTCAAAGCTTTGGACCGTATCATTCAGAATGCCGGGGCAATGTCTGTGAACCGTGCCATTCTGTTGGGCTTTACCTGGATATTTATGCGTATCTTCTTTGAAGGCGTGCTTGAAGCCACGCACCGCATAGGTTTTTCAACCTTTTCATACAAGATGCTCCTGACCTATTTCGTTCATTTCCCGCTGTTCTATCTGAGTCTTTTCCTGCTACTGGTCATTGTCATTTCGGCACTGGCAAGGGAACGTATCAAGCAGGTGACCAAAGTTGCGAGCGTGGGGCTTGCATCCATTCTGTTTGTGCCGGTGATTGACTGGGTCTTAAACCGCGGGTATATGATCACTTATCCATTACGGCTAGGACCCTATTTTGTTAATTTCCTGAACCCCTTGGTATCTCTTGCTGACATCGGGGTTTCGCCCGGGCAGCGCATTACTATCGTTCTGATATCTTTACTCGTCGCCCTGTATGTCTACGTAAGAACAAGAGCCTTGCCCCGAGCGCTCTTTTCGCTTCTGGCAAGTCTCGGTGTGATTGTCACTTTCAGCGCGCTCACGACCCTTTTCGCGGCGAACCATCCAGAGCGTGTATTCATATCCGGCGGCATTCTCTATTCTGAAACCCAGAAATACTGTGCATTGTATGCGTTAATATTGGTAGTACTCATTTCTGGGTATTTGTACATGCACGGTGCTGAATGGATAAGAATGATCTTCAGAAGTCTGCGGTTGGAACGTGTGCTGTTCTACGGTAGTTTGGCGATTTTCGGTTTTGCAATTTCACTGGCGCAAAAAAATGTTGCATTCGAGGTTGACATTTTTAACTATCTGGGGACCGTCATAATGTTTCTGAGCATGGCTTTGGGATTCTGGGGCCTTCAAGTTTTCAATGATCTTTTCGATGTCGACATTGACCGCGCGGTCGGCAAGATAAATCCATTGCTGGATGGTGTCCGTGTTGAGAACTACAGATCATTCTCTATTCTCCTTTTTATGCTGGCGTTGTGCTGCTCGCTGATCATTAACTTCACAGCGTTTTTGATCGTTGGGACATTCCTTTTGCTCGGTGTAGTATATTCAATGCCCCCCGTCCGCGTAAAACAGGTCCCGGTCGTATCGACTTTGGTCATTGCGATTGCGGTCGTCCTCTCTGTTGCCCTGGGATTTTCGGTCTACTATGGCGCTCGTGCGATCAGCGCGATTCCAGTGAGCATTCTCTTTCCGACAGTGATCGCGGTGACGCTGGGTTTCGTGGCCAAGGATATCGGTCATGTCAAAGGTGATAGGGCGCGTGGTGTGTTGACCTTACCTGTGCTGCTGTATGATGATAAGAGCTTTCCGGGTCGTTTGCCAGTTGCCATTATCGTCAGCGCAAGCTACCTGGTTTATGCCGCCTTCTTGCCCGGGTTGCTGCTCGGTGCTGTGATATGCGCCCTGTGCACCTTCTCTTATATATTATTTGTGAAGAAGAGTGCTGAATGGTTCTATTTTGTGATGCTCTATGCTTTTGGTGGTTACCTACTATTCAATTATCTCAGAATGTCTTATTGACCCGTCTCGATTACGTGGCCGATTTGAGGCATGTGTTCTTCTTGACGGCCCGCTTGTGTCCTGTATAATGTAGCATAGAGACAGGGGGTGTGATGAAGAAACTTGTTTTTGTGTTGTTCTTTTTTGCCTTGGTTTTTGTTTTTTTGCACGCACTCGACTATATTGAATCATCCACTGGACTGCAAGATCCCCAACTGGAATCCGGGCGCACCGAATTGGAATTAGCAGATATCAATGCCGATGGCAACCTCGATATTCTATCGATCGGTGATCACGGTTCCCCTTACATAAATACGCAAGAACATGGTATCATGGTATGGTTTGGAGATGGCAGTGGCAACTGGAGCGTGTACCAGAACGGGAATTTTGGCTATGGCGGCATGGCCATTGGCGATCTTAACAATGATGGCCACCTGGATGTTGGCTATGGAATGCATCACAATTATTCGGGCAGTGATTTCGGCGATTCAATACTCGAAGCCGCGCTTGGCGACGGCACTGGGCAGAATTGGCAGGCCTGGGACGACGGTATCTCGATCAGTAATCCCAATCAATGGGGTATGTTCTGCACGGACTTTGCTGATATTGATAATGATGGCCTCCTGGATCTGGGAGCCAACTCATTTGGCAGTGGCGACGGTATTCATATCTTCCTGAATAACGGTGATGGTACATGGCTCCCTTGTTTTGGTTTCTTGGGCGGCAATTCAACAATGGATTTCTGTTTTGGGGATGTGAATGCTGACGGCAATGCGGATTTTGCAGTTGCTCACGAGTACGGGAGTGTTTACCTTGGCGATGGAGCGGGCAATTTTGTGCTCTGCGATGGCAACCTTCCGTCCCCTGGTTGGGTAGGCAGATATGGTCCTGACCTGGGCGATATCGATAATGATGGCGACGAGGATTTCGCTTTCTGTAATTCAAACGGCGGAGTCGAGGTCTGGACCTGGGAGGGGAACAGCACCTGGGCAAATGCTTCAGGGACGTTGCCCGTTTCAGGGCAGTATGAGGTCACGCAGCTTTGTGATGTGAATATCGATGGCTTCATTGATGTTGTAGCCTTTGGTGATGGCACTGCTTCCGTGTGGCTGGGTGATGGTGCGGGCAACTGGATATTAGATGCGACCTTCACGACGCCCGCGCCTGGTCAGTTCAGCGCTTTCCGGGTTGGTGGTGATGCCGACCATAACGGTTATCCTGATATTGCACTGGTGGCCAGGGAAGGCGATACCTGGAGCGCGATCAATCATCTGAGATTTTTCAGAGAGAGTTCGGCGCCAGAAAGCCTCTTCATTTTTCCAGTATTTCCGCGGGGTGGAGAGGATCTCCGGGCTGGTTCGGTTCGCAGGATTGAATGGACCTGCGGGGTTCCGTCCGGTACGGCCATTATCGCGCTCGATCTTTCGACAAGTGGTGTCTTTGGCCCATGGTTGGAGATCGCGGATAGTGTCGTGGACAACGGACATTTTCAGTGGTCTATACCGCAAGGGATAAACTCGAATGATTGTTATGTGCGCTATACGGCAGTGGCCGGAAGCGACACGGTATCCAGTACAACGGAAAGTGCATTCTCGATCAGCACCGGGAGTAATATTGATGAGGGCATTCCGCATATTATCAAAGAAGGGAACCGGCTTTCTGTTCAACCGTCAGTTGGCAGATCTGTGTTCATGGTACATGTTACGACAGCCGGTGGTGACCTGAAACGTATTTCAATCTATGATGTGCTGGGAAATGTGGTACGCGAGCTCATGACTGTCTGTGGTGGTGGCTACTTCGTCGTACCGTGGGACCGGAAAGATACCGACGGGCAGATCGTACCGTGCGGCACGTATTATGCAACGGTCACAGGTGAAGACGACAGATGTAATGCTAAGGTTATTGTAGTTGAGTGATCAGGAACCCGAGTATTTCTGTAGTATCGAATCGAGTTCCTCCTGCCGTTCGACAAGGACTTTTCTTGATTTACTACCCTGGAATGGTTCGACAATGCCGGCGGCTTCGAGCTGATCGATAATGCGGCCGGCACGTGCGTAGCCGAGATTGAGCCTGCGCTGCAAAAGTGATACTGAAGCGACCTGGTGTCTGAAAACGAGGCGGGCAGCTTCCTCGAATAAAGTGTCCACCGTCATATCCGTATCATCAATTTCCACGATCTCTTCAACTTCAGTCTCGGTGAGTTTAGGGTAGTAACCGGCATCGATTATTTCATCGATCTTTTCGACCGAGATGATATTCGACAGTGCGCGGCGTTTTTCCTCAAATGCCACGTCCTTGGTATCGACGAAGATCGTCCATAGCTCTTCGTCAACAATAGCCGTAAGGATCTCGTCGAGGTCGCCTTCAACATCTTTCATGATTTCCTGCAAGTACATCCGGGCGATCAGCTGACTTATCCCGCTGACCTCATCGGCGGCAATGTATGCGCCGTGCAGCCGCACCGGCGTTCCTTTTCCAGGTGGCAGGAACAGCATATCCCCGCGTCCCAGCAGGGACTCTGCACCATTCATGTCGAGTATGGTTCGCGAATCGGTTTTGGACGCTACCTGGAAAGCAATGCGGCACGGGAAATTCGCCTTTATCAAACCGGTGATGACATCGACCGACGGTCGTTGCGTCGCCAGAACAAGATGGATGCCCACGGCGCGGGACATCTGCGCGAGCCTGGTGATGTTCTCCTCGATCTCGCTTGGCGCGGTAAGCATGAGGTCTGCCAGCTCATCCACAATGACCAGAATGTAAGGTTTATTGCGGCCACCTTTCTTGCGCATTTTTTCGTTGTAACCATCGATGTCACGGACGCCTTCGCGCGCG
>Ga0209536_100001470_pt1 | contig 38965 bp, 32 predicted proteins | sample DeeMarSeWOR28_12_FD_187461 | JGI IMG/M metagenome (GOLD analysis project Ga0209536, IMG submission 187461) | Marine sediment microbial communities from White Oak River estuary, North Carolina - WOR-2-8_12 (SPAdes) (version 2) | ecosystem: Environmental > Aquatic > Marine > Intertidal zone >... | reverse complement strand
GAGCAGCGGGTACGTACAGCGTCGGTGATTTCCAGATCGGCTCGGACGAGCCCCAGCCTGCCTGAGCCTGCTGCACGTTTCCGGCGATCCCCACGACTTGGTACTCATTCCCGCTGAAGGTCAGCCGCGTCCCGATCGTGATCTCGGCCTCGCGGTTCGCATCGAGGAAGGCCTGGTTCGCGATGACGACCTTCGGCGCGTTCGGGCCGTCGGCCGTCTCGATGTTCCTTCCGCGCAGCAGCGGGACACCCAGCGTCTCGAAATAGCCCGAGGAGACATAGACCAGGCTGCTGAGACGGTAAGTCCCCTCCGGATCTTCCACTCCGACGATCTTGAACGGCATGTTCAGCGGCCGCTCGTAAGGCAGCGTGAGGGCCACGGCGGCAGAGGTGACACCGGGCAGCCGCTCGATACCGGCGAGGGTTTCGTCGATGAAGCGGTTCACCTCGGCGGCGCTGGAGTAACGGGCGTCGTCCATGGAAAGCTGTATCGTCAGTACACCGTCGGCCTCGAAGCCAGGATCTTGTCGGTCCAGGTACCCGTAGCTTCGGACTAAGAGGCCGGCGCCGAACAAGAGGGCCGTGACCAGGGCGACTTCCCCCACCAGCAGAGCCTTGCGCAGCCGGTGCGCGCCGCCGCCCATCACCGTGCGGGCACCGCCGGCGAGCACCCCGCGGACGTCGAACCTGCGGATCTGCAGCACCGGGGCGAGCCCGAAGAGCAGAGTGGCCAGTACGGTGAGGCCGAACGTAACAGACAGGGCTCGGGCGTCCAGGCTGATGGTTTGCCAGGTTTCGAAGTGCGTTTGCACCAACGACTCGAGACCATCGATCGCCAGGTAGGCCATGCCCAGGCCGGCGAGACCGCCCAACAGCCCCAGCGCCAGGTTCTCCGTTATCATCTGCCGCAGGATGGCTCCGCTGCCGCCGCCCAGAGCCTGCCGGGTGGCGATCTCGGGACGTCGCGCCAAAGCGCGGGCGAGCTGGAGACCCGCCAGGTTGGCGCAGCCCACCAGCAGCATGATCAAGATGGCGCCCAGCAGCAGAAGCAGCGGCTGCTGCATGTCGGCCGTCAGCGCCTGGTTCAGCGGGACCAATCCGAACAGAGTTTCCGGCGCCTCGGGCTGTGTCGACTGCGCCGTCTGAATGCTGCCGATGCGGGCATCGGCCTCTTCCCAGCTCATGCCGGGCGGAATCCGCACCAGGATCCGGTAGTTGGTTCCGCTACCCTCGCCGGTGGTCGATGGCCGGAGCGGCGTCCACACGTCGGTGGGGAAGCTGGAACGAAAACCGGCGGGCATCACCCCCACCACCGTGTGGGCCTCACCCTTCAGCCGGATGATGCGGCCTGTGATCTGTGGATCGCCATCGAACGTACGCTGCCACAGTTCGTGACTCAGGATGGCCACCGCGGGACCCTCGGGGACATCCTCACTCGCTTCGAACTCGCGCCCGATGAACGGTGCCACGTCCAGTGTGGCGAAGAAGCCAGCGGAGACGCGTTGCTGTTGTACGTACGCTACCGCGTTTTCCGCCGACAGGTTCACCCCCGCCGGCCAGTCGGAGAAGACGGCTCGGGGAAACATCTCGGCGCCGTCGCGTACAAGCTCCCACGAGCGACCGTCCACCGAGTTGTAGCCCGGCACCTTCCCTGTTTCCGGGTTGTAGGTCACCACCAGGGCCAGCCGGTCAGGACTGGGGTAGGGAAGCGGTCGCCACAACACCGAGTCCACCACGCTGTAAACCGCGGTACCGGCACCGATGCAGAGGCCCAGGGTCAGCACGAAGGTCCCGGTGAAGAGTGGGTTACGCAGCATGCTGCGAAAGGCAAAACGCAGGTTGCGCCAGGCCTCGTCGATGAGCGCCACGCCGTGGGCCTCGCGACTGGCGGTCTTCACTTCCTCGGGGTTGCCGAAGTGCAGCCGCGCCTGTCGACGGGCCGCCTCGGGCTCCAGGCCCGAAGCGATGAGGTCCTCGGTGTAGCTGTCGATGTGGAATGCGATCTCTTCATCCAGTTCGTCACGGAAGCGACGCCCGTGACCCAGCGTCTTGAAAAGAGAGCGAAGTCGGTTCAGCATGGCTCAGGCCTCCATGGGCGCGACGTTGAGCACGTTGGTCACCGCCTCCACCATCTGCGTCCAGCGGGACGTTTCGTGCTCCAGTCGCTTCTTGCCGGCCTTGCTGAGGCGATAGAACTTCGCCTTGCGGTTGTTCTCGGATGTCCCCCACTCCGAAGCGATGAGCCCGCGGTGCTCCAGGCGATTGAGGGCGGGGTAGAGGGATCCCTGTTCCAGGCTCACCAACCCCTTGGACATCTGCTCGATCCTCAGCAGCACGCCGTATCCGTGGTTGGGGCCCAGTGAGAGGGCCTTGAGGATCAGCATGTCCAGGGTGCCCGGCAGCAGTTCTTTGGTGATCAGCATCGCGATTCCTCGTGTCCGCGCGGCGGTAGCGCGCTTCACCTAGAATAGCTAGGAGTATTTCCCTAGGATAACTAGGAGAGGCGGCGCTGTCAATGACCAGCGGATGGCTCGGTCGCCTGGCGCGAGTGCTTAAGCGTCGGCGAAGCCTTAGATTGCCTCGTTGCGTTGAGAGGGTGCGCCGAAGAACTCGGAGGGCAGGAACCCTTGTCTGGGCCATTGGATATCGTGTTACCGGCGACCGCGGCAGCGCCGGCCGTCCCCTTCCTGCGGGAGATGGTGACGGTCTTCGCCGTGAGTGCGCTGCTCGCCTATGTCTGCCACCGCCTGCGCCTCGTGCCCATCGTCGGGTTTCTTATCGCTGGCGTGCTCATCGGCCCGCACGCGCTGGGGCTGGTCCGTGACCAGGAGCTGATCGCCAGCACGGCCGAGGTCGGGGTCATCTTGCTTCTGTTCACGCTGGGTGTGGAGTTCAGCCTCGACAAATTGGCGCGGATCCGTCGCTACATCCTGGCCGGTGGCAGCCTGCAGGTCGGTCTGACTACCGTGTTGGTTGCGGCTATTCTCATATCGTTCGACATCGACTGGCGCGCGGCGGTCTTCACGGGCTGCCTGGTCGCGCTGAGCAGCACGGCGGTGGTGGTGAAGTTGCTGTCAGAGCGCGGGGTGACGGACACTCCCGCGGGCCGGATCTCGCTGGGGATCCTCATATTTCAGGACCTCTTCATCATCCCCGTGGTCTTGTTGGTGCCCGTCCTCGGTACGGGGGGTGGGTCGGCGATGGAGATCGCCATCCGGGTCCTCGAGTCGACGGGGATCATCGTGCTGGTCCTGGTGGCGGCGCGACGCCTCGTCCCACCGCTGCTCGATCGCGTGGCCCACGTGAACAGTCCCGAGCTTTTCCTCCTGACGGTCGTCGTGGTCTGCTTCGGGATCGCCTGGCTGGCCAGTATCTGGGGAGTCAGTCTGGCCTTGGGCGCCTTCCTTGGCGGCCTGGTCGTGAGCGGCAGCCGCTTTCGCGAGCACGCGGTCGGTGAGATCATTCCGTTGCGCACGATCTTCAACGCCGTGTTTTTCGTTTCCATCGGGATGCTGCTCGACACCAGCTTCATCATCTCGAACCCGCTCCTCATGCTAGGCCTGGCCGTTGGGGTGCTCGTGTTGAAGATGGCTGTGACGGGAACCAGCGTGCTGATGATCGGGTATCCGGCGACCATCGCGCTGGGGGTCGGCGTGGGCCTGGCGCAGATCGGCGAGTTCTCCTTGATCCTGCATCAGGTCGGGAGCGAAGCGGGGCTCTCGCCGGCCGGGCTGGGCCCGGACGGTGACCAGGCGTTTCTTGGACTGGCGGTCACGCTGATGGTCTTGACGCCGATACTGGTGCAGCTGGAGCCCAAGGTGCGAGGGCTACTGCAGCGGAAGCACGGTGTCGTGCCCTCCGCCGGTGCGGCCGGGCAAGATGAGGTGGCCCAAGCGCTGGCCGATCATGTGGTCGTTGGAGGGTATGGCCTGGCCGGTCACTATACAAAGACCGTGCTGGACGCCTTCGGAATCCCCTTCGTCATCGTCGAGATGAATCCCGTCACCGTCGCCGAGGTCGAGGCCATCGGGCTACCGGTCATCTATGGCGATCTGAGTCACGCCCTGGTGCTTCGCCGCGCCGGGGTCGAACGGGCGCGGATGGTCATGATCGCCATCAACGATCCCGATGCCGTGTCGCGAATCGTGCAGCGCGTCAAGATGCTCAACCGGTCGGTTCCCGTAGTCGTGCGTGCCCCGTACCTCGTGTACGGCGACTCGCTCGCAGACGCGGGCGCGGACATTATCGTAACCGAGGAGTTGGAGGCCGCGTTGCAGCTGGTCGATCGGACGTTGCGCGCCTGCGGCGTACCCGCCGAAGAAGTCGAGCTCCAGATCAAGAAGTTGCGTGCCGAGTCGGAGCTGACCTGAGCCCGCGGTGCTGGCATCGCGGCTCGGACCCTCGAGTCGTCGGCCTTCACGTCGTCATCGATGGCCGCGGCCACCGCCGCGCTTCCGAACCTCGAGGACGTTTCCAGGTACCCCACGCGGGCTTACCGCACGGCCAAGGAGACCCGGACCCCGGGGCCGTCGACCCGCGAGTACGTCGGGATCACCGCCAGGCTGCTGGCCATTTGTCTCGCGTTTCGCTCACGGACCGTCTTCTTCACATTGGCGATATCGTAGATGGCCGAGGCCAGAATTCCGACTCCACCGATCAGGACGATAGCGCTCGCCGCGCCTTCGTCGCAGGGATCGGCAGGCGGACAAGCGGCGGTGACACCGATCACCATGCCCAATCCGATAGCGTTTCTCAGCCCGAAGCTCGCCCAGCCACGGCCCGACTTGCCGGCGTAGAAGTAGCCCATGGAGGGGCCAAAGTAGAGGCCCGTGTAGATGAGAAGAGAGCCCAGCGAACCATTGGCATCGGAGTAGTAGATATCATCGCTCGTCGCGAGGATCGCCGTACCCGCCACCAAGGGCACGAGTGTGCCGAGTAGCGACAGGCTGAGCGCCGTACCTTCCGATTTGAGTTCGGGAACTTCCGGCGCCTGCAATCCGCCATTCCCAAGTGCATCAAACCGGACGAGACGGCCCATTGAGCTATCGAGTGTTTGCCCAATGGCGGCAGAAGAAGATGACACGCAAACGACCGCGATGATGCCGAGCGTCGAGAAGAACCGTGTACACATGGCAAACCTCCTTCAACCAGGTTCACCTTCAGTCTGAGGCCCCGGGATCAAGTAGCGGTCAAGAGTCGGTTGAGGGTTGACAAACGGTGGCCGTACGGCTGGCCCACGCCTATCTTTTTCGCGGATTCCGTTCAAGTCAGACTCGAACAACAGCTCGCGGCTGCGGCCCGGACCAACATGCGATGTCACTCCGCGCCAAATTCCTGACGCTCTTCGCCGTCTTTGCCGTCGTGCCCCTCATCGCCGTTGGCGTATTCGACTACGTCTATTCGATGCGAGCGTTGGAAACACTCATCGCGACGCAGGTGGAGGAGATCGCCTCCCAATCAGCGGCGCAGATCGATCGAGACTTCGCCGTGCGAGAGTCGGAGCTGCTGCTGCTCACCGAGAACACCGAGACCCAGCGTCTGTACCAGGCGCTGACAAGCGAACCGGGCGCGCGGGAGCAGGCGTTGCGCAGCACGGACGCCTATCTACGTCAAGCCTGGACCGTGTTAAGCCCATTCTACTCCCGGATCGAATTCCGAGATGCGAACGGCGCTGCTGTCTACCGGTTGCCTCCCGACTCTGACGCCGGGACGACGGAGTTGGGGGAAGCAGGCGCGCCGTACCGGCCCAACGTGATGGCGGTGACGCGGCCGATCTATGACGAGTCGGGTGACCGCGAGGTGGGAAGCCTGTTCGCCGCCATCGATCTCGAGGCGTTGCTGCCCTACGACGAGTTGGCCGCACGTTTCGGGGAAACCGGATACTCGACCGTAGTGGATCGCTCGCGGAACCTGGTGGTCTACCATCCCAGTCATGCCTATCGCGATCAGAGCCTGGGAACGTTGCTGGGCCCTGACGGTTGGAACGTCGACCCACGTGTCCTGGAAGGGGATCGGGGCACACTCACCTACAGCGAAGGCGACACGACCCGCGTGGCGGCCTTCGTGAGCCTGGCCGAGCCGCCCTGGACGATATTCGCCGCGGGCTCGGCGGAGGAGTTCTCCGCGCCCTTCGTAGCCATGCGTGCCCGAACCCTGATCGTCGTCCTCGTCGTGGCCGCGGTGGTGGCGCTCCTCTTCACAGTGATCACACGGCGCGAGACGCGCTCGCTGGTCGCGCTCACCGCCGCCGCCGATGAAGTGGGGGCCGGCAACTTCACTCCCGAGCTGCCGCCTCCTGGCACGGGTGAGGTGGGACGGCTGTCGACGGCATTCGGCCTGATGGTGGGCAAAGTGCGGGACATGTTGAAGCAGATCGAGGCGAGCCGCCAGATGGCCGTGGTTGGCGAGTTCGCATCGCAAATCTCCCACGAGATTCGCAACCCGCTCACGTCGGTGAAGCTGAACCTGCAAAGCCTGAAGCGCGACGTGAACAGCGGCCAGATCCCGGAAGAGTCGGCCAGACCCATCGAGATCTCGTTGCGGGAGATCGAGCGGCTCGATCAGGTGGTGAGCGGTGTGCTCGACCTTGGCCGCCCGCGCTCGACAACCCGGGAATCGCAATCGCTCCACGATATGCTGAGGGCTGCTCTTGAGGTGGTGGGCCCGCAACTGAGCGAGGGTGGTATTGAGATCGAGGTGGACTGTCGAGCCGAGGACGACGTGGTTTCCGCTAACGCTGAGCAGTTAAGGGCCGCGTTTCTCAACCTCTTCCTGAATGCGGCGGAAGCCATGCCCGATGGCGGTGCGTTGCGAGTCTCCACCGAGTTCCAGAAGCCGGGCCGCATCGAAGTACGCATAGCGGACGAAGGGCCCGGCATCCCCCGCGGTGTGAGCGAGGAAATCTTCCGCCCGTTCTACAGCTCGAAAGAGCAGGGAACCGGACTCGGCCTCTCTCTTGCATTGCGTGCTGTGGAAGAGCACGGAGGAACGCTCGCCGTGGCCAATCCTCCACGCTCGGGCCGCGGCGCCGAGTTCGTGGTCACGCTCCCCCTGGAATCGAAGGGAATGGAGACATGAGCCGTCGGATCCTGGTCGTAGATGACGACGCCTCGATCCGCGAAACGTTCGAGCATCATCTGACGCGCTCGGGACATCAGGTCGCCAGCGCGGCCAGCGCCGAAGAAGCTCTGGGTCGTATGGCCGAGTTCGACCCCGCCCTGGTCATCACCGACTTGCGCATGCCGGGCATGGACGGCCTGGAGCTCTTGTCACGAGTACGCGCCGCCCGGCCCGACATCGATGTGCTGGTCATCACGGCACACGAGGACATGAAGAGCGCCATGGAGGCGATGAAGGCCGGCGCCTATGACTACCTGGTCAAACCCCTCGACCTGGACGAAATCGATCTGCTGATCGGGCGCTGCTTCGAGGGTCGCAAGCTGAAGCGGCAGGCCGAGCAGTTGTCGGCAGAGGCGGCGGAACCGTATGCCCTGAACCAGCTGGTGGGTCGGGATCCGCGCATGATCGAGATCTATAAAATGATCGGATCGCTGGCGGCGAATCGCGCCCCCGTCCTGATCCGCGGTGAAACCGGAACGGGAAAAGAAGTCATCGCCCGGGCCATCCATTTCAATTCCGCCGACGCGCAAGAGCCCTTCATCGCGGTGAACTGCACCGCGCTGACCGAGACGTTGCTCGAGTCGGAACTGTTCGGCCACGTACGCGGCGCTTTCACGGGTGCGGTGGCCGACCACAAGGGCCGCTTCGAGCTGGCGGGCGCGGGGACGATCTTCCTGGACGAGATCGGTGACGTCAGCCCATCGTTCCAGGCCAAGCTGCTCCGCGTGCTGGAAAACCACGAGTTCTTTCCCGTAGGCGGCGAAAGCAGCCGGCGCACCGAGGCGCGGGTGATTGCGGCAACCAACCGCTCCATCGAAGAGAGGATCGAGAGCGGAGACTTTCGAGAAGATCTCTACTTTCGTTTGAAGGTCGTGGAGATCTGGGTGCCATCGCTCCGCGAGCGCCGCGATGACATACCGCTGCTGGCCGATCACCTCCTGACCCGCATCGCTCACGACATGCACAAGGACGTGCACGTCATCTCGGACGACGCTCTGCAGGCACTCACCGAGTACGACTGGCCCGGCAACGTCCGCGAGCTGGAGAACACGCTCACTCGCGCCGCCGTCATCGCCCGGGGCCCGGCCATCACTCTGGACCATCTCTCATTGGGCGCGGCGGCCGCCGCTGCGGCTTCGTCGAGCGCCGAGACGGTGGGGGACGACGAGACGCTGGACGCGGCGGAGCGGCTCCACGTGCGGCGCGTGCTGGCTCGCACCGGTGGCAACAAGCGGCAGGCCGCCCGCATCCTGGGAATCTCCCGACCGCGCCTCGACCGTCTCATCGCCAAGCACGGGTTGATGGTAACGGAACGTGACCATCCCGGTCACGATTCGTAGCCAGATCCACCGGCCTCGGGCCTCCGTTCATAGCCGTTATCGCTTGTAAATAAATAACTTACGGCCAGAAGCCTTTCTGGCACCGCCCGTGCCTTGATCCCGGTGTGAAGCGGCGCCTTCGGGCGCGGATGGAGGGACTTCAGACGCAAGGCAGGACAGCATGAGTGAAGCAGCGATGGACCCGGCATTGGTGTGGATGAGCCTGATGCAGACCGTCTTCGCGGTGCTCGTCATCGGTCTTCTGGGCGTGGTCCTGGTGGGAGCGTTCTGTTTAGGATGCGCGGCGCTGTTCCACCCGCGTGTTGCGACGGGAACGCGGCGGTCGCGATTCGCGGTAGGTCTCATGTGGGCCGCACTCGCGCTGGCGGCAGGCGTACCAGCAGCGAACGGGCAGACCGAATCGAAGCAGGATGTCCCGCAGATCGAGCCGCGCTACACGCAGGTCTTCGCGTCGGACACGGTGGACATCATGTACCCGCGAGTGTCGCCCGACGGTCGCTGGATCGTGTACTCGCACGCGACGGGCGCCGAGTCCACAGCCGGCCTCCGGCTCGTGTCGGTGAAGGGTGGCGAACCCATCAAGCTCACCTCGGGCAATTGGGATGTCAACACGCACTGGTTCCCCACGTCCGATCGGATCGTCTTTACGTCCAATTCCGTGAAAGGATTGATGACGATGGCCATCGATCCCGAAACGGGAGTGGCGGTGGGTCCAGCGAAGCGCCTGACCCTCGAGCGCGCGTTCGGTCCGAGTCCGGTATCACCCGATGGCCAGTGGATCGCCTACCGCGTCTGGGCCACCGAGGGCGCCGAGCAAGGCATGGCGCTGAAGATCATTCCGGCGCGGGGCGGTAACGCCCGCACCGTCGTGCGGTTGCCCAGAAAGCCTCAGCTCCTGTTCTGGTCGAAGGATGGTCGTTCCCTGTACTTCAGGTGGAGCGACACTCCCGGTGGACCCGCCAAGTATTGGCGCGTCGCCGTCGACGGCGGTGATCCCGAGGTCGTCGAGAAGGTCCCCACGGGAAGCTCGGCCCCCGACATTCGCTATCGACTCGTGCGGAGCGAAACACCCACGTCAGCAGGAGATGTCGTCAACGATATTCAGACGCCGGACGGAAAGACCCTGGCCCGCGTCGCTCTTCCCCGTGAGATGTGGGGCGGGCAGTTCACGTCCGACGGGCGTTATCTGATGACCGTTATCCGCAACAGCGTCAGCCCGCTTCGCATTCTGCCGGTTGCCGGTGGCGCCATGCGCCAGCTGGGCGATGCACGAGCTGACGATATGCCCATCGGTTGGACGCCCGACGGCGAGCGCGTGATCTACCAGACACGGTTGGACGGCCGCGTCGCGACGATGGCCGTGCCGGTCGAGGGCGGCGCGGCGGAGGAATACACGATAATCCCGGACCTGCACACAAGCTCGTACCGAACCCCAGTCGTCTTATCCGAGTCCGGGCGTTACATCGCCTTCACCTCCTCGGAGGACGGCGGTCCAGAAACCCTGAAGATCGCACGGGTATCCGACGGCGAAGTCCGCCAGGTCACCGATTCTGCCGCCTCGCTCGCCCTGAAAGGGCTCGACGCGCCCGGCGGGCTGCCGACGGTAGGAGACGAGTTCCTTTATATGGAAGCGCGCGGCGACCGCAAAGAGTTGCGAATTACTTCGTTCGAGGGTCCCTCGCGGCTGATTCGGTCGTTCCCCCTGGATTTGGGGACGCGGACTTTCTGGGGCGTGTACGAGAATCGCGTAGCCTGGACCGAGGCTGCCGGCGATTCCGTGGCGGTTGTCGTCGCCGACGGCCCTGACTCTCCTGTTCGCCGACTCGCCCTGGTCGATGGACTTTTCGACGACTTGGTCTGGTCGCCGGACGGGCGCTGGCTGGCCGGCTCGTTCTACAAGAGCGGAAGTGAAAAAGGCGGTGGCTTAAAGATCTTGTTGATCCCGATGACTGCGGACGGTCAGGCTGCGTCAGCACCCCGCAATATCGATACTCAGATCGGAGTCGGCTGGGGTATCCGCTGGCTGCCTGACAGCCAGGCCCTGACGATCTTTGCACAGACCCTTCCGCACTACGGCACCGATGTCTGGCTGATACCGATCCGCGAGGGCGAGCAGCCGGTGGCCATCACCCGTGACGAGAACTCCGAGTTCTGGTACTACCAGCTGTCGCCGGACGGTCGTTACATCGCCTACCAGGGCGAGATCCAGCGTGGCAGCTCACTGTGGATGATCGACCTCGGGGATGCGCTGGCCTCGAGCGGCAACTAGTTATGTATTCGAGGAGGCGGTTCGACCATCTCGGGCCGCCTCCGCCGGAACCAGTCGGGTCATCTCCCTCAGACCCGATCTTCATGCTATAATGGTGGACGAAAAGAACGGAGTCGTTAGGGCCCGTAGCTCAGTTGGTCAGAGCAGCCGACTCATAATCGGTAGGTCGCAGGTTCGAGTCCTGCCGGGCCCACTTGACTGCACGGAGGGCCTATGCCGGTAGCCACCCGACGTTTCATATACGGTGTGCTCGCCACCCTGGGGTTCGCCTTGATGGTGCCGTTCCTGGTGAGCATGCGTCGTTTCCAGTCCGCGCTTCTCGCGACAGACCGGACCGACATCGGTACAATGCTCGAACCGGCCACCGCCTCCTTCGCGCAGGGTTCGACCCTCCTCTTTCTGGTTGGCTTGGTGCTGTCCAGTGGCTTTCTCTATCTCGCCTTCTCTACGGGGCATCCCAGAGCGTGGCGACCCCGGGAAAACGGCACGCCTCGGTGTGCGCGCTGCTCGGCCGAGGTCAGATTCGGGCTTCCTCGCTGTCCGGCCTGCGACCAGCAACTGGCCTGGTAGTTCTCCGCCTTTCGGTCGCCGCGGCAGGATTGACAAGGGCCGCCACCCTGTCCACGTTTCTCGGTCTGGACTCAACCACATGTAGGTTTTGCCATAGACTCGGCCTGCGGCGGCTTGTGCTCTCGAACCTTGCCCGTCCAGGCTGATACACGGGGAAGGATCGAAGGTAGAGATGTTCTCTGGAATGAGTGGACGGCTGATCACGATCGCGGCCATCTGCCTGGTCTGCCTCTGGGCACTGTTGGGCCCCTCGCTTCAGGGTGAGGAAGCATCGCCGCTCAAGCTCGGCCTGGATCTACAGGGCGGCACGCACCTGGTGCTGCAGGTGGAGGATCCGGAAGGGGCCATGAGCGCTGAGGCGCGGGGGGACGCGGCGGACAGAGCCCGCGAGATCATCGGCAACCGTATCGACCAGTTCGGTGTGCGCGAGCCCACGGTGCAGAGAGTCGGGATCGATCGAATTATCGTCGAGCTGGCAGGGATCCAGGATGTCGGTCGCGCCAAGGCGATCATAGAGCAGACGGCGTTTCTGGAGTTCAAGATCGTAACCGACGGTGGTACTCTGCTGGAGCGTTTGCCCGTTCTCGACAGCTTGATCGTTGTCGCGTTGGGTCCAGAGGAGCTTCCGGAAGAAGTGCGGACGGAGGGCGCTCCGAGCCTGGAGGAGCTCTTTCAGCAACGCGACAGTGCTGAAGCGGAGACGACTGAACCTCCGCAAGGCGAGCTGCGACCCCTCACCCTCCTGCTCCTGGATTCCGGTGAGCCGGGGGTCTTTCTCATCGAGGGACCGCAGGTCGAACTGGTAGAACGGTACCTGGAGTTGCCCAGCGTCAAGGCGAGAATCCCGAACGACATCAGCATACTGTGGGGCACGGAGACTCGCGCCGTCGCCGGCAAGGTCTATCACCCCCTCTACGTAACCGACGCTGAGCCTCTCATCACCGGTGAGTATCTTGTGGATGCTCAGGCCATTCGTGACCCGCAGTTCGGCAGTCCCATCGTGCCTTTCCAGTTGACGCGCCAAGGCGGACGGATCTTCGAGCGTGGCACCTCACGCCATGTGGGCGATCGAATGGCGATCATCCTGGACGGAAGGGTACAAGGCAATCCACCGGTGATCCGCGATGTGCTCCGCGACCGGGCGCAGATCGAATTGGCGACGGGTGCCAATCTCGAGGAGGCGCAGGACCTGGCCCTCGTCCTGCGAGCCGGCGCGCTGCCGGCGCCGATGGAGATCATAGAAGAGCGGACCGTGGGACCTTCGCTCGGTCAGGATTCCATCGATCAGGGCAAGATGGCCGGGATCATTGGGATCGTGCTGGTGGTCGTGGTCATGATTGCCTATTACCGGACGGCTGGGGTGCTGGCGGTTCTGGGCCTCCTGGTCTACGTGCTGATCATACTGGGAGGTCTGGCGGGGCTGCAGGCCACGCTGACGGTTCCAGGCATAGCCGGTCTCATCCTATCGATAGGGATGGCGGTGGATGCGAACGTGCTGATCTTCGAACGAATTCGAGAAGAGTTAGCCGGGGGGAAGACGCCCCGGACGGCGGTAGACAGCGGATTCCAGCAAGCGCTTTCGGCGATCATCGACTCGAACCTGACCACCCTGATTACCGCGATCATCCTGTACCAGTTTGGCACCGGTCCGGTGAAGGGCTTTGCTGTGACGCTCTCGATAGGAATCGTCGCCTCGTTCTTCAGCGCGGTATTCGTAGTGAGGACATTCATGCTCATCTGGCTCGAGCGCAGGTCGCCGACGGCCGAAATGAGCATCTAGAGATTAGAGGAATCAGTCATGCGGCTATTCGCCAGCGCTCAGTACAAGTTTCTCGAGCTGCGAAAGACGGCTTACAAAGTTTCGGTAGCTCTGGTTTCGGTTGGCCTTCTCTCGGTCCTCGTTCATGGCGGTCTCGACTACGGCGTGGACTTCACCGGCGGCACGCTGTTCCAGGTACGTTTCGACGAAGATGTACAGGCCTCGGACATCCGCGGTGCCCTGGGCGCAGCCGGGATCACGACGGCTCAGGTTCAGGACTTCGGTGCGAGGGGGGAGTTCCTCATTCGGATGGCCGAATTCATCGAAGGTGACGACCGCACCCTCGAAGCGCGGCTTGATCAGGAGTTGGACAGCACGTTCGGTGCTGAGTCGTACACGGTAGTGCGAAGAGAGGCCGTGGGTCCGAAGGTAGGAGGTGAGCTCAGACGACGTGCGGTCGGCGCCGTGCTGATATCATTCATGCTGACCCTCATCTACTTGGGCTTTCGGTTCGAGTGGCGCTTCGGCCTGGCCGCGATCATCGCTACGATCCACGACGTGATCATCGTCTTCGGCGTTATCTCCTTGCTGAATATCGAGATATCGCTGCCGACCGTGGCGGCGATCCTGACCATCATCGGATACTCGCTGAACGATACCATAGTCATCTTCGACCGGATTCGTGAGAACCTGAAGAAGTACCGGCGGCTGAAGTACATCGAGATTCTCGATCGGTCGATCAACGAGACTTTGCCTCGAACGGTGATGACGAGTGGCACGACGCTCGCCGTCCTTATCGCTCTGGCCGTGTTCGGCGGGGCGGTCATCCGCGAGTTCACCATCGTATTGATCGTCGGTGTGATCGTTGGAACGTATTCTTCGATCTTCGTGGCATCCCCTGTACTTCTCGAGGTTGAGCGGAGGTCGGGTGGGGTTCGGAGCAAGAGCGACCGGCGAAAAGTAGCGACGACCCCGAGCTGAAGTGTGAGGCTCTTCGACTCACATGCACATCTGACAGACGACAGCTTCGCCGGCGAGCGCAACGCTGTCGTCGAACGAGCGGCCGAGCACGGTGTCCAGGCGGTCGTGTCCGTCGCCAGTGATCTGGAGGACGCGCGAGAGGCGATCGGCCTGGCGGAACACAGCTCTAAGCCTCAGATACTCGCCACGGCAGGTATTCACCCCCATGCGGCGGCGCGATGGAACTCCGACTCGCGGGTTGAGCTCGAGGACCTGGCGCGGTCCAGCCGCGTCGTCGCCATCGGTGAGACGGGCCTCGATTTCCACTACGATAACGCCCCACGGGCAGTGCAAATCGAGGCGTTCCGGGCTCAGATTGAAATCTCGGAGCACCTCGGCAAACCGGTCGTCGTCCATTCTCGAGACGCGGATGACGAGGTCGGCGAGATCGTGCGCGAGTATCGGGGACGCGCAGTCGGTGTGCTTCACTGTTTCAGCGGTGGGGAAGGGCTGTTGCGGGCTGGACTCGAGGCCGACTGGTATGTGTCTTTCTCCGGGATCGTGACGTTCAAGAGTTTTCGGGAATTCGAGCAGCTTCGGGCGGTACCGGCGGATCGTCTGCTGGTGGAGACGGACAGCCCCTATCTGGCTCCGGTGCCCATGCGTGGACGAAGGAACGAGCCTGGCTTCGTCAGGCACGTGCTCGAGCGCGTGGCTGAGATCCGCGGTGATAGTGCGGAGCAGCTGGCTGAGATGACCTACCTGAACGCGTGCCGCTTTTACGGTCTCGGCGACTGAGAGTACGGACGCGCATAGACGCGCGGACAAGGACCGCGTCGCTTGATGGCGGCTCGCGGGCCGGATAGCTTCGGTGCATGCAACGTCGCATTCACATTCTCCCTGACCATATCGCCAACCAGATCGCGGCCGGCGAGGTGGTCGAACGCCCGGCTTCCGCGGTCAAGGAGCTGGTTGAGAACTCTCTCGACGCGCTAGCCGGCCGGATCGAGATCGAGATTCGCGGCGGCGGGAAAACGGAGCTACTCGTCAGGGACGATGGTCAGGGGATGGAGCACGACGACGCGCTCTTGGCCATCGACCGGCACGCGACCTCCAAGATCCGCGACGAGAAAGACCTCAGAGCGATCGAGACTCTGGGATTCCGGGGCGAGGCTCTGCCCTCGATTGCAGCGGTGTCTCGCTTCGAGTTGGAGACCGCACCGGCCGGAGGCGGCGCAGGAACGCGCATCAAGATAAACGGCGGTCGAGTCGTCGCCGTGGATGAGATCGCTCGCCAGGCGGGGACGACGGTCTCTGTCCGATCGCTGTTCTTTAACGTCCCTGCCCGAGCCAAGTTTCTCCGCTCAGCCGCGGCCGAGACCCGTGCCGCGTCGGAAGTCGCCATCTCGCTGGCTCTCGCCAACCTCAGCACCGCCTTTCGGTTGGCGTCGAACGACCGAGAGCTTCTGGATCTGCCGCGTACGGCGGACCTGGCTACTCGAGTGGGGAGTATCTGGGGCGATGAGCTGGCGGCGCAGCTCATCCCATTGGACTACGTCTCAGAGGGCGTGCGAGTCGCCGGGCTCATTCAGCGTCCGGCAGATGCCCGGCCGGGGACGCGCCGAACATATCTGTTCGTCAATGGACGGCCGTTCGTTGATCGCTTCGTCGTCCGCGCAGCGGAAGAAGGGTACCGGACTACGCTACCGGGCGGCCACCGCCCGGCGCTCTTCCTCTACCTGGAACTGCCTGCGGAAGAGGTGGATGTCAACGTGCACCCGTCGAAGGCGGAGGTACGGTTCCGCAACAAGATGAGGGTGGAAGCGACTGTCACAGCGGCTGTGCGCGCCTGTCTCGACGGCCTCGGAAGTGCGCCCGACCTGGGTCGCCACGCGGGCGGCACCAGCCAGCTTCTATCGCGCCCGACTTTTGGCCCGGCACCTTCTCCGTCGGGCGCCGAGAAGGCCGGCATCTCCCAGATGGCGCTATTCGTGCCCAGCGAATCACGAGCTCGCGAGCCGGAGGAGGCCGAGGATGCGGCGGCCGGCTGGCAGATCAACAGTCCTCGAGCGATGTGGCAGCTTCACAGCTCCTACATCCTGGCTGAGACGCGAAGCGGCTTGATCATTGTGGACCAGCACTCTGCGCACGAGCGCGTCCTCTTCGAACGGCTCATGCGGGACTTCGATGAAGGAGTGGCGGAGTCGCAGCGATTGTTGTTCCCGATCACGCTACGTCTGTCGCCAACAGAGTCAGAGGCTGTGGCGGAGCTCGAGGGAATTTTCAAGCGGGTCGGTTTCGAGTTGGAATCGTTCGGCGCCCACACGGTCATCATTCACGCGGTGCCCAACCCACATCTCCACTTCGATGCGGAGCGTTGCTTTCGTGAGATGGTCGCTGAGCTCGCCCATGGTTCACCGCTCGTGGACTCCGCCCGCAATCAGCACGAGCGCGTTGCGAAATCGTTCGCCTGCAAGGCGGCTATCAAGGCCGGGCAACCTCTCTCGGATCTGGAGATGACGGAGCTTTTCGACCAGCTGTTCGCGGCCGAGCTTCCCAGTCACGACGTGCACGGGCGTCCCACGATTCTCCGGTTGTCGCTGGATGAACTGGCCCGGCGTTTCGGCCGCAGTGGATGACGCGGGCGGCTATGGTGTCGTCGCTCGCCCATGACGCGATCATCATCACCGGGGCCACGGGAACCGGTAAGAGCCAGCTCGCCGTGGAGGTCGCCGAAAAGCTGGGCGGCGAGATCATCTCGGCCGACTCGCGGCAAGTTTATCGGTACATGGACATAGGAACGGCCAAGCCGTCGGTTTCGGACAGGCGGCGGGTACCCCACTACGGAATCGATCATCTGGATCCGGATGAAAGCTACAGCGCCGGTCGCTTTGCTCGAGACGCCTGGCGCTGGGTCCGAGAGATACAAGGGCGCGGTCGGGTGCCGCTGATTGTCGGTGGTACCGGCTTCTTCGTCGGTGCACTTCTTACGCCTTTGGGGCCCGAGCCCGACCTGGATCCGGAGCGCCGGGCCCGATTGCGTCGTTACCTGACTGGGCGGTCTCCGGCCGAGCTGCAGGCCTGGCTGGCACGCCTCGACCCGCCGCGAGCGGAACAACTGCGTGACGAGGGTGGTACCCAGCGCCTGGCCCGCTCTCTCGAGGTCGTGCTCTTATCGGGTCGTCGCCATTCTTGGTGGCTCGACCAGCCGCCGGAGACCGCGGCACTGCCTGCAGCCGTATGCTGTCTGCAGGTGCCTCGCGACGAACTGTACCGCCGGATAGACACCCGATTCGAGATCATGATGACGGCGGGTATGCTGGACGAAGTCCGACAACTCTTAGATAGGTTTCCCGCGGACTCTCCGGGGCTGAAGTCGGTGGGCTACGTCGAGCTCGGCGCACATGTGCGCAGCGAGATGAGTCTGGAGAAAGCCGTGGAGGGCGCGAAGCGGAGCACGCGACGTTTTGCTCGCCGGCAGCTGACGTGGTTCAAGCACCAGCTTCCCGAGCATACGAACTGGCTTGATGCGGCCCGATCGCGGGACGCACTGATCGAGGAGATATGTAGAATGTGGGATGAGCGGGGGGGGAGCGGGCTGGCTCAAAGGCGAGGTCGCCGATAGGTTCTGACGATTGATATGAGAATCGGAATCAGCTGTTACCCGACGTACGGCGGAAGTGGAGCCGTGGCCACGGAACTGGGAATCCGTCTGGCCGAACGCGGTCACGAGGTGCACTTCGTGTCGTACTCGCACCCGTTTCGATTGCCACGCTTCTTGCGAAACACCTATTTTCACGAGATAGAAGTCTCCCGCTACCCGTTGTTCGAATACCCACCCTATTCGCTAGCCGTTACCGTGGCGATGCACGAAGTGGCGGTTCAAAGACATCTCGACCTGTTTCATGTCCACTACGCGGTACCGCATGCGACCTCGGCCTGGCTGGCCAAGCAGATGCTGGAGGAGCCTGACGAACTGAAGATCGTGACCACGCTCCATGGTACCGACATCACGTTGGTGGGTCAGGATCCATCGTACCGATCGATCGTGAAATTCTCGATCGAGCGATCGGATGGCCTGACGGCGGTGTCGAGCTACCTGAAGGACGAGACGGAGGCGGCATTCGGGTGCGCCGGATGTGATGTTCGCGTGATACCGAACTTTGTGGATACCGAGCTCTTTGCGCGTAAGACGGACCGTCGCAATCGCAACGCCCTCGCTGACCCCAACGAGAAGATCATCATGCACATCTCCAATTTCAGGCCGGTCAAGCGCGTCGACGATGTGGTGCGCGTTGCGGCTCGCGTGATGGAGAAGGTGCCGGCACGGCTCGTTTTCGTTGGCGACGGACCAGATCGGCCCATGGCGGAGGAACGCGCCCGCAACCTGGGTATTGGTGACCGAGTGCTTTTCTTGGGGAAACAGGAGTCGGTGGCCGTACTGCTGTCTTGTGCCGACGTGTTTCTCTTGCCGAGCGAATCGGAGTCGTTCGGTCTTTCGGCCCTAGAAGCGATGGCCAGTGAGGTGCCTGTGGTCGGGACCCGTTGCGGTGGCCTGGAAGAGCTCGTTGAGGATGGTGCCACGGGTCGACTTCTCCCCGTGGGCGCTGTTGATGCGATGGCGGCGGCGGCGATCGAGATCCTGTCCGACGATGCGCGTCGGCAAGAGATGGGGCGGGCTGGTCGTGCTGAGGCGCAGACCCAGTACTCCATCGAGCGGATCCTCTCTATGTACGAGGCCTGCTACGAGGAAGTCTTGGGACGGTGATGGTCCCCGCAGCGGTGGCGGCGACGGGGAGTCTGACTGAATGACGCTCATTGAAGCAATCGTTTTGGGCGTCGTACAGGGTCTCACCGAATTCTTTCCGGTGTCGAGCTCCGGCCACCTGGTGCTGGCCGAGTCGATGCTCGGCGTGAACCCCCCGGGTGTATCGTTCGAGGTCCTGGTCCATCTTGCGACCCTAGTCTCGGTTCTCGTGGTCTACCGCCGCCGAGTGGTCGAATTGACCGTGGGTGCGGTCCGCAGAGACAAAGCCGCTCTCCGTTACATCGGCTTGATTCTGCTGGCTACACTGCCGGCGGGAGTCGCAGGGAACGCTCTATCGGGCGCCGTGTCGCGGTTGTTCGATCTTCCTCTAATCGCGGCAACGAGCCTGCTGGTTACCGGCGCCGTGGTCTATGCGACGCGCTGGTTAGTGGCGCGAGGCGACAAGTCCGATCCGGGCTGGGCCGGTGCTTTGCTCGTCGGAGTCGCGCAGTCTGTGGCTCTCATTCCGGGCATTTCGAGATCCGGGTTCACGGTCAGCGCGGCGCTGTTCGTGAAAACGAGACGCGAGGCGGCGGCAGAGTTCAGCTTCTTGCTCTCGGTCCCGGCCATCCTCGGTGCGTCGTTGCTACAGGCGCCTCGACTACTCGAGGGGGAGTCCGGTGCCGGAGCGCTGGTACTTTCTGTCGCAGCATTCAGCGCGTTCATCGCAGGTCTGTTCGCGATCGTTCTGTTCGTTTGGCTGCTTCGCGCCAACCGCTTTCACCGATTCGCCTACTACTGTTGGGCGGTCGGTGGGGCCTATATCGTCTACGCACTGAGCACAACCTGAGGCAGGATGTTTTGATGGAAGCGCTGTCTGACACAATACGCCGCCGTATCGCTGAGGCGTTGGCCGAGGATATAGGCGCGGGCGACTATACGACTCTATGGTGTGTCGATGAAGGAATCCGTTCCGAAGCCGAGATCGTTGCCAGGTCCAAGGGTGTGATGGCAGGACTCGCCGCCGCCGCTGAGGTCTATCGACAGCTGGGTGGGGCGGAGTTGCAAGGGCTTCTGAGGGACGGTGACTGGGCCGACGCCGATTCGGTTGTGGCCCGGGTTACGGGTTCCGCTCGCAGCATTCTGACCGGCGAGCGCACGGCTCTGAACCTCCTGGGCCGTCTATCGGGTGTGGCTACGCTTACTCACTGGTTCGTGCTGGCTGTGGATGGTACTGGGGCCCGGATAACCGATACGCGAAAGACGACTCCGCTCTGGCGAGAGCTCGAGCGCCTGGCGACGCGTGCGGGTGGTGCCATAAACCACCGTCGCGGGCTAGACAAGATGGTGCTGATCAAGGAGAACCATCTGGCGTGTGCGGGGGGGATCCAGGAAGCCACGCGGCGGGTGCGGGAAGCGAACCGTTCGGGTCTCAAAGTCGAGGTCGAAACGACGAATATGGAGGAAGTCGAGGCAGCCCTGGCGGGCGGTGTCGACCGAATCATGCTGGACAACATGCCCGCCGACGCCGTGAGGAACGCGGTGCGCCTGATTGATAAGCACGCCCCCCGACCGGAGGTCGAGGTATCGGGTGGAATAACCTTGAGCACCGTCCGGGAATTCGCTGAGGCTGGGGCCGATTTCATCTCCGTGGGCGCATTGACGCATTCCGCACCGGCCCTTGACCTGTCGCTGCGGATCCGCTGAGCAGAGCCGTGGGTGACTGCCGACGAGTTACGCATTATGGATCGTTGAGATGAGGGAACTGCTAGCTATCGACTTGGGGAACACGGAGACCGTCCTCGGGCTGTTCCGGGGGCGCGATCTGGTGCACCACTGGCGGATCGCGACCGATGTCCAGAGGACGCCGGACGAGTTGGCGCATATTCTCGGCCACCTCGTGAGCGATCGGATTGCGGGACGCCCGCTGAAGGGGATCATCGGCTCGGTTGTGCCTGCGGTTGAACCGATTCTAATCCGCGGCTTTCGGCGTGCCTTCGACAGCGAACCGCGACTGATCAGCGACCCCGCACCGCTGGCGACGGATGGCGGACCACTCCCGATTCGTTTGGATGTCGAGGAGCCCCATACCGTGGGGGCGGACCGCATGCTCAACACGCTGGCCGCCAAGCTTATGTATGGTGTCGACATCATCGCGGTGGATCTGGGTACGGCGACGACTTTCGACTGCATCACAGGCGAGGGCGTGTTTCTGGGTGGTGTGATCTCGCCCGGTCCGCGAGCGGGCATCGAGGGTCTCGCTCACCAGGCCAGCAAGCTACCCTTCATCGACCTCGTGCCTCCAGTAACAGTGATTGGCCGCAGAACGGAGGATTGTCTTCGATCGGGTTGTTTCTATGCGATCGTGGACGGAATCGACGGTATGACACGCCGGATCAAAGAGGAGTGGGGGCGTCCCGATGCCGTCGTACTGGCTACCGGCGGATTGGCGGGCCTGATCGCGCCACATTGCCGGGCCGTGGACATAGTAGAGCCCTACCTCACCCTATACGGGCTTGAGATCGCCGATCGACTACTCGGCGATCGCGAGGGTGGATAGGGCGGCTGGACGCCGGCGCCGCCTACGCGACCCGACGAATCTTAGAACGAATCTTGTTCAACGCCCGGTCGGCGGTGTCCGGGCTGATCAACTTGACGATGAAGTAGACCACCGCCAGGAAGAACGCCAGCTTGAAGACCGCCACCAGCAAAGCCATCAGCAGGCCCACGACCGGCATCACGAATGCCAGGCCCACCAGACCGGCGACCAGCAGCGCTCCCAGCGTGAACATCCCTCTCAGCATTACCCGCCTCCTGTCAACGCGTACGCAGGCTGGAAACGACCCCGCCACAGGCGGAATTTGCCCAACCTACTCCCATTATCCTATACGCCTAAGGGCCTCTCAGGGTTTCAATCGCCTTCCCTACGGCCAAAGCGGCCCAGGAGTTTCACCCGGCTGAGCCCCGGTCAGCCACAACTGCAGCCCCGGCCTCGAGTTTCTGCCACCTTGACAGGCGCAGACCCTCTTTACGTATGGCACACTTCATGCCATTTTGTGGGGCTAGCTTGCGGACGACATCGTGCTCAGCTGACCCGAATCGTGGCGGCCTTGTGCCTGACCGGATCGTTGGGCGTCCGCATTTTCAATGTGTAACAATACTACGTGGAGAGAGAGGAGGGAACCTTTCATGCAAATCCAGCCCCTCGCTGATCGAGTTGTTGTGAAGCCGCTCGAGGAGACTGAGCAGATGAAGGGCGGCCTATACATCCCCGACACCGCCAAAGAGAAGCCTCAGCAGGGTGAGGTCGTGGCGGTGGGTCCCGGCCGAGTGAGTGACGAGGGTAAGCGCATCGAGGTCGAGCTTACGGTTGGCGATCGAGTGATCTACGGGAAGTACAGTGGCACTGAGGTCACCGTCGGTGAGCACGAGCTGCTGATCCTGCGCGAGTCGGATGTCTTGGCCGTCGTATCCAACGGCAAGAAGTAGTCGCCGTTTGACCCGACCCGCCGGCACGTTGCGCGCTGGCTGAGGCCGGGTTTCGTAGTAGCCCGCAAAATAGTCAATAGAGGAATCGAGTAGAGAGCGCCGGGAGAGGTTCTTTTCGTCGGTGCTTCCACGAACGAAACGCACAAAGCAGGAGGATGTTCAAGATGGCGAAGTTGCTTGAATTCGACGCTCAGGCGCGGAGCAAGCTCAAGGTCGGCGTCAACCTACTGGCCAAGGCCGTCAAGGTGACGCTTGGCCCGAAGGGTCGGAATGTCGTGCTCGAGAAGAAGTTTGGCAGCCCGACGATCACCAAGGACGGCGTCACCGTTGCTAAGGAGATCGAGCTCGAGGATCCGATCGAGAACATTGGTGCGCAGATGGTCCGGGAGGTCGCCAGCAAGACGAGCGATGTCGCTGGTGACGGAACCACGACCGCGACCGTCATCGCCGAGGCGATTTACGACCAGGGTCTGAAAAGCGTAACCGGCGGTATCAACCCGATGGCGCTGAAGCGTGGTATCGACAAGGCGGTCGAGGTCGTCGTGGAGGAACTGGGGAGCATCGCCGTGGAGACGAAGGGCAAGAAGGAGATTGCCCAGGTCGGCGCGATCTCGGCCAACAACGACCAAGAGATCGGTGAGTTGATCGCCGAGGCGATGGAGAAGGTGGGCAAGGACGGCGTGATCACGGTGGAAGAGGCCCGTGGCCTCGAGACCGAGCTCGAGACGGTCGAGGGAATGCAGTTCGACCGCGGTTACCTCTCGCCGTACTTCGTGACCGACCCCGAGAAGATGGAGGCAGTCCTCGAAGATGCCAACATCCTGATCCACGACAAGAAGATCTCGACGATGAAGGACCTGCTGCCGGTGCTTGAGAAGGTCGCTCAGACCGGCAAGTCGCTGATGATCATCGCCGAGGACATCGATGGCGAAGCTCTGGCCACGCTGGTCGTGAACAAGTTGCGTGGTACGCTGAAGGTCTGTGCGGTGAAGGCGCCCGGATTCGGCGATCGCCGTAAGCAGATGCTGCAAGACATCGCCATCGTCACCGACGGCAAGGTGATCAGCGAGGAAGTCGGCTTCAAGCTGGAGAACACCGTTCTTGGGGATCTCGGGTCCGCCAAGCGGATCGTGATCGACAAAGACAACACCACGATCATCGACGGTGCGGGCTCCGAGGATTCCATTCAGGGCCGGATCCAGGAGATCAAGAACGCTATCGACAAGTCGACGTCTGATTACGATCGCGAGAAGTTGCAGGAGCGGCTGGCCAAGCTGGCGGGTGGTGTGGCCGTGATCAACGTGGGTGCTCCGACCGAGACGGAGATGAAGGAAAAGAAGGCCCGTGTGGAGGACGCTCTGCACGCCACACGCGCAGCGGTTGAAGAGGGTATCGTTCCAGGTGGCGGTGTAGCGTTGCTCTGGGCCCAGAAGAAACTCGAGTCGCTGAAGATCAAGAACGAGGATGAGCAGAGGGGCGTAAATATCGTCTACCGTGCGATCGAGGAGCCGACCCGGCAGATCGCGATGAACGCCGGTAAGGAGGGTTCGATCGTCGTTGAGCGTATCCGCGAGAAGGGTGAGCTCAATTTCGGCTACAACGCTCAGACCGATAAATTCGAGGATCTGGTGAAGGCGGGCGTCATCGACCCGACCAAGGTCGCGCGTTCCGCCCTGCAGAACGCGGCCTCGATTGCCGGTTTACTGCTGACCACGGAAGCAGTCGTGGTGGAGAAGAAGGAAGAGACACCGGCTCTTCCGGCCGCTCCAGGCGGCGATATGGGTGGAATGTACTAACCCGCTCAGGTATCAACAGCGCAGGCAAGAAGCCCGGCCGCCGGCCGGGCTTCTTGCTTACTGTTTGCTGGCTCACAGGTGCGGCAGTAACTTAGTTGGGCCGATGGCCGCTGGGGCCGGGATTTGTGCGGGAGGTTGGTGACAGCCGAATGGCCGTTTGCACACACTGCGCCACGCCACTGCCTGATGGTAGCCACTTCTGTTCGCACTGCGGGACACCCTCTCCAGGTCTGCAGACGGACGGCGATACACTCTCGCCTCAAGGCCGTGAAGTCTTTGAGCGTCTGAAGCAAGTCACCGCTGGGCGCTACGAAATCTTGAAGGAAATCGGCAGGGGAGGGATGGCGATCGTCTTCCTCGGCTACCAGAAGTCGCTGGACCGGCAGATCGCGATCAAGGTGCTGCTACCGTTTCTGGGCTTTGATACCGCGCTTGTCCAGCGTTTCCTGAGAGAAGCACGCACTCAGGGCAAGCTCGACCATCCCAACATCATCAAGGTCTACGAGGTCTACAACGAAAGCGGCTTGACCTTTTTCACCATGCCGTACGTGAGCGGGCCCAGTTTGCGTGCGCTTCTGGAGCGGGAACCGAAACTGCCGCTTGTCAAAGTACACCGCTACCTCTGCCAGGCCGCCGATGCCCTGGCGTACGCTCACCGCCGCGAGGTGATCCATCGCGATGTGAAGCCCGATAACATGGTGCTCGATGAAGATCGCGACTCCATCATCCTCACAGATTTCGGGATCGCCAAGGCACTGACGGCGGAGACGACCCTTACGACTCCGGGTGACCTGCTCGGCACCCCTCACTATATGTCGCCGGAGCAGGGTGAGGGGAGGCTCGATCTGGACGGGCGGGCCGACCAGTACTCTCTCGGCTTGGTGGGCTACGAGATGTTGGCGGGGCGACGTCCCTTCGAAGCCACCTCGCTTGCCGAGTTGATGTACAAGCACAGGTTCGAGAACCCGGAAGGCCTGGAGACGCTGCGTCCCGATGTGCAGCTCGCCTTTCGCGTCGCTATCAGGCGGGCGATCGCCAAGGAGCGAACGGATCGTTTTCCGACCATGGACGCGTTCCTGGCAGCCCTGTCTTCGTGCGGAGAGCTGGAGGCAGAGGACCAGGACCCGACGGAACCCATGCCCCCTCCCGTGTCCGGCGATACAACGCTGCGAGTCACGACTCCGCCTCGACGCGCTCGCTCTAGGACGGATAAAGGTGATTCTCAGAAGGGAGAGTTCTACCCGGATTGGCTGGATGCGCCCGCCAACGCGCGGGCGGCTGCGTCGGGTGGCAGCGGCGTGAGTTCGAGTGGAACCCAGGTGAAACGAGGCCTCAAGCGAGTACTGCTGTACGGCGGTGGGCTGGCCGTCGCCGCCGCCGTAAGCGGCCTGTTCCTGATCGGGCCCTTGCGGCCGTTGCTCGATAGGACGGGTGCTCGCGACCCGGACGCCCAACCCGCCGCGGTGACGGCCGTCGAGGAGAACGATCCTGCAGCTGCGATGGATGCGGCGCCGGGCGATCCCCAGTCCAGCGGCGACGCCGAGGCGGAAGTGGTTACGCTGCAGGAAGGGGAGAACGTGCCGCCCCCCGACGTTGGAGGCGAGGAAGGACCGGCGGTTGAGCCGCCAGCCGGTGAAGGCGAGGAGAGCGCGACGGGTGCCGGTGAGAGGGCAGCGATCCAGGCGACCGCCGAGCAAGCACAGAGCGAGGCGATGTCCGCACGGCAGGCGGCCGTTGAGGCTGGCGCGGCTATGATCTTCAGAGAGGAGCTTGAAGAGCTGGACGGCAGGCTGGACGAATTCAATCGAATGATGGCCGCGTCTGAGTTCGAGATCGCGACCCCGCTATTCGGTGAGCTTGCGGGTGAGTTCAGCGAACTAGCTGGCCGTTCGGAGGCCGCGGTTGCCGAGGGTGGACGCGAGGTGGCGGTGGCGCGCCGAGACATGCAAGAGCGACGCGAGGCGGCGGTGGCGGCGGGAGCGCGACGGCTCGCGCTCGTGCGCCCTGGGATGATCGCGAGCCAGGCGCGTGAGCACTTCGATGCAGGGGACTACGGCGAAGCCGCGAGGCTCTTTCGGCAGGCGGAACAGGCCTACGCGGACCTGCTGCCCGCTGATGAGGCGGATCCCAGCGTGAGAGCCGAGCCTGGCCAGGGCGAACAGCCGGCGCTGACGGCGGAACAAGTGATATCCGGCCTGATCGAGCGGTTTGGAGCGTTGTTCGCCCAGGAGGATCTACCCGGGATGGGAGGCGAGTTGTACGGCCGCCAGGTGCCGAGGGACGACAGGGGGTTCCTGACGACGGTGTTTGAACGCGCTGACGAGATACAGGTGATCCTCTTGGAGCGAGACTTGAACGTTGAGGGGACGTCCGCTACAGCGGACGTCCGACTCCGAATGCGCTTCGATCAGTCGAGGACTGGAGCGCCAGGCGAGCGGGATATCAGGTTCCGAATGGAGTTTACTTCAGGTCCTAACGGTTGGCGATTGGAGGCGCTCAACCCGGAGCGCTAGCTGCCAGGAGTGAGAAACCACTCCACCCCCACGACCACCAGCAAGTCGTTCTGCAGTTTCGACCCGCCACCCTGAATCGCGACCCTGCTGAGGTTCTTCTCGTCGAACGAAGAGATATAGTCCCGCAAGTCAAAGCGGAGCCACAGCGCTCTAGCTATGCCGTACTTGAGGCCCAGCCCCAGGACTCCCGCTATGTCGCTTGTGTCCTCGAAGTTATTCCAAGCATCGCCGCCACGACTGACGAGCCCGACGCCACCCGAGACGGTAATCGCAAGAGGTTCCAGCGGTGGCTTGATGAGCGCGTAGACTAAGTTCAGGCTGCCGAGGAACAGGTTGCCTGACTCGGTCCCCGAAGTCGGCCTCAGTTGGCCACCTGCAGCGACGATGAAGTCACCTTCGACGTCACTGCTCACGTAGGCGGCCTCCGCCTCGATCCCGATGCGGGCCGATGGCCAAACGGCGACTCGGGCGCCGAGGGTCCAACCCGTTTTCTGCTTGAACTTGAGAGACGAAGGCCCGAACGTGTCTATCGGGACCACGCCATCGAAGAGATCGGACGTGGGGAGGTAAACACCGCCGAAGGCGCTGAGGCCGACCGTCGTCTGGGCCGCCAGCGGAGACGGCGCGAGCGCGAGCAGGAATGCGAGTACTGCCGCATGGTAACGGCGCATGAGAAACCTCCGTAACAATGTGGTCAATATGGGGAGTCGTCGGGCAGGGGGGCCGACCTAGAATCGAAGATACTAAACTTGCCGTGGCACTGGAAGTGTGTGCGAGGGGTATGAGCGCCAGTTGGAAGGTGCGAGATGAAGCTGCTCTCGCTTGTCTAAGCTCTGAGGTATGAGTAGCTTAGCCGACCCTTTCCTCGGGTGAACTGTGACTCCCTTCACGGGGATCTTGAAGTACAGACTGGTTCGTGCTCGATGGCCGCCTGTTCACAATGTAACAACGCACTTCCAGAGGACAGCCTCTTCTGTCCTCGCTGCGGAATGCCTGCGGCGGGAATGGAACTGGACGAGTTGCTGGCGTCCCCGGCGTCCGACCCTACGGGCTTTCTAGATCGACTGCGGGAGGCGCTGGCTGGCGAGTTCATCATCATCCGGGAGCTGGGTCGCGGCGGTATGGGGCGCGTATATCTGGCGCACGAGGTTGCCCTTGACCGCCGCGTGGCCATGAAGGTGATGCCGCCGGACTATGCCGATCATGCAGGAATTGTCCAGCGTTTCGAGCGTGAAGCGCGGATGGCGGGGAAGCTAAATCATCCTAACATCGTCCCTGTGTTCCAAGTCTCGGAGCGTTCTCACCTCTACTTCTTCACCATGCCGTACGTGGCGGGACCTAGCTTGCGGCAAATTCTGCGGCAGACGCCACAACTGAACTTCGACGTTGCACGTCGCTATCTACGAGAGGCAGCCGACGCTCTCGGCTACGCTCATGCACAGGGCGTCATCCATCGAGATATCAAGCCAGAGAACATGCTGATGGAAGGGAGCCGTGATGGTCGTTTGATGTTGACCGACTTCGGCATCGCCAAGGCACTGGGTGCAGCGACGACGCTCACTCGGCCGGGTGACATGATGGGCACACCCTTTTTCATGTCACCCGAGCAATGCGAAGAGGCTGAGCGCGTGGACGGCCGCAGCGATCAGTACTCGCTTGGACTGGTGGGATACGAGATGCTGGCGGGACGCTTCCCGTTCACGGCGGATAGCCTGGCCGGTATAGTGTACAAGCACGTGCACGAGTATCCCGAGCCGCTCGAGAAAATTCGGCCCGAGGTGCCAGCTGACTTACGACGCGTCATCGAGCGTTCGATCCGCAAGGACCCCGACGAACGTTTCGCTAACATGGCCGAATTCAGAGCCTCTTTGGGCGGTCGGCCGAGCGGACGAACGCGGGAGACTGACCGCTCACCAGTGACGGCGCCGAAGACGGGGGCTCTGACGAAGGGACGCTGGATCGCCGCCGTCGTCATCTTCGCTGCGGCGCTGGTCGTGGGCGGCACCATGATCTTCCGGCAGCAGACGTCACCTGCCGGTCCGGATGGCGGTGCGCAGACAGAACTCAACGTCCCCGGAGAACCGGGTGGGCAGCCGAGCGGCGGCGATCGGCTGGCCTTCGACGTCGTGCCGTCAGACACTGGCGATTCGGCGGCGGGCGGCGAGAGAGACGACAGCGGGGATGCGGAGCCGGAGCGGGCCGCCACGGCAGCCGATTTGGAGCCGCAGCCCGATGAGCAAATGCTCGCCGCCCGTCGACAGACCGAGCAGGCGCAGGACCGTGCAGATCAAGCGCGGCTGACCGCTCTGGAGATGGGCGCCGATACCATCTTTCCCTACCGTTTCGCAGCGGTCGATTCCCAACTTGCCAGCGCCCGGAGGGATTTGGCGAACGGCGAGATCGTGGCGGCAGCCGCGGCCTTCGGCGGGGCGACCCAGAGCTTCGCCGATTTGGCTCTGGACGCCCGGCAGTGGCAAGAGGACACCGCCGCGACACAGGTCGGTGATGGACAGGGGTCGGGTGAACCGGATGTCCCGGACTCGCTGGCGAATGATACGAGCACGGTTGAACCTCTGCCGCCCAGGGAAGCCATTCTCGAGTTGCTCGAAGTGTACAGCTCTGCCTTGGAAGCCGAGGACATGGAACGACTGGTTCGAGATGTCTACGGAGGACCGATACCCGAAGCCGATCGAGAATTCCTGGACCAGCTGTTCGAGAATGCCGAAGGAATCGAACTCACGTTGGACGTAGGTGAGCTGGAGGTGTCCGGTGGCGAGGCGCGCGCGGACGTCGAGCAGAGGATGCGATACAGCCTGTCTCGAACGCGCGAAGGCAGAACTCTGGACTTGTCGCTCCGAATGTTCTTCGAGTTGAGTGGGCGGTCGTGGCGTCTGAGGAATTTCGAGAGATGACTGCGTCACTGCGTGGGTGACAGCGATATCTCCAACCCGATGGTTCCGATCAGGTCATTCTGCGTTTTCGAGTCGAACTCGAAGCCACTTCGGGCGGTGGGTGTGAACGACGAGACGTAGTCCCGGATGTCGACGCGAAGAAACGTGGTTCGACTGAGGCCATATCGGAAGCCGCCGCCAAGAGCCAGCGAGAGGCTAGTCGTCCCCGAGAATTGATCCAGGAAGTCTCCGCCTCGAGCCACGATACCCAACCCACCGGAAAGATATATGCTCAGCGGGCTAAAGGCGGCTCTTATCACATCGTAGAGAGCGTTGACGCTGCCCAGGAAGACTGAGGCGTCGTTGTTGGCCCCGGCCTGGACCACGGCGTTGGGAATGTCAAGGCTCGCAAACGCATATCCGGCCTCGGCTTCCACAGAGAGACGCGAGAACCGCACGGTCAACCGACCGCCCACCAGCAGACCCGGTTCCTGGCCCAGATTGAAGATGATCAGGCTCGATGTGTCGGGCCTCAGTCGAACGGAGTCGAAGAGGTCATTAGTGGGAAGGTAGGCGCCTGCGAACGCGGAGAGTCCGACGCGCACTTGTTGCCCCTGTAGCGGGCCGGCGGCCAGACCCAGGAAGCCGACGAACAGTGTCAGTCTGCGTACCGGTATCTGCATCACCTCAGCCTGAATGGTCGATGAGCGGTGCCTCATTATCTTGGGCAGCAGTCCGAAGCAGATCCGCGTCTGGGAAAGTCAAGCGGATCACAATTGTACCCACCGATCTGCAACGACGCAACGTAGGCGGCGTTCGCGATTCCCGCGCAGGCACGATCAGATTCGGCCGTAGAGATCGTAGCGGAGGTCACGCAAGAAAGGTACATGGCGTCGCACCTCCTCGATGCGCCCAAGATCGACATCGGCTAGCAGCAGTTCGTCGGAGTCGGCACCGGCCCGTGCGATCACCTGGCCGGCTGGATCCGCAACAAAGCTCTCTCCGAAGAAGTGCAGATCGCCGTCAACTCCGGAGCGGTTCGCCACGGCCACGTAGATCTGGTTCGCTACTGCCGCGGCCTGGATTTCGATCTCCCAGACATTCTTGAATGCCTGTTCCGACGTGGACGTGGCCGTGGGCACGACGACGATCTCGGCTCCGCCCAAGGCGAGCGCTCTGAAGTGTTCCGGGTAGTGTCGATCGTAGCAAATCGCCACGCCTATCTTCCCGACTCGTGTCTCGTAGACCGGCCATCCTGTGTCTCCCGGCCAGTAGTAGTACTTCTCGTTGTAGCCGGGCTCTTCGCAGATGTGAAGCATTCGACTGACGCCCAGGAGTGTGCCATCGGCGTCGATTACGGGCGATGCGTCGTAGTACCGCCCGGGCGCTGCTCGTTCGAACACGTTGATGATCGTCACCAGGCCCAACTCTGCCGCGGCAGACTGAAATCGTTCCGTGGTCGGCCCCGGAATCGGTTCCGACCAGTCGAAGTAACCAGCCTCGGCACGTACCTGTGGAAAAAAGAAATCTAAGGCGAGCTCGGGGAATACAATGAGGTCGGCGCCCTGATCCTTGGCCTGTCTCATCCACGCGAGCGCTTTCGCGAGACTAGCCTCGCGATCGCCTTCGTGACGGAATTGTGCACACGCCACCTTCATGTTCATCCTCCGTTTCGCTGCGTGGATCTCGTTGCCGTTGGGAGTTACAACAATAGAGCAATCGGGCAATAGAACAATAGTGGAAGCCTTGACACTGCGATGAGGCCACGACAGGTTTTGCCCAACGCCTGCTGGGCGCCTCGGTTAGTATCCGTGGGCGCCCCGGTTTTTCTTGAGGACAAGCGAAAGAGGTAGAGGCGAAAGTGAGCGCGGAGCGGTTGAAGCTGGTTCTCCCAGACAGTTCCCAGGTGGAGGCCGAGCCCGGTATCTCGGCCCGGGACCTGGCGGAGCAGCTGAATGGCGGCGATCTGGCCGGACAGGTGATCGCGGCCAAGCTGGACGATGAGATCATCGATCTTTCCCGGCCCATCGAGCGTTCGGGCACAATCAGGTTCCTGACGGAGGACGATGAGGATGAGGATTCTCTATACGTGCTTCGTCACTCGACAGCCCACGTCCTGGCCACGGCGGTTCGCAGCCTCTGGCCGGATGCCGGTATTGGATTCGGTCCGCCGATCGCCGATGGTTTCTATTACGACTTCGATGTCGAGCAACCCTTTACACCGGAGGACTTGGAGCGGATCGAGCAGAGGATGGCAGAGGTCATAGCGGAAGACGATCCGTTCGAGCGCCGCGATGTCGAGCGCGAAGAAGCGAATCAACTGTTCGCGGACGACCCGTACAAGCTGGAGCGGCTCGCGGAGATCGAAGAGGACGATACGATTTCCGTCTACCGTGACGGTGCGTTTATGGACCTCTGTCGCGGACCGCATCTGCCGTCCACCGGTGGGGTGAGAAACTTCAGGCTCTTGCATGCGGCGGGGGCTTACTGGCGGGGCGACGAGCGGCGCCCGATGCTGCAACGCATCTACGGTACGAGCTTTTTCGAGAAGCCACATCTCGAAGAGCACCTCCACCGGCTGGAGGAGGCGAAAAGACGTGACCACCGTCTGATCGGCAAGGAACTAGACCTCTTCAGCATTCAGGAAGACGTCGGGCCCGGGCTGATCCACTGGCACCCCAAGGGTGCGATGATCCAGTTCCTGCTCCGACGTTTTCTGGAGGACGAACTGCTGCGCCGTGGGTACGACTTCGTCTTCACACCCCACATAGCCAGGGAGACGCTGTTCCGTCGCTCAGGACACTTGCAGGCCTACTCGGAGGTGATGTTTCCTGCGATGGAAATGGAAGGAGAGAAGGAGAGTTATCGGGTCAAGCCGATGAACTGCCCTTCCCATATGGAGATCTATGCCTCGCGTCAGCGGAGCTATCGGGACCTTCCACAACGTTACGCCGAGATTGCGAGCGACTATCGCAACGAAAAGTCGGGGACACTGCACGGGATGCTGCGCGTTCGCGGTTTGACCATGGACGATGCGCATATCTTCTGCCGACCGGACCAGATCGAGGATGAGATCTATGGGATGCTCGATCTGGTCGACTACATATACAGTACTTTCGGACTGCAGTATCGGCTGGATTTCGCTACGCGCCCACAAAAGCGGATCGGGTCGGACGAGAGCTGGGATCAGGCCGAGGATGCCTTGAGGGCTGCGATCGAGCGAAAAGAGTTGACTTACAAGCTCGATCCGGGCGGCGGCGCATTCTACGGCCCCAAGATCGACATCAAGTTCTTGGACGCCATCGGGCGCGAGTGGCAGGGTTCGACCATCCAGCTGGATTTCGTTCTGCCTGAGCGCTTCGACCTCACCTATGTGGGTACGGACAACCAGCAACACCGGCCGGTGATGGTTCACCGTGCGATCTTTGGCACTTTCGAGCGCTTCGTCGGTGGTTTGATCGAGCATTTTGCTGGCGCCTTTCCTGTATGGCTGTCTCCGGTGCAGGTGCGGCTGCTCCCGATATCGGATGATCTCACCGCTGCTGCCGAGGCGGTTGCGGCGGTATTGCGGGCCGAGGATCTGCGGGTCGAGGTAGATGATCGCGCGGAGACGCTCTCGTACCGAATCCGTGACGGCGAGATACAGAAGACGCCTTACCTGGGAGTCGTCGGCAAGCGTGAGGCTGAGGCGGGCACGGTCGCCGTTCGCAAGCGTGGGGCCGAGAAGAAGCAGGTCGTCATGCCCGTCGCCGACTTCGTCGCCCAGGTTGTCGAGGAGGACCGGACCCGGGCGCTGGGCTAACCGTTGACAACCGGGGCGGATTGTCCAAGTTTCCCGGCACAATGTGGAAAGCGGCGGTTTGATGGACACCGCCCACCTTTCAGCCTGCGCCTAGGAGTGCGGTGCTGCCGGGTCCAAGCGGAAGAGCCGGTGCGCGGTCGATTCAGAGTCGACCGGGCGCTTTGGCGGCCGCTTGGTCCATCGTTTTTTTTGTTTTGTTTTGTTAGCAGCTCGGAACGCGTAGAGAAGGGAGACCGATCATCGACAAAAACGAGCCCCGCGTAAACAACCAGATCAGGATCAGCCCAGTCAGGTTGGTGGATGCAGAGGGCGAACAAGTGGGGATCGTCTCGATCGAGGACGCCCGCGCGGCTGCGGCGGAGAGAGGTCTTGATTTGGTGGAAGTGGCGCCGTCAGCTCGGCCCCCGGTGTGCCGGATCATGGACTACGGGAAATACAAGTACGAGCAGGCAAGGAAGGCGCGGGAGTCGAAGAAGAAGCAACACCAGGTCAAGGTGAAGGAGATCAAGCTCCGTCCGAAGATCGAGGAACACGATGTGAACTTCAAAGCGGGGCATGCTCGCCGCTTTTTGGATGAAGGGAACAAGGTCAAACTGACGATGCGGTTCCGGGGGCGCGAGATGACGCATACCGAATTGGGCGCTGAAGTTCTGGAACGTTTCGCCGGACTTCTGGCGGATGTTGGCCAGGTGGAAGAGACGGCAAGACTCGAAGGCCGGAACATGACTATGGTGCTGGCACCTAGGCGGTGACGGCATTCTGACGGAGAGAGAAACACGGAGTAACCATGCCTAAGATGAAGACGCATCGGGCCGCGGCTAAGCGGTTCGGAAAGACGGGTAGCGGCAAGATCAAGCGCCGTAAGGCTTATAAGAGCCACATCCTGGCTAAGAAGAGCCGCAAACGTAAGCGCGGGCTGCGTAAGGCCACACTCGTTGCCGCCAGCGATATGACGCGTGTGAAACGGATGCTCGGTCTGTGATCGCGGCTGCAGTAACGTGATCACGATCGGTTGAGAAAGGAGTTCAATAGATGCCACGAGTGACGAATCGGGTTGCACGGCACAAGAAGAAGAAGAAAGTCCGTGAACTGGCAAAGGGCTATCGCGGTGCACGATCCAAGCTGTACCGCTCGGCCAAGAGCGCGGTGGAGCGTGGCTGGGCCGGAGGCTATCGTGATCGACGAAACCGCAAGAGGGATTTTCGCAGACTCTGGATTACGCGCATCAACGCCGGTGCTCGGCAGCACGAGATGTCCTACTCAAGCTTCATCAACGGGCTGCGCTTGGCTGGCGTAGAGCTCAATCGCAAGTCGCTGGCCGATTTGGCCGTTCGGGACCCGAACGTCTTTGGGAACCTGGTGGCCGTCGCGAAGGATGCACTGGCTAAGTAGCGCCGCCGGTCCGCGATGAAAGATTTCCTGTCCAGTCTGCGGGAGCTCGAGGAGGCCGGTTCGGCGGCGATCAATACTGCGGCCACAGCGGAAGAGCTCGAGCGCGTGCGCGTAGAGTATCTGGGCCGCAAGGCGCCGTTGACCCAGTTGCTGCGCAGCGTTGGACGACTGCCTCAGGATGAGCGGCGCGCGGCGGGAGCCGAGGCGAACCAGGCCAAGAGCCGTCTGCTTGAGCGTTTAGAGGCACGTGCCGCCGAGGTTGTAGCGACACCCGCCGAGGTCTCGGTGGAACTCGACTTGACGCTGCCCGGGCGGTCGCGCTGGCGAGGCGCGCGACACCCGTGCACGCTGGTCACCGACGAGATTTGCGAGATCTTCAAGGAACTGGGCTTCGTCCGCGCCCGCGGGCCGGAGGCCGAGTCGACCTGGTATAACTTCACGGCACTGAACACACCGCTGGACCACCCGGCTGCAGACGAGCAAGACACGTTCTACCTCTCTGAAGACACCGTGCTACGTACGCATACGTCGCCGGTGCAAGCTCGGGTTATGGAGAAGACGCGCCCGCCGGTGCGGATCGTGGTGCCCGGGGTCGTCTACCGGCGCGATCCCTTCGACGCGTCCCATGCGCCGGCGTTCGAGCAGATTGAAGGGTTGGCGGTGGACGAAGGAATCGACTTCGTCGAATTCAAGGCGAGCATCAGCTATTTCGTGCACAGGTTCTTCGGCGAAGATACGGAGACGCGTTTTCGACCCTCGTTCTTTCCTTTTACCGAGCCCTCGGCGGAGGTTGATGTCTCGTGCCTGCTCTGTCACGGGGAAGGGTGTTCCGCCTGTAAGGGCACCGGATGGCTAGAGATCATGGGAGCGGGAATGGTCGATCCAGCGGTCTTCGACAACGTCGGGTACGATTCCGAGCGTTATACGGGTTTCGCCTTCGGCATGGGTGTGGGCCGAATCACAATGCTGCGCTACCGGATCCCGGATATCCGTTTGCTGTACGAGGGCGACGTGCGCTTCCTCGAGCAGTTCGCGTGAGCCCGAGCGGCGTGCACTGATCACTTTCCTCTGAGCTATGAACATCTCATACCGCTGGCTCAAAGCGCTGGCGCCGACGATCGAAGAATCTGCCGAAGAAGCGGCCCGACGTCTAACCTACACGGCCGTACCGGTCGATGAGGTCATCTGGCTCGGCAAAGAGCTGGAGGAATTGGTCGTGGCCCGGGTCGACAAGGTGACGCCGCACCCGAAGGCGGATCGCCTGGTCATCTGCCAGGTGGATGCCGGTCGAAGCGAGCCGGTTCAGGTCGTGACCGGCGCGCCTGTGGTCGTGGAGGGCGGCTACTATCCGTTCGTCGGCGCGGGTCAAACGCTTCCCGGTGGCCATCTCATCAAAAAGGTCAAGCTACGTGGTGAGAACAGCGAGGGGATGCTGTGCTCGGAGCGTGAGCTGGGCGTAGGCCGCGATTTGGCGGGCATCATGCAGCTGTTTGGCGAGTTCACGCCCGGCCAGCCATTGCTCGAGGCTCTCGAGCTGGACGACTACCGCCTCGACGTCGATGTCACCACCAATCGTCCCGACCTGTTGGGGCACTGGGGTGTCGCCCGCGAGCTTGCCCCGGGCGGCGAAGCGGATCTGAGGCTCGAGGACTTCCCGGGTCACAAACGAGCGGACTACGCGGTTGATACGGCGTCAGCAGAGGGTGAGGCCGCCGGCGTAACCGTGCGGATCGAGGACCCCGACGGCTGCCCGCGCTATATGGGTGCGGTGATCCGCGGCATCCGAGTGGCCCCGTCCCCCGCGTGGCTTGCCAATCGCCTGCTGGCCATCGGTCAACAGCCCATCAACAACGTTGTGGATGCGACCAACCTGGTCTTGCACGAGCTCAACCAGCCGCTGCACGCGTTCGACCTGACGACGCTGCGCGGGCCCGCGGTCGTAGTCCGGCGGGCGAAGGCCGGCGAAGTCCTCCGCACCCTGGATGGGAAGAACCGCACTCTGGGCCCCGAGATGCTGGTCATTGCCGATGCCGAGGTCTCCACCGCTATGGCAGGACTGATGGGTGGCGAAGCCACGGAGGTCACCGACCGTACCCGGGACTTGTTCATCGAGTGTGCTTACTTCAACCCGAAGCGCGTGCGAGCGGCGGCGAAGGGTCTGGGATTGGATACCGATGCCTCGTACCGGTTCCAGCGCGGTATCGACCCAGAGGGTTTACCCCGCGCGCTGCGGCGCGTGGTCGAGCTGATCTTGACCGTGGCCGGCGGATCGATAGAGGGCGCCGCCATCGACGTCAACCCGATTCCTGCTGTGCCCCGAACCGCGAGCTTGCGCGCCCAGCGTTTGAGCCACCTGCTCGGAGTATCGCTCGACGAACAGACGATAAGGAGGTGTCTCGAGCCTATCGGCTTCGTCGTTCGCGCGGCGGCGGCCGAGAGCTTCGACGTGCAGATTCCCAGCTGGCGGCCGGACGTGGAGCGGGAAGTCGACCTCATAGAGGAAGTAGCGCGTCGCCACGGGTATGGGAAGTTCCCGGACGAGATGAAGAAGCTGCGTCCGACCATGCTTACCGAGGACGGGTATGTCGGAGTTTTCCATCGTCTGAGAGAGCTCATGGTCGGTCTCGGCTTTCTCGAGGCAAAGAGTTCACCGTTTGCGCCGGCCAGTGAAGCTGAAGTTCGCCTGCTCAATCCGTTGTCGGAACGGGAGGATCACCTGCGCAAGGATCTACTCGCAGGGCTGGTGCATCGGCTCGAGTACAATTTCGCTCGTGGCCAACGGAACGTCCGACTCTTCGAGCTTGGCACTGTGTTCGAGACATCGCATGGTCCTCTGCCCCGTGAGAGCATCCGAATCGCCGCCGTTTGGACGGGCCTTCGGATGCCATCGCACTGGTCGGATCAGGGGGACGATTGGGACCACTGGGACCTCAAGTCGATCGTCAAGGCCGTATCCGCCGCCGCGAACCCGGGAGCCGAGGTGCGGCCCGCGCAGCCAGCGGGCGAGGAGGCGGCAGGCGGATTTCAGGACCCGTTGGCTGTTGTGACGCCTGACGGGCAAGTCCAGGGCTGGGCGGGCCGGATACCTGCAGATCGCTCAGAGGCGCCCCGCTGGGCGGGTACGGTGTGGGGGTTGGAACTCGAAGTCCTGCTGCGCCGGATCGGGCCGGTTGTCTTCAGGGCTCTCCCTGACTACCCGGCGGTCGAGCGCGATCTCGCGCTGATCGTAGGGAAGGGCGTTCACGCAGCCGAGGTAGGAGCCGTGATCAAAGATGCGGCGCCTGAGTACATGGAGCACGTGGCCGTGTTCGACGTCTACGAGGGCGAGAATATCCCCGAGGCCAAGCGGAGTATCGCCTGGCGCTTGAGATTCCGCTCGTTAGATCGTACCCTAACAGATGAAGAGGTGGATGCGGCGATGAAGCGGATCACCTCTGCACTGGAGGAGAGGCTCGATGTCGGAATCCGAGGAACGTAAACACACTATAGACTTTCCCAAGCTCGATGAGCTGGAAGCAGCAGTGCGGCGCGCGTTGCGCCAGTTGGAGGTATGGCGGGGCCGTGCGGCCGCGTCAGAGGCCGAGCGAAGGCGGCTCCAGGAGGTGCTCGACGACATGCGGGGCCTCTCCAAGAACCTGGATCCGGCGGCGGCATCGGACGAGCTCAAGCGGCTTCGCGAAGAGAACGAAGGATTGAGGCGTAGGTTGCAAGAAGGTCGGCTGGTGGCACAGCAACTGGCTCGGGATGTGGAGTTCCTGGAGGACGCCCGATGACTAACGAAGGCAGCCGGGACAAAGGCATGGTAGACGTCCAGATCCTCGGCGAGACGTACACTCTGCGGTCCGAGACCAGCCCCGATTATACGCGACGCGTGGCCGAGCACGTCGATCGGATGGCCCGCGAGATACGCGAGGAGAGCGGTGTAGTGGACCAGAAGAAGATTGCTATTCTCGCGGCTTTGGCTGTGACCGACCAGCTGTTCCGTATGCGGGATGGCGTCGAGGTCGTGAAAGGTCTGGCGGAAAAGCGGGCGGAGCGGCTGACGAACGAAATCATCACAATCGTCGAGCAGACATCCGGGGACTAGGTTGCGCAACCCTCCGGGGTCCGCTTATTCTTTCAGGTGGCCCTGTGGCTGTCTGGAAATGCCAATAATCGCTGGGAAGCCGTTTTGCATAACGATCGGAGCTTTTCGAGGCTCTTACCCATCTCACTGCCGGGTGGTGCTGGAGTGAGGGAGGAAGGAGCTGGCGGGCTTTAATTCGGATTATGGTGTCGGCCGTAGCACGGCTGGCCGGCAAGACAGTATTCCCGATTGA
>Ga0209536_100001469_pt1 | contig 38971 bp, 30 predicted proteins | sample DeeMarSeWOR28_12_FD_187461 | JGI IMG/M metagenome (GOLD analysis project Ga0209536, IMG submission 187461) | Marine sediment microbial communities from White Oak River estuary, North Carolina - WOR-2-8_12 (SPAdes) (version 2) | ecosystem: Environmental > Aquatic > Marine > Intertidal zone >... | reverse complement strand
TTCTCCGGTAAAGTCAATATATGGGTTTCCATGGTGTAGCTCCATAAAGACTGCACCGGCATTTGCTTTACGTTGGGTTCAAAGCCCTCAAATGGTTTTTCAAACGCGTACAATTTTACGAATCCCGGCTCGGCGATATAGGTGCTTTCCAGCTCACCCACGAGAAAGCTCTTGACGCTGGCGGTAGTTGAAACGAATGGGTAAACGGTAACGTCGTAATCGGGCATACCCCTTCGCAGGAAATCCGACATGAAAGCGGATACCCGATAACCATAGGCAGATGGATCAGAGGTCCCCCATCTCCACACGTATTTTGCTGCCGCAGGGCCAGGTAAGGCAAATACCGATATTAACACCACAGCCAATCCTAAAACCAATCCTGACTTAAGTTTTTTCATTTTTACCTCCTTTTGTCTTTATTCCCGATTTATCATCTTAGTATCCCGAAGCGTCTATATCAATAAGTACCACCGCCCTCGCCATTTTATTAGGTTGTTTATTTTGCTCCGGTTGGAACGGTAACGCCGGGCATCCGCAATAAGATCCCGGCGATTCCCAACAAAACCTTTCCTTATAAATATGACCGCCTCCTTCCTCGTTGGCTAATATTGCAACCAACGCAAAATTTAACAGCTCAATTATTTCTAACAATTTTTGGTAATTATTTGATTGGCAGAAAAAGTATCCCGCAAGGCAGCAGTATTTACCGATTTCAGAAGAGGCTCAGCGGATTATCGGATATTGCAGGATAAGAAGTTCCGCTAAAATCGAGAATAGATAATGAGTAAGTAATTGCTAAATTTTGGATATCACATAATGAATTCTGAAGTCAATCTTATAGATTTTAAAGGTGATTTAACTGGGTGGATTAAAATCGAAGATCGCCATTATCCCGGAGTGACTTCCGTTTCGCCAATTTTATCCCCATAAAAGTCTGTTCAAGCGAGAACTGCCGTATTCAACTATTTAAAGCTTTTGTAGTCGCTTTGTAGCAGGATTTAAGGCTTGACGGAACGAATAACCAACTGATATGAAATAAAAAATCAAAATGATAGCTTCTCTAAGTCACATACCATACAACAGTCAAGACGGCTGTTCTCGTTTTTAGCGCCGAGGTAGGGAGGAGATATGGCTATCACGCAGGAACTTGCCAGTTACTGCAACCGCATGAAGTTTAATGACCTTTGAGATGAAGTGATCGATTGTGCCAAATACAGGTTCCTGGATTTTATCAGCGTCGCATGTCGGGGATCGATAGCGGATCCTTCCCAAACGATTTATCGGTTTGTCAGGGAGATGGAGAAGGGGGAGGGTGTGATCGTTGGGACCAGGGAGAAAGCGCCCTATCTCTATTCGGCCCTTGCAAATGGGACGTCATCCCATGCAATCGAAATGGACGATGTCGATAACGAAGCATCCCTTCATCCGGGGGTTGTCGTCTTCCCTTCGGCTTTGGCCACCGGTGAGATGGTTGGTGCTTCCGGCAAGCGTTTCATTTTGGCCGTTGTCTTAGGTTACGAGGTGATGGTTCGCCTCGGGAGCGCCTTGGGACCGGAGAACAGCTACAAACGAGGGTTCCATCCCACTGGGACTTGTGGGACCTTTGGATCGAGTGTTGCTTCTTCGAAGATTCTGGGTCTTCAAGAAGAGGAAATTTTAAATGCCATAGGCATCTCAGGAAGTCAGGCAGCAGGGTCCATGGAGTATCTCGCTCAAGGGGCATGGACAAAGCCTTTTCAAGCAGGATGGGCAGCCCATAGCGGCATGGTGGCAGCCCTGTTGTCCAGAAAGGGATTTAAAGGTCCTAGTTCGATCCTTGAGGGAAGGGATGGGTTTCTCCATGCTTACTCCAACGGAGCGGATCCACCCAAGGTTTTCGAAGGGTTAGGTTCCAGATTCCAAATCCTTCGGACATCAGTTAAACTTCATTCTTGTTGCCGTTACATGCAACCTCCCATTGACGCGGTGCTAAAAATAGTAAATGAAAACAGCCTTCGTCCAGAGCAAGTAAAGAAGATCAAGCTTGGGGTTTTAAGCGCAGGGGCGCCTCTCATTGCGGAGCCAATAGAGAGCAAGTACAACCCACAATCGATCGTCGATGCCCAGTTCAGTATGCCCTTTGGAGCTACCGCGGCATTGCTCTTTGGCAAGGCCGGCCTGAAAGAATTTCAGCTCTCCACGATCCAGTCGAGACCGGTAAGAGAGATGATGAGGAAAGTGGTCATCCCTGCTTTTACGAAAAGAATAAGGCCGGGTGAAATCCAACGCGTTGAATTGGATAAAAACTGCAGTGATTTTTCGAAGCTTGTAGAAAAAACAGATCAACACAGAAGGGAGATACTGATGACGAGTGAACTTTTCGAAAAGGGACTTCAAATTCGCCGGGAGGTGCTGGGTGCTGAGTACGTGGATGCTTCTATATCACAGGCAGACGATTTCAGTCGCCCTATGCAGGAACTTGTTACGGAATTCTGCTGGGGTAAACTCTGGGGCCGGCCGGGACTGGACCGCAAAACCCGGAGCTTGCTTAACCTGGCCATGCTCACCGCCCTTAACCGACCTCACGAGGTCAAGCTGCACATAAGAGGCGCTTTAAACAATGGCTGCAGCAAGGACGATATCATGGAGGTTTTCCTCCAGACCGCCATTTACTGTGGTGTTGCGGCGGCAGTCGACAGCTTTCGTTTGGCCAAAGAAGTCTTTCAAGAAATTGAGTCCAAACAAGAGGGATGATGGAAAAATCAATACAAATCGGTTTTATTGGTTTGGGCAACATGGGATTTCCGATGGCATCGCGGCTGGTAGAGGCGGGTTTTTCATTGTCGGTTTTTGACATAAAAAGTGATGTCCAGGCAGCTTTTTTGAAAGGCCGCAGCGCCAGGGGAATGAATACGCCGGCTGAAGCTGCGAAAAACAGCGATTTGATGATTACCATGCTTCCCGATGGCAAGGCGGTTTCAGCGGTGGTTCTGGGAGCGGAAGGATCCGGGGGCATGATGGATGTCATGTCTCCGGGAACAACACTGATCGACATGAGCTCGTCTGCGCCGATGGGCACGAAAAAACTCGGGCAACTGCTGGCGTCCCGTGAGATTCAGATGATCGACGCACCGGTATCCGGTGGCGTGCCCAAAGCCAAAAACGGCGAGTTGACCGTCATTGCCGGAGGCAGGGCTGAAGTCGTGGAACGATGTCGTCCAGTCCTGGAGGTGCTGGGGTCACGGATTTTCCATAGTGGCTCACTGGGATCCGGGCATGCAGTAAAGGCCCTGAACAACATGTGCTCGGCAGCAGGCCTCATCGCAGCGGCTGAAGTGCTTCTGGTTGGACAGAAATTCGGAATCAATCCCCGGGTCATGAATGACATCCTCAACGCGTCTACGGGGCGAAATAACAGCACCGAAAACAAGATGGCCCAGTATGTGTTTTCGCGCTCCTTTGCATCAGGATTCTCGCTGGATTTGATGGTAAAGGACCTGACCACCGCCACCGATCTGGCCAAGGACATTGGAATCCCGGCGCTTTTCAGCAGTGCCTGCCGGGAGCTTTGGGTCGCGGCACAATCCGGGCTGGAAAAAGGGGCAGACCACACCGGCGTGGTGCGCTGGTTCGAAGAATTGGCCCGGATCCAATTACAAGACGACGAGGTTTGAAATAGGAGACACCCGGCAGGGCTGGTGGCTTTTCGGAGTCGGCTGGATGGGGTTGCCAAGCAATCTATATTTCATTGGCCACCTCAATTAGATTATGATCGGAGTCTCTAAGGTAAAATGAACGTATGGTGCCATTTGCTGCGGTCCTTTTTCTATCGGACCCTCAATTATATCAACGCCACAGCGTTTTACATGAGCCATGGCATCCATCAGCGGCGTTTGCGTGATAAAGCATAAATCTGCAGCGCCGGGCATGAGTCTATGCGCTTTGGGTTCAAATTCTTTTCCGAACGCATGGAGGTTGATTTTTTGACTGCCGTATCTCAAAGCGACGCGACCGTTAGCCAGCACCTCTTTTTTCATCCCCATCACCGACACATAAAAGGATGTTGTTTTTTCAATGTCCTGAACGGTTAATACCAGGTGATCCAGCTTGCTTATTTCCATGATCGAAAAATGATGTTCAAAATTTGGCAACCCGCCTGTTCTGAGTGTTTGAGCTGGAGCAGCTTCTCATAAAGCCGGTGTGACGTCAACTCTTGATTAGAACCTATCTCAAAAATGCGTCTAACGCTCAATAGCGGCGTTACCGACCTCCTCAAAATGCTCAATACACCCATGCTGCGCTTTTTCGTCGGCCGCTGCTTGCTGAACACCTTGGGGCAAAATGATCAGATGCGAAACCCCGCTAATTAGCGGGGCTCTTGAGCGTGATCTTCTATTTTTTGATAGGTTCTGGTATGGTGTCCCAGGAATATTTTACCACATTGAAAAAGATTCAAATGGGCCTTGATCCAATGCCGCATCACTCAAGCTGTCAGACGGGCATGTTGTTTTCTGAAAGGCGATATGCTGTTGATTTACCCCCAAGGCAACACCGTGACCCGATATTTAGGATGATTGGCACCGCGGCATTTGGCCAACCCAGGGCGGGGACTGAATCCCAAATATCGGGTCACCGGCACCTTGAAATTCATATCGCCTGGAAGAAAATGACACGGCCTGCCCAATTCACACCTTAAGTTAAAATCGATTCCAAGCTATTTAAGCAGCGGCCATTAAAATGGGGGAGCGAAACTTGAGTTATAAGTGAACAGGAGATGATCTTGCTGAGAAAAAGTGTAATTGGCGTTACTTATTTTGCGTTATTATCCGGATTCATGCTTGCCAGCGCCGGAACGGCCGACACCATAAAGATCGGTGTATTGATGCCGCTGACGGGCAGCAACGCTGAATTCGGAATCATTCAAAAAAAATCTGTTGTCATGGCGGTAGATGAAATTAATGCGGCCGGCGGGATAAACGAAGAAAAGATCGAAGCGATCATTGCGGACACGCAGGGCAAAGTCGATGCAGGTCGCGCGGCCATCGAAAAGCTTATCACTCGCGACAAGGTAATTCTGATTGGCGGCGGCTTTTCAAGTTCGGTAACCTGGGCAGCCATTTCCATCGCCCAGCAAAAAAAAATAGCGTTTCTGGTAAACAGCGCTTCAGCGGACAAAATCACCGAGCAGGGCTGGGATTTCATCTTCAGACTGAATCAGCCGATCAGCGAACATCTCGACACATTCGCGTCTTTTATAGAAACGGTGGCCACGGATATAAAATCAGCTGCCATCATTCATGCAAACTCTCTTACAAGTTCCTCAGACGCCAGAAGGTTTTTTAAAAAATCCGGGGCGCTGGGCTTAAAGACGGTCACAAAGGAAAGTTTTGAAACCGGCGCTGACGATTTTAGGCCGCTTCTACTGCGCGTGAAGACAAAAGATCCCGATCTTTGGTACATCGTCACGGATGACGTGAACGATGCCGTCCTGCTGACACGCCAGTCCAAAGAACTGAATTTGAACCCGAAGCTGATTGTCGGCGGGGCAATTGGATTTACCCGACCCGAATTTAAAAAAAGTGCCGGAATCGCATCTAATTATGTGGCATATATAACCCCATGGACAGCTGCGGTAACGTATCCCGGGGCTAAAGAATATAACACAAAATTTATAGCCAGATACAATACCGCACCCACATATCATGGTGCCCAGGCTTATGCCGCCGTCTACGTGATGGCCGATGCCCTTAAACGAACAAAGGCACGAACGCCGGGAAATGTTCGGGATGCGCTGGCCAAAACGGACATGACGACCATATTTGGCCCGGTTAAATTTACCGCCTACAACAAAAAAAGCCGGCAAAACAGATTGCCGACCTTACTGATCCAATGGATCGATGGCAACGCCGAGATCGTATGGCCCCAACATCTGGCCACTAAAAAAGCCATCTACCCCGCACATAGATAAACTCTTTAATGCTCCTGGACAATGGCCTCAAATAGGTTTCAGGTGTCAGTGTTCAGGTGTCAGGATTACGAACCTGATGCGTGAGAATTATCAGATTCCGCATTCTGTCATCTGTTTGCTGACACCTGAAAACTGCTGGTTCCTGACACCTGACACCCGAAACCTGAAACCAGCTGCCGAAGGCCAGCAGCCAGATCACAGATCCTTCTTAAAAAAGTCTCCGGTATCACTAATTTCATCCGGTCTTTTAGTGTAATCGGTGGGCTCGGTGCCTTCCTTAAAACACACAAAAACCGTCTTTTTGGATTCGGGAATCGGTAAAAGCCCGGTTTCGGCATCAATTTTTGTAAATACAATTCCTTCGGGGACTTCAAAAATCTTGGGGGGCTTATCCGCCAGGATTCGTTTCATAAAGCCCAGCCATATCGGGCTTGCCGCCCGGGAGCCGGTTTCCGATTTCCCCAGAGGGGCCTCATCATCAAATCCCACCCAGGTGCCGGTAATATATTGCGGTGTATAGCCCATAAACCAGGCATCAAATAAATTATTCGTGGTGCCGGTTTTGCCCGCCGCGGGCCGGTTTAATGCCTTAACACGAAAGCCGGTTCCATACTTTATCACACCTTCCAGCATATGCGTCATCAGGTAGGCAGTTGTCTTTTCGATAACTTTGATGCGCTCGGGAGCCATTTCTTCGAGCACGTTGCCGTTGCGGTCGATAATTTTGGTAATAAATACCGGTTCAACCAGATATCCCTGATTGGCAAACACGGAATAGGCTTTTGTCAGCTCGAGCAATGATACGCCGGAAGATCCCAGGGCGATGGAAAGATTATTGCTCAATTCCGATTCGATGCCAAGTTTATGCGCATATTCACGCGTATATTCGATCCCGATATCCTGTAAAATTTTAATGGTGACCACATTGCGCGATTTGGCCAGGGCATCACGCATGAGCGTGGGACCAAAAAAACGCTCCTTGTAGTTTCTGGGCTTCCAGGTAAAATCCCGTTCTTCGTCTTCAAATACGATCGGCGAATCGATAATCACCGATGCGGGTGTGTATGCTTTCTCGGGTTCCTCAAACTCCTTATCCAGGGCAGCCGCATATATGATAGGCTTAAAGGCGGAGCCCGGCTGTCGCCTGGATTGGAACGCGCGATTGAACTGGCTGTCGCGAAAATCGCGTCCGCCAATGATGGCTTTTACAAACCCGGTTTCAGCCTCGAGACACAGCAGCGCCGCCTGGGCCGCAGGCTCCTGTTCTAAAGCGAGCTGCCATAAATCCGAGTCTTTGATTTTTGCTTTTATTTTAACCCGAATGACATCCCCGACATTAAGCGCCTCACTGGGGAGCTTGACCTTGGCTTCATAGTAAGCGACATCCGGATCCGGTTTGCGTGCCCATTGCATATCCTCGAGTGCAATCTGGCCCATAGCGTTTCCGATCCGAACCGTTACTGTTTTATTTTTGTCGTCCACCTTCAGCACGACGCCTTTCACGGTTTGGCCTTCTTCAAGAGGATTTTCGTCCAATTCGGTTTGAACGGTCTTGGAAAACGACTCAATTTCTTCGGGCGCCAGATGTGTTTCAGGACCCCGGTAGCCCTGGCGTTTATCCAGGTCATGCAGGCCCTTTTCAATTTCCTCCCGGGCGATCTTTTGCATCTCAATATTGGCGGCGGTATGGATCTGGAGCCCTTGGGAGTACAGGGCATCCCGGCCATATTTTTGCTCAACATAACGCCGGACCTGTTCGGTGTAATATGGTATTTCTTCTATATACCAGTTGCGGCGGGGTTTAATCTCAAGGGCGGTGTTGATGGCCTCGGTGGCTTCGATATTGCTGATGAACCCTTCTTCCACCATCCGGTTCAGCACATAAATTTGACGCTGCTTCGCACGCTCCGGATGCCTGAATGGAGAATATTTGCTGGGTGCCTGGGGCAGGCCTGCCAGGATAGCACATTCGGCAAGGTTCAAATCCTTGGCAGATTTTCCGAAATAATTTCCGGCAGCCGCCTCCACACCATAGGCACCATGACCTAAATATATCTGATTCAAATACAGGAAAAGAACTTCGTCCTTATTAAATACTTTGTCGATCCGGTAGGCCAGGATGGCTTCTTTTAATTTGCGGGTATAGCTTCTTTCGGGTGAAAGTAAAAAGGATTTGGTTACCTGCTGGGTGATCGTGCTGCCGCCCTGGACAATCGTGCCGGCCTGCAGATTTTTGATAAACGCCCGGATAATGCTGTAAAAATCAATGCCTTTATGCTTGAAGAATCGCGCATCCTCGGCGGCGATAAATGCATTGATAAGTTCCCGGGGAATTTCATTAAGCGGTTTAATAATCCGGCGTTCCTCAAAAAACTCGGCGATCTTACGCTCATCATCGGAATAGACGGTGGTGATGATCGGCGGGTGATATTCTGTTAAGGAACTGATTTGGGGCAGGTTAGCGCTTAAATAAAAATAGGCAGCAACGCCGGCCAGCGCCCCGAGCAAAACAACAATAACCCCCAGCCCGAAGCACCACAGGATAAATGTTCGAAAAAAGTGTCGCTTTTTCACTCGGCTGCGCTGTTTTAATATGTCCGATTTACGCTTTTTTTTTGCCATTATCCGGATAACTCCAGGAATAAATTGCCAGGCAGGTCTAACAATAAAAAATTATTTGACATTCGGGCAAGTTGCGGTTAGCTATGAAGGTTTACAATTTTAGAATTTATTCCGTATATTTTGCGAAAAATATACCGTTTTACAAACTTATAGTTTACTCCCTTTGGGGAACAAATTCAATATGTGATTTTATAAAAATGATAACACCAAACTTCGATAAAACAGGCGGCCTCATTCCGGCGATTGTGCAGGATTATGAGACCGGTGAAGTTCTGATGCTGGCCTTTATGAATCAAAAAGCCTGGGAGACCACCCTGAACACCGGCAAAGCCACCTACTGGAGCCGCAGCCGTCAGGAGCTGTGGGTTAAAGGCCAAACATCCGGCAATCAGCAAATTGTAAAAGAAATCCGCATTGACTGCGATGAGGACACCGTGCTGTTAAAAATTGAACAGCTCGGCGGTGCAACCTGTCATACCGGCCATCGCAGCTGTTTTCATAAAAAAATAGAAGATGGGTCTGTGAGGATAATCGGAGAGCCTGTATTTGACCCTAAGGAGGTATACGGCAAGTGAGAAATCCACTTAAATTGGGAATCCCTAAAGGTAGTTTGCAAAATGCCACGATTGCATTGTTTAAGCGCTCCGGGTGGAATATAAATATCAACGGCCGAAGTTATTTTCCCGAAATCGATGATGACACCCTTGAATGCGCCATCTGCCGCGCGCAGGAGATGTCGAACTATATCGAAAACGGCACCCTGGATGTCGGATTGACCGGCAAGGACTGGATCGCCGAAAATGAATCGGACATTCATGTTGTTACCGATCTGGTTTATTCCAAAGTGAGTTCCCGGCCGGCGCGCTGGGTGCTGGCGGTGCCTTTCGACTCACCGATAAAAAAGATTGAAGATTGCGAGGGCAAAAAAATTGCCACCGAGTTGACGAATTTCACCCGGCGATATTTTAAAGAGCGCAACATTAATGTCAGCGTTGAATTTTCATGGGGTGCGACCGAAGCTAAAGTGGTTTCCGGGCTCGCGGACGCGATTGTGGAAGTTACCGAAACCGAATCCACCATTAAAGCTCATGGCCTGCGCGTAATTCATGAACTTATGCAAACCAACACCCAGTTGATTGCCAACCACAACGCCTGGAAGGATGCTGAAAAAAGAGCAAAAATAGAACAAATTGCACTTTTGCTCAAAGGGGCGCTGCAGGGTGAAAAAATGGTGGGCATCAAAATGAATGTACCCGAAGACAAGATGGACGACGTGATCAAAATGCTGCCGAGCCTGAATGCACCCACCGTGGCACCGCTTTATCACACCAAATGGTTTTCGGTGGAAATAGTGGTCAATTCCGATGTGGTGCGCGATTTGATTCCGGATCTGCTGAAGCATGGCGCGGAAGGGATCATCGAGTATCCTCTGAATAAGGTAATTTAGACCCATGGGATCTATATGAAATAATTATTAAAAATATACCGCGAATTTTAAAATCCGAAAAACTAAATTCGAGATCCGAAACAATTTTCAAAATCATAAACTCAAATTTTCTAAACGGTTTTGAGTTTTGGTCATTTGATATTCGGATTTGTTTCGGCCAATTTTATAAAATCAGGCGATATTCGAGTTTCGAATTTAAAAGAAGGACGCTTTGACTACCTGCATAGCTACATAGCTAGCAACACAAAGCGGACAACAAAAGGACCTGTTAATGATCTCAAAACGTACTGAAGAAATGACATCCTTCATCGTAATGGATGTGCTTGAGCGGGCCCAGGAACTCGAGCGTGAAGGCACTCGCATCATTCATCTGGAAGTCGGCGAGCCGGACTTTGATACGCCCGGCTGCGTCAAAGAAGCGGCCTGCAAGGCCATTGAAAATGGATTTACCCATTACACCCATAGTCTGGGATTATTCGAGCTGCGGGAAGCGATCTGCGAATTTTACCACCAACACTATCAGGTATCTGTAGATCCGGACCAGGTGATTGTTACCTCCGGTTCTTCACCGGCCATCTTTATGGTTTTCGCAGCGCTGCTTGAAAGGCAAGATGAGGTCATCATCTCGGATCCGCATTATGCCTGTTACCCGAATTTCATCAGGTTTGCGGAGGGTAAGCCGGTCACGATTCCGGTCTATGAAGAAGACGGTTTTCAGTACAGGCCTGAAGTGATCAGAGATAGCATCACCTCTCAAACCAAGGCTATATTTATCAACTCCCCTTCCAATCCGACCGGCAATCTGCTGTCGGCCGACCGCATGCAGAAAATCGCAGCGCTTACGAAATGTGAGCGGTGCCCTTATATTGTTTCCGATGAAATTTATCATGGATTGGTATATGAGGGCCAGGCGCATTCGATTCTGGAGTTTTCCGATCACGCTTTTGTACTCAACGGATTTTCCAAGCAGTTTGCCATGACCGGGCTTCGTCTCGGTTACGTCATTGCACCCAGACCGTTCGTTCGCCCGATGCAAAAACTGCAGCAAAACTTTTTCATTTCCGCCAACGCCATGGTTCAACAGGCCGGCATTGCGGCCCTGAAAAATGCCGGGGACGATGTCGCTCGCATGCAAAAAATTTACAACAAGCGCCGCAAATTTATGATCCGGCGCCTCAGAGAGCTGGGCTTTGGGATTACCGTGGAGCCCACCGGCGCCTTTTATGTGTTTGCCAATGCCAAAAAATTCTCGAATGATTCTTACAAATTCGCCTTCGACATGCTGGAAAAAGCGCATGTCGGCGTCGCACCCGGAATCGATTTTGGCAGCAACGGTGAAGGCTATTTGCGGTTTTGCTACGCCAATTCCCTGGAAAATATTGAAGAAGGCATGGAGAGGCTCGAAAAATACCTCGCAAAACGTGCCTAATAGACAGAATTTTTTATTCGACCTTCTCAAATATCTAGATTCGGCAAAGCGCATAGAGCATGGCGCATAGGGACGATCGAAGGAACGGATTGACGTTTACCAATATTGCGCTCTGCTCTATGCCCTTTGGGCTCTGCATTACCGTGCCAATTATCAAAAATATTGAACAGTAACCACCACCGAATAGCCACTACGCACTGACATGATTATAAAGTCTGCCGAATTCATCACCAGCGCTGCCAAACCCTCCCAGTATCCCCCCACGACGATCCCGGAGGTTGCCTTTGCCGGTCGTTCAAACGTGGGAAAATCCAGCCTGATTAATACGCTGGTCAACCGCAAACATCTGGTAAAAACAAGCGCAACTCCCGGCCGCACCCAGCTCATTAATTTTTTTGCCATCAATCAGCGGATTGGTTTCGTCGATCTTCCGGGGTATGGATATGCCAAAGTGCCCGCGTCTGTTAAAAAAACCTGGGGCCCCATGATAGAAACTTATCTTTCGACACGAAGGGCCTTAAAAGGCGTGGTTGTCATTTTGGATATCCGGCGCACGCCGCGGCAGGAGGAATTAGATTTACTCAGCTGGCTCCAGCATTATTCCATCACCGCTGTCCTGGTATTAACGAAGACGGACAAACTCTCCAAAAACAAACAGGCCCAAAAACTTAATCTGATTGCCCAGGTTCTTGCGAGAGATAAAAGCGATTTTATTCTTTTCTCTGCCAAATCCCGTCGGGGCAGGGACGCCCTCTGGAGTGCGATTTTATCCTTAGTAGAAATCGAAGATCCCAAATTGTCCGATTAAACCCGCCTTTCCCCATTCACCGATCAAGATCCGCTTGCCTTTAAAACTTATTGTGCAATCCTTATCTTTTTTGATAATAAGAATATTGAGCGTATTTCCGCCGCAGGCGGATTTAGTTTTGTCACTTTCTTCCCGTCATCGCCGTTCTAAACTGGATAGAGCGGACAAGCTGGGAAGTGATGAAACTATCCAGGTAATCCTGCCGGCCTCGCCGACTTGTCCCGCGGAAGTTTTAGCGAAGGCGGGTAAATTCTGCCCGCCCCGTGGAATGCGAAGCCTATTCCACTGGGGTCAAAAAATTAAATGACAGACACTTCCGACAAATACGACAACTTCAAATCCGGCTACGTCGCCATCGTAGGTTCCCCCAATGTCGGCAAATCCACCCTGTTAAACCGCATGCTGGGTGAAAAGATTTCGATCACCTCCAAAAAGCCCCAGACCACCCGCAACCGGATCTTAGGTGTGATGCACCGGCCCGGAGCTCAGTTTGTTTTCATCGATACACCCGGAATATTTGAGGCCAAAGATACCCTGAATCTGCGAATAGTTGATACGGCCCTTTCAGCTCTAAGTGATGCGGACTTGTTTCTTTTTGTGCTGGACGTGGCCAACCCCGATCCAGTATCCGAGCATTTTTTGGTTCAGCGGCTTCAAAAGCATCGATCTCCGGTTATTATCGCCCTGAATAAAATCGATTTGATTGAAAAATCAGCTTTGCTGAAGGTTATCGAAAAATGGTCAACCGAATATTATTTTGACGTCATTGTTCCCATTTCAGCCAGCGACGGTACTCAGATCGAAGCGCTTATCGGCACCATGGAAAGTTTACTGCCGCAGGGACCGCCTTATTTTCCCGAGGATGCGGTAACCGATTTGACGGAACGCTTTATCGCCGCTGAGATGATTCGCGAAAGCGTGTTCCGGCTAACCGGTGAAGAGATACCTTATGCCACGGCCGTGACGGTGGATTCATTTAAGGAAGAAAAAAACGGCAAGCTGGTTAAAATTGAGGCCACCATTCACCTTGAACGCGCTTCCCAGAAAGGCATCATCATCGGTAAAGAAGGCAGCAAGCTCAAACGCATCGGCACCGAATCCCGCAAAAAAATCGAACACATGCTGGAAACCAAGGTATATTTGAAGCTTTTTGTGCGGGTTCAGAAAAACTGGCGAAAGGATACCCGGGCGTTGAGAAAGTTCGGCTATTGATAGCGCCTAAAAATGAAAAAGCGGCGCCAATGGCGCCGCTTCGTTTTCTGTAACACAAATATTATCCGGCTGTTGATATTTGGAATGGGGTGCCTAGAGCTTTGAGTTAATTTTATCGTGGATGGCTTCAGATTTTGTCCGATCGCCGAACGTGCCGATGCGAACACCCACCTCGGTTGAATTTTCACTTAGCCTTTTCAGGTTAATTTCAAAGCCCTTTTCATCCGCCATTTTTCCCTTTATGACGCCACTGAGTGCATCATGTTTTTCAGATTCAACCGTTAGTTTAAGCTCTTCAACGGATTTAATCGTTGCTTCCCAGGTCTTATCCATCGGGGCTTCATAGGTTCTTTTGAGATCTCCTTTGATGTAATAGTAAGTGCCGGCACCCGCCGCAGCTGCTGCGCCTCCGAGAATCACCCACTTGCGTGAACAGGCGCTTAGACCGATTAAAAAACAACAGAGCAATGCGACCAGTTGCAATCGCTTTTTGACCATATCTCCTCCTCGATGCAGATGTGCGAAAATTAGATGAATTTGAACTCTTAAATTATCAAACTCCTTTCGGCCTGTCAAACTTGAATTGCCTGGATTCCGTTACCGAAAAGCGCGCAAGCTTTAGCAAGGTCTGCTACCTTGACTTCTCAATTAACGTCTTTAGATTTCTTCCCAGAACATCATAATATTCCATCATGCCCTGCTTTTTTAGTTTTTCAAAGGTCTCTCGCGGTAGCCGCTTTTCGGAGACGCCGTTTAAGATAAGGTCCGTTTCTTCATTGGTGAAAGTCGCGCCGTTCTCAATCCATTTGACGACACCTTTATTGGCCGGGCAGACTTTCTGGCAGATCATGCAGCCCACCAGGCAGTTGTGCCAGGCGGGGGACAGCCATTGCGGAAACGCTTCAGCGCGTTCATTATGGAAAGTGAGGCAGCGTTCGGCATACAGCTGGAAACGATCCGAACCGATGGCATTCGTAGGGCACGCTTTCATGCAGGCATTGCAGGTCTCACATTGTTCCAGCACCGCTGCTTTCCCCCAGCTGTCTTCCACGATGGGATAATCGGAAATAAACACCACCGGTCGCTGAAAACTTCCCATGCCCTTTACATAGGTGATGTTATTTTTACCATACCGGCCCAGGCCGCTGCACACGCTCAGCAATTTCTGGGGCAGCCTGACTTTTTGCAGCCGATAGCCCTGAGGTTCAAGATAGGTTCTCAAAATACCCGCTACATGATCATCCGTTCCGAAATAATAGGTGGGTGGAATAATAACGGGATAAGACTTATCTTCCCTCAAAAAGGTAACCTGTATCTGGGGCTGCGGGGCGGATACAATAATTAGCGATCGCGCATCCTTTAGCTTCCGGTGACAGGTGTAATCAAAAGATGCCAGATAGGCGTTGTACAGGTCCTGGTCCAGCAGTCCTTTTTGGTAACGGCTCATGATTTCTTTTTCAAGTTCCTTAATGTGCCCAATGGAAACGATTTTACTCCGGTAGCCGCGCTTGTTTAAAAGCAGCTCCAATGGTTTGCATAGATCCCGATCCGGCATCTTTTTTCTCCTTTTGTTTTATCTAAATAACTGAATTTAATGTCTTGACAACAGGCTAACCATCTATTAGTTTTTAGATGGTTATAGCTATAGCGTATTATTTCTAACCTGTCAAACATTTTTTACCGGTTATAAAATTTGGCGGAGAAATAAATTGAGTAGAAAAAGGGATGCGGGCAGTATTAAATTGATCGGGGGTGCATTATGCCTTGATTTTGTGAATACGGTACACTGCTATGGCTGTGCAGACCTGGGAGAATACCTGAACACCTATCACGATCTGGTCGCATGGAGCCGGCACGTGGGCACGATTACCGATAATGAGGCTGAAACATTATTCCTTACCGCTGCCGAGCGTCCCGCCGAAGCGAAAACCACGCACAGGCGCGCCATTGAACTGCGGGAAATCATCTATCGCATCTTTACAATAGACCTGGCAGGCAGGTCCCACACCCAAGAAGATTTGGCGGTTTTTAATGATTACCTTTCCAGAACCATGATGCGCTCCCGAATCGTCAAAACAGAAAACGGCTTTTATTGGGATATGACGGGCGCTAAAACAAAATTGGACTGGATACTGCACCCGGTTGTCCGTTCGGCTGCCGACCTGATGGTTTCGCAAGAATGCGGACGGGTAAAAAAATGTGCGGACCCGATCTGCGGCTGGCTATTTCTGGACATCAGCCGAAACCGCAGCCGGCGCTGGTGCGACATGCGCGACTGCGGCAACCGTGCCAAGGCCAGCCGGTTTTACAAAAAAAAGAAAAGATCAAACACGACTTCATCGTCTTCGAAGATGCAATCCACCAAATCAGGATAACAGGTTGTATGTTTGTCTGCATCTTCAGGAGATGTCGTTTTCCGGCCGGAGTTGTCCGTCTGGAGCCATGAATGGTCGTTTTCCGGCTTAACCTGGCAAGTATACGTGTCAAGTCTTCGTTTGACCGCTCTTAACGAAAAGGAGAATCTGTCAAAATGTCTTTTTTAGCGGATGCTGAAATTGTCGTCAAAGCTTTGGAAAATTATTACCGGGAATCCATATCCAGAAAAAAGCCGGTCATCAATCAAGCCCCTCTGGAAACATTGATATCCGAGCTGGACTTAAGCACCGATATCCAGGACGGCCGATTAACCGGCGAACGCCTGGCGCAATTTTTAGCGAAATACCTTGAATCCACAACGCGTCTGCTTCATCCGGCCTATTTGGCCCACCAGGTGGGGACCTCCCATTATGCCGGCGCGCTGGCATCGCTGATCGACGGCTTCACCAACAATCCCATGGCCATTTATGAAATGGGCCCGGGAGCCGCCAGCATCGAGTGGTACCTGATCAACTGGTTGCTTGAAAAAGTCGGCTGGCATCCCCAGCCGCTCAGAATGCCGGACAGTCCTGATCGCCTGTTCGGCGGCGGCGTATTAACCCACGGCGGCTCGCTGGCCAATTTGACCGCCCTGCTGGCAGCGCGCAGCAAAATAGCACCGCCCGCCTGGCAGGAGGGCAGTCCCCGGGATCTGGCGCTGCTGGCACCCGCCGAAAGTCATTATTCAATTGCCCGGGCAGCCGGTATCATGGGTCTTGGCCGCAATGCAGTTTATCCTCTGGCGGTGGATGAAAAGGGCGTCGTCATACCGCAAAAACTGCCTGAAGTGTATGCACGCATAAAAAATGAGGGCAAGCGCGTTTTTGCAGTGGTTGCCAACGGATGCAGTACCGCCGCCGGGCTGTATGATCCCATCCGTGAGATCGGTGAATTTTGCAACGCGCATGATCTGTGGTTTCATGTCGATGGCGCCCATGGTGCCAGTGCCTTACTGTCAAAAAAACATAAAGGCCGGATGGATGGGGTTGAGCTGGCGGATTCGCTGATCTGGGATGCCCACAAGCTCATGCGCACGCCGTCTTTATGCACCGCCGTGCTGGTCAAAGATTTTCGCACCATCGACCAGGCGTTCCAGCAGGAAGCCAGCTACCTGTTTCATGAAAAAGAGCAGCCCGGCTTTGATTTCATCCACCGTACGGTTGAATGCACCAAGGCCGGCCTGGGGCTGAAATGGTTTTTCGTTCTGGCGGCACTCGGGGAGCAGGGATTGGAAAAGCATGTTGACGATCAATTTGAACTGGCCAAACAGGCATACGACTACATAGCGTCCCAGCCGGAGTTTGAATGCGCGGTAGCGCCGCAAAGCAACATTCTTTGCTTCCGCTTAGCAGGCAGCGATCAACTCCAGATCGATATAAGAGATACGTTAATCGCCCGGGGCGAATTCTACCTATCCACCACCGTATTTTGCGGTCAACGCTATCTGCGTATGGTTTTTAACCATCCGCACACATGCCTGGACGATATTAAACAGCTGATTCAAAAAATTCGCGATCTGGTTGACGAAAGAACAAGTGACTAAAGTGAGCTAAAGTTGGAAGTGACTAAAGTTTTGGTGTCGCTCCGCTCCATCTTTTATAAAAATGATAGAATTCCTTAACTTTAGGCACTTTAGCTCACTTTAGTTCATTTTAGGCACTTTTTATAACTTTAGATCACTTTTATTGTGTATTTTAAGATCGTTTCGCAATTTACAAAGGAAAGGGAGTAACACGATGGCAACCGTAAAATTAATCGAATACGAAGAAGCCGGCCCGGAGGTGCGTGCGGTTTACGATGACATCATGGCCACGCGGCAGATCGACTGGATCAATAACTTCTGGAAAGCACTGGCCGTGCAGCCCGAACTTTTGCGGCGCACCTGGGAAGGGGTCAAAACGGTGATGACGCCCGGTGCCCTTGATCCGCTGGTCAAAGAGATGCTTTACGTAGCGGTCAGTGTCACCAATGGCTGTACCTATTGCATCAACAGCCATACCGCAGCGGCGCGCAAAAAGGGCATGAGCGACGAGATGCTGGCCGAGTTGATGGCGGTGGTGGGCATGGCCAACCAGACCAATGCGCTGGTGAACGGCTTCCAGGTGGAACTCGACGAAGCGTTTAAAGACGGAGGGCGCCAAACCTGAAAGGGGAATCAGAACCGGCTGATTCCCCCGATTCAGGTTACTTCGCTGTTTGAGTGGATTCAAACAGGCGTGAATATTCCGAATACCCTTCCTTTTCCAAATCTTCTCTGGGAATAAACTTCAGCGCCGCGGAGTTGATGCAGTATCTGAGCCCGGTGGGTGGCGGTCCGTCCGGAAACACATGCCCCAGATGAGAATCAGCGTGCTTGCTGCGCACCTCGGTTCGCACCATGAAAAATTTGCGATCTTCATGTTGCACGATATTATCGGGCACCAAGGGCTTGGTAAAACTGGGCCAGCCGGTTCCGGAGTCAAATTTATCCACCGAAGCAAACAGCGGTTCTCCGGAAACGATATCCACGTAAATGCCCGCTTTTTTGTTATCATGATAGGCGTTTCTAAACGGCGGCTCGGTACCTTCTTCCTGGGTCACCTTGTATTGCATCGGTGATAATTTCTTTTTGAGCACATCATCAGCGGGTTTTGAATATTTTGGATTGTCCCCGGGATTCATCGCCTTGGATGATTGTTTGGCTTCAGAGGCCCAGGTGCTATCGAGGAACTGGTCTCGGCCGGAACCATAGCGGTAATATTTATACCGCAGGGGGTTCTTTTCATAATAATCCTGGTGATAGTCTTCGGCGGTATAAAATTCAGAAAGCGGAACAATTTCAGTGACAACCGGTTTTGAAAACCGCCCGGATTTATCCAGCTCCGCTTTTGATTCCTCGGCGATGCGCTTTTGTTCTTCGTCATGGTAAAAGATTGCCGTCCGATACTGGGATCCGCGATCAACGAACTGCCCGCCCCCATCGGTGGGATCCACGTGGCGCCAGAAAACGTCTAATAACTCTTTATAGGTGATTTTAGCCGGATCATAGTGCACTTGAACCGCTTCGGCATGGCCGGTTCCGCCGGCGGAAACTTCTTTATAGGTGGGATTCGGTTTTTGGCCGCCGGTATAACCCGATACGGCCTCTACCACGCCGTCAACTTTTTCAAAATCAGATTCCACACACCAGAAACACCCACCGGCAAAGGTTGCTGTCTTTAAATTTTTGGGGTCTGCTTTCATGTTGGGACTCTTTTCATCCGGTTTGTTGTTCGATTTTTGAAACCCAAATAGGACCAGACCTATCAGGAGAATAATTGCAATAAAAAAAATAGATTTCATCGTAACCTCCATTGAATTATCAAGTTGAGAGCTGCACTTTCATGCAGGTGCTAATATAAGCATTATTTATTGATACGTCGAAATATTAACGCTTTAGTCGAAATAACGGCTAAGACCTTACACAAGGTCCAGCGCTGGGATGCATTTTGGCTCTCGTTTCCTGATTAACCCTCGAAGGCGATAGCGGTCACCCTTTTTTTCTTGACAGCGGGCCGATTTCATTATTTATAGAAACCGAAAGTCTGACAATCAGACTTTGAGAGGACTTCCAATGTCATCCGAATCCAAAGCAATGTTTACGCCTATCAAAGGCTCCCGAACATTCGAGGAAGTCTCAGATCAAATCAAAAAGCTTATCTTTGACGGCGTTTTTAAGCCTGGCGACAAACTCCTGCCAGAAACCGAACTCGCCCAGCAATTTAATGTCGGTCGGCAATCAATCCGTGAAGCACTGCGAATTCTTGAGCTCTCCGGTTTTATTACCATCCAGAAAGGCGGCGGCGGTGGCGCGGTAATTAAAGACACGATTTCCAGTACGATCAGCAGGCTGTTTTTAGATGCTTTTCAGATGGAAAAAATTACAATAGAGGAACTAACGGTTGCGCGATTCGAAATCGAGAAAACAGTTTTAAAATATGCGATCGCAAACGCCGACGAAACGGACCTGAAACGTCTTCAAGAAAATGTTGACGATGCCTGCAAAAAAATAGAAGCCAATATCAATGTCATCGATGAGAACATTCATTTCCATAACCTGTTGGCCAGGGCCTCTAAAAATCATTTATTTATAATCGTTGTCGAAGCGGTCACCACGGCGGTAAGACATTTTATGCGTCAGCTGGGCCCGGATGCGGAATTTTCGGACGACAAAAAATGGTATAACGAAAATATCATTCAATCAAAGACCACGCTTGCATATCATCGCGAAATTTTGAGCGCGGTTATCGAGAAAAATTTGAATAAAGCGGTCGATACCCTTGAAAACCACTTACAGGAGGTAAAAAATCGGCTCCAACCGTTCGCACGGTAAAATACTAGTAAATGAATAAATTTTATTCACAAAGGAGGCAAAAATGAAAAAAATTCTGTTGATCGGTTTAGGGCTTTTCATTTGCTCAATTTTTCTTCAGAGCACCACTCTTTCTTCGAATAACGCCTATGCAGAGGTCACGCAGCTTTCCATGGGCACCGCTACGGTGGGCGGCATTTTTTATAATATCGGCAGCCCGCTGGCCCAGTGCGTCAATCAGGCCCTGTCGGGAGAGGTCAATATCACCGCTGAGTTTACCGAAGGATCAACCGAGAATCTGCGCTTGCTCGGGCAGAAAAAGATGCAGCTTGCGATCATCACGCCCATGATCGGCACTTATGCCCGCAAAGGGATTGCGATGTTCAAGGACAAGCCGATGGATTTCCGGGTGGTCGCGCGCCTGTTGCCCAACGCCAATATATGGGCCGTGCTCAAGGATTCGAACGTCAGCAAAATCCCCGAATTAAAGGGCAAAAAAGTTGGTGTCGGGCCGGCTTCCGGAGGGCTGGGTGTGGTGGCCAGAACCCAGCTTGACGCCAACGGCATCAACTTTAAGACGGATGTCAAACCTTTTTTCCTGGGCGCCGGGGCTATGGCGGATGCGTTAAAGGATGGAACGGTTGAAGGCACGATCCTTACAGGAGAATTGGCCAAACTCGTGGCCACGACGCACCCACTCAAACCGCTCCCCTGGGAAAGAGCGACCGTCGATAAATTCTTGAAGGAAAACCCGCATTTCGGCGAATACACCTATCCGCCCGGAGAATTTAAAGGCGTGGATTACCCGGTACTGACCGTTGATAACGGCATTCAGCTGATCTGCGACAAAGATATGGATGACGCCTTAGTCTACAAACTGGCCAAGGCAATTATCGAGAACCTGGACTGCATGGCCCGAACCTATGCGCCCGCCAAGGCATTGACACCTAAATGGGTGGCTTCGGAACTCGCCAATCCGTTCCATCCGGGAGCCATCAAATACTTTAAAGAGAAGGGTCTGCAGTAAACATAACCTGAGTTTTGCCGCCGCTTCGCGGGGTGGCGCCTCTAATTTTATGATACAAAGGGGCTTCTCATTCAAATTCAGGCAGGAAATTAGAAAGAGGGGACAATGACGGAGAAAGAGCAGCCTATCGAAAAATCCGCAGCTGTCCGCAAGTTTGTGGGTAGATGGTTGGCCATTGCGTTTACCTGCTTTGTGATTTACTCGATGGCCATGTTTAACATCCATGAGATGAAGCAGTTCAGCCTTTTTCTGGCGTTTACGCTGGCGGTGACCTTTATCCGTCATCCCCTCTCTTCTAAAAGCCCGGCCTCGAAATTATTTTTGGCGATTGATCTCATGTTGGCGCTGTCGAGCTTTTCCATTGCGGTATATATCTGGATTGATTTTTGGGAGTTTATTTTCCGTGTGGGCATTCCGACCAAATTGGATATATTCTTCAGTACGGTAACGATCCTGCTCGTTTTCGAGGCCACCCGTCGTGCCGTGGGATGGCCCCTGCTCATCATCGCCTTTGTTTTTCTGCTCTACACCTTTTTCGGGCAATACCTGCCGCCCCCCCTTTCACACAAAGGATATGACATAGCGCGAATCACCACCACCTTCTTTATGACCAAAAACGGTATTTTCGGTATTCCCCTTAAAGTCACAACGCACTTCATCTTCCTGTTTATTGCTTTCGGCGCCTTTTTTAGCGCCTGCGGCGGCACGCAATTCTTCATCGACATCGCCACCGCCCTCTTCGGGAAAATGAGAGGCGGGCCGGCGAAGATATCCATCGGCGTTAGCGGAATGATGGGGACCATCTCGGGAAGTGCGGTGGCCAATACGGTGACCACCGGAACGTTCACCATACCGCTCATGAAAAGGATCGGATTTGAACCCCATGTGGCCGGCGCTGTCGAAGCCACGGCTTCTTCCGGGGGCGCCCTGATGCCGCCTGTGATGGGCGCAACTGCCTTCGTCATGGCGGAGTATATCGGTGTTCCTTATATTTCGGTCTGCAAAGCCGCGCTCATTCCGGCGATCCTCTATTATCTCGCCATTTTCAGCGTCGTCCATTTTTACTCCCTGAAAATCGGGATTCGCGGCTTGACCAAAAGCGAGCTGCCCGAGGTGAAAAAAATTATTTTCAAAAGCTGGATATTCATTGTGCCCCTGTTTGTATTAATTTTTGCATTGATTAAGGGATACTCACCCCGGATAGCCGTTTTGTATGCCCTTTTGGCGACGGTCATCTTTACGGCGTTTAAAAAAGAGACGCGCCTGGGGCCTTCCAAGCTTCTGGAGGCCCTGGCCAGCTCCGGATACAATTCCGTCATGGTGGCCTGCGCGGCCATCACCGCCGGAATCGTCATTGGCGTGGTCCTGCTCACGGGTATGGGGACCAAAATTACCAGTCTGGTATTGAATCTCTCGGCGGGCTCTTTAATGCTGGCCCTGCCCATTGTGATGCTGGCATCTCTGATCTTCGGGATGGGCCTGCCAACACTGGTCTGTTATGTGCTTCTGGCGGCAACCGTTGCGCCCTCTCTGGTCAATTTAGGGATTCCGGTGCTATCTGCGCATCTGTTTATTTTTTATTTCGGGATGCTCAGCATGGTGACACCGCCAGTTTCATTTGCATCCTATGCCGGCGCTGCCATCGCCCAGGCCAACCCGATGAAGACCGGATGGACGGCCTGGACATTTGCCCTCGCCGGTTTCCTGCTGCCTTTTATGTTCGTTTACAACAAATCCCTTTTGATGATGGGAACGGTGCTGGAAATTATACCGGCTGTATTCACTTCGCTGATCGGCATCATTTGCCTGGGAGCCGCTATTATCGGTTACCTGCACAGGGCCACCGCCTTTTATGAAAGAATATTGCTGTTCGCGGCGGCTTTTTTATTGATCCAGCCCGGTTGGACAACAGATCTCGTCGGATTGCTCAGTGCCGGCGCGGCGCTTATGCTGCAGCTCAAAAAATCGGGGCCCAGAGCGCCGGATAAAACCGAAACTTGATTTTGAATCCGATCCCAATTTCGCACAATTGATAAAAGTATAAAATAAGGGTATGCAAAAACCGTCCACAGGAAAACCCGAGGAATCTGGGACCGGTTTTGAGACCACCGCCCAGGCCTATCTTGAACTGCTTGCATCACGGGGCATCGAATATTTCTTTGGGAATGCCGGCACCGATTTCGCCAGTATCGTGGATGCGTTCGCCCTGCGCCAGTCCCGGGGCAAGACATTTCCGCAACCGATAGCCGTGCCCCATGAAATACCGCTGGTCAGCATGGCCTACGGGTATTATATGATTACCGGAAAACCCCCGGCGGCCATGGTGCATGTGGGGGTTGGCACCGCCAACGGCCTGGGGGCGCTGATGGCTGCCAGCAAAGGCCGGGTCCCAATGCTGTTCAGCGCAGGACGCACCCCGATTACCGAAGCGGGCGATGCGGCTTCACGGCGCGTTTTCATTCACTGGGGCCAGGAATCTTTTGATCAGGCCGGCATGTTGCGCGAGTACGTAAAATGGGACTATGAGTTACGTCGGAGCGATCAACTCGAAACCGTCGTCGACCGCGCTTTAACCGTCGCGATGAGCGAACCGCGCGGCCCCGTTTATTTAATGCTCCCGCTGGAGGTCATGGCAGCACCTTTTGCCGCTGAAAACTTTCGCCCGCGACCCCGTTACGATTTGCCTCGGTTTCAGCCGGCAGCCCAAAAGGTCGAGGATGCCGCCCGGCTTCTGCGGCAAGCCGAATTTCCACTCATCATCACCTCATCGGTAGGGCGCACAAGTGCGGCTGTGGACGCGTTGGCGGAATTAGCCGAATCCGGCAAGGTTGGCGTGGTTTCCTTTAATCCGGATTTCATGAACCTGCCACTGGACCATCCCTGCCATTTAGGGTTCTTTCCGCATACGCTCATTCCTTTGGCGGATTTGATTCTGGTAGTGGAGTGTGACGTTCCCTGGTATCCGAATCAGATAAAACCGGAAGAATCGACACCCATCATCCAGATCGGCGTTGACCCGCTTTACGGCGACTACCCGATTCGCGGTTTCCATTCGGATCTCACGTTACAGGGAGATCCTGTTTTGACGCTTTCTGAAATCAGCCGGAGCTTGAAGCGCCAGGGGTTTAACGAGAAACGTCTCGCGGCCAGGGAAAAAAAGCTGCAGGAAATCCATGAGACCCTGCGGCACACCCTGCAGCAAAAAGCGCAAAATGCGGCCAATGATGTGCCCATCGATATGTCCTGGGTCGCGCTTAACATTAATCAGCGACTGGGAGCCGATACCATTGTCGTGAACGAATATGACAATTCGATGAGAGAGCAGCCCAACCTTCTTGCCGGTCGCTATTTTTCTTCGCCGCATGCGGGCTATTTAGGGTGGGGGCTGGGCGCGGCCCTGGGCGCCAAATTGGCATGTCCGGATGATACCGTCATCGCCACGGTCGGAGACGGCTGTTATTTATTCGGCGTTCCCAGCGCGTGCCATGCGGTCTCGGCCATGTATCAGCTGCCCATCCTGATCGTCGTCAATAATAACCAGCGATGGGAGGCCGTAAGGCGCGGAACCCGGGCGCTTCACCCGGACGGCTGGGCCGCACGCACGAACAATTTCCCTCTCAGCGATGTGGCACCGGCGGCCTGTTATGAAAAGATCTGCGAGGCATTTGGCGGATACGGTGAACGCGTGGAGCACCCGGATCAGATTAAACCCGCGCTGGATAGAGCCCTCGATGTTGTTCAAACCGAAAAGCGCCAGGCGCTTTTGAATATAATTAGTAAGTAAAGATAGAGTTGCGTCGCGCGGGTAATTTACAAAACAAGGCAGACAGGCCAGGAAGCTATAAGGCTGGGAAGCTGGAAGGCTTGACAGCGCAAAAGCTTATAGGCTTTCTGGCCTCCTGGCATCCCGGCCTTCAAGCAACATTGTATTTTTTAAGAAACTCATCCGTACGAAAATATACCGGACAACATAAGGAGTTAAACCATGCCGCCTGTAATCGATCATGAGAAATGCACTGCCTGTGGCATCTGTGATGAGCACTGCCCTTTAGACGTGCTTTACCTGGAAAATGATGTGCTTGACGTTCGTTACCCTTATGAATGCTGGCACTGCGGGGCCTGCCGCCAGGACTGCCCGACGGGCGCGGTGACGATCGAATTCCCGTTGAGCATGCTGGGTGTCTAGACCCACTGGTTTTTAATGAAAGTCGGATTTATGTCATGCTGCCAGGTTTGTTCATGGAAATAAGGAGACCAAAATGCATTCAGGAAAAGATCATCAAATAGATACGGATATTGCCATCATCGGCGGCGGAACCGCAGGGCTTAACACGGCCATGGCGGCCGCTGAAAGCGGTTTGCAGGTTCTCGTTGTCGACAAAGCCAATATTAACCGCAGCGGCGCTATTGCCGGCGGAATTGATCATTTCATGGCTTTCCTCGAGACCGGTGAAGACTGGGATACCCGTGAAGCCTGGCTGAAATATGTCGGGGGTCTGGCCAAAGGAGCCGTTAACCTTAAAATACATGAAGCGGTTTACTGCGAGGAGGTCAACGCCGCCATCGAACGGGTTGAGCGAATCGGAATTTCGCTGCGGGATCCGGGCACCGGAAAATTTTACCGAACCCAGGCCCTGGGTCAGCCCGGCCCCTTGGCCATCAACTTCAACGGCAAAAAGCTTAAACTGAAAATGGCCGAGGAGGTCCGCAAACTGGGCTGCCGGGTGCTCGACCGCGTCCAGGTCACCAATCTGTTTCTGCATGACGGAGAACTGGCGGGATTTACCGGATACGATATTCGCAGCGGTGATTTTTACCAGATTCGGGCCAAAGCCATTGTCATTTCCACCGGTAATACCAACCGGATGTACCGCTCCCAGACCGGAAATCCCTTTAACCTCTGGTACTGCCCGGCCTGCACCGGGGACCTTCACCGCCAGGCATTCGATGCCGGGGTTGAACTGGCCAACATGGAATATACGCGCATGACCATCGTACCCAAAGGGTTCAGCGCTCCCGGATTTAACGCCTTTTTCGGGATGGGCTCCCGCCTGATCAACTCATTGGGGGAGAATTTCATGCAGAACGTCCACCCCATGGGCGACCGCGCGCCCCGCAATTACATGGTCTGGGGCGCCATTCAGGAGCTGAAAGAGGGTCGCGGCCCCATCTATATGGACTGCAGCCATTTAAACTCCAAAGAACGCGATCATCTGTTCACGACCTTAGGCTATGACAAAGATACCCTGCCCGACTTCTTTATTAAGAAGGGATACAATCTGGAAGGCACCATGATCGAGATGACGGTTTCCGAGCCTATGCAGGCACGGCCTTCCGAACAGTGCGGCAGCGGAATTAAAATCGATGAAAAGTGCGCCTCCAACATACCGGGCTTATTTGCCGCCGGAGATTCTTCCGACCAGATGGGCTGCCTGCATATGTGCGTGGCTGGCGGCTACGCGGCCGGCAAACACGCCAGCGCGTATGCCCGAAAGACCAAACAGCTGCGGCCGCTTGACGCCAAGCAAATAAAAGCCGAAAAAGATCGGATTTTCAAACCGCTGGATAACAAAGCCGGAATGTCTTACTGGGAGTTTGAAGACATTGTCCGTAATATCACCACCGATCACTTCGGCCCCGTTAAGACCGAAAACAGTTTAAAGGCTGCTCTGCAAAAACTCGGCAGATTGGACGGCGCCCGAAAAGACCTCAAAGCCGACAATTTACATGAGCTCATGCGCGTGCATGAAGCCATGAACATCCAGCAGGTTGCCAAGATCACCGCCACCGCTGCACGGGCCCGCAAAGAAACGCGTTTCCCGCCGTATCATTACCGCGCGGATTTCACGGAAACCGATGATGAAAATTTTTGCGGGTTGATCGTCGTAAAGAAAGCAAAGGACGGTGAGATTCAGACAGGCTTTGAGCCGTTGTCGTATGATATCTGAGTAGTACCTATCTCAAATATGCATTTAACACCCAATGGTAAAGTTCTATATCCATGAAAAGTGCTTATAACAGCAAGTGCGCTAAAGTGAGAAGTGAACTAAAGTGACTAAAGTTAAGGGATTCTGCCATTTTTATAAAAAGATGGAGCGCGAGCGACGCCATAACTTTAGGCACTTTAGCTCATTTTAGGCATTTTAGGCACTTTTAACTTTAAAGCACCTTTGGAACTTTATTTCTCTGTCCTCGAAGATAAACTGCTATATATGAATTGATCCTTATTCCCGTGCCCTGCTTTTGGGAAAAAGACTCGCCACCGCGCCCTCGCTGGTATCATAATACCCGACGCCCATAACCGCATTTTTGAATCGCACCAGGACGTAACCGGAGCTGCCGTCGCAGGCATGGACCTGGTTCTTTTCAATGGCAAACGACCTGCGGGCCAGGTAGTTTTGCAACTGGCTTTCGGAAACATCAACCACGTTACGGCCGGCCATCCGGCCGAAAGTCGCCGCGCCGGCGGTGGTGGGTTTGGGAAACCGGAAATGCATATGAAAAAGCGGCAGCCCGCTGATGCAGTTGGCCAGTTGCGGTGGTCGATGATCGCCGGCCGCAGCATAAATATCCCGTCCGCTTTTTTTTAGCAGCTGCAAACCATTAAAGGCGGCTCGCTCGATGCCAAAGCGCTCGCTCAGGAGCTTAAACATACTGTCGGCATCCGTAACGATCTGCTGGGTGCTGCCGGCTGCCGGCCGAAAGTCAGGCTGCTCGATTCGAGGGGTTTCAACCGCCTTATGGGAATCGTTGCCGACCTTTTCCAGCAAAGCGATATAAAATCCGCCGCTGTCATTCAGATGCGGCCAGATTCGAATGCTGTTGCGAAGGTCGTTCTCAAAGGACTCACCCGCCCAGGCCGTCAGCCCGGGGGCGGTCTTGAGCCCCGGCAGTGCGGTCGGCAAGACACGCACCGCAGCGGGCATCTCGCAGAGAACAGTATTTACCACGGCCTCGTTTTCTTCGGGCGCGTAGGTACAGGTGCTGTATAGAATTCGTCCACCCTTGCGGCAGCGACGAACCGCCGTCTGGAGCAGCAGCTGTTGCTTTTTAAAGCGCCGCGGCATCCTGCGCGTAGGCGCCCGCTTCAAAAGTCGTGGAAAGCGGCGGGTGGTGCCTTCACAGCTGCAGGGAACATCCACCAGGACTCGGTCAAACTGCCCGGCACGTCCGGGGTAGGAAGTGCCGTCGTGACTGGTAACACTGACATTTAGCAACCCCAGGCGGTCGATTGCCGAACGCAGGGGCCGCAAGCGGTCCCAGAACACATCGTTGGCGACAACCGTACCCCGGTTCTCCAAAGCCTGGGCCATCAGCGCCGTCTTGTTGCCGGGCGCCGCGCACAGATCCAGGATACGCTCTCCGGGCCGGGGATTCAGCAGCAGCGCCGGTATCATCGAGCTGGCTTCCTGGATGTGAAACCATCCGGCCAGATAGGCCCAGTGGCGGCCCAGTCTTTCACTGCCTTCTTCGCCGCGACGCCTGACCCGGAACGCCTCCGGATGCCAGGCCAGCGGTGTCAGATCATAGCCGTCCCGCTCGAGCACATCGACCAGTTGCCGGGGGGTGATCCGCAGGGTGTTGGTGCGCACAAACAGCGGCTGAGGTCGACCGACGGCTTCCTCAAATGCCTTGATGTCATCAATAATAGGGTAGTAGCGCTCAAAAGCTTTCATACTATCGCAAAATTCGGGTGGCGTGCCGGGTGAAGATCGTGTATATAAAAGGCCATCATGAATGAAAAACCGTCTAAAAAAAATGAAGCGCTTATCACCACCACCTGCTCTTTTGATTGCGGGGGCCGCTGCCTCTTAAAGGTACATGTTGCCGAAGGCAAGATCACCCGCATCCGCACCGACGGCTCGCGCGGGCCGGGCTTAAAGGCATGCATCCGCGGCCTTTCCCAGAAAGACGTGGTTTATTCCCCGGATCGCCTGACGAAGCCTTTAAAAAGGATCGGCGAACGCGGCCGGGGAGAATTTGAGCCCATCTCCTGGGAAGATGCCCTTAGCACGCTCGCCCAAAAATTAAAACAGATAAAAGAAACCTACGGGCCGCATGCCACCTTGCTGATGGATTATTTCGGCAACGAAGGCGCCCTGCACGACACCACCAAAACCGCCCGTCGCTTTTTTAACCTTTTCGGGGGATGCACCAGCATCTGGGGCAGCACGTCTCTGGAGGCCGGAAAATTTGCAAGCGCCACCACCCTTGGAACCATGTTTACCGCCAACAGCCGGGATAATCTGCTCCTTTCCAAGCTCATTATTTTGTGGGGCTGGGACCCGCTGGTCTCCCGCTTCCGACCCTACACATCCACCTATCTTTCAGAAGCCAAGAAAAAGGGCGCCAGAATTATCGCCGTCGACCCGCGCCTGAGCCCTTCGGCCAAAGACCTGGCCGAACAATGGATTGCCGTTAAGCCGGGCACCGATACCGCTTTAATGCTTGCCATGGCCTACGTTATGATCGCAGAAGCGCTTTACGATCAGAATTTCGTGGCAACCTACACCTTTGGATTCGATGAATTTAAGGCCTATGTCACGGGCGACCCGGACGGAATTCCCAAAAACCCCGCGTGGGCAACGCAGATAACGGGCGTGCCCGCCGAGGACATCATCCGCTTGGCCCGGGATTACGCCACCTCAAAACCGGCGGCACTGTATGCCGGATGGGCACCCGGCCGCAGCGCCTTTGGCGAACAGTTTCATCGCGCCGCCATTACCCTGGCGGCCATGACGGCCAATATCGGCGTGCCCGGCGGTCACGTGGCCGGCGGCACCGACCGCATGGCGCTGGGCGCTCTGGCGCAATCATTTCCTGTACCGCCCAAAGATAACCCGACGGTCCACGTAACCGAAATTTATGATGCCCTGTTGGAAGGGTCCTCCGGTGGCTTTCCTGCGGATATAAAAGCACTCTATGTGGTGGGCTGTAACCTTTTGAATCAGTTTTTAAATGTCAACAAAGGCATCGCAGCCTTGAAAAAACCCGAATTTATCGTCGTTCACGAACTGTTTTTAACGCCCACGGCGAGGTTTGCGGACATGGTGCTGCCCATCACCCACTATCTGGAACAGGAAGATATCGGTCAACCCTGGCTGGGCGCCCCTTATTGCATCTACATGAACAAAGCCATCGATCCTTTGCCCGAAACGCGCTCGGACCTGGATATTTTTACGGATCTGGCGCATCGCCTGGGCGTCCGGGGTTACAATGACAGATCCGGCCCGCAATGGCTAAAGGCGTTTTTAGACGCCACCCCGGATTTTCCCGACCGCGAAAAATTTAAGCAGATCGGCGTCCATCGCGTGGAATTCAAAGCGCCCCGGGTGGCATTTCAAGATCAGATTCAAGATCCCAAGGCGCATCCGTTTGCAACCCCGTCGGGCAAAATCGAAATATTCAGTCACAAAATTGCGCAGATGAACCATCCCCGGATCCCGGCCATTCCCCAATATATAGCGCCCTGGGAAGGACCCGATGATGCGCTTTATGCCCAATATCCCCTGCAGCTGGTCAGCCCGCATGCCAAAACCCGGGTCAACTCCCAATTTGACAACATCCCCCGGCTCAAAGAAAAAGCCGATGATCGCGTCTGGCTAAACACGGCCGATGCCGCCGCCCGCGGTATTTCAGCCGGCGAGCGGGTGATCGTTTATAACGCGCGCGGCCGGCTGCGCACCACGGCATATGTCACCGACCGGATCATGCCCGGCGTCGTCAGCCTGGATGCCGGCGCCTGGTTTCGGCCGGATGGCGACGGCGTCGATAACGGCGGCTGTGTCAATGTCCTCACCAGAGACGCGATGTCCCCCGGCGGCGCCTTCCCCAGCAACACCTGCCTGGTCCAGATTGAACCCGACGGCTGATAAATCATCGTTAATGCGAATTAAAAAAGAAATCAGAAATAGTCGGATTCTTTTTTTCTAATCCCCGCTCGGGTGTTGGCTTAGAAGTGGTTTTAAAAATAACTACAATATGGGGTAGCCGGCAAGATCGATTAGAACCCAACTTAAAAATGTCTTTTGGCCCAATATCTTTGTTGGTGCCTCGTTTCAAATCCTCGACATACAATAGTATGCCTGCGGTTTGAAACTCAGCCCCGCCGCGATCTTGAACCAAAATCCTATTTTTGAGATGGGTCCTAGAAATTGATGGTGTAGCTAAATGAAAATCCGCCGGATTTTACCGGGGCAAAGTTCAGGTTTTGGGCTTCATCCTTGAGCCAGTCCGGGGCCCAGTCCTGGGTTTTAAGAAAACGGTATCCCTGAATACCGGCAACCGCCACCAGGGAGGCGGCAAACATATTCGCGGTCTTCTCGTCGGAATAATGCTCTATACCCTGGATGTCTCCCTGATATCCATCTGGGGTTTGATCATTTGTTATATGGAAAAACCAGTAATCGAGCGCGTAAAAGATGGGATTTAAGATGTTCCAGTGCATCATGCCGCGCACGAAGTCGTCATTTTTATCGATACTGTCAACCTGAAGAATGACTTCCGATGCCAGCGCCTGGGCCACCAGGCCGGAAGAATTTATGATCAACCCGTCGGTATCGTCGTCGGCCTGTTCCGTATACGCAAGGGGTTGATTATAGTTACCCAGCTCCCAGTCTATTTCCGTACCCGTGGCTTCGGCAGCCACCAGATGGGCGCCTTCGTGAATCATAAATGCGCTGGCAACACCGGCCGAATACTTCAATATAGAAACCATTCTGTCACCCATACTTTTGTATTCGCACCACCCCGGGTTCGCAGAGAGCATAAAGACGGTGAAAATCACGACGCCCGGCAAATATCGCATGCGCGAGGTCATTCGCTTAAAAAGTCGGTTCGCGTTCATCCTGTAAGAATTCCTTTTGGTAAAGAATATATTTTTTTTCGGATCGGTGTGATGGCAGAAGCCTGGAATAAGTAGATATCGGACAAAATGGATCCGGGAGTTCACTCATATTTTCGGCTGGCATCGGTAAGAACTTTAGAGATAAATGGGGCCTAAGGATCCGAGTCCCCGCCCGGTGGATGGTCAGAGGCTCAAAGAGATGTCAGGGTGGATTTCAGATAGAATGCAATAAAGAGGGGATTGAATTAAAAAGGGCTGATTATAAAACGACCGGTCGGTATAATTTTAGTTTAAAAACCGGTGCTGTTTTTAAAAATTCTTTATTTTTCTAACTGTCGGATATAGAAGCGAAGCTGGCTGACGGTCTGATCCAGAATGGCGGGATCGCGGTTGGCGGCATACAGGGCGGCCGCGCCGTTTAAAGCAATAATGATATAGTTGGCGATCTCCTTAAAATTCAGATCCGGTTTGAGCATTCCCTGCTGATCGGCCTGCGCCAGCCAGGTACACAGCAATCCGGCCAGCTGGGTAAAGCCCTGTAAAACGCGGTCACTCATGGCATCCGATTGACCGGACAGCTCAACCAGCATGCCGTGGAAAAAGCATCCGCCCTCAAATACATTATTTCCTAGCTTGCTTCTGATATCGTTCTCGATAAGGGTCTGAATTCTTTCCAGGGGATCGGAACCGGACCGAATCCCCCTGAACACAACCGCCTTCCAGATCGTCAACGCCTCATCATAAACCGCATACCAGATATCTTGTTTGCTCGGAAAATGCCCGTACAGCCCCCCTTTGGTCAGGCCGGTGGCCTGCAGGATATCATTGATCGAGGTATTGTAATAACCTTTGATACAAAAAAGCTGCAGGGATTTTTCAATGATGTTTTGCCGTGTCCGGGCGCCTTTTGCGGGCATGGTTATCCTTCGCATAATTTTTATACCGACCGGTCTTTATATAATAAAACCCGTATTTATTGTCAATGTTTTTTCGCCTTAACCGTATCCGGCTTCACCAAATTTGAAACGCTCAGATCAGTCAGAACCCGTTTCGAGGCATACATTTTAAATTGACAAGTGAATAACATTCTCATAATGTGAATCATTTAAAAATTGAATTTATATATTTTTAAACACACCCTGTTTTGCGACCATAATCAGGTTCGCTTAAAATGCGCCGGGCCTTACCACTATCCTGTTAGGGAGGCAAAAAAAGCTGTCGGCAATCAACACGGCTCAATTGCATAGAGCCTGTCTTGAGGCGTTGCAGGATTTAACTTTTCTACTCATCGAAGGGAGGCATTCATGAAGAAGACATTATTGGGGATTGGACTTCTGCTGACATTTATCCTGGTGATTCCAGCTCTGGCTGCGGCCGCTCCAAAAGTCGCCGGTGTAACCGACACCGAGGTGGTCGTCGGCCTGACAACGCCGCTTTCCGGACCCGCGGCCCTGTGGGGCAGCACTGCTCTGGGAGCACAGGCGTGGGCGGAACATATTAATGCGCAGGGGGGGATCCACGGCCGCAAAATCAAGGTTATCTTAAAAGATGATGGCTACAACCCCGCCAGGGCTCTGGCCAACCTACAGGAGATGAAAGGCAAAATTTTCGCCGTCTGCGGACTGCTCGGAAGCGCGGTGGTCCACACGACCCGGGACTTTTTTCCAGAAAATAAGGTCCTGTTGATCAATGCTTACGGAAATACCCGCATGTGGCTGGAGTGGCCCAAAGAGAAGCTGCGATATGTATTTATCGCCTATCCGGACTATGAAGACGAGGGCGAATGGCTGGCCGATTTTGCGGTTGAGTGGCAGGGCAGTAAAAAATTGGCGGTCTTTTATCAGAACGACGATTTCGGGAAACTGGGCCTGGCAGGCGTGAAGAAGGCTGTGGACAAGCTGGCCGGCAAGGCCGAACTGACTGCAGCGGTCCCCTATGAGGTCACCGATCGTTCGGTGAGCACCCATGCACTCAAGCTGAAAGAGTCGGGAGCGGACACCCTCATCGTCTACCCCACGGTAAGCCACGGCGCCAACATCATCAAAGAAACCGCCAAGGTCGATTATCGACCCAAGATCATGACTTCCTTCCCTCTGGGCGATGTAATATTGTACAAACTGGTCGGAGAACTCTGGGAGGGAGTGTACCCGGCGCTGCCGGCTCATCTCGGGGCGATCGGTTTCGATCCGCAAACCGATAGCGCCTTGGATCAAATAAAGAAGGTCAATCCCAAGATCCCATCGGATAATTTTGCGGTCTTCGGCGCCGCGTCCATGATGCATCTGGTGGAGGGTCTCAGACGGGCCGGTCGAAATTTAACAACGGAATCCATGATCAAGGGCATGGAAAGCATCAAACGCTGGCAAGCCCCGGCGGGGGGCGGAGTGGTAACCTACGGGCCCGACCGCCATCACGGACTCAACGGCTCGCGGCTTGCCCATGCTGAGAAAGGAAAGCACAAGCCTATTACGGACTTCATCATCTACCCACCCAGGTTTTAGCCGATGTCTTTGCTGCAAGTAGATGATCTGTCCATCCGCTTCGGGGGTATAACGGCCCTATCCGAGGTCAGCCTGGAAATTGAACCGCAGGAAATACTGGCGGTGATCGGGCCGAACGGTTCGGGCAAAACCACCCTTTTCAACTGTATCTCGGGCGTATATAAACCGGATGAGGGTCAGGTTAATTTTGAGGGGGGAAGCCTGCTGGGGCTTTCCCCCGACTCCGTTGCCCGGAGAGGTGTTGCCCGCACGTTTCAAAACCTGCGTCTATTCCTGCATATGACCGTCCTGGACAACCTGCTTCTGGGGCGGCACATCCATTTCCGCAAAAATCCCTTATACGCGTTTCTGCGAATACGGAAAGAAGAGCTGAGCCACCGCAAGCTGGTGGAAGAGATCATCGAGTTTCTCGATCTCCAGCAATACCGCCAGGCCCGGGTTTCCGACTGCCCCTATGGTGTTCAAAAACGCGTCGAGCTGGGCCGCGCTTTGGCTACGGACCCCCGCCTGCTCCTGCTGGATGAACCCATTGCCGGCCTGACCTCCGAGGAGAAGGAAGAGACAGCTTACCGGATTACGGAGATCCACGGCAGATACAAGGTTGCCATTCTTCTGGTGGAACATGACCTCAGGATCGCCTCCAGATTGGCGGACCGCATGATCGCCCTGGATTATGGACTCAAAATCGCCCAGGGCACCCCGCAGGAGGTGCAACAAACCCCCGAGGTAATCCAGGCGTATCTGGGGGAAGACTAGAAATGGTTTCAAAACCCCATCTGAGGCTTTGAAACCACTTCTAACAATTCGGAATTGGGATTTCGGAATGCGGAATAAAAAGACAACCGGAAATTTCGCATTTCCAATAAGAGAATATTATGACCGCTTTACTTAAAATTGCCAGCATTGAAACCCTTTACTACGATCGCATTTACGCGCTGCACGGCCTGTCCCTGGAGGTGAAGGAAAAGGAGATTTTTGCGGTTTTGGGGCCGAATGGTGCGGGCAAAACCACGCTGCTCAAAACGATTGCCGGGCTTCTCAAAGATCAGCCCAACAAGGGGTCGATCGAATTTATGGGAAAGCGCATCCACCGTCTGCCGCCGGAGCACATCTCGCGCCTGGGCGTGGTTTATGTGCCGGAAGACCGCGGTCTTTTCCGGGAGCTCACCGTGAAGGAGAATCTGGATCTGGGCTGCTGGGGCCGCAAAGACAATCACATACAGGATGATTTTGAATTCATCTATCAGCTATTTCCAATCCTCAAAGCGCGAACCCGGCAGCAGGCCGAAACCCTTTCCGGCGGTGAACAGCAAATGCTGGCCATGGCCCGGGCAATGCTCTGCCGCCCCAAACTGCTCATGCTGGATGAGCCCTCCCTTGGATTGGCACCCAAAGTCGCCCGGGAAGTGTACGAAGCGCTTTTAAAAATCAGCCAGGCCGGAACCACCATTCTGCTCATTGAGCAGAATGCCAAAATGGCGCTGAGTATCGCAAATTTCGGATACATCATGGAGACAGGCAGAATCGTGCTCGAAGGAACGGCTAAAGACCTGCAGGAAAATGAAGATGTGCAGGAACTTTACCTGGGAGTGGGGCAGGAGGCCATTTCACCCAAAGGATGGCGGCTGTATAAGAAACGGAGGACCTGGTAGTGAAGCACACGGCATCGAGTTTTCCGGCTCTTTTTTTTCAACAGGTGGATGCCCAGGGAGACCGCGTGGCGCTCCGGCGCAAAGAATACGGCATCTGGAATCGGATCACCTGGAACGAATACGGGCAAATGGTCCGGGAAGTTGCCGCGGGGCTGCTTTCCATGGGCCTCGAGCGCGGAGACCGCGTTGCTATTCTGGGAGATAACCGGCCGGAATGGCTGATTTGCAATCTGGCAACCATGTCCATCGCTGGTGCGACCTGCGGCGTTTATTCCACCAATGCGCCGGAACAGGTGGCCTATGTTGTCGGTCATTCGGAGTCTGCGGTCCTCTTTGTGGAGAACGAAGAACAGGTCGACAAGGTTCTGCAGGTCGAATCGGAGCTCAATCTCAAAAAAGTAATCGTCTGGGACCCCAAAGGCCTGTGGGGATTTTCCCATGAAAAAATCATTTTTTACGACGAATTCATGGCGCAGGGCCGCACGTATCTACAGGCCCATCCGGGCTGTGTCGCCAAGCGCATGGCAGACATCGATCCCCAAGATACCGCCATGATCATTTATACCTCGGGCACCACCGGCCGGCCCAAAGGGGCCATGCTCAGTCATTACAATATCCTGACGTTGACGCGCTCATTTACAGCGGCGATCGCGGCTTACCCGAACGACGAGACGCTTTCGTTTCTTCCCCTGGCGCATATCTATGAAAATCTGATTTCCCTGTTCCAGGCCGTCTGGGGCGGATCGGCCGTTAATTTCCTTGAAAGTATCAACACCTTGAGCCAGGACCTGCGGGCCGTATCTCCCACCGTTTTCGCCAACGTCCCCCGCATATGGGAAAAACTGGTTTCGATGATCGAGATCCGCATGTCGGATTCCACGCTCCTCAAAAAGAGCCTTTACCGCCTCAGTATCGGCATCGGTCTGCGCTATGTGCGCAGCCCTAAAAATACACCCGCGCGCTTTCTGTGGAGTCTGCTTTACTGGCCCTTTTACGGATTGGTCCTGTACCATTTGAAAAGGCAATTGGGCCTCGAGCGCCTGCGCTATGCCGTCTGCGGGGCGGCGCCGGCTTCGCCGGAACTCTTTGATTATTATAACGCCCTGGGGGTCCCTTTGCGAGAAGGTTACGGCCAGACCGAATCCACCGGGGTCATTGCGGTCCAGCGCCTCGACCGCCCGCGGCGCGGATATGTCGGTGAGCCGATTCCGGATCTGGAGGTTAAGATCGCAGAGGACGGCGAAGTGCTGGTCAAAGGACCGAACGTCTTCAAGGGGTATTTCAAGGATCCCGATTTGACGGCGGCCACCATTGTCGACGGATGGCTTCACACCGGCGATGTCGGCGCCATGGATGACGGCTTTCTCAAGATCCTGGATCGAAAAAAAGATATCATTATCACCGCCGGCGGCAAAAACATCACCCCGGCTTTTATTGAAAACAAGTTGAAGTTCAGCTCCTATATCCAGGACGCGGTGGTTATCGGAGATCGCCGCAAATTTCTAACCGCCCTGATACTCATCGACGAAGACAATGTCACCAAATACGCCCAGGACGAGCGGATTCCCTTTACGACCTTTGCCGATTTGACCCAGAACCCGGAGATATTAAAGCTGATCGACAGCGAGGTCTCCCGGGTGAACAAAACCCTTTCAAGAGTCGAAACCATCAAAAAATTCGCCCTGATGCCCAGGCGATTTTACGAGGAGGACGGCGACGTCACCCCCACCAAGAAAGTCAAACGGCGCTTCTTGGAAAAACGCTATGCCGATATGATCGAAAGTCTCTACCGAGGATAAAAACCGTATGGATCTCATCGAAAGTTATGCCGAAGAATTGCAGCTCATCCGCCGGCCCTGGACCCGCGTCTGGGTCGCCGTCCTGGTGGCCGGCCTGCTGCTGCTGCCCTGGTATGCCCCGGATCATTTGATTTACATTGCGACGGTCATCTTTATTTATTCGGTCGGCGCCCTGGGACAAAATCTTCTGATCGGGTACACCGGTCAGATCTCTTTTGCGCAGTCCGCGTTTCTGGCCATCGGCGCCTTCACCTTCGGGCATCTGGCCCGTTTCGGCATCCCCTGGCCCCTGGGTCTTCTGGCAGCCGGTGTGAGCGCCGGGCTTTTCGGCTTGGTGGTCGGCATTCCATCCCTGCGTCTCAAAGGACCCTACCTGGCGATTGCGACCCTGGGATTCGGGGTTGCGGCTTATCAGGTGTTTGTGAATTCCGAGACGCTCTCGGGCGGCCGCATGGGGCTGATTATCACCAAATTATCGCCGCTCTTCGGACTTTCCCAGATCAGCTTTAATTATTATTTTTATTTCCTGATCGCGCTGTTTTTTACCCTGCTGACCTATAACATTATCTCTTCTTATCTGGGCCGCGCGTTCATTGCCGTCCGGGACAATGATATTGCGGCCGAGGTCATCGGTGTGAATCTGACCCGCTACAAACTGATTTCTTTTGGTATCAGCTCCTTTTACACCGGCGTCCAGGGGGGGCTTTACGGGCTTTTCACCGGATACCTCGAGCCCAACATGTTCACCTTTATGGAATCGGTCACCCTGTTTGTGGCCGTCATCATCGGGGGGCTGGCCTCAATCGAGGGCTCGATATTCGGGGCGGCTTTCGTGATTCTCGTCCCGCAGATTTTAAGTGATTACAAGGAGATGGTCCCGGTGGTCTACGGCGTGACCATCCTGCTGGTCTTGATCTTCCAACCGCTGGGTCTTTA
>Ga0209536_100001467_pt1 | contig 39005 bp, 38 predicted proteins | sample DeeMarSeWOR28_12_FD_187461 | JGI IMG/M metagenome (GOLD analysis project Ga0209536, IMG submission 187461) | Marine sediment microbial communities from White Oak River estuary, North Carolina - WOR-2-8_12 (SPAdes) (version 2) | ecosystem: Environmental > Aquatic > Marine > Intertidal zone >... | reverse complement strand
CTTATCGTATAGGATGGCGCCGGTCGCGGTCTTCTCGACGGTTTCGGTCAACGGTTCCGTCCCTTGTTATCGACTTGTCTCACTTGTTCGCAAACTCTGCGCCCGAAAATATTTGCGTCCTTCGACTTTCGGCGATCGGCGACACCTGCCACGCGCTCGCGGTAATACGCAACCTTCAGGATAACTGGCCCGGCGCCCGTATCACATGGGTCATCGGCAAGACCGAGGCAACCCTGATGGGCGACATAGGAGACATCGAGTTTATCACCTTCGATAAATCCAGAGGCCTCGACGCGTACCGGGAAGTAAGGCAGCAGTTGAACGGCAGGCAGTTCGACGTGGCGCTTTGCATGCACGCATCCCTGCGCGCGAACCTGCTGTGCCGGAAGATCCCGGCCCGGGTGCGCGTGGGATTCGACAAGGCGCGGGCACGCGACTTCCAGTGGCTCTTCACCGACCAGCGCATCCCGGCAGCGCGGGGCGAGCACGCGCTCGAGGCAATGATGGGTTTCGCGCGGCACATCGGTGCGCAATCGACGGATCTGCGGTGGGACATACCGATCGGCGAATCGGACAAGGCTTTTGCCGAGGATTTCTCCGGCACCCGCACGGTCGTCGTCAGTCCCTGCAGCAGCCAGCGCAGCCGCAATTTCAGAAACTGGCCGGTCGAGCACTTCGTCACGGTGACGCAGTATCTTCGTGATCATCTCGAGGCGGAGGTCGTGCTCACCGGGGGCAACTCGGCGCTCGAAAAAGAGTATGCGCGCGTCATCTCGGAGCAGGCGGGCGCGGCGGACCTGGTCGGCCGGACCTCGCTCAAACAGCTGTTCGCGCTGATCGCAGCCGCCGACCTCGTGATCTGCCCGGACTCCGGCCCTGCACACATGGCGACCGCGGCGGGCACTCCCGTTCTGGGACTTTACGCCACGTCAAACCCGGAGCGCACGGGGCCCTACCTGTCGCGCGACCTGTGTGTCAATCGTTACCCTGATGCCGTGGAGCGCTACCTGGGCAAGCGCGTAAGCGACCTGCGCTGGGGCCAGCGGGTACGACACCCGAAAGCGATGGAATTGATCACGACTGGCGACGTTATCGGCAAACTAGACGATTTTTTCCGAATATAAGCAAATTTAGATCACTTTTCCCAGACTTTATCGCTTCCCGAGCGACTCCTGCAGGCGTCGCAGACCTGCTCCGAACAAAATCGGGAATTAACGAAATTTATCCCCAGTTTATAGATTTTTGCCGAATTTTACGGGCTTTTAGTGCACTATTGACGTGAAATGGGTGTCCGAATCGTGCCCTGCCCAGCCTGAAGGCCGTCGCGCAGCGTCCCGGATTCAGGGGCTTCTTCTTCGATATGCGGGTTTTCGGCGATTTTGAGCAGTTTTAGCTGTATTTTCAGACTAATTCAACGCATATCGCTTTGGCAGCCATGCCGGCCGATGCCGCGCAGGTTTATCGTGATATTGCAGTATTAACGACATTAAGAACTTTTAGCGGATTTTAGCCGCCAGTTTACCGCTGATGGGCGCTCCCGATAGCCTCGTGCAGTCGTGCGACACTCAGCTCCTTCAGGCAACGCAGGTGGCCCAGCGGGCAGCTGCGCTCGAAGCAGGGGCTGCATTCGAGTTGGAGCCAGTGAATGTCGCGTCGCTTTGCCAGCGGTGGCGTGAATTCCGGCGACGAGGAACCATAGATGCCGTGTACGTGGGTGCCGACGGCGGCCGCGACATGCATCAGCCCGGAGTCGTTGCTGACCGCCTGTTCCGTGTAGCCCAGCAGGTCGACGACATCTTCCAGCGACGTGCGGCCGCACAGGTTTCGAGCGGCGCTCGCCGACGCGATCTGCTCACCGGCCGGCGCGTCCTTGTCCGAACCGAGTACCCAGACGTCATAACCGTCGTTCGCGAGCAGCGAGGCCAGCTCGGCGAAATATTCCAGCGGCCAGCACTTCGCAGGGCCGTATTCGGCACCGGGCATCATCGCGATCACCGGCCGCTCGGTGACAATGCCGAGCGACTCCATCGCCGCGCCCTGCTTCTGGCGGTCGATCGTCAGCGCCGGGAACGGGATCTCGGGCAAGCCTTCGCCCGGGTCGAGGCCGAGCGCAACGAAGCGTTTCACCGTCTGATCGAGCACGGATTTGTCGAAGGGCCGCATATCGTTGATCAGGCCGTAGCGGGATTCGCCGCGAAAGCCGGTGCGCACGGGAACGCGTGCGAACCACGGGATGAGTGCGGACTTCAGCGAGCGAGGCAACACGATGGCCCGGTCGTAACCCTCCTCCCGCAGCGCGTAGCCAATACGCCGCCGCTTGCCGAGGCCCAGCTCACCGTGGCCTGTTTCTGCGGCAATGCCGCGGCGAACCTCGGGCATGCGCGCGACGATCGGCAGCGACCATGCCGGTGCCAGGACGTCAATCGCCTCCCCGGGCCTGCGTTCCTTAAGCAGTTTGAACAACGCCTGCGCCATCACCATGTCGCCGACCCAGGACGGCCCGACGATCAGTGTTGCAGGGGACGTCATCGGCTCAGCCGGAAAGCTGGTCCAGGTAGTCTCTTACACCGACTTCGACCGGCCGGAACTCGACGTCGCAGCCGGCCTCTCGAAGATCAGTGAGATCCGCCTGCGTATAACTCTGGTAGGCGCCTTCGAGATGCGCCGGGAACGGTATGTAACGGATGCGGCCATGGCCGTGCCAGTCGATTACCGCATTGGCGACATCATTGAAGCTCTGCGACTTGCCGGTACCGGTGTTGAATACGCCCGAGACATCCGGGTTATCGAGGAACCAGAGATTCACGGCGCAGGCATCGTCCACGTAAACGAAGTCCCGCAGCTGCTCGCCGTCGCCGTAGCCCCCGGAACCTTCGAACAGCCGCGCCTCGTCGTCGGCGACGACCTGGTTGTTGAAATGAAAGGCAACGCTGGCCATTGAGCCCTTGTGCTGCTCGCGCGGCCCGTAGACGTTGAAATAGCGCAGCCCGACGACCTGGCTGTCGGGGCGCGCCGCGACCCGGCGCACGTAACGGTCGAACTGCAGCTTGGAGTAGCCGTACACGTTCAGGGGCAGCTCGTTATCGGGATGCTCCGCGAACGACTGCGATGCGCCGTACACCGCCGCCGACGACGCATAGAGATAGGGGATCTTCCTGCCGAGGCAGAAATGCAGGAGCCGCTGCGAATAGCCGTAGTTATTGCGCATCATGTAGCGGCCATCCCACTCGGTGGTCGCGGAACACGCGCCCTGGTGCAGGATCACGGATACGGCAGCGGCAAAACCCGCGTCCGTGTCGAGTCGCTCGATGAACTCGTCCTTGTCGAGGTAATCGGCGATCGGCTGGTCCGCGATATTCACGAACTTGTGACCGTCTTCGAGATCGTCGACGACGACGACATCATCGTGGCCACGCTCTATCAGGGCGCGAACGAGATTGCTACCGATGAAGCCGGCGCCGCCGGTCACTACGTGCATGGCTCAGCTCCTCAGCCGGAAGACGCTAATCGTCCTGCTCGAGATAGTACAGGGCGCCGCAATACGGGCATTTCGCCTCTCCGGTCTCCTGCACCGGCAGGTAGACCTTCGGGTGCGAATTCCAGAGATACATGCCCGGCATGGGGCAGGACAAGGGCAGATCTTTCTGCCGCACGGCGTAGCGGTGCTCCGCGTTCGCCGCTACCAGGTTCTGATCGACTGTGCCTGCTCTGGCTGCCACTGACGGTCCCGTTGACGTGTTTCAGGGTCGGCAATTATACGCTGTCGTGCTTGTCGCCTGCTACGGCTCCTGCCTGCCGAGGTGCCGCTCCCAGACCGCGGCGACGAAGTCCCGCTCGCCCGGCAGCTCGTCATCGCCGACGATTGGCGGCCGGTCGTTCAGGGAGAGGTGATGCAGGCGCCGCCGGAATTCCCGGTAGGCTTCCTGCAGCCTCGCTGCGGTTTGCACGTCCAGGCGGCCGACGGCGGCCAGCGCGGCAATCTGGCGTATGTTGTCGCTGAAGCGAATGACCGCCGGGTACTTGCCGGCATCGCGCAGGACCAGGTACTGCACGATGAACTCGATGTCGCCGATACCACCACGGCCGTGCTTGAGGTCGAAGCGCCCTGTCTCGCTGCGGTCGAGTTCCTTGCGCATGCGTGTGCGCATCGAAACCACATCGTCGCGTAACGTGTCGAGCCTGACACGCGACATCAGCGTCTGCGCGCGGATGCGCCCGAAATCCTTCGCCACCGCAGCACTGCCGGCCACCGGTCGGGCGCGCAGCAGTGCCTGGTGCTCCCACGTCCAGGCGTTTTCCTCCTGGTAACGCTCGAATGCGTCGGTGCTCGTGACAAGGACCCCCTTGCGGCCTTCCGGCCGCAGGCGCGTATCGATCTCGTACATCGCGCCGGAACTGGTCTGCGTCGTCAGGAAATGCACCAGGCGCCTGACCAGCCGCCCGAAGAACATCGCGTTGTCGAGCGGCTTATCGCCGCCGGTCATCTGCCGGCTGCCTTTCGAGTCGTGCAGGAACACGAGATCGAGGTCGGAACCGTAAGAAAGTTCGAGGCCGCCGAGTTTGCCATACCCGATAATGCCGAAGCCGGCGGCGTGCCGTTCCCCGTCGATTTCGAAATGCGGCGCACCATGCTTGCGCGTGAGATCGAGCCACGCGGACTCCAGCGCATAATCCAGCACCGCTTCCGCGAGGAAAGTCAGGCTGTCGCTGACTTTCATGATCGGTAATGCGCCGCTGAAATCCGCTACCGCGACGCGGAACAGGTTTGCGCGCTGAAATTGCGCGAGCGCCTCCATTCGCGCCTCGGTATCGGCCTCCTGCAGGTGCGCGAGCCGGCCTGCGAGCTCGGCTTCGAACTCGGCCTTCTCGATGCGTTCCGTCTCGATGCGCGGTTCGAGCAGCTCGTCCAGCAAGGCGGGATAGCGAGCGATCTGCGCGGCGACATAGGAACTGCTCTCGCAAAGCCGGACCAGCCGGCGGGCGGCAAGCAGGTTTTCGTTGAGCAACGATATGTACGCGCTGCGGCGGAGGATCCTGCTGACTACCGACAGTGTCCTCTCCAGCGCGAGCTGTGGCTCGTCGCACTGCATCACCAGCGAGAGCAGGCGTGGCATGAAGCGCTGCAGCCTTTCCTGCGCGATCGCGTCGATCTTCAGCGTCGACGGCGCATGCCGGAAGGCCGCAACTGATTCGGCGAGTGAAGCGGCGTCTTCCTGGTCCGAAAACCCGGCCGCCCATTCCTCTGCCGGAGCACCGCCCTTCCAGAGCGCAGCGAAACGACGCTCGAGTTCGGTCTCGGCGTCGCCTTCGCCACCGCGGAAAGCGATCGCCTCGAACTCGTGCGTGACATTGCCGCGATGCTTTTCGAGATCACGCACAAGTGCGTTCCAGTCCGGGTAGCGCATCGCCACGCACAGTCGATCGCGGTCGGCCTTGTCCGTGGGCAGGTCGTGCACCTGCTGGTCGCGCATCGCCTGGATGAAATTTTCGAGCCGCCGCAGGAATACGTAGGCATCCCGAAGCTTGTCCAGCGCATTACGCTCCAGCCCCCGGCCGCCCTCCAGCGCCGGCAGAACACGCAACAACGACGGTTCCTGCAGTTCCTCGCTGCCACCGCCGCGAACGAGCTGCATGGACTGTACGATGAACTCTATTTCGCGAATCCCCCCGGGCCCGAGCTTGACGTTATCCGCGAGGTCGCGCCGCTTGACCTCTGCGGCGATCAGCGCATACATCTCGCGCAATGATTCGAACACACCGTAATCCAGGTAGCGGCGGTATACGAACGGCACGATCAGGTTATCGAAAAGATCACTGGCAACAGCGGACGGCGGCGGACGGCCGACGATGCGAGCCTTGATGTAGGCGTAGCGCTCCCAGTCACGGCCGTGCTGCAGTAAATAGGATTCGAGCGCCGCAAAACTCGTTACGGGTGGTCCGCTGTCACCGAACGGCCGCAGGCGCGTATCGACGCGGAACACGAAACCATCGGCCGTACGCTCGTCGAGCAGCGCAACGATGGATTGCGACAGGCGCGTGAAGTACTGCTGGCCGCTCAGGGCTCGCGGGCCGTCGCTTTCCCCGTCGGCCGCATACAGAAACACGATGTCGATGTCGGAAGAGAAATTCAGCTCGCCCCCGCCGAGCTTGCCCATCGCCAGCACCACCAGCGGCGTTATCTCGCCGGCACCGTCCCTGAAGCGACCATAGCGTTCCTCGAGCTGTCGCTCCGCATAGCCCGCTGCGGCCGCGAGCAACTGGTCCGCAAGCGCCGAGAGTGCCTCGAGGGTCTCCGCAAGCGCCGCCGTGCCCGCAACCTCGCGCCAGAGGACGTGCAGCATGTAGCGGTGCCGGAAGCGGCGCAGACGCGACTTGACCGCGTCGATATCTGCCTTGCTGGCGGCCATCTCTTCGGCAAATTTCTTGAGCGCGGCCCGATCAGGGGGTGACGCGAGCCGTTCCAGCCTGCTTTGCCAGTACGGCCAGTCTCGCAACAAGGCATTGCCGGCGAATTCACTGACGGCCACGACGCGGAGCAGCTCTGCTTCGACATCCGCCGCAAGCTGGACGCTTCCGTGCGCCTCCTCGAGCCGGTCGAACCAGCGCGCCACCGCCGGGCGCAACGTCTCCGGCAACTCTCCGAGCCTGTGTTCGCTAATAGCCATCGCTTGCAGTCTAGCGAAAGTGCGGCCACCGTCGCGATAAACTGTGCTTCTCCACAGCCGGGCAAAGGCCATGTCTGAAAGTAAACACCTGCTCATCGTCCATCACTCGCAGTCTGGCACGACCTCGCAGATGGCGGACGCGGTCATCAAGGGGGCGCGCAGTCCCGACATCGCCAATGTCGAGGTACGGACACGCACCGCCCTCGAGGCGACTGCCGAGGACCTGCTCTGGTGCGACGCTTTCATACTGGGCACGCCTGAGAATTTCGGCTACATGAGCGGCGCGATGAAATATTTCCTCGACCGCAGCTTCTACGACTGCGTGGACAGGATCGATGGCCGCCCTTACGCGCTTTTCGTGCGCGCAGGCAACGACGGCACCGGCGCGATCTCCAGTCTGCGGCGCATCCTCAAGGGACTGTCGGTCAGGGAGGTGCAGGAGCCGGTTCTCATTTCCGGGGACTTCGACAAATCGCGCCTGGGCGAGTGCGAGGAACTGGGTATGACGATGGCGGCCGGTCTCGAGGCCGGGGTGTTCTGAATCAGGCGGTCGATTCTGTTACCCGTACCGACAGTTCGCCCAGTATGTCCTCGAGCGGTACTGGCCTGCCGATTGCGTGGCCCTGCGCGTAATGCACCCCGAGATCTGCAACGAGCTTGCGCGTCTTTTCATTTTCGACGTATTCGGCGACCGTTTCGAGCTCCATTACCTTCGCGACCTGCGTAATAGCCGCAACCATGGACTCCGAAATCCGGTTATCGGTGATGTCGCGGATAAACCCGCCGTCGATCTTGAGGATGTCGACAGCAAAGTTCTTCAGGTAGGCGAAGGAACTCAGGCCTGCGCCGAAATCGTCGAGCGCGATGCTGCAGCCACGTTCGTGCAGCGCACCGATGAACTCCTGTGCCTTCTCGAGGTTGGAGACGGCCGCAGACTCGGTGACTTCGAAGCACAACGACGTGGTAGACAGGCCCGCAGCGGCAACCTCTTGCTCGATGAACTCGAGAATGTCGTCATCTGAGAGTGACTGTCCGGACAGATTCACGGAAAAAATGGCGCCCGTGTCGCGGACGATTTCGGGGCGTTCCTTGAGGCTCGCGATCGTCCTGGAAATCACCCAGCGATCGACCTGCGGCATCAACTGGTAACGTTCCGCGGCTGAAAAGAACGCTGATGACGGCACGGCGCTGCCATCGTCGTCTTTCATTCGCAGGAGTATTTCGTAGCGCGGCACGTCGCCGTTTACCGAAAGGTTCGCTATAGGCTGCGCCATCAATGTAAAACCGTCGGAGTCCAGGGTCTGCTGTATCTGCGCCACGAGCTGCATATCGTCATGACGTCGAATGATGCTGTGGTTCTGCTCGTCGTAGACCTCGATGCGATCGCGGCCGTGATCCTTTGCGGCTTCGCAGGCCATTCGTGCGGCGGTTAATGCAGCACCCTCATCACCCGACTTGCGCTTGAACTCGGCGACGCCGATGCTGATGGTGATCTGGAGTGACTTGTCGCCCTCGAGGTAACGCAGCGACTGTCCCTTTTCGCGCACCTGGTGAGCGAGCTCCAGCCCCTCCTCCGCGTCTGCGTGCGTCAGGAGGATACAAAAGTCGTCACCGGTAAGCCGCGAAAGCACCGCACTCCGCGGCAGGTCGTGGTCGAGCAGGCGGGCGAACCGCATGATGACCTCGTCGCCGGCCTTGCGCCCGAAGGTATCGTTGACGAGTTGCAGGTTGTCGAGATCGAAATAGATGACCTGGTGTGCATCGTCGTTAGTCTCGAGGCTCTTCCGTGCTTCATTCATCTGGGCCTCGAATCCCGAGCGGTTCATTAGTCCCGTCATCGAATCGAACGACTTTTCGATCACGTACTCGACTTTGCGCACGATGTGCGACATGAAACGTCGATGCGCCGTATTGAAGGGCTCCTTGTTCATGCGGCCCAGCAGTGCCAGCATGCCCTCGACATTGCCCTGCTGATCCATTACGGGACAGAGCAGGGTCTGGTAACCCTCGTCGGCGGGCGTCTGGCCACCTTCGACCGCAGGGATCTCGAATACGGCGGGCGAGCGTTTGCCTTCCAGCCTGGGCAGCATATGGTCGATCAGGTAGCGATCGACTGCCTTCCGTTTGACGGTCTTCCAGCTCGAATGAGTGGCGCTTATGCGAATGCGCTTCCCGGGCATCAGCAGCACGCTGTAAGCAATACCGAGGAAACGGCCGCTATGGCCGACGAGCTGCGCCAGGCCGGCGTGACTGCGCGACTGGCCGTGGATCTTCTCATCCACCTCGTAGACCAGCTTGAGTTCTCTTTCGACGTCCTTGCCGTGCCCGAGCGCATCCCGCAGCTCACGATCGACACTGATGCCCTCGCCGATGACTGCCACCGCCGGCGCGAGTATGTCGACGAGCAGGCTCGGATTGAACCAGGACGACTTGCCTGCATTACGCGAAAACACGACAACCAGGAAGCCCAGCACCGTGCCGTCGTCGAGCAGCACGGGCAGGACCAGCAGAGTGCGCCCCGACTTCAGCGTACGCCGCACGAATTCCGCCTCGGGGTGGTCTCCGATCAGGATATCGGCATGCAGTTCGGCGACGAATTCATTGACTTCGTAGTCATCGGCTCCGTCGCTGCTCCAGATGCAGCTGCGATCGAGCCCGTAGAAGCAGAAGCATTGCGCGCGCGGCACCAGCGAGTGCAGCAGGTCCGAGGCCTTGCCGACGTTTCTTTTTGTTGTGAGGCTGTGGATGTCCGCTGTCACGGTCGTTCCCGTCACGAATTGGGTCGTCCACAATGCCATTTACAGCCGCGGGAGGCTGTGAATCAGGTCTCAGCCGCGACTATTTTTTTCTGTCGATTCAGTCCATTACGTGAGCAGCGGCAGCATCTGCCCGCGGCCGGGTCCCGGCCGCGGGCCGCTGGATCCCGGTGGCTCAGAGCGCGGCCAGCCAGGCGTCGTCGGAACCCTCCTCCACGCCCTCGAACAGGGGCGTCGACAGGTACCGCTCGCCGGTGTCTGGAAGCATCGCGAGGATGACCGATCCGTCGGACGCCGTTTCCGCCACGTCGAGTGCCGTGGCCAGCGTCGCGCCAGCCGATATGCCCGTGAATATGCCCTCTTTCGCCGCCAGCTCGCGTGAGACTTCGATGGCGCGTTCGTCCGTTACCGACATCAGCTCGTCGAATATCCCGCGGTCGAGGACCTCGGGGATGAAGTCCGGCGTCCATCCCTGGATCTTGTGCGGGTTCCAGTCGTCGCCTTTCAGAAGTGCCGCCCCGGCGGGCTCGGTCGCCACGATAGTCACCTCCGGCCGGGCGGCCTTGATCGTTCGCCCGGCGCCGGACATCGTGCCTCCGGTGCCGTAACCCGTTACCCAGAAGTCCAGCCGCCGTCCCGCAAAATCGCGCAGGATCTCGGGGCCCGTGGTGCTGGCGTGATACTCGGGATTGGAAGGGTTCTCGAACTGCCGTGCCAGGAACCAGCCGTGCTCCGCCGCCAGTTCCTCCGCCTTCTTCACCATGCCCGAGCCGCGCTCGGCGGCGGGCGTGAGGATGACCCTCGCACCAAGGCCACGCATGATCTTGCGCCGCTCGACCGAAAACGAATCCGCCATGGTTGCTACGAATGGGTGACCGGTGGCCGCACAGACCATTGCGAGCGCGATACCGGTATTGCCCGAGGTCGCCTCCACGACCGTCTGTCCCGGTTGCAGCTCTCCGGACTCCTGCGCGTCGTTGATGATCGCGAAGGCAAGCCGGTCCTTGACCGACGCCATCGGGTTGAACGATTCGACCTTTACGTAAATCTCCACGTTATCGGGGCCCATGCGGTTCAGGCGCACGACCGGGGTGTTGCCGATGGTCTGCAGAATATTGTCGTAGATCATCCCTTCTTGTCCTCGTTGTTGAGCCGGTGTCCTGTTGTATAGCAGAAAACCTGCTGCTTGCATTGTCCGACGCGAAACGCGCTTTTCCCGGTCCTTATGCCTTTGTGTTATATGTAAGCCCAAGGGCGGGCAGGAAACCGACGTATTTTCGAGCACGCCGAAAAACTTGGTCGAAAGCGTTATCTGCCGCGATTTCGGAAACGAACCCGAATTACCGTGGTCATATTTTTAAATCGCAGGCATTGCTGTCGCTGGAATGAAATTACAACAACTCAAATACCTGCTGGCGATCGTGGACAACGGGCTGAACATTACGGCGGCCGCCGAGCGGCTCTACACGTCCCAGCCCGGCGTCAGCAAGCAGCTGAAGCTCCTGGAGGAGGAACTCGGGCTGCAGCTGTTCACACGCAAGGGCAAGAGTCTCGACGGCATTACCGCCGCGGGGGAGCAGGTGATCGAGCGGGCGCGGCTCATCATGCAGGAAGTGGAGAACATCCGCAGCCTGGCGTCCGATTACTACCATGAGGAAGAAGGCACGCTGTCCATCGCGACGACACACACGCAGGCACGATATGTCCTGCCGGACGTCATCAGGGAATTCCGCAAGCGATATCCGCGCGTCAGCCTGAACCTGCACCAGGGCACCTCCGAGCAGATAGCCGATATGGTCGCAGCGAACGAAATCGATTTCGCTATCGCCACCGGGTCGCGAGAGTTATTTGCCGACCTGCTGCTCGTACCGAGCTACCGCTGGGATCGGAAGATCCTGGTGCCCAAAGACCATGCGTTGACCAAGCTGAACCGCAAAATCACGCTAAACGATCTCGCCGAATACCCGCTGGTCACCTACGTATTCAGTTTCGGCGGCCAGTCATCGCTGAAGAAAGCGTTCTCGACGGAAGGGCTGGAACCGGACGTCGTCTTCACGGCCCGCGATGCGGACGTCATCAAGACCTATGTCCGCATGGGTCTCGGTGTGGGCATCGTCGCAAGCATGGCCGAGGACTGCGACGACAAGAAAGACCTGACGGCGATCGATGCCGAGGGCCTGTTTCCCCGCAGCACTACGTGGATCGGATTTCGCAAGGACGCCGTCATGCGGCGATATATGCTCGACTTCGCACAGCTGTTTGCACCGCACATCACCGCCAACCAGCTCGAAGAGATGCGGTATGCCCGCACCCAGGAAGACATCAACAAGCTCTACGCGGAGGCAGAGCTACCGATGCGCGGAGGCTGTTCCGACGACGAAACCCTGGCCGGCGAGCGCAAAGCCGTCGGCGCCTGATTCGCGTCAGTAGATCCGGATGCCGCCGTGACGCTTGCGGCTGCGGTGATCGACCCACCACAGACCGCCCAGAAAACCCGCGATCAGGCAGACGCCGATTGCTCCGCCGACCCACTTGTACGGCAGGCTGTACTGGTAGCGCTCCGCGCGACTCTGGTGCCTGGCGTTGTCCTCTTCGAGTTCCTCGACGCGCGACCGGGCAGCTTCGAGGTCCGACTCCAGCGTCCCGGCCTCGGCTTTCAGCGAATCGATGACCGCCGCGGGCTCGGCAAACGCCGCCTTCGCCTCGTCGAGTTCGGTCGTCAGGCGTTCGACCTCCGCCTGCGCCTGGTTGACGATCAGCTTGGCGGGCGGCTCGAATACCACGTAGGCCGCCTTGACGTATCCCTCGGTGCCGTCCGGCAGCCGTACATGCGCATACAGCCGGTCCCGGGACAGGATCTCGAACTCCGTACCGCTCTCGAGTGAACGGAACGGCCGGTCGCTGGTATCCGCCGCCTGGTGCAGACCGAGCATCAGTCGGTCGGTTACGTAGCCTGTCTCGGCCGCTGCCAGCATCGGCAGCAGAGCGAAGAGCCAGAGCAGTATTCGCATAGTCGGTCCCCTGTTTCCGCCGGGAGTTTACTACAGCAGCGTCGGATGTCTTTACACTTATTGCTCGTGCAACCAGCGCAACAGGGCCACCTGGGCCTCTTCGCCCGGCCCTCGATGCACGTCTTCGTGGTTGTGCAGCATCACGACAGCAAAGCGGCGCCCCGACCTCGCCTGCAGGAACCCGGCTATTGCCGCCACGTGATCGAGCGAGCCCGTCTTGAGGTGCGCCTGGCCCGTGAGACTGGCGTCGTCGAATTTGCGCCTCAGCGTGCCGTCGAGACCGGAAACCGCCATCGAGGCCAGGTACTCGGGCATGTAAGGCTTCCGCCACGCAAACTCCAGCAGGGCGCCGAATTCACGCGCGGAGACCCGCGCTTCCCGCGACAGGCCGGCGCCGTTGTCGAGCATGAGCGTCGGGAATTCGATACCGGTATCCGCCAGCCAGTCTTCGATGACCTTGCGGCCACCGCTCTCGGTGCCTGGCGCCCCCAGCACTTCCGCAGACAAGGTGTAGAGGATTTGCCGCGCCATCACGTTGTTGCTGTTCTTGTTGACGCGGGAAATGATCTCGGCGAGCGGTAAAGAATCGAATGACACAATCGGTTCCGCGTCCTCGGGCGCTTTCGCGTTCATCCATCCGCCGCGGAACTCACCACCCGATTCGCGCCACACCGAGGTGAAAAGGCCGTAAGCGAATTCGTTGTGGCTGAGCGCGGTCCGATCCATCGCATAACTTTTGCAGCCGGTGGGGAAGCGTCCACTGAAGATCATCTTGTCGATTGCTTCGTTCGCGGTGATCGTTATGCCACGCTGGTAGCCGCCACAGTAACCGCGACGCAGCGCCAGCTTGTTTTCGACACGCAGGTTTTCGAGCGGCGGGTCGACCCAGACCCTCACTGCATTGCGATCATGATCGGGCTCGAACCAGTAACGCACGACCTTGAAGTTCATCAACAGCGCATTCGGGGCAACGTTATAGGCCCGCAGCGGCTGGCGATCGAACTCGGCGGGGTCGTGTGTCGGCACCTCGAAGTAGCTGTCATCGATCAGCAGGTTGCCATCGATCTCGTGGATACCGGCCTGGCGCACCAGTCGCAGCATCTGCCACACCCGCTCCGTAACCAGGAACGGGTCGCCGTGGCCACGAATGAGCAGGTCGCCGTCCAGCCGGCCGTCCTCGATCTCGCCCAGCGCAAAGACGTCGGTCGTCCATTTGTACGTGGAACCCAGCAGGTCGAGGCCAACCAGGGTCGTCAGCAGCTTCATCGTCGATGCGGGATTGCGTGGCACGTCGTCCTGCCACTTCAGCACGACCTCCCCGCTGTCGACGTCCTGGACGAACACGCTCAGTGAATCGTGCGGAACCTTGCGGATATCGAGGATATGACGTACCGGCTGTGGCAGCTCAGCCTGGTCTGCCAATGCGACGGACACCAGAGTGCTGAACAGCAGCAAGCCGAGGATTGGCCTGTACTTCATTTTGGTCTTTAGCTAGTCGAGTCTGTCTGCCGCAACGCGCGTTTGGCCGCGCGTTGCACGATCCAGATGACCGCGACGATAGCGACGATTGCGATGGCCGCAATCCAGTACGCACCGCTCGCCGGCCGAACGTCACCGGCAAGAATTGCGCCGAAGTCATCCGCGAGGGTGCCAAGATATACGTACAGGAGCACCGCAGGCAACATGCCCAGAGCAGTCGCCGCCACGTAGGTGGCCGGTTTGACGCGGGTCAGGCCAAACGCGAAGTTGAGGACATTGAACGGCAGGACTATGGCGAAGCGCGTGAGAAACACGATGTAGAAGGATTGCGCGTTCACGGCTTCGTCCAGGGCCTGCAGTTTCAGGCTGTCGCCCATGCGTTTCTCGACCCAGGACCGGCCCAGCGCCCGGCCCGCAAGGAATGCGCCGTATGCGCCTGTCGTGATCCCCAGCAGGGCGAACGGCAGGCCGGGCAGTAGGCCGAACAGCAACCCGCCCAGCATCATCGAAATCCAGCCCGGGAACAGTGCGACGGTTGCAACGGCTACTGCGACGACATAGGCAACGGGCACCGCTACCGGATACCGGTCGTTCAGCAGGGTGAGTTGCTCGAGCCATGCCGTCACGGGGAGAACGCGAAACAGGACCGCGAAGCCCACGATACCCGCCACCACCAGCAGGCGATTGATCGTGGCGCGCGTCATCGGCGACCCCGTTTGCCCGGCTTCCTGATACCCAGCGTCCGAATGCGGTCGGCGAGCGTCGTCGGCTTGATGCCCAGCAGGTCGGCAGCCCCTCCGGCACCGGACACCCGCCAGTCGGCCTGCTCGAGAGCGGCAATCGTGTTCTTCTTCTGAAACTCGCGCATTTCCTGTTCGGTCAGAAATTCGGGTGCGGCGTGCGCATCCGCTGCCGCATCGGGACCATTCGTCGCCGCTTCGGGCAACGAAGCTTCGAGGCGCAGCACGTTGCCTCGCGACAGGATGACTGCACGCTCGATGACGTTCTTGAGTTCGCGCACGTTGCCGGGCCAGTCGTAGGCTCGCAGCTTGTTGGCCTGTCCGCGCGTCAGCGTCATCGGCTCGCGCCCAAAGTCCTTGCAGGTCTTGATGAGGAACTCCTGCGCGAGCTGGATGACATCGTCGCCCCTGTCACGCAATGGCGGCACCTCGATCGGGAAGACGCTCAGCCTGTAAAAGAGATCTTCGCGAAAGTGGCCTTCGACGATCTGTCTTTCCAGGTCCCTGTTGGTCGCCGCTATGACCCGGACGTCCACCGACCGCGTAACGTCGTCGCCAACGCGTTCGAATTCGCTCTCCTGGAGTACGCGCAGCAGTTTACCCTGCAGTTCCAGCGGTATCTCGCTGACTTCGTCGAGGAATATCGTGCCGCCATCCGCCAGTTGAAAACGGCCGATCCGGTCCCGGTGTGCGCCGGTGAACGCCCCCTTCACGTGGCCGAAGAACTCGCTCTCGAACAACTCCTTCGGAATGGACGCGCAATTTACCTTGACCAGCGGACCTTCCGAACGCGGGCTGCGCGCATGGATCGCATGCGCGACGAGTTCCTTGCCGACGCCCGATTCTCCCTGCAACAGGGCGGTCGCGGGTGTCCCCGCCACTGCCTCGACGCGCTTCAGCATATGCCGCAATGCAGGGCTCGTGCCGACGATCCGGCCGAGGTTCATGGCTACGTTCACTTCCTCGCGCAGGTAATCGCGTTCCTGTTCCAGCTCTTCACGCAGCCGCGCGTTTTCCGCAAGCGTGCGGCGCAGCCGCCGTTCCGCCTGCTTGCGTTCGGTGACGTCCTTCGAGGCCACCAGCATCTGGTCGACATTGCCGCTACTGTCACGGTGCGATATCGAGGACATCACGATGTCGAGTACGCGCCCGTCCCTGGTCACCATCTGCCGGTCGACGTTGGTGAATTCGCCGCGGTTGACCGCTTCGGCAAGACGCGTACCGGAAAACCGCCGGCGGTCCGCTTCGCTGTAGAAATCTGTAATCGGCCGGCCGAGAACTTCTTCCCGCGTGTAGCCCAGCTTCTGCAGCCAGTGATCCGTAACGGTCTGGATGTGGCCATCGCCATCCAGTGTGTGCAGCATCGCCGGTGTCGAGCGGTACAGGTCGCGGTACTTGAACGCGGCGCGCGCCTGGTCCGTAACCTCGGCATACATGGCAATCGTGCGCAGAAATTGCCCTTCGGGATCGTATTCGATGATCGCATCGCTGATGCAGTCGACGATCTCGCCGGACCTGGCTACGAAACTCACGGGCTTGCTTTCCAGTTTCCCGGTGCGGCGCAGCGCAGGGCGAAACTCCTCCTCGATGCGCCGCGCGGTCTCGGCAGTGACGAAGTCGAGGGGCCGACGGCCGATCATCTCCTCGCGCGCATAGCCGAGCCTGCGTTCTAATGCATCGTTGACATCGAGGTAGCGGCCCTCCTGGTCGATGGCGGTTGCCATTGCCGGCGCCTTGCGAAACAGCCACTGGTAATCGTCGATCCTGCTCATCCGGCAAGTCTATACGAAATTTCGTAATTATGACTACGATTTTTCGTAAATTACGATTTTTCGTAACCGGGTGTCTTTATTTAAATTGTTGTTTTTATTGCTTTTCCAGAGTTGGCACGGCTTATGCACTAGTTCCGGTAATAGACAATGTCCGGCCCCCATGGGAACCCGGCTCAGACACAAGGAAGGAGTGAAGGAATGAAGGACTACAAAGAGGAGGGCCTGGCCCTCGCAGGCATGCTCGTCGTGCTGCTCGGCGTCATGTTCGCGGCAGCGGCTACCGTTGCCTGAGGCAACAGCAGACAGAGACGTCCGTCGCCCTTGAATTCGGGGCGACAGACCGCAAATCGGTTCGGACTGCGGAGGCGATGCCCGCGCAGATCGAACGAACCCCCTGAGGTGGGGCGCGACCGGGTCTCTCTCCCCCAATAGCCCGGTCTGCAAGCCGCCTCGCACGATGCCGGCAGGATCGCCGGCGAACGAGGACCAGGAAGGTCCGGCGGCACCCCCCTGCCGCTAAACCTGGGCGCCGGAGTCCGTTCCGTGTCGGATCGGCCCGCTTGATCGCTAATCGAATTAAGCACTCCGGCGCCTTCTTTCTTCCGGATCCGGGAATATTCAGGGCTCTGCGCGATCGCGATGGCCTTCGGCGCGCCTGGCGTGATTCCTGGAGTTCTGCATGCTGATACTCTCCCGCACTTTGCGCAGCCAGAGTCTTGCCCAGGCGAATTCGGCGCCGAGAATGGCGAGCCCGATGGGTATTACGAGGAGGCCCGGGCCCGGCGTGACCAGCATGACTATGCCCAGCAGCACGACGGTCGATCCCACCGTGAGGATGGCAATGCGGCGGGCCGCCTTGTAAGTCAGATGTGCAGCTTTCCGAATCATGGCAATTTCCGCGAACCAGGCCGTTGCCGAGATTACCATTTATCCATTCCCTATAATCCCAGCGTCACCGCCCGAGAACGACCGCATGCTGACCCAACTCATACTGCTGCCAGGCCTGTACTTCGTCTTTACCGAAATCGACAGGCTTCGCGTGCATGCCGAGCCCGCCGTGGCCATACTCACGCTGCAGCAGGACGGGCGCGAACTCGTGCGCCTTCCGGACATCGAGTTCCGGCTGGGCATCGCCATGCACTGCGCGGACGGCGGTCAACCGGGGTCTTTATCCGTCACTGTCGCGGATACGCAGACAACTGTGCGCGCCGAGGAACTCGACGGTAGCCGGACGGTCGACGTTGCCATACGCATACCGGCCAGCCAGCTCGCGCCGCTGGCGTTGCATGGATTCTGTACCGACCCGGCATCCGAGGGTGAATCGAAACTGCTGAGATCCGCGCTGGCAGCGCAGGCATCGCTACGATGCGTGCGTGGCGAAAATCAGTCGATCGTGTTCGCGGCCGAAGCTCTCGATATCAGGGTGGACTGCATTCGCGGCGCAACCGCACCGGCGGAGTTAGGCGACGATTAGCCGGTGCCGTCACCGAGGCGGTCGCGCAGGAAATCAAGGGTCCTGTTCCACGCGTCTTCCGCATACTCGGCATTGAAGTTGTTGCCGCTCGGATTGGCAAAGGCGTGGCCCGCCCCTTCATAGATTTGAATCTCGTAGTCCTTGTCAAGGCGCTCCAGCGCTTGCTCGAAGCGCTGCACGGATTCCAGCTTGATGCCGCGATCCTCTGATCCGAACAAGCCGAGGATCGGTACCTCGAGCGGACTCAGCCTGGTCTCGTCGTCGGTTACCTGCCCGTAATAGATGACGGCAGCATCGAGTTCACTGGGGAACAGCATCGCCGTATTGAGCGACCACCCGCCACCGAAACACCAGCCGAGTGAGGCGACTCGTGGCGCGCCAGCGGTGTTACTCACGAATGCGTACGCCTGCTCGATGTTCGATGTTACCGAGTCCCTGTTTTCCACCGCGCGCAACATCAGCTGCCTGGCGGCCTCGGGATTCGTCGCGGCCTGGCCACCGAAGAGATCGACCGCGAGGACGATGTAGCCTTCCGCCGCGAGCCTTTCCGCCATCGCGCGAATATTGTCGTTGAGACCCCACCATTCGTGGATCATGATGACCGCCGGGAGCGGTTCGATCATGTCGGACGGGAATGCGAAATGCCCGTAGACGAGCTCGTCGTCAACTTCTGCGTAGGCGAGCCGCTCGGCCGTTACCTCGCGCTGCGGCTCGACCCGGGCCGCTTCGCTGGGCTCGGCTGTATCTTCGGCATGCTCGCGCGCCATGGCCTCGACGTTTTCGACGGCAGCCGCCTGCTCTTCCGCATCCGTACCCGTCTCGGTACGGCCGCAGGCAGCAACAGCGAACAGGATCAGTAACTGGATCGCGAGCGTCGTGCCACGCCCCGGTACACAGTAGCTCATAGGTTGATTCCGCACATTTTCGCCCAGTGTAATAGAAAACCGGTGGCTGTCGAAGGACTCGCGGTCACTCCCGGCCACGATTAAACTGATCGGGTCTCAGGGCTCGACGCAGGACCTCGCGTGACTCTTCTCCAGGAATCCATCATCTATCTGCTGGCGGCAATCATAAGCGTGCCGATCAGCAAGCGCCTCGGGTTCGGTTCCGTACTCGGCTATCTTTGCGCCGGAATCCTGATCGGGCCGTTCGGATTCGGATTCGTGCACGAACCCGAGCACATCCTGCATTTTGCCGAACTCGGCGTCGTGTTTCTGCTGTTCATTATCGGGCTCGAACTCAAGCCGAGCCGACTGTGGGTCATGCGCAAAATGGTGTTCGGCCTGGGCACGGCGCAGGTCGTCGTCAGCGCCGCGGCCATAGCCGCGCTGGCCTGGCTCTACGGCATGGGCGCGAAAACCTCCGTGGTCGTCGGTCTTGTCCTCGCGCTGTCGTCCACGGCTTTCGTCCTGCAGATGCTGGCGGAAAAAAAGCAGCTTGCTACCCAGTACGGGCGCGCGGCCTTTTCGATACTGCTGCTGCAGGACCTTGCCGTAATCCCGCTGATCGCAATACTCCCGTTGCTCGGTGCACCGGCGGGCATGGACGACGGCCTCAACGTTACGGAAGTCGGGATCATGATCGGAACCCTCGCGCTGCTCATCATCGGCGGGCGGCTGGCGCTGAAGCCGATCCTGTATACCGTCGCGGCTGCGGGCATCCCCGAGTTGTTTACGGCCACGGCATTGCTCGTCGTCATCGGCTCGGCCCTGCTCATGGAGTTTGCGGGCATGTCGATGGTGCTCGGCGCATTTATAGCCGGCATGTTGCTCGCCGACTCGGAATACCGCCACCAGCTCGAGGCAGATATCGCGCCGTTCAAGGGGCTGCTCCTGGGACTGTTCTTCATTGCAGTCGGCATGTCGGTCAACGTAAACCTGTTGCTGGAGGTGCCTGGCCGGATCATGCTGTTCGTCGCAGGCCTGATGGTGTCCAAGGCGCTGGTACTGATAGTACTCGCCAGGCTGTTCGGGATATGCGACCGGCGCAACGCGTTCAGCCTCGCCGCGGTGATGTCGCAGGGCGGCGAGTTTGCTTTCGTGCTGTTCGCCCTGGCCGCAAGAGAACGGCTGGTGCCGGCGGCCCTCATCGACGAACTGATACTGGCCGTCGCCGTGTCCATGCTCCTGACCCCGTTCGTCTACCTGTTGAACGAGCGTGCCGGCAGCAAACTCGCCGGTTCCGCTGCGCCGGATTTCGATGACATCCCCGAAGAACACCACGAAGTCATCATCGCCGGGTTCGGTCGCGTGGGGCAGATCGTCGGTCGCCTGCTGCAAAGTATCGGCAAACCGTTCACTGCGCTCGAGATCGATTCCTCCCAGGTCGATATCGTGCGTCGTTACGGCAACGCCGTGCATTTTGGCGACGCGGCCCGGGCGGAAGTCCTGCGTGCGGCGGGCGCGGCCCGGGCGAAGATACTGGTCATCGCCACTGCGGACATGGAGACGTCGCTGCATATTGCCGAGACCGCGAAACGCCAGTTCCCGAACCTGACGATAATCGCCCGTGCTCACAACCGCCGGCACGCTCACAAGCTCATGGACGTCGGCATCGACAAGATCTTTCGCGACACCCTGCTGTCGAGCCTCGCGATGGGTGAAAGCGTCCTGAGCAAGCTGGGGTTGGAAGAGGGTGACGTGCGGCACGTGTCCGATGCGTTTCGCGACGCCGACGAGAAGCTGCTGCTCGAGCAGTTCGCCTTGCGGGATTCCGAAGACAGGCTGATCCAGTCTTCGAAGGACGCTGCCAGGGAACTGGAATCAATTCTCGAGAGGGACCTGGAGCGGCAGGGCTAGAAGGTGGGCGACTCGCCGCTCATCGACATCCGCAACGCAACAATCTGGCGCGGCAAGACCCGCGTATTCGACGGGCTGAACCTGACGATCGACCGCCACGAGCGCGTCGCCATCCTCGGCCCGAACGGTTCGGGCAAGACAACGCTCTTGAAGACCATCAATCGCGAACTGTACCCGGTGCAGCGGGAAGGCTCGTGGGTCCGCATCCTCGGCAGGGAGCGATGGAATGTCTGGGACCTGCGCCGGCATATCGGCATCGTCTCTCCCGATCTGCAGCAGCGATACCGGCCTTCCACGACAGCACTCGAGGTCGTTCTTTCGGGGTTCCTGTCGAGCATCGGGGTTCACGGCATTCTCAGGAGCAGGATCGACGAAGAGCAGATTGCTGCTGCCCATGAGATCCTCGAACAACTCGGCATCGCGGATCTCTCGGCCACCGCCCTGCGTTCGATGTCCACCGGGCAACAGCGGCGCTGCCTGCTTGGCCGCGCCCTGGTACACCGGCCGGATACACTGATTCTCGACGAGCCGACATCCGGGCTCGATTTCGCGGCGAGCTTCGATTACCTCGCGCGTGTCAGGGCGCTCGCCAGGCAGGGCTGCAATATCATCATGGTGACACACCACCTGAACGAGATTCCTCCCGAGGTCGAGCGCGTCGTGGTGCTCGATGAAGGAAAGATCGCGGCGGACGGATCGAAGACATCTGTCCTGACGTCAGACCTGCTGAGCCGCGTCTACCGTGCGCGGGTCGCGGTCGCCGAGATCGACGGCTACTTCCTCGCGTACCCGGGAGAGCAGAATTCGTCAAAAACGTGACGCATTACGTTAACTTCCCTGTGAATTGGGCCTATCCTTCACCCATGCTCAGAGTCCTACGATCGTTGCTGACTGGCCTGCCGCTAATCGCGCTGCCCGCGGTTGCGGCGGAGACAGCCGTTGCCACCGGGATAACGAGCGTGGGGCCGGCGGTGTTCATGTTCACGATCGGCGGCGCTCTCTTCCTGACGCTCATCTTCCGCAGGGCAGCGACACAGGTCGCGCACTACTTCGTGTCGCGCCTCGGCGAGTACAGGATCCGGCGGGCGCTTGCGGCCCGCAGCAAGGACGTGCTGCACGACTTCATGCTGCCGGGCGCGTATGGCGGAATTGCCAAGATCGACCACGCCATCATGACCGCCGGTGGCATCCTCTGCATCCAGACAAAGCATTACAACGGCGTCGTATTCGGCGAACCCGATGAACCGCAATGGACCAACGTCGACGGCGTTACCCGCCGTCGCTTCCTGAATCCCCTGATCCAGAACGAGGGCCGGACCCGGGCACTGCAGAAGATCGTGCCCGAGGTGCCCGTCGCCAACCTTGTCATATTCACGGGCTCCGTGGAGTTCACCTCGGTACCGCCAAAAAACGTCATCCACGTGGGTCAGCTCGAGAGCTTTATAGCCAAGTTCGTCTTCGGGCCGAGCAAGGTGGAGGACTGGGATGCCGTCTGGATGACCGTCAAATCGGCGGCCCTGACGGACGAAGCCACCCGCAAGGATCACGCCTCGCAGCTGGGCTTTACCTGACCCGGCGCGCCGCTGGCGCGACTGTGAAAGATCCCGAGATAGGTTCTATACTCGGGCGCTCTGTTGCCGCCGGATCCGCCGAGCATGCATGAAACCGCAGCCCTGATCTCCTCACCGATCGGCGTACTGGCCATGCTCTGTGCGGTCGCCGGGTTCTTCTTCTATCTCGAGCGGGCGACCGGGGCGAAGCTCTTCCAGTACCTTCCGCCCTTGCTGTTCATTTACATCACGCCGGTCATCCTCAGCAACGTGAGTATCGGCGGCGCTTCGATCATCCCCAACCAGTCGATCATTTACAGCGGCCTCAGCACATATGCACTGCCGGCCTTCATCGTGTTGATGCTGATAAAGGTCGACGTGCCGGCCGTCATACGCATCATGGGCAAGGGCGTGCTCGTCATGCTGATGGGAACGGCCGGGGTCATGGCGGGCGGTGTCATATCCTACATGATCGTGCATCGCTGGCTGTCGGACGATGCATGGATGGGCTTCGGCGCACTGGCTGGAAGCTGGATCGGCGGCACGGCCAACATGGCTGCAACGAAGGAGATGCTGGGCACCTCGAGCGAATTGTTCGGCCTCGCTGTGATTGCAGACAACGCCGTCTACATCGTGTGGCTTCCACTGCTGCTGATGTCGCGCAATTTCGCGGATCGATTCAATGCCTGGGCGCGTGTGCCGGAAGAGCGACTCGCCGCGATGGAAGCGGCGGCCGAACTCCATGCCGAGGAAGAGCATCCGCCAACCATGCCCGAGTACCTATTTCTCGCCGCAGTGGTCATTGGTGTTTCCTGGATGGGTATCGCCCTCGCACCCGGCATTTCGCAGTGGATCGGCACGACCATCGAGCCGCTGGCGCCCGTATTCGGCGAATCGACGACGCGCATCCTGCTGGTAACGACGGTCGCGCTGCTGCTTTCGGCAACGCCCGTCTCGCGCCTGCCCAATTCGACAGCGATGGGAACGGCGCTGGTCTACATCTTCGTCGCGGGAATCGGCGCGCGAGCCGAAATAGCCGGCCTGGCACAGGCGCCCGCATTCCTGCTCGGCGCGTTCATCTGGATCTTCATCCACGGCGCCTTTTGCCTGGCTGGTGCATGGCTGTTTCGCGTCGACGTACACAGTGTTGCCATCGCCTCGGCCGCCAATATCGGCGCCGCAGCTTCTGCACCGATCGTTGCCGCTCATCACAAGCCGAGCCTCGTGCCCGTCTCCGTCCTGATGGCGCTGCTCGGCTACGCCATGGGTAATTACCTCGCCCCCCTGACCGGTTACCTGGCCAAATTCGCTGCCGGCCAGTAGGCCGCTATTCGTGGAGCTGTTTCGCTGCCCGGTCGAGGTCGAATTCACGCTTTCACGACGATGCCCGATTCGGGCGTTGGTGGTATCTTCGCGTAATGCCGACGGTCACGATCCAGGACGTAATACGCTATGCGAAGCGGACGGTCATCACCATTGCAAGCATAGTCCTGTTGCTCTCGGCACTCCTCGTGTGGGCCTGGCAGGATCGCGCAGCCGTCGCGGACTCCGGTCTGCACCCGCAGGTCGTGGACAACGTTCCGGAGACGGCTGTAACCGCGACCTGGCTCGGCGTTACCACGCTCCTGTTCGATGACGGCGAAACGCAGATCCTGATCGATGGTTTCATATCCCGGCCGAGCCTCTTCCAGTCGCTGATGCAGAGACCGGTGACGTATGACGCACCGATGATCAACTTCGTCATGAATGAATACCAGATTCGCCGGCTTGCGGTGATCATCCCTGTGCACTCGCACTACGATCACGCGATGGATGTTGGCGCGATCGCGAATCGCAGCAGCGCATCGATCCTGGGCTCCGAGACGACTGCGAACATCGCACGCGGCGTCGGCGTGCCCGAGGACCAGATAGTCGTTGCCGAGGCAGGCGCTCCATACAGCTTCGGCAATTTCACGGTGACGCTGGTGCCTTCCGTCCATGCGCCAGTCGGTCTCCGCGGCGAGGTGCCGCTGCCGGGAACCGTGGACGATCCCCTGGCCCTGCCCGCGCCGATCACGGCCTGGCGCGAAGGCGGAAGCTACTCGATCGTGATTTCACACCCGCAGGGAACGACTATCGTGCAGGGCAGCGCGGGCTATAAACAGGGCGCGCTCGACGCCGTACAGGCTGACGTCGTAATGCTCGGCGTGGGCTTGCTTCGAAGCCTTGGACGCGACTACACGGAGCGATACTGGCAGGCGCTGGTTACGTCGACCGGCGCTACACGCGTGTTCCCGGTACATTTCGAAGACCAGACGCGCCCGTTCGGCGAGATCGTGCTGCCGCCGAAGCTGATCGACAATTTCACCAGGACCGCACGATGGCTGAAGGACATACGCGATACCTGGGACAAGGATACGCAGCTCTATCTCCCGGTCTTCGGCGAGCCCATGGTGCTATATCCTGAACAGACCCCGGACGCCTGACGCGTTCAGCCTTCGGCAGGGTCGAGAGGCGACAGGTCGCCGCCTATCAGCGTCTCCTTCTCCGGCCGGCTCAGGCGCTTGACGCGATATTCCAGGCGCAGCGCGGCTGCGCGATCCCCAGCGGGCGTCTCGAACACCAGTTCGACCGGCATGCGCCCACGCAGGTACTTTGCGCCGCGAACGCCGCTGCGATGTTCTTCGAGACGCCGGGCAACGTCGAGCGCGATCCCGGTATAGAGGCTCCCGTCGGCACAGCGGAGAATGTACAGGCTGTAACTCACCCGGCCTGGCGATCAGGCGCGGCCGCCTTTCAGGGCATCGCCGAGCACCCGGAAAGCACCAACTTCCAGGCTGGTCAGGTTTTCCTGTGTCTCGGCAAACGTCAGCGTCAGTTCGCTCGCGCCGTCGAGGGCATCGATCCCTTCACTGAACCTCAGGGTCAGGGTGTTGCCGAGGAGTTCTGCCTCTGCCAGCAGATCGTGGCCGCCGAATTGCTTCTCGTTGATTTCGATGTACATGGATTCATCGAAGTCATCCTCGATGGTGCGCACCAGGAGCAGGTAATCGTCGATATCGCCCGTCTCCGTGGTCTTCGCGAAAAACAACATCGTGGCATTATCGCGCACGTCGAAGGCGACGGTGTCGTAATTGCGGCTGTCGGCCATTGCGCCCTCCGCGCAGGAGTGATGTTTGCAGTCTACGCCACACGGCCCTTGATTTCAGCGATGCGCGCGTCCTTTTCCTGCCACAGCCTACCCAGCCAGCGATGCACGTAACGTCGGAATTCGCGATCGTTCTGGTAATCGCCGGTGACCAGCTCGCTTTCGATGGGCAATGTCCTGACGTCCACGATCACGTCCACGCGATCCCCGCAGACCATGTCCCAGAACTTCGGCGGACCATCCGCGTAGACGAGCGTGACGTCGAGTATCGCGTCGAAAACCTCGCCCATCGCCGACAGGGCGACAGCGACACCGCCTGCCCGCGGCAGCAGCAGATGCTCGTAGGGGGAATTCCTGGCCACCCGTTTCGCTTCGCTGAACCGGGTGCCCTCCACGAAGTTTATGACGGACGTCGGCGTATGACGGAATTTCTCACAGGCTTTGCGAGTCGCCTCGAGGTCGGCCCCTTTTTTCTCCGGATGGCGAGCGAGATAGGAGGTCGAATACCGCTTCATGAAGGGCATGTCGAGCGCCCAGAAACCGAGCCCGAGCAGCGGAAACCAGATGAGTTGCTGCTTGATGAAGAACTTCAACAGCGGGATACGCCGGTTAAGCGCCACCTGCAGCACCACGATGTCCACCCATGTCTGGTGGTTTGCGAGCACGAAATACCAGCCGTGCCGGTCCAGCGCGTCGACACCGTCGGCTCGCCAGTTTCGGGAGCCCGAGCCACGCAATGTGAGCGCATTGACCGCGATCCAGTTCTCGGCGCACCACATCAACCAGCGCGTCAGTACTCGACGTACGGCAGTAAACGGCAGGATCAGCTTCAGCAGCGCGAGCAGCATCACCGGCACGAACCAGAACACCGTATTGACGGTCAGGACGCCAAACGTGACTACGCCGCGCGACTGTCTCGCAAATGACCTCACCCGCAACCCCGAGTACCACAGTCCAGGAGCCGCATTTTAGCCCGAACCGACACGCCGGCGCGGCGTGCCGGGCGGGTTGCCCGCACGATCCCCTTGGAGTAACGTGAAACGGCTCGAACTGACTGCGAAAACAAATGATCACCTTGTCAATCAACGGCGAATCCCGGGCTCTCGACGTCGAGCCGTCTACTCCACTGTTATGGGTAATCCGGGACTATGCCGGCCTCACCGGCACGAAATTCGGCTGTGGCATCGCCCAATGCGGTGCATGCACTGTCCTCGTGGACGGCAAACCGGTCCGCTCCTGCGTAGTGCCGGCCTCAGCCGCCGTGGATCGGCAGATCACGACGATCGAAGGCGTCAACGGCGGTAAAGCCGGTCTTCACCCCGTGCAACAGGCCTGGATCGACGAGCAGGTACCGCAATGCGGCTATTGCCAGTCCGGGCAGATAATGGCCGCCGCCGCGCTGCTGGATCGCGTGCCATCACCTACGGATGCCGACATCGACGCGGCGATGTCCGGCGTCATCTGCCGTTGCGGCACCTACCCGCGAATCCGCAAGGGCATCAAGCGCGCCGCCGTTGCCATCGCGCAGGATGAAGCGACGGAGACAGACAATGGGTAAGTGGACCCGGCGCGCATTCATCACGGCCGGCGTCGCCGCGGGCGGCGTGGTGGTCTTCGGCGTCGCCATCAGGCGCGGCGACCGATCCGACAAGGTCAGGGGGCTCGTGGCGGCTGACGGCGAATCGCTGTTCGACGTGTGGCTTAAGATTGCTCCCGATAACACTATCACAGCAATCATTCCGCACGCGGACATGGGGCAAGGCGTGCATACCGCGCTTGCCATGATGCTGGCCGACGAACTCGACGCGGACTGGTCGAACGTGCGCTTCGAGGAGGCTCCAGCCCACAAGGAGTTCGCCAATTATTCGCTCGCGCGCGAGTTCTCGGCGCCGGGCACGGATTTTCCGGCATGGCTCGTCGACTCGGTCGACGGCCTGTTCTTCCGCGCGACGCAGATGATGGGACTGCAGATCACGGGTGGCAGCCTCTCGGTTCGCACGACCGGGCAGGTAGCCATGCGTGTAACCGGTGCCGCAACCCGCGCGGTGCTGCTGGAAGCGGCAGCCAACGAATGGCAGGTGCCGGTCGCCGAACTCAGCACCGGCGAGAGCATGATTCGTCATGCCACGTCCGGCCGCGAGGCAACTTTCGCGCACTTTGCACCGGCGGCAGCGGACCTGCCCCTGCCGGACAAGCCGTCGCTGAAATCAACCGACGAGTTCCGCATCATGGGCACGTCGCCGCCGCGGTTCGACGTGCCCGCAAAAGTGGACGGCTCCGCAGACTTCGGGATCGATGCGTCGCTGCCCGGCATGAAGTATGCCGCTGTCAAAGCAGCCCCCGTCTTCGGCGGCAACGTCGTGTCTGTGGACGAAGCCTCCATCCAGGAACTGCCGGGCGTTCGCAAAGTCGTCAACCTCGGCGACGCGGTTGCCGTCGTTGCCGATGGCTACTGGCAGGCGAAGAAGGCACTCGACAATCTCTCGGTCGAGTTCAGCGATGGTGGCAATAGCGCCGCCGAGCAGGGCGGCATATTCAGCCAGTTCGCCGACGAACTCGATTCGGCGGCTGCCGAAGGACGGGAAGAGAGTGATTTCATTGCGGGCGACGCCGCCGCCGCACTCGACTCGGCGGCACAGGTCATCGAGGCGGAGTATCGCGTGCCTTTCCTTGCGCATGCCGCCATGGAACCAATGAACTGCACGGCCTGGGTGCATGACGAGCGGTGCGAATTATGGCTCGGCACGCAAAATCCGCTGGGCTTCGCCCAGCAGGTAGCCAAGGCTATCGACATGGACCAGTCGCAGGTCATCCTGCACAACCAGTACCTGGGCGGCGGCTTCGGGCGCCGCGCCTTTGACGACTTCGCCATACAGGCGGCACGCATCGCCGCCGAATCACCCTATCCGGTCAAGCTCATCTGGTCGCGCGAGGAAGATATGCGCCACGATCATTACCGCCAGGCGAGTATCAGCCGCTTCCGGGGCGGGCTGGATTCAGCCGGCAGGGCGTTGGCATGGCACAACCACTACGTCAACAAGCACGATCCCGAGGAAGCGCCGCATATACCGTACGCCATTGCCGACCAGGCGATCGTCTACAGCGAAAGCGAGACGCACGTGCCCTGGGGGTTCTGGCGCAGTGTCGATCACTCCCTGCACGCGTTCTTCACCGAGTCGTTCATCGACGAGTTGGCGGTGGCCGCGGGCCGCGACACCTATGAATACCGGCGGGAGCTGCTCGCCGGCGAACCTCGCTTCCTGGCGGTGCTGGACCTCGCGGCGCAAAAGGCCGGCTGGGGAGAAAGCCTGGCCGGCAACATGGGGCGCGGCATTGCCATCCACCGTTCCTTCGGGACCATCGTCGCGCAGGTCGTGGACGTCGAGATCGTTGCGGGCAAACCGCGGGCGCGGCGGGTCGTCTGCGCCGTGGATCCCGGCTTCGCCGTGCATCCCGACAACCTCGCGGCGCAGATGGAGAGCGGTATCGCTTACGGGCTGACGGCGGCGCTATACGGCGAAATCTCGATAAAGGGCGGCGCGGTCGCGCAGTCCAATTTCAATGATTATCGCATGCTGCGCATGGACGAAGCGCCCGACGTCGAGACTTACATCATCGATGGCGGCGGGTTGTTGGGCGGTGCCGGGGAACCCGGCACGCCACCGATTGCGCCAGCGTTTACCAACGCGATATTCGATGCGACGGGCATTCGCATTCGCGAATTGCCGGTCAGCAAGCACGAACTGCGTCTGAAAGACGTCGAAGACGTCGCCTGATGGAATTGCGGGAGTAAATCATTGAGCAGTGAACGTATCCGCACACTACTCGCGGAACTCGACAAGGAACTGAAATCGACGGGAGAGATCGATGACGAGACGCGCGGGCTGCTGTCGCAACTCAATGACGACCTCGACGAAATCGCACCCGGCAGCGAGGACACTCTGAGCAACAGCGCGAGAGAACTCGAGTCGCGTTTCGCGGCCACCCATCCCATCGCCGAGCGCATTACCCGCGAGATCGCGGACCTGCTCGCGAAGATGGGTATCTGAAGGCTGACGGGCGTCAGCGCCAGATCGATTCGAACATCTCCTTCAATCCGGCATCGCGGAATTTTGGCGGGCCGTTGGCAATGTCGTCGTAGCGCTCGATTTCCTGCAGTTCGGGCCAGTAGCGCCGGATTTCCTGCCCGGAGATGGAAAACGGTGGGCCGGTGGCAATGTCAGCGTCGTATTCGAGCGTAATGAGTAACCTGTAAGCATCCGGAGCCAACAGCGCATCGATGTGTTTCGCATAGGCGGGACGCTGCTCCGCCGGGGTCGCGACAAACGCGCCGCGGTCGTACCAGCCGGTGTGTCCCGGCTCATCGAAGTCGAACAGGTCACCACAATAGATCGTGATGTTGCGTTCTTCTGCAACGTATGCCGGCAACCTTCCCTCACGAATCGTGTAACCCAGGTCGTTTTCCTCGAAGAACGCGCGCGCCGCTATGTCGGAGAGCTCCACGCCGACGACAGTGTTTCCCTGTTCTTCCAGCCACAGCATGTCGACGGTCTTGCCGCACATCGGCACGAGCACGCGCCTGCCTTCGGCACGCCAGTGTTTCCTGAGGCTAGCGTTGCCGCCCTCCTCGTGCCAGCCGATGCGTCCTTCGCGCCAGCGTTCCAGCCAGGATTCGGTCATCGTTACTCTTCCGCTGTCGATAGTGCTAGGTACATGGCGCAGTTTACGCAAACTGATGCCGGCGTTACCATGCGCGCGCTTGCCCCCTACAGGAAACCGACTCATGGCGACTGCTATTCGCATCGACGGCAAGGCCAAAGCGGCTGAATTGTCAGAAAAAATCACGGCAGAAACGGCTGCACTCGCGCGCGACCACGGCATCAAGCCCGGCCTCGCCGTGGTCATCATCGGCGAGGATCCTGCAAGCCAGGTATACGTTCGCAACAAGAAGCGCACGGCAGAAGCCTGCGGTTTCCATTCGGTGCAACATTCGCTGCCAGCCGACGTGTTGCAGCAGGACGTGCTGGACCTGATCGCGTCGCTCAACGAGGACCCGGCAATCCACGGCATCCTCGTCCAGTTGCCGCTGCCCGGCCACCTGGACGAGCAGCTCATAACGCAGTCGATCCTGCCGTCCAAGGATGTCGACGGTTTTCATTACATCAACATCGGCAAGCTCACGGCCGGCGACACTGCCGACGCATTCGTGCCGTGCACACCCGCGGGCTGCATGCTGATGATCGAAGACCAGCTGGGCGCGGACCTTTCGGGCCTGGGCGCAGTCGTCATCGGGCGCTCGAACATCGTCGGTAAACCCATGGCCAGCTTGCTGCTCGCGCGGAACGCCACCGTGACGATCTGCCACAGCCGCACGAAGGACCTGCCCGCGGTAGTGCGCGCCGCGGATATCGTCGTTGCCGCCGTGGGTCGCCCGAAGATGGTCGGCGGCGACTGGATCAAGCCCGGCGCCGTCGTCATCGATGTCGGCATCAACCGGGTCGAGATGGAAATAGATGGAGAGAAGAAGTCGAAGCTGGTTGGCGATGTCGACTATGACGAAGCATGCGAAGTCGCGAAGGCCGTGACGCCCGTGCCGGGCGGTGTCGGTCCTATGACCATCACGATGCTCATGTCGAACACACTGCGTTCGGCAAAACTCTCCGCGGGACTCGCCGACTGATTCAGTCTGCGGTTGCGGACTCCAGCCGGAATCGAAACGTCCGGCAGGTCTTGATCGCCGGGACGGCCTGGTCTTCCGGCAGGGGCTGGTAACGCGACGCCCTGATCGCGCGAATCGCCGGTTTCTCGAAGACGCGGTTGGTGCTGTGCCGGACGGCGATACGATACGGCCTGCCTTCCCGATCGACGTCGAAACAGACCTGGACGTCACCCTCGATCCTGTCGCGGCGGGCGATGGCCGGGTATGCGGGCGCGACCGTGTTGAGCGGCACGCGCTCGTGGCCGCCGTCCTCGAGACGCGTTACACGAGACTCCTCGGCCGCAGCGGACATCGCCAGCAGCAAAATGGCCGGCAGGCAGCAACTACCGGTCCGCTTCATCCGGCGTCGCATCGCGTCTGTCGTCGATGATGATGCTCGGCGACACGGGGTCGACGGCATCTCGGTACATTGCCCGGATCGTCTTCAGCGTACGGGCGTTCGGGTTCAGCCCCTCACACGCGGTGATATCCCGTTCCGCTTCCTCGTATCGCTCCTGCTTGAGATAGACCAGCGCCCGGTTGCTGTAGCTTCGCCAGTGCCCGTCATCGAGTTCGAGGGCCCTGTTGCAGGCCTCCAGCGCCTCGTCCAGCCGGTCCAGCATGACCAGCCCGGCGCAGAGATTGGAATAGCCGGCAACGCGATCCCGCCGACTGCCAGCCGTCGCCAGGCCGCGCTGCGTCAGCCTCACGCCGTCCTCGGCTTCCCCGATTCGCAGTGCCGCCGCGCCGTCTGCGAGATCGACGTTGCCCGGCCCGATCACGGTCTTCGCAGTGGCGTCGGATTGTCCGGCGGTGCCTTGCGCCAGGGCGAGCGAGCCCAGCAGCGTCAGCAATAGCAGGTAATGAGCGATAGTCATGTCGTTCGGGTTCGCTTCGCGAACCCGTTTTCAACCGTCCGAATTGAGGTGCTTCTCGAAGAATTTGACGGTTCTGTTCCACGCGAGTTCAGCTGCTTTTTCGTCATAGCGCGGCGTGGTGTCGTTATGGAAGCCGTGCTGCACACCCTCGTAGTCGTGGTGAACGTAGTTCACCCCGGCAGCTTTCAGCCCCTTCTCGAATGCCGGCCAGCTGGCATTGACCCGCTCGTCCAGGCTGGCATGGTTGAGCATCAACGGTGCTTCGATCGCAGCAGCGCGTGCGGCGTCGGGATGCCGCCCGTAGAACGCGACGCCGGCACCGAGGTCCGGCAGCCTGATGGCGAGCTCCAGCACCATGCCACCGCCGAAACAGAAGCCGACCGCTCCGACGCGGCCGGTCGTGTCGGGATGTTCGCGCAGGAACTCGACGGCCGCCACGAAATCCTCGGTCATTTCCTCAGCATCGCGCTCACGCTGCAGTGCCCTGCCCTCGTCGTCATTGCCCGGATATCCGCCGAGCGGCGTAAGCGCGTCCGGCGCAAATGCGATAAACCCGGCAACCGCGAGTCGCCGGGCGACATCCTCGATGTAAGGATTGAGCCCACGGTTCTCGTGAATCACAACGATACCCGGCAGCTTGTGGCCGGCTTTCGAAGGCCGCGCAAAATATCCGCGCATGACGCCCGCGCCTTTCGGCGAAGCATACTTTTTGTAGCCAACGGAGATGGATGGATCGCCGGGATCGACCTGCTGAGCCAGCGCATAGTCCGGACTCAGCACAGACAGCAAGGTCGCCGCGGAGACGCCGCTCGCCGTGAAACGTGCCGCACGTTCGAGAAACTCGCGGCGAGAGACGGTGCCGTGCACGTAGCCGTCAAACAGCTTCCATACGCGTTCGTCGACGTCGATTTTCCTGTTCACAGCTCAGCTGCTTATGTAGTGCTCGAGGTGTTCGATCTCTTCCCGCTGGTCGGCGATGATCGCCTGCACCAGATCACCGATCGATACCATCGCCACCACCCGATCATTCTCTACGACAGGGAGGTGCCGCACCTTCTTTTCGGTCATGAGTTCCATGCATGAATTGACCGTATGGTCGCAGCTGGCCGTCATGACATCGCCGGTCATTATTTCCGCAACCCGGGTATCGTGCGAGGAGCGACCCTTGATGATGACTTTGCGGGCATAGTCTCTCTCGGTCACGATACCGAGGAGCTTCTCGTTCTCGTCCAGCACTACCAGCGACCCGATCGACTCTTCGGCCATCAACTTGATGGCGTCGAAGACCGAAGCATCCGGCGAAATTGAAAATACGTTCCCGTCTTTTGCATCGAGCAGATGCCTGACCAGTTTCATCCTCTAACCCCCCTTTCTCGCCGGTAACGGCTTGTTATCCGCGCAACCTGGCGATGCGCCCTTTCTCCGGGTATGGGGGCATTCTAGCCTGACAGAACAGGGCCCGCCATTGCTGGCGGGCCCTGTCTGGTCACCGGTGCCTCAATCAGGCTTCTGTACGGCGCCGCGGACGTTCGTGTACCGCAGCGAGCCGCTGCCCTCCTCCTCGATGATCAGGTCGTGCTCGACGTCGTCGATCTCGATATCGCCGGAGCCGTCGTCCACGGTGACGCTGCCCTGGACGCCTTTTATGTCGATAGTGCCGGAGCCGTCTTCGACGTGGACATCGCCAGCCGCTCCGACGATCGTGATCGACCCGGAGCCGTCGTCTATCCTGACGGCACCGGTATTCTCGAGCCGTATCGAACCGCTGCCGTCGTCGATGTCGATGTCGCCGGAATTGCCGAGCTCTATCGGGCCGCTGCCGTCGTCTATCCTGATCGCGCCAGCGATATCGTGCACCTTGATCGCGCCCGAGCCATCGTCGATCACGAGTGCCAGCTGAGCCGGCATGCGTACATCCAGATCGATCGCGGCGTCGCTGTCCCAGCCCCAGCCCGAGCGGAAGCCGGCCTTTAGCTTTGCCCTGTCACCGTCTCGCTCCAGCTCGAGGCGCAGGCGGTCCTCGATCAGCTTACGTGCATCGTCCTCGTCCTCGGTGTCTACGATGATCGTCGCGACCACGACGATCTCGTTACTGCCCTCGACACCGTTGACGACCAGGGCGCCCGCGCCGGCGTCGATAAACACATCCGACAACCCGGACGCGTCCAGCTCGAGGTTCCTGACTTCGCTGTAATTGTGCGGGCCCGCATGCGACAGGCTCACTACAAACATTGCCATCACGATAAATCCACGCATCGTCATCTCCCGGTACGTCCGTGCGTTGTTCTGTTACCAGTAAGACGCCTCTCGTCGGCTTTTGGTTGCAGACTGCCGCAATCAGTTGCCGTCGGCGTTCCTGAAGCGGCCGAGTAATGCCTCGATATCGGCGCCCGAATACCACCTGCCGCGCACCATGACGCCATGCACGCGCCGCGTACTGGAAATATCCTCGAGCGGATCGGAATCGAGCATGACGAGATCCGCTTCGTACCCGGTTGCTATCACACCGGTCTTCAGGCCCAGGAATTTCGCCACATTCGTAGTGCCGGCCTGTAACGCCTCGAACGGTGTCAGCCCCGCCGCAACCATGAGCTCCAGCTCCCGGTGCAGCGAAAACCCGGGAACGTTGAAGATCTGCGGCGCGTCCGAACCGAGCAGTATCCGGGCACCGGCTTCGTGTAAAGCAAGTATCAGCGAGCGCCGAATATGTATGGCCTTTGCCGCGACCTCCGGACTGAATCCTCGCTCCTCGAGCTGCCGCCGTTTCGCCTCCGCCCAGCGATCAACCGTGACCGCCGGTATATATTGCATCTCGGCACGACTCCGCAGCTCGTTGACAGGAACTGCGTTTATGAGCTGCTCTACGAGAGTCTCCGTGGGAACGATCCAGGTCCCGGCGGCAGCCGTCGCCGCGGCAAGCGAGGCGATGCCGTCCTCGTTTACGTCACCCGCCAGCAGGACGTCGAAGAAACCACCGTAACCACCCGAGGCATCGTGGTGAGGCGGCAACAGCGCCGCCATGTAGCCGTCGAGATGGTCGATGCTTGCGATGCCCGACTCCAGTGCCTTCTCGAGCCCGACCGCGACCGGAACGTGGCCGGCAAACGGCATATTCAGCGTGTTGGCTGCTGCGGCTATGGCCGCGAACTCACCCGCATCGAGCCCCGGGTGGATCTTGACGAAATCGTAGCCCGCTGCATATTGCTCCCGGACCTGGCGCGCCCCGTCCGCAGCGCCGTTGACCGATCGGCCGTTGAGCGAGGGGCCGGACGTAATCAGCCTGGGGCCGAATGCCCGGCCTTCGAGCAGGTCCTCGCGAAGTTGCAGGTGGGTGGGATGCCCGAGCATGCCCCGCACCGTGGTAACGCCGTTTGCAACAAACAGGGCGAAATCACGTTCCAGCGTATCGGACGCTGCAGGCGGCACGTGGGCGTGCATCTCGGCGAGCCCCGGTATGAGGAATCGATCCGTACCGTCGACTACCAGGGCCGCCTCCGGCACCGGCACCTCGTCGACGCTGCCGATCGCGCCGATAATGCCGTCGCGGACAATGACCGTCTGCTGGGCGATGATCGTTTCTTCCGACATCGGCAGCACGTTGACGTTCACGAATGCGGTGACGTCGGCGGTCGCCGCGCGGGACGCGATCAACGCAATGACAAGAAAAAGGCATCGGCGCATGGCGAGTTCCTGGCTTCGGTTCTTCTCCCGGCTTTATCGGGGTTTGAGCGCTGATGCGCGCCCAGGTTCACAAATTCCGCGCCAGAAGCGTAGTACGCCGTCGTTCGAGCCGCAATCCGCCGCTTTGCCTGCGACAGTTCGCCCGGCTAAAGGATACGCTTCAGCGTATCGCGGCTGACGTTGCCGCCACAGATCAGGACAACCACTGTCCGACCGGCGAGACGATCCTTCTGTTTCAGCATACCGGCCAGCGCAACGCCTGCCGCGCCTTCTATGAGCTGATGCTCGAAGTCGATGAACTGGCGCATCGCGGCAGCGATCTCTGCCTCGCTGACGAGCACGAACTCGTCGACCAGCGTCCTGCACAGGTCGAACGTGATCGAACCCTGTTCTATACCACCCGCGGTGCCATCGGACAGCGTTGGCCGGCTCTCTTCATCGACGATCCGGCCGGCCTCGACCGAGTGCGCCATTACGGCGGACGCCTCGGGCTGACAGCCCACGATGCGAATGTCCGGGTTGGTGGACTTGAGCACGCTGGCGACGCCGCTGACCAGCCCCCCGCCACCGACGGCGACATACAGGGTTTCGAGTTGCGGCATCGATGCGGCTATCTCGATACCGCAAGTGCCCTGCCCCGCGATGACCTCGGGGTCGTTATAGGGAGACAGGTAGAACATGCCGTGCTCATCGGCATACTCGCGGGCGTGCAGCTCGGTATCGAGGCCATCGGTACCGAAGAAACGTACGTCGCCACCATAGCTCCTGATTGCATCGACCTTCGCCCCCGACGTCTGCTCGGGCACAAATATCACGCCCGTGATCCCCAGCTTTGCCATTGCGTACGCGACGGCTGCGCCATGATTGCCGCTGGAAGCAGCTACGCAACCGGCTTTCAATTGCTCCGGCGTCAGCGTCGCGATGCGGTTCGCTGCGCCGCGCAGCTTGAATGAACCAGTGTATTGCAGGTTTTCCAGCTTGCAGTAAACCGCGGCGTTCGTCTCGGCACTGAACCGGTACGAATAGTCGACAGGGGTTTCGCGAACCAGGTCCGCGACCCGCCCCGCTGCTTCCCTCGCAGCGATGGCGACTCTTGTGAAGTCGAGCTCACTCATAGACACAGTCTCGGCTGCATGCGCTGCGGGCGTCAAGCACCGCGGCTGAGAAGTGGTCTCTGGCCTCCAGGTCGAGCAGCTGCGAGAATCAGGCGTTTGAACGCTGCCACCTGTCGGTCATGAAATTCAAGCATGCAATTCTTCTCTCCCTGATCTGTATCGCGGCGTGCAGCGCGGAAGTGCCGCCGCAGGAGCCGGCTGCCGGCGGGGACCAGACGGAACCGGCCGCGGCCGACGAACCTGCGAAGGAGGATGCCGCGCCCGGTTACCTGGCCGTCGACGAGAATCCGTCGGCCGGCGATATCCTGCCGATGCCCTTCCGCGTGATCTGGGAACCATGGATTGGCGACTTCGACGGCATGGTGGAACGCCGCGTCATTCGCGCCGTCGTGCCTTTTGGCGGCTACCAGTTCTATTACGTGGACGGCCTGCCCAAGGGTGCTACCTACGACCTGCTGCAACGACTGGAGTCATACATCAACCAGGAACTCGGCCGCCGCAACGTCAGGGTGTATGTCGTCGTAATCCCGGTCAGCCGCGACGAACTTATCCCGGCGATGCTGAACGGGCACGCCGACCTGGTCGCCGGCGACCTGACGATCACACCGGAACGGTCGAAGCTGGTGAGCTTCGCCCGGCCGATGCTCAGGGATATCGATGAAGTCATCGTCACCGGCCCCGGCGCGCCGCTTATCGAATCACTTGACGACCTGGCCGGACAGGAGATTGTCGTTCGAGAATCGAGCAGTTATTCCGAGCACTTGCAGGCCCTGGTCTCGGACTTCGAGTCGCGCGGGCTCGAGGCACCGGACATACATCATGCAGACGAGATACTGGAAGCCGAGGACCTGCTCGAGATGGTAAACGGTGGCATGATCGGTATGACCGTCATGGACGATTACAAGGCGGAGTTCTGGGCGACTGTATTTCCCAACATCGTCCTGCGCGACGACCTGGTTATAAACGAAGGCGGCGCGATAGCCTGGGCTGTACGCAGGGATAATCCGCAGTTTGCGGGAACAATCAATGGATTCCTGAGAAAGTACGGCAAGGGAACGCTCGTCGGTAACGATACCTACAATCGATACCTCTCAGACGCCTCGCGAGTTCGCTGTTCCCACACGAGCAGGGCACTGGAGAGGATGCAGGAACTGATCGCCGTGTTTCAGACCTATGGTGAAAAGTTCGATTTCGACTGGCTGATGCTTGCCGCCCAGGCGTTCCAGGAGTCCGGTCTGCGCCAGGATCGCAGGAGCCCGGCGGGCGCCATCGGTATCATGCAGATCAAGCCTTCGACGGCGGCGGACAAGAACGTAGGCATCGACGACGTCACTACCGTCGACGGCAACGTTCATGCCGGCGCCAAGTACATGCGCTTCATCGCGGATCGGTATTTTTCGGATGAAAAATTCAACGATCTGAATCAGTGGCTGTTCAGCCTTGCCGCCTACAATGCCGGCCCCGCCAAGATCAACCGGTACCGACGGGAAGCGGCCGAGAACGGTTACGATCCGAATCGCTGGTTCGACAACGTCGAGATCATTGCCGCACGCAGGATCGGCAGCGAGACGGTGACTTACGTCAGTAACGTATTCAAGTACTACGTCGGCTACCAGGTAACCATGGAGCGCGGTGCCGTGCGCGAGGATCGTTACGCAACCGAACTACAGGAATGCGCTATCGAAGATGCTGAATAACTACATCTGCTCTTCGATCGGCAACAAACCCATGAGCCGTGTGAGTATTCGCCGCCACAGGCTGGTGTCGGGCTCCGTTCGTGCAACGAGCTCTTGTTCACCGCTCTTGTAGTGCCAGTTCAGCCCGCCTCGCTTGTTCAGTTGCAGCCGGTACGCAACCGTCTTCAGCGATTCGAGACCGGACGAAGCCATGGCCTGGCCGATCACGCCGGACTCGACGACCATCCCGAGCTCGGTATTGATATAGAGCGAGCGCGGATCGAGATTGAAGGAACCCACGAACGCACTGACCCGATCGACGACCGCAACCTTGGAATGCAGCGTAAGGCGGGCAGGGTCCGCGTCACCGACCACGCCGCCTTCCTCTATGGGCCGTAACTCGTAGAGTTCGACTCCACGGCGCAGCAAGGGCTTGCGATAGCGCGCATACACGGCATGGACACTCGAGTGGTTCGTGGACGCGAGCGAATTTGTCAGGATGACGACGCGTACGCCCTTCTTTGCGAGCGCGCCGAAGAAATCGACGCCTTCGCGCTGTGGAACGAAATAAGGCGATACGACGAT